>ERZ808037.2245-NODE-2245-length-10341-cov-3.570148_pt1 | contig 10341 bp, 6 predicted proteins | sample MGYA00380190_ERZ808037 | MGnify/ENA primary metagenome ERZ808037 (study PRJEB31490, sample SAMN06133399) | mouse gut metagenome | isolation source: J9 | host: mice | place: China: Chengdu | collected 2015-05 ...
AAAGAAACCGATGGCTCTGACTGAGAACAGTCTATACCATCGGTTTCTTTCGGTCAAGCCGACGTGTGAACAGTAACTGTCTTTATTCGATAGATGATAAAATTTCATTTTTCACTTGACAAAACTGCTAAATTCCTTTAAGATAAGAATCAGAAAGAAATGAGTTTTTCGACCGTACAGCTATTGCTCAAGCGGCTTGCTCGTTTCTTTTTTTGTCCTTAAAATATCATATAAATACAATTTCCCGTCCTTTGCATGACGCACCAGCATTCTTGCCTTAAAAACATTGTATCTGACTAAATCACCTACATCATCATAAACAGGTATCGCAAAACGTGTATCATACCTGTACCAGCCGAACTTCGCATCAATGTCATGTTTCTGCGCAAAATTCTCTGTAAAGGACTTATTCGTGGCAATTTCAATCATCTCCCTGATAATGCTTGAAGAATTTGCCTTTGCATACATATTTGCGCCCCTTAACTCCTTTGTACTTCTTCTTCCTTTAAAACGCAAATCATTAATGACTACAATACTATTATCATCCGCATCCTTTATAATATCAACTTTTTTACCCATATTCCCCATTCCTTTCATCGGGTCGGCGACTCCCCTTCCGGTCTTTCTTTCATGGCTGGATATAAACAGTAAATTCATACCTGACATTAACACAAGTACCGATATTTTATTACCCTTTCTGCCCCGGCAGTGTCTGGCCGACCGCCTCCTCCAGCTTCCGCCCCATGGCTTTCATGGCTTCCTTTTCCACCTTGCAGACCTTTCTGTCATAGGTGTACAGGCCGTTGACCTCGTCCTCCACATCGGAAAGCTGGGTATAGATACAGCCGCAGACCCCCTTGGGAATGGCCGGAAGAATGGTCTCTTTGTAGAAATCCGAAATCCTCTCCGTCAGCCGGGCTCCGTCGGCGCATTCCCCGTAGCCGAAGCTGGCGTATTTCGCGTAAAAGTGCCCCGCCACACGGCAGAAATAGCCGCCGCATTCCGATACCAGTACGGGAAGCCGCGGCTCCTGGGGCAGGTTCAGCCTCTTAAAGTAGATGTGCTGGCTGTCGAAATCGCTCTGCTTTCCCGGGAACCACCCTGATGCCGTGTCATAGAGCCTGGTGCCGTCCAGCCCCTTCGCCATCCGATACATGGCGTCGCTGTCGAACTGCCCCCATCCCTCGTTGAAAATGGTATAGGCTATGACGCAAGGGTGGTTCCTGAGATGCCGGATGGTGTCCTCCATGTGCTGCCGGAAGAAAGCCTTGCGCCGTCTGCTTCCGAATCTGCCGGAGCCTTTCAGGCACAGCCCCACAGTGGGCAGCGCCGTATCCCCGATCCAGGAATACCGTCCACTGTTCACCATGTCCTGCATCACCAGCATCCCGTGAACATCACAATAGTAGTAGAAGCATTCCGGTTCTATCTTGATATGCTTCCGCAGCAGATTCAGCCCCAGCTCCTTCATGCGCAGAATGTCCCTCTCATACTCCGCCGCTTCCGCCGGAAGATAGATTCCGTCGCAGAAATATCCCTGATCCAGGACACCGTGGAGGAACACGGGCTCTCCGTTCAGGCACACTCTGGGCATGTTGTCCACCTGTTTTACCTCAATGGTTCTGAGGCCGAAATAGGACGAGACCTTGTCCTCTCCTGTTTCCACTTGTATTTCGTAAAGATATGGATGTTCCGGCGTCCACAGGACAGGCTGATAGAATGTCCCGTCTGCCAGCGGAATCCGGGAAAGGTCGATTTCCACTGCGCTACTTTCTGTCCGCACTTTATGGAGGTTTCCGTCATGGAGCTTTATGGTGATGGTTATTCCCTTTGCCGCTCTGTCCTGTCTTGTGCCTGCACTGACCAGGCCTTCCGTTGCACTGTCCTGTACTCTATCCGCACTGACCAGGCTTTCCGTTGCACTGTCCTGTACTCTATCCGCACCGGTCAGACTTTCCGCGGCATCTTCCACAGATTCCTCCCCGCCCCGCACTATGGCTATCCGCACTTTATGCGTATCCGCCGTCACATCCAGCCTCTCGATATAGCTTCCCGGCACAGGCTCCAGCCACACGCTCTGCCAGATGCCGCTCACCGGGGTGTACCACATGCCGCCCCTGGCTTTCCTCTGTTTTCCGTAAGGATACCGGGCGGACAGATTGTCCAGCGCTTTCACCACAAGGCTGTTCTCCCCGGCCCGCAGATACCCCGTCACATCGCAGCAAAAGGGGAGATAGCCGCCCTCATGCGCCCCCGCCGGATGCCCGTTCAGGAAAATCTGCGCCACCTGATCCACAGCCCCGAAATGCAGCAGAATACGCCCTCCCCTCTCCTTTTCGAGAAGAAAGCTCTCCGGCAGCGTGAAGCTTCTGGAATATTCCAGTTTCGTGCCCACGCGCCCCTGATATCCCGAAAGCAGCGCCTGGGGCGGGAAAGGCACCAGAATCTCCTGTCCGTTCAGCTGCCACTTTCCGTTGAGGCTAAGCCATTTTTCCCTGCGCATCTGCGGGCAGGGATAGGCGTCCCAGACACAGTCTGCATTTTGTTCCTCTGCGGCTCCAGCGCTGCCCTTGTCCGGTTCGGTCTCTATGCCCATGCTTATGCCTGTCTGCGCACAGGTTTCCGGCATGTCCTGTTCCGCCTTCTTCTGCACCCTCATGCCCACTGCCGCCAACGCGTTGGGCTCCGGTATGCCCTCACTTGCTGGCCTGGCATCCTTTTGTTTCTCCTGACAGCATGCTTTCCCCACGCCCGTGTCTTCGCTTGCCGTCCCACCCCTCTCCAATCTGTCTGCCGTGCGCTCTCCCCTTTTCATCTCCCCAAAGAGCCGCTCCCCGCAGTTGCTCATCAGCTGATGATGCCCTCGCCGCATCAAACGGAAAATCAGCCCCAGCGCCGCCAATGTGACCGCCGCTGCCGCCAGAGCCGCCAGGAAGATATTCCCATTGGGCAGAAACGAGGTGGTTCCGTCCGAATTGACGATTTTCTCCGCCTCCCGCAGCACGAAAGCCCCGATGGCGGGCCCCACGATGCCCGGTATCAACACCTGTCCGATAATCCGGATGCCCTGGAACTGTCCCGCCCGCTGCTTAGGAATATTACTCCGGATCATGGCTCCGAAGACCGCCATGCCTGTCAGATACCCCGTCATCATCAAAAGAGAGCCCAAAAAGGCCACCCCCGTAGCCCTCCCCGCGTACAGGATCACATACCCCGCCATGAGGAGAACAATCGACGGAACCACCGAAGTCTTGAATCCCAGCATATCGTACAGCTTCCCATAAAACGCCGTGATTACAGCCGCCAGCACGATGGCCGGAGCCATGACCGCCACGTAGTTAGTCAAGCCTAATGTCTTCTCATAATACAGAATCAGATAGGGCATGAAGATATTTATGGAAATCCCAAAGACGGCGAAGGCTCCGATCACGGCGTAGAGCAACGGATTCTCCCTTACCACCGAAAGCCGGAAACTGTAGGAGACATTTCCCCAATAGCCGCTCCTCCCCTCCACGGGGCTTCTTCCCGGTCTGCTCCCTCGCTCCGCCTTCTTTATCTGCTGTTTTGTCCTCTGCTCTGCCTCCGGATCTGCCCCCTGCTTTTCCTCTATCAGAAAGACCCCCGCCGCCCCGATCAACATCACTGCGGCGCCCACAATCAGGTAGATGGTTGTCCAGCTCTGCGCCCTGTCCAGGTCAAAAGAGGAGAATCCCCCGATCACCACCAGGATGGCCACCAGCGGCATCATGGAATTGATTCCCTCTATCTTCCCCCGATTGCTACCGTCGCCCCAGTCCGTCATCCAGGCATTGAAACAGGCGTCATTGGCCGAGGAGCCCAGGAACGTCATCACGCAGTCCATTACAATCACCAACGTAATCCCCAGAGACGCCGCCCCCAGAGCGCTCCCCGCCACAGGCGTCAGCAAGTCCACCCGGATGAAAGCGAATGCCAAAATGGACACGCCCCATGCCATGTACCCTCCGCAGATGAAAGCTTTCCGCCTCCCTACATAATCCGTGAAAGCTCCCATCAGAATCGTGGTCACCGTAGCCGCCACGGAGCTGGCCCCCACCATCAGCGAAATGTCCGCCGCGGAGGCATGGAACATCTTATAGATGAAGACATTGAAGTACATATTCTCCACCACCCAGGCCACCTGGCCCATCAGGCTGAAGATGAACAATGCTGCCCAGAATTTTCTGCCTATTTTTCTTGAATCCATTTTCTCTCCCCTCGTCCGGCTTTTGTCTGCCGCCTGTGAATTCGATTCTTCCTACTTTTCAGGCTTTCATCATACCATACCCGGGGGAAAGATTCCATTCAATTTTATCTGGAATGCGGAAATATTTTATTGGGAATCAGACCTTGAAAATCAGAAAAACTGAAAAAGCTGAATATACTTTGTATCGTCTGATATAGAATACCTTTCTCCAAAGGCTGTAAATCCATTTTCTTCATTTTGATAAAATTTCAGCAGTTCAGGCTTGTCCTCGCACTCCAAAAAGACAACCCCGCCCCCAATGTCATGCTGAATCTTCTCTAAAACCGCAAATGTTAAATCCATCAAATGATTGCCGCTTATCTTGGTGGAGACATCTTCCGCATAATTTTTTCCAAATTGTGCAATCAGAAAAGCCGACACTGTATAATTGCCTGATACAGAATCCAGAACTGCATACCTGTTTATCTTTCTTCGCTTTGAGTTGGACAGCTTTCCATCACCTATCTCTATTGCCTTATGTGCCAATGTAAAAATCGCTGCTATGTAATCCTCCTTATCGACTACCAAATAAGTAACTGATATCTTTTTCTTTGCAAACTCATAGGCATTATCTCTTGCAAAATGTTGTATTTCTTCATTCTTTGGACAACGGAAATCAGAAATCAACTTTTTTAAATTCGGCTCTCCAATCGCCTCTGCCATATCCAAAATATTGAATACCTTATACTCCTCCTTCATTCTGGAAACCTCTTTGACATTATTTTTTTAATCTCATCTATATCTGTCACAAGCGACCTGTCCGATATAGATGGCTTTCTTTTCGGCTTGTTTTCAGACGCTTCAAGGGCATCCATAAAAGCCTCCGCTTTCTCAGGGTCATCAATCTTCACCTGGGCAAAAATACTTGATGTCGCCATATAAATACCTCCTATAAAATTTTCACTTGAAAACAGCAGAAACACCTTTAAACCTCAGAAAACATAAAATGAAGACACAAGATTACAGTCGGAATTGCTATTCTGTTTATTACCATACTACAAAGACAATTTTCTGTCAAGAAGTTTTGGGTTCCGTCCAGTAATCAGTGTGGGTTCAAAGGAAATGCACAAAATAGCATGAATGTCTGTGGAAAAGCCGTTGCACAGGATGAGATGCTTTTTACTGTAATTCAACTTTGATTAGAATAGAATAGAATAGAATCCCCTTCGATTGCAAAAAGGAAAGGATAAGGCATATACTATACAATATTGATTTTGGATTAGAACCAAGAGCGGCCAGCGACCATGAGGCTGCCAGTTGTAATTAGAAATTGGCAGTGGAATCATAGATTGAGGCATTATGGTAGGGGGATTATGAATGAAAAAAATACTTAATATATACGGACAGTTGATGAAAATGTTTTTGCACGAGAGAAAAAGACTGATTTTTATGTGCCTAGGCACAGCTGTTATAATGGGGATGGGCAATGCGTTGGCTGTATATGCAAACAGTGAAGTTTTCAATAAAGGAATGGATGTCGCGAGAGGTGATTTGGATTTTTCAATCTATACAAAATATCTGCTCTTTTTTATTATCTGTGCGATTATTCCACAAATTGGCAATATTGTGATGGAGGCCTGTATCGTGCCTGACTGCAAACTGTTTTACAGAACTGTATATAAAGGGAAAATGCTGAAAAAGCTGGAGAAACTTGAGTATTGGCATTTTGAGAATGAGCATTCTGTGGAAATCATGGATAAGGCATATGGAAGGGCAGAAGAAGCTGCGATGCATCTTTTCCCAAGTTATATTTTTACTGCCATTACATCATTTATCTGTATAGCAGGTATATTTGTCCAGTTAGCCCACGCTGCCTGGTGGCTCCCTTTTTCTCTTTTGCTTCCGTATGTTGTGGAAACTTATTATATATATAAAAGGAATTTCGATATTTACCGGGAAATGGAGGGCTATTGGAATCAGGAAAGAAAATATGGATTACTTGGGGATTTATTGAAAGAAAAAGACAGCGTAAGGGAAAACAGATTGAATCAGTCTTCAAACTATCTGATTGGGACATACCGCAGACGGTTGCATACCCGGAATAGGGAATATGAAAGGTTTTACTTCCTCTATCTAAGGAAAATAACAGGCAGTAAAATAATATCCAAGGCAGCACAGATTATAAACGCGATTTTTTTATTGATTTTATTTTGTTACGGAAGAATAGATATCGGACAACTGATTGCGTTTACAATGGCAATTTTTACATCTTTATGGATGGGAATGGATGGAGTGGCAGAGGTAATAAAATGGTCAGGCCATCACATTAACTCTTATGATTATTATGATAAATATTTTAAGTTGAGTGAAGACAGGGAAGGGACGATACAAAATGTTCCGGGGACAATCTGGATAGAATTCAGACATGTCAGTTTCCGATATCCGGGAACTGACAAAAATGTACTGAACGATATTTCTTTTGTTATAAATCATGGGGAGAAGGTCTCTATTGTAGGAGAGAACGGAGAAGGAAAAACTACAATTATTAAATTGTTGCTTGGTTTATACCAGCCAGATTCAGGAGAAATCCTTGTATCCGGAAGAATTCTGAATGAGTATTCAAATAAAGCCAGACGAAAAATGTTCGGGACGATATTTCAGGACTTTAACCGATATGCCCTATCATTGCGGGAAAATGTGGGAGTGGGGATGGTAGAGGATATTGATGACCATCCTGAAATAAAGTCTGCCATGGAAAAAGCAAAAGTTGATGAGTTTGTCGAAAAATTACCTGAAAAAGAAGATACTATGTTGACACGTTTTTTTACGGATGGAATAGAGCTGTCAGGTGGACAATGGCAGAGAATCGCAATCGCCAGGGCTTTTATGGGGAATAGACCTGTCCTGATACTGGATGAACCTACAAGCCAGTTAGACCCCATGGCAGAAAGCAGACTGTATTCCGAATTTATGGAAATGTCAAAAAATAAAACAGCAATTCTGATAACACACCGGTTAGGGGCAACGATGATAACAGACCGTATCCTGGTAATAAGCCAGGGATGTGTAGCTCAGTCCGGAACACATGAATCTTTATTGGCACAGGGTGGAATCTACGCGGATATGTTCAACTGCCAAAAACAATGGTATAAAAATGAGGAGTGACAGGAATGGAAGACAATACGGTTCATATTGAGCAGAATGTAAAAAATGAGAAAATGGCACAAATGAAATATCTTCTTCGTCTTTGGCTGTATGTTTTTGCCACGACAAAGAAGATTAGCATTATCTATCTTGTTTTGTTTTTATTTTTATCTTTTCTCAGGCCATGCCTTGGATTTTTATGGGGGAAGTATGTTGCTGAAGCTGAAATCTTGGCGCACGATGGCAATTTGTTTTTCCATACGATATTGCTGTTGCTGGCATATTCACTCTTAAACTGGTGTGCTGACTTAATAGAAAGCTTTATGTCGGTTGATGGTAATGGGGATATTGAACAGCTTGATGCGGTGCAGGCAAACAGACAACAGGAATTGATGCATGGCAAAATGTTTGACAAAATCAGCCACATCAATCCAGAATATCTTGAGATACCACAAATCAATAACATAATAAATCAGGTATTCGGATTTGCCGGAGATCGGGGAAACGGTCTGAATAGAACAGTTATGTTGAACAGCTATGTGGTAATAGCGAAGACGTTTTCTGTTTTTTTTATTGCGGCAACTCTCTTCTTTATCAGTCCTTGGCTGACGATATTGCTGTTTATAGCGCCTTTACCGACACTGTGGAATTCCATGCTGGGGGAGAGGATGGGATTCGAATTTATAAAGGATAATACCGAATTGGCACGTAAAGCAGGTTATTTTCAGGGTTTGATGCTTTCTACATCGGCAAAAGAATTGAAAACCATGGGGCTTTATGGATTCTTTTATAATAAGTGGAAAAAATGTGCAGATGAATATACTCTGAAAGAAGTGAAAATGATAAGGCGGAGAATGGGGCTGGGAGTCATCAATGGTCTGATAATTCATGCCTTGAACTTAGCAGGCATTGTCATTGCAATCCTTTTTATGGCGAATGGAGAAATCTCATTGGGCGAACTGGCAGCTACACTTTCTTTAATCAGTGTATTGACCAATGATGCTGGATATTTGTTTTCTGCTTGCTCTGCTTTTTTAAGCAAAAAGAATGAAGCAGCCCGTTTTTTTGACTTTATGGATTTGCCGGAGCAGGTGGACCAGGGGGCAATATTGGAATCAATAGACTCAGTGCAAATAAAAAATCTGAAATACAGATATCCGCTTACAGACAATTATGTTCTGGACAATGTTGATTTCACGATGCATAATGGAGAAAAAATAGCCTTTGTGGGTGAAAATGGGGCAGGAAAAAGTACATTTGTAAAAATTCTCCTTGGTATTTTGAATCCTTCTGAAGGGGAGTTTTTTGTAAACGGTCAGCTTGTTACCGCCTTCCAACAAGAGTCAAGATATAGCTGTCAGAGTATTGTGATGCAGAACCCTTCCCGTTATGTTACATTTTCTGTAAAGGAAAATGTTTTTATGGGGAATACCACAGAAAAGGCTGATGAGAAAGGTATCGGGGAGGCGCTTTTGTTTGCCGGTCTGGATGGAGTTGAGACAGATGTGCCGCTAGGCAGAGACATCGGCGGAATTGACATGTCCGGCGGACAATGGCAAAAGCTTGCGATTGCCAGGGCCGTCTATAGAAACAGAGACTTTTATGTACTTGATGAACCCACAGGGAACCTTGACCCTGTAACTGAAACAGAAATATTTAAAAAGTATATGGCTATGTCAAAGGGCAAAACAGTTCTTTTTGTCACACACAGAATTTCGCTGGCATCATTGGCAGACCGTATTATTGTTTTTGATAAAGGAAAGATTGTGGAAGAAGGGACACATGGGCAGCTTATGGGATTGGGTGGAAAATATGCGCAGCTGTATCGAAGTCAGGCGAAATGGTATAATAGATAATTGTGTGCGAGCTTCTAGCGAGCGGAGGAAACTCTGCTTGCTTTTGTAAGCTGATTGTATATAGCAGGAGGACCCTGTCGGGTAAAGTCTAGCCAACTACCCGTACCAAGTCCTTGGAGCCGAAGCGGTAACGCCAGATTTAAGCGCAGGACAGGGAGCAACAGAGCCGAACGAAAGTGAAGTGATTGAGCTGGGAAATTATTATGAGGTGGGAAATGGTCGATGTGTTGTTGTTCACAGCCAATGTCATTTACTTAAGGATCTTCCCTCAACAAGAACGCATTCTCCTGGCAAGGCTTCAGGTTCTTACGGAATGCATAGACCTCCTCCGGACTGGCCTCTTTGGCATGGAAGCGGGTGCGGATAATCTCTTCCACGGTATAGCCATTTTCAGACTGGCACATGATGCTGTCAAGATATTCTGCCGCCGCATTTTCCGACAGGCTCTCCCTGGCCACAGGGGCGAACTGCTCCCAGATTTCCCATTTCAGGGTACAGAGCACGTCCCGGAGATGGTCAGTGAGATCCTGCTTCTCAGCCACTGTCCAGCGACCCTTTGAAACTATCGGCTCACCTACATTTGCATAATATTGCTTTCCATACTGTTCAATAGCGATAGGCACAATCTCCGCCCCCGTCCGAATCGCCATTTCAGCGGTGCCGGTAAACAGCTGCTGCACCACCTGATTCTCCGTTATATTCCAGGCGCCCTCCGGATAGATCAGCAGGCTGCCGCCCTTTTCCAGTATCCGGATGCAGGCTTCTTTGCCTATGTGTCTGTCTTCCTTATATGCAGTGTCCGTAAAAACAACACCGTTCATCCACAGTACCAGCCCATCCAGATTCTTATATACCTTCCCCGGATCTCCCATAAAGAACCAGCACTGCGTGCCAATCGTCCGCAGAGCCATTTCGATATCGTATCTCCCTACATGGGTGCAGGCATAGATTGTCGTCCCCTCCGTCCCTCTTCTGCCATCTCCGATGACAGTGAGCTTCTGGCCGGAAAAGCCGCAGCTGCATTTCAGAAGCGCGTTAATCAAAGGATGGCATTTTCTGCGCCATCCCAGCCCCCTGACATCCTTACCCTGTTCGAAATCCTCCGCCCTGACAGCGCGGTAATATGCCTCCAGCTCT
>ERZ808037.2246-NODE-2246-length-10336-cov-4.940735_pt1 | contig 10336 bp, 12 predicted proteins | sample MGYA00380190_ERZ808037 | MGnify/ENA primary metagenome ERZ808037 (study PRJEB31490, sample SAMN06133399) | mouse gut metagenome | isolation source: J9 | host: mice | place: China: Chengdu | collected 2015-05 ...
CGGATATTGGTTAATTTTAACTGTCTGGCATAGCTTTCCAGAAATTTCTTCTGGTTCTGTATGCTGTTGCTCTCGCCACCGTCCCTGTCCTCGTCCCCCACGGATAGGCGGGAGTAAAGGGCTGTGATTTTGCTGTAATCATTCATGTGCATATCCTCCTGCGTCAATATAGGTGTTGCTTACAGTTAAGATTATGCACTCCACCTGGCGCTGCCGTATTCCTCATTCTTCCGGTACTTCTTGGCATCTTTTCCCCTCACATAGACAGCGATCCTCACAGCCGCCGCGCCGCAAAGCCCTGCCAGCCAGTCAATCCCTGCCCCCGGCCACATACTCTGAAAGGCCAGGGAAAACCCTTCCGCAAGACCTAACATTTTCTGCGAGGCGTCCGCTCCGGGGGCAAGACGCACCGCCTGCCCCAGCTTGGCAAACACCAGAAGGAACAAAAGATAGGGAAGATGGAGGATCACCTGCTTTTTCAGTGTGTCCTTGTCTATTTTCAACGCTCCGGCCCTCCGTGTTCCTTATTCTTCACCCGGTCACGGCCAAGCGCCTGCGCCAGCTCCTTAAACTTATGAAGCTGCGAAAGAAGCGACGGCCTGCCCTCACGCACAAGGTCTTTCCGGGTATATTCCTTGAAAGCCGCTGTCAGAGCGTCCGCCTGATTCGCCTTGAAATACACCGTCCAAGTGGGCGGCGTGGTCCCTGCGTTCTTCTCGATATGGTACCGCACCTCATGTTTCCGGGCTATGCGCTCAAAAGAGCGAATCCGGCCGGTTACTTCAATGGTGTTGGCCCCGCCGTCCCTGCCGGAAAGCCGCTTCATGCTGTTGCGCCCGACCTTCGGGGTATTGCGTTCCTGCTCCATCCTGCGGAGCACGGCGGCGACCGCAGCACGCAGCACCCGGCCGGACAGTCTCGCCGCCTGGACCGAGACGGAAACGGTTTTCTGTTCCAGTTCTTCCTGCATCTGTATCCTCCTTCCTTCAATTTATTTTTTCATCACCGCGCGGTATCAAGTGCCTGCTGGCGCGGGGCCATGTCTAAGGCTTTCGCCGCCTGCTCCACCTGAATCTTTGCATGTTTCAAGAGCGTCTTGACAATGGTTGCCGGGTGGCTCTGTTCCTCCAGGCGGTCCACCATGCCCCTGCAGCCCTCCGGGAGAAAGGAAGCCATTTCCCGGCACGCTTCATCCAGATCCCCCATAAATCCCCAGCAGCTATCCGACAGCTCGCCGTTTTTATACAGTTCAAAGCCGTAGCACTCGCCCCGGAGGTAGGAATCATAGACGGCCACCTCGCTTTTCAGCAGTTCTTCCGCTTTATGCCGGACTGCCCCGGTCATTTTTTCAGCGCCGAACTCTTTCAGCGCGTCCTCTTTGGAAACATAGATCCAGCCCACCTGCCCGCTGTCCCAGGGATCGTGGAAGCTCTCGGTCCGCATGGCAAGGCTGCTGTGATCCATGAGGAACAGAGGCATCATAATATACTTCCCGGAAATGACGTTCAGCATGGAATCGTCGATTGCCCGTTCCTCCGTTTTCGGGCCGCGCATATTCCGCCCTCCTACAATGTTCACCATCCGTTCATACCGCTTCATCCCCTGTTCGTCATGCCCCACGGTATCCAGGTACATCTCCCGCAAAAAATCGTCTTTGTCCATGTAGTTATGGCTGTCCCCCAGGGAATATCGTCTGTGAAAACACACCATTTTCCCGAAAGGCTCGTCTAGCTCCCGCGGATTGATTGCAATGTCGTCCGGCCGCACCATAAGCATATATGGCGCCTGTTCCGCCATCAGCATAACCCATTACCCCCTTTCCGGCTTTTTCGTTTTCTCCGGCACTCTCTGCGCTGTCTGTGCTGCCTGTTTTCTGGCACTGTCAAGCTGCTCCCGAAGCGACATGATTCCATACTTTTTTTCGTAGGCAGCAATACGTTCCAAAAGGGCTGCCAGATCCCCGACAAGATACGGATGGTTTTTCTCCAGGGAGGCCAGATGGTCACGGATCTGGGCCGTCTGCCCGGAAAGCAACTTATCTGCAAGGCACTCCTTCCGTTCATGGGGATCACGGAATATGGCTGCATAATTCCGGCTGTTCCTCCTAAAAAATTCATCCAGGTCAAAGGCCAGGTCCACAGATTCGTCAAGCCTTACGCCTTCCCCATCCGGTTCCTCCATAACTCCTGGCCGTGTCTGTTCCTCCGGTGGGAGAGGCTGTTTTGCCACAACAACCTCACCGGCCAGCCGGATAAATTTCTCCGGGTGCTTGAACTGTTCCTTGTACTTCTCCATAAGATAATCGGGAAGGTCCGTAAAACTTTCCTCACCGAGGCCGGCTATAAAAAAAGTACCAGCTATAATATCCGTCATGCTGCCGTCCTGACCGTAGACAGCCCGGTTTAAGGTAAGGCCGGCATTTTTACCATCCCTGTTGCTGATAATCACGGCCGGGTCCTCATAGGGGCTATTGCTCTCTATACCTCCCCCGACCGCCTCCTGCATGGACCGGAGGCTCCCGTCAAGCTCGGCCTCATAGGGCGCTTTCCCCGGCTCCACTATTAAAACCTTCAAATCTGCATATCCTCCTTCTTTTTATTTGCCGCTTTAAGTGCGGCAGGTGTCCTTTCCTGCGGCCTGGCCGAAGACAGCTTTCCCAGCACGGAGGGCTTTTGCTCCTTCTCCTGCATGGAAATACCGCCATCCGGAACATCGGCGACGGCATGCTCTGCCTTTTCCGGTTCCCGGCCTTCCACTGTATATCCGGGGAGGAGCGCTCCGTTGACCGTAAAATAATGTGCATACTGCTCCGGTACCTGCGGTGATATCTCCTGGAACAGATGGGAATACGCTTTCTTCCGCCCTTCCAGGTATTTTTCAGCCGCAGCCTTATCCGTATAGCGTTTCTGTCTCTGTCCTGCAATTTTTTCCCCATATCCATGCTGCTGTTTCGGGGACTGCACATACACGTCCCAGGACACATACCAGGCATCCGCCACGCTCTTCTTTACCTCGCGGTCATATCTGGTATGCTCCCATATGCTGCAGGTCATCCGGTAGACGCGGTTGCTGATCTCCTCCCAGTCATCATTGCGGGGGCTGACCTGCCACCTGTTCGCGGTATGCGCCACCTCCGGTGTCCGCAGGTATTCCAGCGCCCGGCTGATGTTCTGTGTGACGGCAGCCTGCTTTTCCCACTGGTTCGCCGCAGCCACCACGATGTCGAAGGCTTTCTTCTCGCCCTCGATGCTGTCCTGGCGCATGGCCTGCAGCGTTTCCATACCCTGTGTGATGAGTGAAGAGATATCTGCGCTGTCACAAAAGATGCTGTGCTCTATCTTTAACTCTTTTCCGGGCTCCAGACGGTCTCCGTACCGGTAGGCACGGTAATCCTTGTTTTCTTCCAGTTTCCCCACCTCCTTAGATTTCCGGCGCATGGCTCTTTTTCGGGGCCGTCTGCACCGTTTTTGTTTTTTCTGCCGGTTTCTTTGCCGCAAGCTGCTCCATTACCGAAGGCCGTTCACCGCCGAACATGGAAATCTGCTCATTCTCGGCAAGAGGCCTCGCCGGAAGGGACTGTGCCGCTTCCTGGTGGGTAAGGACATGCTGCAGTTTCAAGTCCGCCACGATCTCGTCAAACACCGCATTGATGGCTTTCCGTTCCTCCCCTTCCGGAAAGGCTTTCAGTACCTCCATTTTCCCATCCTTACCGGCGGCGACAGTGACGGCACAATCGGCATGGCCTGCAAGGTAATCGGAAAGATAGGGCAGCTTATCCTTGATGTAACAGGCAAAGGCCCTGGCGGTCATCTCCACATTGCTGTCCCAATAGCCGCCGTCTTTCTCGCATTCCTTTCCCATCCTTACAGAATTCCGGTAGTAATCGGTTTCCGTGCGCCCGATCCGAGGTGCCTCCTGTTCCTGCATCCCGGCCAGCATCTTCTCGAACATTTCCAGCCGGTCCCGCTCGCTTTTGGGGATCACCCGCCCGGCAGTGGATTTCTTCAGGGCGCTGATCTTTTCCACGCTCCCGGCCTCGCCGGAAAGGAAAGCGGCTTTTAAGGATGCGTACTGTTCCAGCGTGCTTTCATCCCCATACCGTTTCAGGGCGCCGAGCACTGCGGAATCCAGCCAGCTCTCCGCATTCTTGCGTGTCCGGTCATTCTGTGCCCCGGCCCTCTCTGCTGCCTGCTCCGGCGTCTCCGGCTTGTATCTCATGGTGTCGGTCAGTTTCTGGAACAGCGGGTAGAGGCGGGGCTGTTCCGAGAGCATCCCCTCCGCGCCCATCTTCGTGCCCAGGTAATCGTCGAACCCATGCCACCACTCATGCGCCAGGGAACCGGCCCCGTGCATCTTTGTAAGGTTGATGACCTTGCGCAGCGGTTCATAATGTGCCGCCGCGTTGCCGCTGCCCCTGGCTCCGAAAGCGATGGCAAGGGTGCCCTGGAAAGCGATGTCCCTGTCACTGACCTGCAGAGCTGATGCCAGATCCTTCAGCGCCTCGAATCCCATGTTGAGGGAAGCCTGCCGGTCGTTCTGGTTCATCCAGTTGCCGAACTCGCCGCCCCGGAACCCAAAGGTGTCAAGGTAGTGCTGCCCGGTGATCTCCGTGCCGTTCCGGTAATCCGGCCCTGTGCGCTGCACGTCTGCAAGCTGCGGAGGGGTGAAGCGCGTCTTCCCGCTCCTGCTCCGCCCCTTTGCCAGTTCCTGTACCCATTTCAGTGCCTCCTCCTGTGTCCCGAAGTTTGTCTGCAGGATGGAATATCCCTTCGTGACATACCAGGTGCCCGGTTTCCAGTCCTCATTTTTGGAATAAGTGTTCTTCCCGTCATTGTAGCGGACGGAATAGCCTGCCGGGACTTTCTGCTCCTTCGGCACCAGAAACTGTTCCTTTTTCGCCTTCTGCGTAAAATCACGGTCAAAGCCGGAAGCAGAGACGACGTTCAATGCTTTCAGCAGCTTGTTGGTGATGGCCGGGTTCTCCCGTCCTTTTTCCGTTGCGCTGTAATAGCCCCGCCCGCCCCAGCCATGGGACTGCTCCAGATAGCCGTTGCCCACCATGAAGCGGTCACAGACCTGCATGGCATCCTCCACGGTACGGACATCCGCTACTGCGGACTGCAGCTGCCTGACTGTCCCGATATATTCCTTCTGCCTGGCAAGGCGTTTCTCCGGCGTGTCGTCCCTGCGGTAATACTGCGGGGAAGCATTCAGGCTGTCCCTCGCCTTTTTAATGAAATAAACCACTCCAAGGGGAATCCCATCGTCAAGCATGGCCTGGTAATCCGGTTTCTTCCAGATGTTGTCCTTCTTTACGAATTTCTCGGCCTCGCGCCCGTTCATGGCATCCAGGTCATCCTCCATAAGACCCCGCTCTTTCCAGAGGTCCTTCTTCGCGCCGCCGATCTTCTCCCCAAAATCTTTATGCTGCATATTATTATCTGCCAATCTGCATCACCTCCAGTCTGTCTTGGCCTACCGCTCCGGGGCGGGGCGGCTTTTCCCTGCTTTTTCATGTTCCGGGCAGCCCTTCCCGGATATGCGGGGCCCCGGCACCCTCCCGGCGATCCGGTCCGTCTCCCGGCGCACAAGGCGGTCCACTGCTCCTAGGTCTTCCGGGGCGACGGCGAACTCCCTGTAATCCAGGTACCAGAGGCCGGTAGTCACGGCCGTCACCGGGGCCAGTTCCTCCGGCCCGCCCGGAAGCAGCCGGAACACCGGGCCGTCACCGTTAAGGAGCATCTGCCTCGCAGCCTCCGTGGGTATGCGGTACATGTCCATATCCGGGTTCTGGGCCTCCTCCATGTATTCCGTATTGAGGCGTTCCTCCAGGCCCTGCGCTGAATAAAGGAACGCCTGCCCCTTCCACTGGATGAGCCTGTCTGAATAATGGTGCTGCCATTCCGTCGCCTGCTCCGGGGCGTAGAGGTAATGCCAGTTTTTCAGGGCATCCTTCTCACACAGCTCCATTGCCTCCCATTTCCCGATGTCCGCTTCCGCTTTCGTGCCGTCCCGGTGTTCCATTCTGACGCCGTAAGGGTACAGGGTATTCTTCCCTATGTCCTGCCGCAGCGTATCAAGGTCCATCATCAGGACATCCCCGTACAGCCGCCCTTCACCATCCTTCCGGCATGTATGGAACAGGAAGGCCCTGGCGCCCGGATAGCCCTCTGCAGCGATCGTCCTCTGCAGGTCCGATGTGGCACGGTAGGCCAGCAGGGCATCGCCCAGCCATATGTTGCGGCTCCCCATGACCGCCACCGAATCCGCCCCGGTACTCCTTGACAGGGTGCGCATGTTGTATTCACTGTCCCGCAGGAAATCACCTGCAAGGATATGGAGCTTATAGGCAAATTCCGTCAGGTCCGTGTCACGGACCAGGTGGATCTGCGGCAGCGGCTCCTGTTGTTCCTGTCTCAATAAGGACTCCTCCTTTCTTTCCGGGTCACCGGCTTCCTTTATCGCGGGACGGCTCCTGCCTTTCTTTCGCCGGCCCCGTATTTGCTGCCTGCTCCTTCATTGCCGCCAGGACGGAAGGACGGCGTTCTGCCGCCTGCTCCAGCCTTGCAAGTGCATCCAGTGAGAGCTCCGCCTTCCGGCTGACCGCAGACGCAAAGGCGCGCTCCACTTTGAAGGCTCCCTTGAATGCGCCTGCGATCCTGCCGTTCTCCTTTGCCTCCGCCTCCGCAGATTCTCCCCTGAGGGAACGGCCCATGTTCTTCAGGTGGCGGCCCGCCTCATGGAATTCCCTGCTGAAAGCATCGATCCGGGAGGTCGCACGGTCGCCGGCCTGTATGCTGTCTTCCGCTGCCGCCCGCACGGCTTCCAGTGCCGGTTTCAGATGCAGGAAATGGGCGATCCCGTTCAGTGCCACGGTCCCGCGTTCCTTAATATCTGCCAGGATATTCCTGCACCCTTCCACGATCTGCCCTTTCAGTTCTGTAAGGCGCTGGCGCATGGCATCCGTATTTTCCTCCATTGCCTTACAGCCTTTCTGCAGCACGGCTTTCAGGGAGCGGTCCTGCACATCCTGCATTTTCTGGCGTATGGCCTGCAGTTCCTCCATGGCATCGGAAAGCTGCCGCTCCATCCCTGATATATGGCCGATCAGTTCCTCAAACTCCCGGCAGCCCGGGAAACCATTTTCTTTCAGTATCACGAGCAGTGCCTGGACCCGTTCATTGTCTGCGATCGGCTGTCCCATGCCCGTGGCCGTCTGTGCCATCCCTCCCGGCATCTATGAATCCCTCCCGTCTTCCTGCAGGCAGCCCCCGGCGATCCTCCCGACGGCTTCCGGGCTGGCCTCGCAGATCTGCATGAGCCTCCTGGCCGTGCCGCCGGGCTGTGCCGCGCCGCTGGTCCAGAGCCGGACCGTGGATGGCGCCACGTTCATCAGCATGGCAAATCCCCTCTCGTTCATGTCCAGCTTCCCCATCAGGGCCTTTACCATGTAAGGCCCGTACTCCGGGCAGCGGGAAGCCTGCGCGATCATCTGTAAAGCAGTGTTCTCTTTCTCCATCATTTCTGAAATCCTCCTGTCAAATTGAAATAGCCGCCTGTTTCTGGCGGCATTGTCGTTGGCGGTCCTTATCCTGTTCTATGGCATGCAACAGCTTTTCGTTGTAGTCCTTGCCTGTGCGGGGCGGGTTGATCCCTACACGGATATGCTTAAAGCGGGGATCTCCGCGCAGCATGTCCCTGATCTTCCTGGCGTTGACAAGGCCGGCGAGGTCATTGTCCATATGGAGCGTGACCCGCCGGATCTCCGGGTGGCGTTCCAGGAATGCGGCCAGGGCCACATGGGAAGTCCCTCCCAGGGATAAACGGTAGCCGTCCCACTTCCATCCTTCCATCTCCTGCAGCGTGGCATGGGAGAGGGCATCGATGGGAGCCTCGAATACGGCAAGCTGCCGGCTGCCCGGGTCCTCCGGCGGGTAACAGAAACTGAACTTCTTGTCACTGCCGGCGACATCCTTTTTCAGGCTGCCGGCTATGCCGCGCATACAGGCAAACCTCGCTTTCCCTGCGTCATCCCTCCCCACGAACACACAGACCGCCTCATCCTTATACCTGGCCTCATAGAAAAGCCCCTTCCGCAGGCACCGGCTGACCACGCCGCTGCTGATCCCCCTGCGCTGCAGGTAGGACACTGCAAAGGTTGCGCACCGTTTCGCCCAGGGAAGGGAGAAAGTTTTTTTCTCCGGCTCCCTGCGTGTATGGCTCCCTGCCGCTGCGCTCCGGTATGCTGGTGCCTGCCGGACTTCCCCGTCCGTCAGCGTGTTCACTGCATCCACCAGGCCGTAGCCCCGGATCTCCACCAGATAATCCAAAGCGTTGATACTCCGTCCCCGGCTGTTCCAGTACCAGTATCCCTTCCCGGTGACATAGACCAGGCTGTCATGCTCCTTATGCCGGTAGTTCGGCCCGTCCCTCTTTAAAACTCCCGGCTCATGGAATTGCAGGTAACGGAACAGGTCCGCCTCCCTTGCCTCCTGGATCTGCTCTTTCGTTACGCCCGGCATGGCCCAGGCACTTCTTTCCTCATTGTGCCCCGCCTCCTTTCCTGAATTGTTTCAGGGACATCCCTTCCCATGCTCACATGCCGTACAGGTCATGGTTGACTTCGGCCCGGTAATAGCTGTCCATCGTTGCCGGGGCATTATACAGGGCCGCAAGCAGGTAAGCCTTGATGTTCCCTACCTTCGTGGTGTTCTTGTCAATGCAGTCAAAGACATACTCCAAATGGCCGGAATTGATCTTTAGGAACCGGCTCTTTACAACCTCCCTGGGGAAATCGTCTCCTGCGATGCGGATGAAAGGGCGTTTTGAAAGGACCACTTCAAGCATGAGCTCCACCGTTTCATCCATCCGCTGCGCTCCATACCGCTGTACCAGAAAGCCGTACTCCACATTTGCACGGATAATCTCACGGTATGCGTTCACAAGCTCTGTCCTATCCATCCCATCCGGGCGCCCTGCCGCCTCCGGCTCTGCCGGATGGATTGATTGATGTGTATTTAATCCATCCGTTTTTGATCCATCCGTGTTTAATGGATCAGTATTTAATTGTGGGGGATTTCCCTGTGCAGGTTTCCCCTGTCCAGGTTTTTCCTGTCCTGGCTTTGCCTGTCTTGGATTTGCCTGTCCTGGATTTTCCCGTTTAGGCGGGACCTCCGCTGTTTCCTGGCTTACCGGCTTTTCATGTATCGTGTACTCAATATCCCCCAGCCGGCCGTTGTCAAAACGGACCCTCTGCCTGGTGAGATACCCGTGCTTCTCCAGCTCCTTTAACGCGCTGGCAATGGAATCCACCCCGTCCCTGCAGATACAGGCAAGCCCTTTGGTGGTATAGTCCCAATCCTCCGGCAAAGACAGCATGAGGGACAGCAGGCCTTTCGCTTTCAGGGAGAGCTTCACATTGCGCAGGTGATGGTTGCACATGACCGTGAAGTCTTTTGTTTTTTCTACCCGGAATACAGCCATAACAAAAACCTCCTTTCTTTCCCTCCTGGCTACAAGACACGGTCCCTGCGGTCATAGTGCAGATGGCCGCCCAGTGCAACCTTCGCATGGTTCTGTATCCTGAGCTCTCCCTTTTCCTGCCGGTCCCTGAATCTCTCATACCCGGTGTCCGTAAGGAACAGGCGCATCCGGTCCCCTTTGTCGCCCACGGTAGAATCACCTGAAAGCACATCAAATATAACCATGTGACGCACCTCCGGGTCGAAGCGTTCCAATCCCATGATGTCATGCCCCTTAAGCTGTTCGGCGCCGGATCTCTGCCTGGCATGGGCCAGCAGCTCGCCAATGGTCCGCCCCTCCTGGGGCAGCCGGTAGTTCCTCCGAATGTCATGTACGGCCTCCATACACTCTGCATCCGTCAGGGGGCGCAGTTTCTCCAGGAGGCTTTTTGCAGCCTTCCGTCTGGCCGGGTCCCCGGCATACCGTGAGGCCATAGACATTTCCTGCAGGACGGCATACCGCTCACTTCCCTCTGTCTGGTACAGCATCCGTTTTTCCATTTCCGTAAATTCCATAAGAATCCCTCCTGATCCATCCATCAAAAAAAGCCACAGCATCATACCGTGACTAAAAAATGGCAACAAAAAAAGCCTGACAGTAAAAGTATTGTTTACTATCAGGCAGTTACAGCCGGAATACGAAATGCAGCGCGATCCCGGTTCATTTTTCGGTTAACACTCACATGCCTGTTTTTGCAGCCATGCGATCTATTGTGCCTCTTTCAAGGCTTGACATTTAATCGAGTAGGAGGCTAACCATTAGTTGATTAGCCGACCTCTCACACCACCGTGCGTACGGTTCCGTACACGGCGGT
>ERZ808037.2247-NODE-2247-length-10331-cov-3.806710_pt1 | contig 10331 bp, 8 predicted proteins | sample MGYA00380190_ERZ808037 | MGnify/ENA primary metagenome ERZ808037 (study PRJEB31490, sample SAMN06133399) | mouse gut metagenome | isolation source: J9 | host: mice | place: China: Chengdu | collected 2015-05 ...
CAACTGCTTTAGCAGTTTGGGAAGAAGCTCTGCTCCGCAGAGCGTGAAATCACTTAGCGAGGTCTTTTCGAGCTTAGAGCGTATTTGAAAATTCATTCCCGCTTCATTATAATTGTATCATACTGCCTTTTATATTATAATAGTCTCGTAATGGTTCCCAGTCAACCTTTTCATGTTACTGTTCACTTCGTTCACAGCAACCGGGAGACTTAGAGTTTCTCTGCGAAACAGCTTTTGCTGTGAGCAAAATTATTTACGAACAGGAAAGGAAACCCCCTATGAAAACAAAATGTTTACTTTTTTCCTCTTTATCCATTCTGATTCTTACCTGCTGTGGTACGTCCGGCAGCACATATGCGGAAAATCCTGCGGCAGGCTCCTCCACTGCCGCGGTTCAGGAAGCAGACTCTCTGCCGGAGGATTCTCAGGCATCCGGCAGAGAATCCCTTGAAGCACCTTCCTCCGGCAGTTCCGCATCCGGCACGGCGTCTCAGGGACACTCCGGCGCCACGGACACCGCGTCCCTCCCCTCTGCCGATGCGGCGGGTTCCTCGCCGGATACGGCAGCCGACACAAATACGGCTTCCGGCACGGCGGACGGCGCCTCGGACGCGGCAGACCACACTTTGACACCCTCCGGACAGACTCCTGCGCCCGGCTCAAATCGGGCGGAAACCTTTACGGCGCTCCACGGAGCCTTGGCGGTGGACGGCTCCGATCTGGTGGATCAGAACGGAGATTCCGTCCGCCTTTACGGAATGTCCACCCACGGGATTACATGGTTTCCCCAATATGTCAACTACGACACCTTCCGCACCTTAAGGGATGACTGGAATACAAACTGCGTCCGGCTGGCCCTGTATACCGCAGAATATAACGGTTACAGCACCGGCGGCAGCCAGGAAGAATTGAAATCTTTGGTGAAGGACGGCATCGACTATGCCACGGATCTGGGAATGTATGTCATTGTGGACTGGCACATTTTAAGCGATCAGGATCCCAATGTGCACAAAGAGGATGCCATCGGCTTTTTCCGGGAAATATCCTCTCTTTATAAAGATTATACCAATATTATATACGAAATCTGTAACGAGCCCAACGGCTATGCCACATGGGACAGCGTAAAGTCCTATGCCGGTGAAGTCATCCCCGTGATCCGTGAAAATGATGAGGATGCCGTAATTTTGGTGGGCACTCCTATGTGGTGTCAGAATATAGCTCAGGCGGCGGACTCTCCGCTGGAATTCGACAATGTCATGTACACTCTACATTTCTATGCCGCCACACATACCGATGAGCTGCGCAGCCGTTTAGAAAATGCCGCAGATGCCGGTCTGCCTGTATTTGTCAGCGAATTCGGCATGTGCGATGCCTCCGGAAACGGCGGAAATAATTTTGAACAGGCGGACAAATGGATGGAGCTTCTCGATAAGTACAATATCAGCTTTATCTGCTGGAATCTTGCCAATAAGGCGGAGACCAGCAGCGTACTGAAATCCGGCTGTGAGAAAATTTCCGACTGGACGGAGGACGAATTAAGCGAATCCGGCCTCTGGATCCGGGAACGTTTCAAAATGTTTTAATGCTTGTATTACCTTTCATTCTTGTTTATAATTATTTTCAGGAAATTATTAAAGCGAACGGAGGATATGTATATGACAAATTTAACTATGTTTTCACTTGAGGGCAAAACCGCTCTCGTAACCGGCGCTAACACGGGGCTGGGGCAAGGAATCTGTTTAGCGTATGCAAAAGCAGGCGCCAATGTAATCGGTGTTGCCAGAAGAAGCTGTCAGGAAACGGCGGACAAGATTGCCGCATTTGGCGGCAGCTTCAAAGAAATCATTGCCGATTTGTCGGATACCTCCGTAATCCCCAAAATCGCAGAGGAGGCGGATAAAGCATTCGGCCGTGTTGATATTCTGGTAAACAATGCGGGAATCATCAAAAGATGCGACGCTGCGGACGTAACGGAAGAAGATTGGGACGCTGTGATAAATATTAACGAAAAAATGGTATTTTTCCTGTGTCAAACCTTTGCAAAAAAATGGCTGGCTGACCAAAAGGGGGGCAAGATCATTAACATAGCCTCCATGCTCAGCTATCAGGGCGGCATCCGGGTCCCCGCTTACACCTCCAGCAAGAGTGCAATCATAGGCTTGACCAGAGGACTTGCCAACGAGTGGGCGCGCCATAATATCAATGTAAACGCCATTGCTCCCGGATATATGGAAACAAACAATACTCAAAATTTAAGAAGCGACGAGCAGCGAAGCGAGGAGATTCTTTCCCGCATCCCCGCCGGACGCTGGGGCACTCCCGAAGATATCGCCGGCGCGGCTATTTTCTTAGCCTCCGATGCGGCTGCATATGTTCATGGATTTACCCTCGCCGTAGACGGCGGCTGGCTGGCAAGATAATTCCGCCCCGTTGCGCATACCCCATAATATCCGACAAGTATCCGGCAAAACTCCGCGGAATCGTTTCTGCGGATGCATCCTCCGGTCAGGAATCGGAGGATTTGCCAACCTTCTGAAAAGCGATTCTCGGGCTTCCGTCTGCAAGGGTAATCCTGCCGCAGTATTGGAAGCCCCATTTTTTCAGCAGTCCCTGCATGGGCTTATTGTCTTCATGGGTATCAATGCGGATATTTCCCGTCTGTTCCAAGGCCCAGTTGAGACAAAACGAAGCCACTCCCTTGGTTCCTTCCGCGGAAGCGATGCGGTGAACGACGGCATAAGGTTCTTCATTCAGCCAGTGACCGTCCCGGATTTCCTTGTAAGTGGGATCATCTTCTCCGGCAAAATAAAATACACCCAGAATCTTATCCCCCTCCACACATACATGGCACTTTCCTTCCCCAATATCCTGTTTTATAAGTTCAACGGGAGGATAACTGTCTTTCCACTGAGTGGCGTTACCGTTCTCTGCCATAAATTTTCTGGCATAAGCGTATATCTCCAATATGCGATCCAATTCCTTTTCGGCTGCTTTCTTAATCTCCATATGTTACCTCTATACTGTGAAGCATCGTAGTATTCTGCCAGCCTCCCGTTCCGGGAGTGCCCGTATGCCAGATCAGAATCCCTCCGTAAGGATTCCCCGCTACCTCCGCCTCCAATTCCACTTTGGGAAGATAGCCTTTCTCCGCTTTAGCTTCCGGCTGCAATTCCGCCGTGACAGCGGATGCCCTGAGCTTATTTCCTTCTAATGTTATCTTTATCGTACAATCCGTAAGGAAGCAGGATGTCCTTTGCAGTTCGGTAAGCAGACGGCTCCTGCCGTCCCTGTATTCCACCAGTGCCATAGACACCGCGTCGGAAGCTTCCTTGCTGCGGAGGACTCTCAAGCAATAACCGGTCAGTTTCTCGGTGTCAAATTTGATACCGAAATCCATATATTGTCCTGCGCTGCCGAATCCCTGTCCTGCCGTCTTGGCAGGATCCGCCTTCACCGTCATACTCATATTTCCCACATGCTCTGCCACAGGAGTATAACGAAGCCTTGCCCCTTGCGTATTCTGGTACAGCCCCATACCTATACTGCCGTTGCCGGTCCTGCCATACTTCCATGCGGAACCCTTCTCCTCCGTGGTCCAGCTGCCGAAAGAGGCGGAGTCCACCTTGATATCTTCCGGTTTTGCGCAGTCGAGAGTCCAGCATCCCTTCCGGATCCGTGTATCGTTCTCATCCGGCAGATCCGAAAAGTCCGTGAATAAATAATTTTCCTCCACTTCGTTTTTTCCCACGGGTTCCTCCATGATAACCGACACCGCCTCTCCTGAAAGGCTTCCCTTTACTCTAGGCCGTATGACTGCTTTTATATACTTCCCCTGATCCGCCGCATTCAAACGATATGTTTTTAAAGGCCGGTTCAGCTTGGTTACGGCACAGAGAACTATCCCTTCCGGAGCCATGGTTTCCTCCCATGCAGCCCCTTCCTCTCTATCAGCACGGCAGGTGCCGCTTCCGTCCGCACCGTCGCATCTGTACCAGCTGATTTCGGAGATATCCACCCTCTCTTGAGAAGAAAACTTATATTCCAATTGTATCGTTTTTTCCGTCTTTACCATACGCGGTTTTTCCGCAAATACCGGCGCCTGAATCAAGTAAGGCTCCACCGTCAACGCCGCTGTCGCCTCCAAACCGCTCTCCGTGCGGGCACAAATTACAATCTCCCGTTCCTCCGGCTCGTGGCTGCAGCCTTCAACAACACAGGAAGCATCGGCATTTTGTGTTAATTTGACATATGGCTTATCTTCCGGACTGACGGAAAAATATACTTTCTCCTTACAGGCTTCGTGCGAAAACAAGTACGCCCTTGCCGTGAGCGTTACCGAAGATTCGCCGGAAACCACCGAATCCGAATCCGCCGAAAGCAAAAGCAATGTGGGAATTCCTGTCTTTCCTGCGCCCTCCGCCTGTTTCAACACCATCATGGGATCCCAGCCGTCACTTCCGCCCAGAAGATTTCCCACATTGGCATAAGGCTGTCCGTTTTGTTCAAACAAATACGCCTCCAGCGCCTTCTTCCCCTGAAGCTGTACGGTTTCCGCCGAAGCCTCACCTCCTAGAACAATTTGCCGGCCGTTTTGGCTCACATCATATTGGTAACATTTCAATGAAATTTCAGGATATTTCGTCCACCCCGCCTTTACGTTTTCATTGCTCTCATACCGGCAACTAATCAGTGAGACAGGCCCTCCCTCTTTTGTCAGATACTGATGGCTTTCCCCGTCGCCGCTCTTAATCTTACTGCGGAACAGACAGTCAATGAACACCGCCCCCGTCCCTGTAGCCTGAAAAACGGGTCTGTTGCCGTAAAAATCAAAATCACAGCCTATATACACGGCATTCCCGTTCAATGCGTCATCCGTACTCTCAAAATGGCAGTTTTGATACAGCGCACGCCTTGCCCCGCAGACAGGTAAAAGATTGAGACGGCTCACAAAACGGCAGTTTTGGGCATGAAGTTTTTCCCCTTGCTGCATCGCAAGCTGTGCCTGTGTAATTGTTTCCGTTCTTTTCGGATAATTCAGAGCGGGATTCAGGGGATATACCAAATCCACGCTGCAATAATTTCCTATGGTGAGATTGGATATGGACAGCTCTTCCACCCGAAAATGTATCATGGTATAATTTCCATTGCAGGCATGGGACTGCCCCCGGTTTCCGGCAATGACGACATCCTCCGGATTCTCGGATAATCCTATGATATTCAGCTTATTGCCGGTTATGTACATTCCGAAGGGAAGAGAATATCCCTCTCTTTTCTGCATGGTATCCATGGCTTTGGGATCATCCATCCAATAGACATTGGGCGCCAGATACACAGTCACCTGTTCCGTTCCGCTCTGGGACAGTTCCGAACCGCTAAACGCTTTATGAATATCATTATATACATGGGGTCTGGCGGCGGTCTCTTCCTCTGTCAGGCTGCCGTCCAAAAAAATTACCCTCTCACTGAGAATAATCGTTTCACTATTATATACAAATCCCTTTTCCGTCCAACTTATCTTCCATTCCATATTTTTTCTACATGCCTTTCCGGTATATGCGTCTGTTTTACATGATATCCGAACATTTCTGCTACGCCCGACAATATACTTCCTCAAAGCTTTCCACCTTCATAGGTTTTGCAAAATAGTATCCCTGAAACATATCGCAGCCCACTTTCATCAGAAACTCTACCTGCTCCTTCGTCTCAACACCTTCCGTTATCACTGGCATACCTAATTCCTTCGACATAGTGATAATATTTTTCAATATGGTGGTACTTCTCTTTACATTTTGAGTTTCCTGCAGAAAAATCATATCGATTTTCAAAATATCCGCATGGATATCTTTAAGCATTCCCAAGGAGGAATAGCCGCTGCCAAAATCATCTATCTCAATATCGTATCCCAGCGCATGTAAACCGTCCAATGTCTTCATATTTTCTTCTACATTTTCCATCAATGCGGATTCCGTGATTTCCAGCTTAAGCTTTTTTACATCAAAATCATACTTTTCCGAAATCTGCCGAAAGGTTTCGCAAATATTTAAATAGTAGAAATCCTTAGTGGATATATTCACGGAGATAGAAAATTTTTCCCGCCCAAGCTTTTTCCATTCTTCGAGCTTTTGGGCAGCGCCCTCCCACATATACAGATCCAATTTATGAATCAATCCGGCTTTCTCCAGAGTGGGAATGAAAATGCCGGGGCTGATCATCCCTTTTTCGGGATGAATCCAGCGCACCAGCGCCTCCGCACCTACAATGGCACCGTCGTTGGCAATCTGAGGCTGCAAAAACATGCAAAACTGCTTCTCCTCCATCGCCCTGTCAAGCTCGCCCAGAACTTCCTTCTCCTCCATAATATGCTCCAGCAGCTCATCCTCATAGTAACATATGGACTGCTCATAATTTCCCCGTATCGTATCAATGGCCATAATAGCTTTGTCGTACATAGTCCATATGGGTTCCTTCACGTCCTGAATTTCATAAACTCCCACATAGTAATGCAGTTTAAATGAGCTTACCAGATTAAGATTCTTAAGATCCTCTATCTGCTCCAGCGCTTCCTGTTCGTTAAATCTGCGCTTTGGCATTAAAATACAGAATTTGTCCGCAAATATGCGGGCAATGACCGTACTCTCATCTAATGCCCTGTTAATCATTTCCGCCTGCGCAATCAGAAGCTTATCCCCGATCTCCGCTCCGTAAAGCTCGTTAACCAGCTTAAAATCTTTAATATTGGAGCATACCATATAATAAGGTTCCTCCACATGGGCAAGCAGCTTCTCCGCCGCCTCCTCGAAAGCGTTTCTGTTCAACAGACCGGTCAGCATATCATGGGTAATCCTGTATTGCTCCTCCTTGAATCTTTTGACTATTTCCGTGCGGTTCTCAAACTGAAAACAACAGCCAAGGTTCCTCCCCTTTTCGTCCGAAAATCTCTGGTAAGTAACGTATATGTACTTCTTTTTATTGTCCCTAATAATGGTCTGCTCTTCCGCTATGACTATCGAATAATCGTCTTGATGGGAAATCTCCCAATTTGATAGATACTCTTCCGCCAAAGCATGGATTTCTCCGTCACCGGGGAAAAATTTTCCCGCCGACTGATTCACTCCGATACATTTCCCGTTTTTGTCGTAGGCAATCACTCCCAGTACCGAATCTCCTATAACGGTAGCATATATTTTTTCAAGCAGCGCTCTGGGTGACGCAAACAATGTGAAATAACAGATTGCTATTGCTATGAATGCATACAAAACCACGGAGTAGTCAAACTTAGTATCCAAAACAGCGCATAAAATATTTAATCCCACCACCGCCAAAGTCTGCACCAGAATCCCCCCGTATTTCTTTTTATATATCGACGGTTCCTTGATAAAACGGTACAATAATATAAGCAGGCTGTACAGAACAATGGAATAAACGAACAGTCGATGAATATAATGAGGTTGTTTAAAATGCACATTCCAGTAGCATTCTCCCGTCATTCCTATCATCTCCGCTTCCAGATCAAACATATGGCGGGTAAATGTATTTACAACAAAAGATATGGAATCCGCCAATGCCAATAAGACGATTATATATCTTGGCAGCTTGGTAGGCGGTTCCAGTCCCGTGTATGCCGTGGTAAACAGCAGCAGGTTTACCACCAGCCAATCCGTGGAGAGAAAATAAAGCCCGTCCATAAAGACCGCCAGTCCATAGTAATCGGGCGGAACCAGAAGAAAAGCTGTATAGCACGCTGCCGCTATGATAGCCGTACAGATCAGGTGAACCACCTGACGACAGTTTTGCTCGTCCCTTTTACCGGAAACAACAACACAGGCAACCATAACCATAATAAGCAGTATCAGCAAAATTACCAATGACCAAAGCATATTTTTCTCCTTTGCACATACTGTTTTCAAACATAAAAAAGAAATAATAAATACATTATAACGCAATAGGAACTTTTTGACAATATAAGAACTTTTCTTTTTGATTTTTTTGGTAAAATTGACGTTACTGTTTACTCCGTGACCTGTAGCTCATGCACAGAAACTGAAAAACAGCGTTTTCGCGCACGGCTGTCCAAGGGATTATACTAATCGCTTTGGTTTGATCACGCAAAAAATGCGTGAAAACTCCTCGCGGCGGCGTGGGCGTGAAAAGTAACAAATTGACAATCGGACAAAAAAAATCCTGCCGGAAACCCAACAGGATTTTCTGTCGATATTTTTTAATAATTCTGTGCACTCACCTCGAAATAGCTCTGGGGATGATTGCAGGTAGGACATACCTCGGGTGCCTTAGTGCCTACAACGATATGCCCGCAGTTACGGCATTCCCATACCTTTACCTCACTTTTTTCAAACACTGCCGCCGTCTCTATATTTTTGAGCAATGCGCGGTATCTCTCCTCATGATGCTTCTCAATGGCTCCTACCAGCCTGAACTTCTCTGCCAATTCCGAAAAGCCTTCCTGCTCCGCCGTCTTGGCAAATTCCTCATACATATCCGTCCACTCAAAGTTTTCGCCGCCTGCTGCCGCTTCGAGGTTTGCCTTGGTATCCCCGATGCCGCTCAGCTCCTTGAACCACATCTTTGCATGTTCCTTTTCATTTTCTGCCGTCTTTAAAAACAAGGAGGAAATCTGTTCATATCCTTCCTTTTTTGCAACGGATGCAAAGTAAGTGTACTTATTTCTGGCCTGTGATTCACCGGCAAATGCTGCCTCCAAATTCTTCTCTGTCTGTGTTCCCGAATACTTATTCATTACCTTGTCCTCCTGTTTTCGTTTCATTTTGTCACTGTTTTTCTTTTGATTTTATTTGAAAATGTTATATTCCGATTCCGCTTTGCAGCTGCTTTTCCGTATTAATTTTCCGTCTAAACCTTCCTTTTCCGGAACCGGAAAAATTAGACCGATCCTGAAAAACGGTTTATAGCGGTTTAAAATCACTGGCCGGATGCTTACACCATGGACAGATAAAGTCCTCCGGCAGTCTGTCTCCTTCATAAATATATCCGCATACGGTGCAGATAAATCCCTTCTTTTTCTCCTCCGCCTTGGGAACGGTCTTGATATTCTTCTGATAATAGCCATATGTAACGGAAGGCTCCTCCGACAGTACGGCGCAATCAGTTACGTCGGCCAAAAACAATGTGTGCGTCCCTAAATCAACGGAAGAAACCACCTTGGCGGAGATGTAGGCATTGCATTCGTTTTCAATATATACTACTCCGTTCTCTGCCCTCCGGTATTCAACGGCTTCCAGCTTGTCGGTATCCGCACCGCTCTGAAATCCCCAATGCTTAAAGGTGTCAAACTTAGAACTTTCCGTCAAGATGGACACATTGAACACTCCGGTTCTTGTAATCATATCATGGGTATAATTGTTTTTATTCACTGCAACAGTGATTCTGTTCGGTTCCGTAGTCACCTGTGCCACCGTATTTACGATGCACCCGTTATCTTTTTCTCCTTCTTTTGCCGTCAAAAGAAACAATCCGTATGTCAGATTGTACATTGCTTTCTTGTCCATATATTCCTCCGCTTATAAAATTTTAAATGTACTGTAACAGCCATTTTGTGCCTGCTAAAGCATTTAACTCAATCAGTTTCACATATTCTTCCTTGGGATCCGTGCCGCAGTAAGCACATTTCATCGCTATTGTGCGGATCGACTCTCCGAAATGAGGATGCTTAGAGCCCAAATCCAGCAGCTGGTTCAATGTTATTTTGACAGGTCTGGAATCCAATACCCCATTGAAAACCACTTCCGCGGTGTTCACTTTGAAATCCTTGATATACATTTCCCGCCAATCGTCAAATCCACACCTTACGGTCTGTTTTTCCGTTTTGTACCACATACTGTCAGGGTTCTTTTTTTTGAGCACCTTATACCGGCCTCCGAATACTCTCATAAGCTCATCTCCATTATAAAATATATTTGAAGCATTCTAAATTTATTTTACCCTATCAGCAGAAAATCAAGCGCGAACGCAGTGAGCATTTGATTTTATCTGATATGGTAACGAAAGAATCTTTGAGCGCGAAGCGCGGCAGACGCGCAGCGGCTGGATTCTTGAGTATATTTTACCATATTTACCGGAGAGTGTGAAACAGAATTATACAAAACTTTTAACTATGGCGCTCTTTATTGTAACTTTACACACCCACGCCACCGCGACGCGTTTTCACGCGCTCTTTAAAGATTTCATTACACGATTCTAACCCTTTCCCTCCAAATGGCTGATAAAAGATATAATTGCAAGTGTGAACGGAATGAAGATTTTCTAAGGTTGGAAAGAGGGTGTGTAAACACTCCCTCTTTGTACCCAACCTAAGA
>ERZ808037.2248-NODE-2248-length-10330-cov-2.584512_pt1 | contig 10330 bp, 12 predicted proteins | sample MGYA00380190_ERZ808037 | MGnify/ENA primary metagenome ERZ808037 (study PRJEB31490, sample SAMN06133399) | mouse gut metagenome | isolation source: J9 | host: mice | place: China: Chengdu | collected 2015-05 ...
ATAAAGCTTGGACGATAGTATTGATTAGTCATTTTATTGCCAACTAACCCTACTAAACCTTCATGAAATGATGAACTGCAAGCAACCAATCCACCACCTATTTCTTGCATATTTTTTAAGGCAACCTCATATTGTGAAGTAGTCAGACGCTGTCTTGACTGATTGATTTTTGTAGCTAATGAAACAAACTGCATTTTAAATTGACGCTCTTCTTGGCTAGAAGCATCGCTATGCCGAAAATAAGTAACGCATTTATTCGGATTTAAACCGTCATTTAAGCGACCAATCGAATTGATTTTAGGGGCAAGGTTAAAACCTAAAGCCGTCGTATCGTATTTCTGATTTTCCCCTAACATCAATTCAAAACTTAAATAGCGCTTATTCTCCATCACTTTTAACGCCTTTTTGACTAAGGTTCGATTTTCATCAACCATGGGCATCATATCGCTAATCGTTGAAAGCGCCGCTAAACAATAAATATACGGATCTTGTTTTTGCAACATAGCTGTCGCTAATTTACACGCAACAAATCCCCCCGAAATAGCTTTAAAGGGGTAGCTTGGAGAAAGCTTCGTATGAATAATCGCATAAGCTTTGGGTAAATTGTCAGGTAAATCATGGTGATCGGTTATAATCACATCAATGCCTAGTTCATTGGCCTTTTCTACCGCTTCAACACAGCTAATACCATTATCGACAGTTATAATCAATGTATAACCTTTCTTTGCCATTTGGATAACACGCTCTACATTTAAACCGTAACCGTCACTAAAACGATCGGGAATATGATAACCTACAGTTAACCCGCGCATTTCAAAAGCCCTCACCATAATACTTGTCGCCATAATACCATCACAGTCATAATCACCGTAAATAACCACTTTTTCACCGTTGGCAATCGCTTGTTCAATCCTTTGCAAAGCTTTCGCACTATCTGAAAATAAACTAAAATCATGTATTTCGGTCTGCTTTTCAACATCATCTATCCCAAAGCATAAAACCTTTGCCATCAAGGAAGACACATTTTTTTCTTTCATCACTTGCTGATAGTTCAAGGGTTCTAAAATTTGCCACTCCACATTCATTCCTCCTTCTATAAAAAAAACTGCTCATGCAGTTTATCGAGAGATTAAATCATTAAAATCTTCAATACGTGCTTGTCTTGCGGATTTGATACTTTCGTTTCTTAAATAATCAAATATTTGACTGGCGGTTACATCAAAAATATCATTCACAATATCACAAGTCACAATTTTATCACGTCTTTTCCATTTGACATTAAACAAATAATCTAACAAATGATCACGTGTAATATTTCTCATTTGATTTGAGCGGAAATCTTTCATTTTCAGCGTTAACATTAAATCTAATTCAGAACGCAAATCCGCATTTAACTGCTCCCATCTCATCACTTACTCACTCCATTTACTTTACTCAATCTATTATAAATGTAATTTCGTCATAAAGGAAGTGTTTTAGACGAAAAAGAATATTTTCCAATCTTTCATTCTCTTATTATTTTCAACTTGTACAGCCAAGCTGTTAAGCGTGGTTTGTCGCATCATCTTAGGTAGAACTTTATCTAGCGAAGGTTTAGGTATGTATATGATGGTTTTACCTACGCTAAGTTTATGTATCACCATTGCCCAAATGGGCATACCGGGAGCTGTCTTTAAATTAAGTGCCGACCCTAAATACAATCCTAAAAAAGTCTTAATCACAGGCTTATTGATGGCGTGGTTAAATGCACTTGTCATGGTCATCTTATTAGTCGGCTTCTCGGCACCTTTAGCCAAGCATTTATTGAAAAATGTTCATCTGGTTTTAGCTTTGGAAGCTGTCGCTTTGTTTATCCCTATGGCCAGCACCAACAACACCTTGCGTTCTTTTTTTCTAGGTCAAGAAAAATTAGCCGCCCCTGCCCTTTCACAGATTATGGAAGAGCTTATCCGCATCATTGTGATGTTATTAAGTTTTAAATTCCTTCCTCATCTAAGTTTGGATATGCAAGTGTGCTTTGCCTTTTTGGCGATGGTGGCAGGTGAAATGGCAAGCACCTTGTTTATGTTATTATTCAGTAAACAAAAGCCCCAACAGATAAAAAAAGAGCTTTCTGAAATCAAGAAGCTCGTTTTATACAAAGATATATTTTCTATTTCTTTACCGGTTACCGCAAGTCAATTGATGCATTCACTAGGCAACTTTATTGAACCCCTAATCCTTAATGGACAGATGTTAGCGCTTGGTTATTCAACTAGTCAAATCAATGCCCAATTTGGTATTGTGAGCGGTTATGTTTTAAGTCTATTGATGATTCCTACTTTCATCACTTCGGTCATCTACCGTTTAATCTTGCCTAAGCTTACCAAAAGCATCGCCACACGTCAGATTGCCCAAACAAAAAAGCAGCTCTTCACTGCCTTAATTGTCTGTCTTGGTTTAGGTACGCCTTTCTCAATTCTGTTTTATTTCTTCCCGGAAGCTTGTTTAAACCTATTTTACGATACTACTTCCGGTGCAGCTATTCTACGATATCTTGCCTGGCCGTTTTTGATTTACTATTTACAAACACCATTATCAGCTTGCCTTCATGCATTATCTAAGAACAAACTGCAATTTGTCATTTGTACCATCGAATGCCTGACAAGTTTAGCGATTCTTTATCTCACCATTCCGACATTCCAAGTAACCGCTGTAGCTATCAGTATGTTAGGAGGATTGATTGTCAATACCTGTCTTTCATTTGCTACTGTTTTCTATTTCTTATTTCTCCAAAAAGTATAAACGGTCCTTTTCTACCACACAATAAACAATATCTTCAATCTTCGGATCGCCTTGAAGCTTTATCTTTTTTCTTAACCAAGATTCGTCATAACCTAAATTCTTCAAAGCATCTTCCATGATTTTCCCGTCCATAATGACCGGTTCGGGATATAGCACTTGATTATCTTGACGCTTAATGATGGATAATTGCCCATTCGTTTCTAAAATAGCGAAAGCTACCTCGGAAACACTCGAAACACCTTTTTGACGTAAATGCTGTGCTAAGGCATCTGTTGTATATTTTAAAGCTTTCATTTTCTCATAATTGATTTTGCCTCGTGTGATAATATAACTAGGTGTCCCTTCTAAAATATCTCGCATTTTTTTATTCTTTAAGGAAATCAAAGAACAAATATAATCAGCTAAAGCTAAGGTTGAAGTCGCTATGATGGCATTCAGTAAACCTTGCCCTGTTTCAAAGGCAATAGCCATTAAATCCGCCAAGACTAAAAACACTACAAAGTCGAAAATGTTCAACTGACTGAATTCTTTTTTACCCAAAAGGCGTAAAAGGACAATCAAATATCCATAACAAAATAAACTCTTTACGATTACAACTAAATATTCCATTCTATCACCCGTTCTAAAATTTTGCTTTGTTTCATAAATAAATATAAAGGAGGAATTCTATGAAAAAAACACTTTTAACCTATGGCGGTATGCTTTCTTTCATTTATCTATCCTATCTGTTATTTGCGGTTATTTTCGCTTCGCTTTTCCATTATGCCCACTTACAACCCTCTTTTTACAATCTTGCCACCAAAATTTGCTCATATTTGGTTTTAGTTGTTGCAGGATTAGGCTTTGGTTTATTAACAGAGGAAAAAAGATTGTTCAAAGGTTTTCTTTTCTGTTTAATCTACACCATTATCTCTACTTTACTATTATGGCACCATTTTAACTTATTTAATCTTTTAATTAAAAACTTAATTATCATGGTCAGCATACTTATTGTAAACTTCATTAAAAAGTAAGCATAAAAAGGTTAAGGAAAAGACACAATATATATTAGGTGATGATATGAGATATAAAGATAAAACAGCTTTGTTTAAAGACAAACTTAAACGTATTGAAAACATTAAAGAACGACTTGAACTTGCAGATGGGATATGTTATTCGATTGAAGATTTGAGCGATGCTTACCTAGAAGCTAAAATCAATGACTTAAACGATAAAATGAGAAATATTGCTTCAAATCTATCAAACGCTAAAGATCGTCAAGAATATCAGTTCATGCATCGTGAATTGGAGAATTTAGAGGAAGTTATCTATCTTCTCAACAAAAAACATTCAAAGATTTATTTGAAAGCTAAAAAATGGAATGAGAAAAAGCCCAATTAAAAACAAGTGCGTAAAAATTACCACTTGTTTTTTATCTTACAAACAGTCGTACTAAAATAGCTTTCCATTTCGTATAAGGTTGATAACGCATCGGTAAATCTAAAAAGGTCTTTTTATCTACCATGCTTTTTTTATGACTAAAAGTTTCAAAACCATAGCGTCCATGATATGCCCCCATACCACTTTCCTTGACGCCTCCAAAGCCTAAATGACTTGTGGCTAAATGAATCAGCACATCGTTAATACAGCCACCACCAAACGCTATGCGCTTTTTAAGCACATTGATGTTTTCGCGATTAGATGAAAAAATATATAAAGCCAAAGGACTAGGCTGAGCATTGATTGTTTGAATAATTTCTTCAAGCGTATCAAACGTTAGAATAGGTAAAATAGGTCCGAAGATTTCATCAGTCATGACACTATCTTGCCATGTCACATTATCTAAAAGCGTCGGTTCTATCTGCAAGGTTGCTTGATTGGTTTTGCCACCTGCAATCACCTTCCGCTCATCAATTAAATCGGTCAACCTTTGAAAATGCTTTTCATTGACAATTTTACCATAATCAGCATTATGCAATGGATCTAGCCCATATTGTAATCTTATCTGTTTTTTCAATTCGCTAATCAAAGATTCTTTAACACTTTTTTGACAATATATATAATCGTGTGCAACGCAAGTTTGCCCACAGTTCAAAAATTTGCCGAATACGATGCGTTTAGCAGCTAAGGGAATATTCGCTGACCTATCGACAATACAAGGACTTTTACCACCTAACTCCAAAGTAATAGGTGTTAAATGTAAAGCCGCTTTTTCCATTACCATGCGCCCCACTTTTTTGCTTCCGGTAAAGAAAATATAATCGAAATTCAGTGCTAATAATTGATTATTCTCATTTCTTCCACCGGTAACAACCGCTACATAGTCTTGGCTAAAACAACTTTCAATCATTTCTTTAATCACTAATGAGGTTTGTGGACTATAGGCACTTGGCTTTAAAATAGCAGTATTTCCGGCAGCTAGCGCATCAACTAATGGCTCAAGTGTCAACAAGAAAGGATAGTTTCATGGACTTAAAATCAACACATTACCATAGGGGCTTGGTTTTTCAAAACTTCTTGAAAACAGTTGAGCCAAAGGCGTATGAACGCTTTTTTCTTTGGCAAAATGTGAAAGATGCCTTAACATATAAGAAATCTCCGATTTAACTAAGCCTATTTCACTCATATAGCTTTCTGATTGACTTTTCCCTAGGTCTTGTTTTAAGGCTTGGAACAGTTGCTTTTCATATATTTCAATTGCTTGCCTTAATTTTTTTAAAGCTTGTTTACGGTATGAAATGGATAAAGTTGTACCGCTTGCAAAAAAAGTTCGCTGTCTTGTCAATAATTCATCTGCCTTCATCTACCTTACCGCCTTTCATGTTATTTCATTTTTGTCTAATCTAAAGGGGACATTTTTTGTCCCCTCTTATTTACTGATTGATCTCTACATCAAACTCACATTCAAATACTTCATTTGGTGCAATGGTGCGCACACCCTCTTTTTCTTTAAATTCACCGGTAAAGCCAACATAATCATTATGACCAACCCATGGTTCAATCGCAATCAATCCGCCCACATGATTCCCTGCCCAAATACCTAAATGCTCAAAGCCTTTCATATGGAAAACAATTGATTTATCATGATTTAATGATTTTAATGCCACACTTTCACTCTTGAAATTCTTAACGACAACGGCATCAGTATCAAACATCGCCTGACGGACAAAGAAACGTTTTTCATTATCAAATAGCGGACGTGTTTCGTATGACATACCTCGTTTTTCTACATCAATCATCTTTCTTTCTAAGGTTTCATACTCACTGAATTCGATATAATAATCGTTACTATGTTCGTTTTCCATCAACGGACACGCAAAAGCCGGGTGTCCGCCAATTCCGAAAGTAATTGGCTTCTCATCAGTATCTTTCACAGCACAATGGCAAACCAAAACGTTATTTTCTAAACGATAGGTCACCTTAAGTTCAAACAAATACGGATAATGTTCTTTAATATAATCATTGCTTGTTAAGGTAAAAACAACTTCCGTATCGGAAATCTTTTCCGTCGCAAACTCACTGTGTCGGGCAAAGCCATGCTGTGTCATCGTATAAGTTTTACCATCAATTCTAAACTCATCGTTATTGACAGCCCCTACAAATGGAAAAAGAATCGGCGCACTGTTTGCCCAAAGAATCGGATCTCTTCTCCACATATAGTTAATGTGATCATGCTGACCGATAATTCTATGAATCTCTGCTCCTTTAGGATGCAAAGCTACTTCCAAATCATTATTCTTTAAGATAATCATGCCGTGTATTTCTCCTCTCCGTCAATCAAGACTTTCAAAATATCGATATTATCGTTAATTACCAATAAATCGGCTTTTTTATTTGGTGCAATCTCACCGATTTCATGACGGTTAATCGACATTGCAGGGTTATATGATGCCATACGAACGGCTTCATAAATCGGTAAATGCAATTTTTGGTAAGCATTTTTGACTGCAACATTCATATTTAAAACGCTACCTGCTAATGTACCGTCAGCTAAACGCGCTTCACCGTTTTTCACATAAACACCTTGACCGCCTAACTGATATTTCCCTTCATGCAAGCCCGCAGCTTCCATAGAATCGGTAATTAAACAAACTTTGCCGATACCTTTTTCTTTAATTAAAGTTTTAGCGGCTGCAAAGTGAACATGGATACCATCTAAAATCAATTCCGCATAGACATCATCACTATCGAAGATAGCCCCAACTGCCCCTGGTTCACGGTGCGTAAAACCATTCATCGCATTATATGTATGCGTTGAATGCGTAATCCCTTCTCTAAATCCGGCTTTCGCTTCTTCATAATTGGCATTGGTGTGTCCCATACTTACCGTAATGCCTAAATTATTTAAGTAGTGAATGAAAGAAGGCATACCTACTACCTCAGGTGCAACAGTAATCAAAGCGATTGCTTGATGATTGCCGTTCACCATTTCTTCAAACTGTTCAATACTAGGTGCTAAAACGTATTCACCGGGTTGAGCACCTTTTTTCTTAACCTCGATAAAAGGTCCTTCCATGTGAACACCTGCAATCTTTGCCCCGTTTTCATGTCCCATGTAATCCACACAGTTTTGAATGGCGCGTTTTGTTAAGGGAATGGACTGTGTCATTGTCGTTGGTAAAACGCTTGTTACACCTGTTTTCATACAGTTAACACTAATGGTGTCAATCGCTTCATATATGCCGTCCATCGTATCAAAAGCATTTCGACCATGGGTATGAACATCGACAAACCCCGGTGCTACATAGTGTCCCATCGCATCAATCACTTCATATCCTTCAGGTATATCGGTTGTAAAACCTACAATTGTATCACCATCAATTAAGATGTTTTGTTTCATTAAACCATCTTTCAAAATGATTGTTCCATTTGTTATAATTTTTTTCATGAAAAATAACCTCCTTGGCTATATTATAGCACAATCGCTTTCATTTAAAAATAAAAGTGCGGTACTTTTAAAAAAAGATACAGGATTATTCTCCTGTATCCTCTTGTGTTTTAATATCTTTCAGAAGGCTTTCAATATAATTACCGTAATCCAAAGAAGTATCTAAGACAAACTTTAATTCCGGTACTTTGCGAGTTGTTAAACGCTTAGCTAAAAGCGAACGAATGAAACCGTTAGAACGCTTTAAGGCTTCCATACCATCACGTTTCTTATAATCTTTACCTAAAAATGTAACAAAGACCTTGGCATAAGATAAATCGCTAGTCGTTTCAACTGCTGTAATCGTAATAAAACCGATTTTAGGATCACGAACTTCAGTAGCTAAAATCTCCGTTAATTCACGCTGAATAATGCCATTAATCTTATCTTTTTTAACGCTCATAACTACTTTCTTGCAACCTCCTGCATTTCAAAGCCCTCGATAATATCGCCTTCTTTGATGTCGTTGTAGTTTTCGATAGTCATACCGCATTCATAACCGGTCTGAACTTCCTTGGCATCATTTTGGAAACGACGCAATGAACCGAGTTTACCTTCATAAATAACGACACCTTCACGAATCAAACGCACACCGCAGTCACGACGAATACATCCATCTGTAACATAACTTCCGGCAATTGAACCGACTTTTGATACTTTGATAACTTGGCGAATTTCAGCTTGTCCAATGACAACCTCTTGAATTTCAGGTGCTAACATACCTTTCATCGCTGCTTCGATTTCTTCAATCATCTTATAGATAATGTTGTGTAGACGAATTTCTACCCCTTCGCTTTCCGCTTTCTTTCTAACGTTGGCATCAGGGCGAACGTTGAAACCGTAGATAATTGCTTTTGAAGCACTGGCTAATAAGACATCAGATTCGGAAATCGCACCGACAGTCGAACGAATAACTTTAACATGGATATTATCCATTGTCACTTTTTCTAATGAAGCTTTAACCGCTTCAGCAGTTCCTTGAACGTCGGCTTTAACGATAATATTGATATCTTGAACATTACCGCTATTGATTTGAGCATACAAATCATCTAATGACATTGCAGTGCTTGTGCCACGTTCTCTTTCTTGACGTGCTTTCAAACGCTGTTCACCGATGTGTCTAGCTTCTTTTTCAGTTGCAAATGCCATGAATTTATCACCGGCACTTGGTACGTCGTTTAACCCGGTAATCTCAACTGGCATCGCCGGTCCGGCAGTTGCCATTTCACGACCTTTGTCATCTAACATTTGTCTGACACGTCCAAAAGCTGTTCCGACAACGATAGGATCGCCGATTCTCAATGTTCCGTTTTGAACTAAAACCGTCGCTACCGGTCCACGTCCTTTATCTAATTTCCCTTCAACAACCGTTCCTAAACCATAACGATTTGGGTTAGCTTTTAAATCAGCTAATTCCGCAACAACGGTTAAAGTTTCCAATAATTCGTCAATACCTAAATTTTGTTTCGCAGAGATTTGGCAGAAAACCGTATCTCCACCCCAATCTTCCGGCATTAAGCCTAAATCAGACATTTCACCCATAATACGATCAGGATCAGCACCCGGTTTATCAATCTTATTGACAGCCACTACAATCGGTACACCTGCTGCTTTCGCATGGTCAACGGCTTCTTTAGTCTGAGGCATAACACCATCATCAGCTGCAACCACAATAATAACAATATCTGTGACCTGAGCTCCACGAGCTCTCATCGCTGTAAAAGCTTCATGGCCTGGCGTATCTAAGAAAGTAACCTTCTTACCGTTGACATCTACCTGATAAGCCCCGATATGCTGTGTAATGCCTCCAAACTCACCTGCAACAACAGATGAATTACGAATAGCATCTAACAACGTTGTTTTACCATGGTCAACGTGCCCCATGATTGTGACAACAGGAGGACGACCAACTAAGTCATCTTCATTGTCAATGATTTCAATATCTTCAAAATTGACCTCGCTGACTTCCACATGTTTTTTTACTTCATAACCATATTCCATACAGACAAGTTCAACTGTTTCATCATCTAAGGAAGAGTTAATGGTTAATAATTTACCTAGCAAAAACAAGAACTTACTAATTTCCGCAACCGGCTTATGCAATTTATCCGCAAGTGCGCCAACCGTAATCCCTTCTTCGTAAACAATAACACCATCGTTAATGATTTCTTCCTCTTGTTTTTTAGCCGGAATATTAGAAATCAAATTTTGTTTTTTCTTTGGATTGTTACGTTTCGGACGATTGTTTGTTGGCTTTCTTTTGTTATTCATTTTTGCCATACTTGTCACCTACCCCTAACTTTTCTTTCATCTTTTTCGCAAAACCATCACTTAAAATCGCAACGGTCATACGTCCACTCTTTCCGACACTTTCGGAAAGTAACTGACTGTCTTCCACCTCAACGGCTTCGACCCCATAAAAATTTGCTTTATTGACAACTACTTTTTTAGTATTAGCTGAAGCATCGCTCGCATATAAAACTAACTTTGCTTGCTTTTTGCGAATAGCTTCAATAGCTGTTTCACCAAAAGATAATTGTCTTGCTCTTTGACACAACCCTAATAGTTGCATCGCTTCTTTATTCAACTGCGTAAGTCATCAACTCCTCATAGATTTCATCGTGAATGTCTACTTCCAAA
>ERZ808037.2251-NODE-2251-length-10296-cov-15.129269_pt1 | contig 10296 bp, 7 predicted proteins | sample MGYA00380190_ERZ808037 | MGnify/ENA primary metagenome ERZ808037 (study PRJEB31490, sample SAMN06133399) | mouse gut metagenome | isolation source: J9 | host: mice | place: China: Chengdu | collected 2015-05 ...
CCGGATCGTACAGGAAGTAAAGGAAACAGAAGAATGGGAGGCTGTGAAAATGAATATTCTTGAAATCGGCTTAGAGCGAGGCAAAGAATTGGGAATGGAACTGGGCCTGTCCCAGGGATTAGCTCAGGGCATTACGCAGGGCATCCGGCAAGGGCAGCTCAAAGCTCTGGTCAGGAGTGTAGAGCTGGCCATGAAAAACTTTAGCATTGATCTGCCCAAAGCCTGCCAGGGGCTTGAAATCTCTGTGGAGGAATATGAAGCGGCCAAAGAGCAGCTTGCCCTGTGGGATCAAAATCCCCCTGTTAAAAAATAAAAAACGCTCAGTACACTTTACACATAGGAAACGTCACAAAAATTTTTGACGTTTACTAATTAAAGAGGAATTATCGGTTTCTCACCGTCCACTCATAACATCCTGCCGGCACATCGGCAATCTTCAAATATCCGTCCGGCATGCTTATTGCCTGGGAAAACGGCTTTTTGTCCAAACAGCATTCTCCCGCCCCGCTCCACGGAAGGTAAATATCGGCCTTTGCACCTGTGGGAATTTCTGCCTTCAGAACCAGGGAATCTTTGCTTCGGACACATTCCATCCCTACCCTCCCCCTGACCGTGAATATAGATCCCTTCACCTCATGGATCTCCTCCTGCAGATACGGCCTGATCTTCAGTCTGCTGTACCCCGGGGCAAGAGGGGTGATCCCCATCACATAGCGGCACAGCCATTCCTTCACGTGGCCCATCATGGCATGGTTGCGGGAGCGTCCCAGCCCATTCCACAGCTCCGTATAGTTCCAGAATTCCGGCAGTGTTGTCAGCCCCTGATCAATATGGTGGCGGTAGCTGGGAGCTGTCGGGTTCATAATCATACGGTAGACCGTGTCATTTTTCCCGCCTGATGCCAGGGCACAGAATACCTGCTTTAACCCCACCTCGCCGGAATTTAGATGGTAATCCTTTTGGGCCACAGCCTTAAGCAGGTTATCAAGCAGGGCCTGCCTCTCCCCGGGCCTGGCAATGCCAGAAAACAGTACGCACCCATAGCTTGCCTGACTGCCGTTTCCGCATGTGCCGGTTTCCTCCTGCCAGCACTCTCTATCCTGATAAAAGCCCTCCCGTATCCTCTCAGCCATCTTCTGATAGTGAGCCTGCTCATCTCCTTTCCCCAGAACGCCTGAAATTTCCGATAAAGACACAGCAAGCAGATAAAAGGCACAGGTGGCCACCAGGGTAGTAGGCGTTTCCTCATGAAGCTGCCCCCACTCTCCCATATGAGCATAATCCTTCAAAACTCCCCCTGCAGACTGTCTGTAAAGATGCTCTATGTAGGCCTTCATCATCCCAAAATTCTCCTGCAGAATCGACTCGTCTCCGTATTCCAGATAGTAATACCAGGGTGTCATAATACAGGCTCCGCCCCAGTTCGGATCCTTGTACAGCCTGCCGATTCTAAAGTATTCCGGCGCAATCCCCGGCACAAACCCGGCCTCCTCCGTCTCCCTGTTGGGAAACCGGCGAAAAGCAAACCCCGGATACTTCCGGCTGTCCGCCTCCATGGGCTCTGCCTCTGCCAGCTCCCTGGTGATCTGTGCATCCTGCATATCCCTCATGATTTTTGGGATCCAACTGCGAATATCGTATCCTGCCGCCATGGAGGAAAACATCAGTTGGGTGGTTTCCAGCCACCCCAGCTTTTCGATCTGGGGGCAGTCCGTAAAGCTGCACATCATGTTGCTCTCGATAGAACGGTCTGTGATCTGATTAATCCGGTTCAGGATCTCATTGTCCGTCCGGAAGTCCGAGTACTTCTCATTCATCAGCCGGACCGCACATCCCTCAAAATTCTCTGCCGCCGGAACGCCCGGGAAGCCTGCCACCTCCACATACTGAAAACCATGGTAACAGAAAACAGGATGCCATTCCTCCTTTCCTGTACCTGCAACGGTGTAACAGTCCTTCACACTGCACTGCCATAACCGATCACAGCTCTGGGTGCAGGAGGCCTGGTCCACACCGCTGGCGTCCGGCTTTAATACCTCCGCAGGGTACAGCTCAACTTTCTCCCCCGCAAAGCCTTCGGTATTTGTAAGTTTCAGCCGCACAAATCCGGCGCTGTTTTTCCCCATATCCACCAGATAATTTCCGCCGGGAAGCCTGGTCACGGATTTGGCCTGCCACCTCTCCCATATGCGGATCGGCAAAAACTCTTTTGCAGACAGCTTTCCCAGCGGCGATTTCATTGGCTTGGCCCGCTCCCAGCCCGCCCCTGCTTTGCCGGGCATATCCCAGCCTTTCATTTCCAATGCCTTTTTCCCGTCAAAATCCTCGCCCCCATACCAGTTCTGGAACGTAATGGGACTCTCTCCCATTTCCCATGATTCACCGCTTGCCGCAAGAAGCTCCACGCTCCCGTCTTTGCGGGTCACCTCCACCTGGGCGATCAGCTTTTTGTCACCGCAGATACCGTTTTTGAGAAAAATAGTATCGTCCTTCTGATAACGGTGCTTCCCGCATAAGCTGTCGTCTCCCATTTTCATCACGGGAGAAACGGCAAAATTCACATACTGCCCGTTTCCCAGTATCACTCCCAGTACATTTTCACCCTCCTGCAAAAGATCCGTGACATCGTAAGTCACATAATATACCCGCCGGTTAAATTCACTCTCTCCCGGCTCAAAAAGGTGATCGGAAACACTCCTGCCGTTTATGCTTGCCTGAAACAGTCCCAAACCGCTGATATAAAGCCTGCCCCGCTTCACTGTGTTTTTCTCCTGAAGGCCAAAGCCTGTCCTGAATGCAGGAGCCGCCGATTTATCCCCGTCAAAATCGTCCCCCTGTCCAATCCAGATCCCCCTCCAGTCATCCTCCTCCAAAAGCCCCATCTCAAAACGGGCGCATTCGCTGAAGGAGGAAGCCTGATCCTGCTCATCCCAAACCCTTACCTTCCAGAAAACCTCCTGGCGGGAGGTGAGCGTCTTGCCGGCGTAGGGCAGTCCGTAATTCCTCTCCTCCATCACCTTCCCGCTGTCCCACAGATCCGCTTTTCCCTCCTCCAAAAGCTCCCTTTGGGAGGCGGCAAGGATCTGATATGCCGTCTGCCTCTCTCCCCTGCGCCCAAGGGGCAGCAGGTAACTAAACCGAGGCGTCTTACTTTCCAATCCCAGGGGATCGGTCATATTCTGTGTCATCATGCCCACAGGCTTCATGGTCATTTTTTTGCTCCTTTCCAAACTTTCTGTTCTGCCTGTCAGAGTGCGTGTGCTTCCAGAGCTCTCCTATCCCTTCACCGACCCCACGGTCATCCCCTTCACGAAATACTTCTGAGCAAAGGGATAAATGATCATAATCGGGATCAGGGAAATAAAAATCTGCGCACACCGTATGGTTCTGTCATCCACCATCGCCATCTCCCGGATCTGCTCTATGCTCAAAAGGCTCATATCCCTTTTCACCACCACCGTATACAAGAAGGAGGCAAGGGGATAGCTGTCCGGAAAGTTGGAAAAAATCAGCCCGTCAAAATAGCTGTTCCAATGAGAGATAAAGGTAAACAGCGTCAGTGTTGCGATGGAGGGCTTAGCGCAGGGCACATAAATCCGGAAACAGGTCTGAAACTGGTTCGCCCCGTCAATCAGGGCCGCTTCCTCCAGCTCCTTGGGGATTCCCCGAAAGAAATTCAGCATCAGTACAATATTATACACCGGAACAGCCATGGGTAAAATCAGCGCCCAGATGGTATCCATCATATGAAGGTTCTGGATCAGCAGATACCCGGGGATGAGCCCGCCGGAAAACAGCATGGTAAAAAAGAAAATCCAGGCATACACCCCTCTTAAACGGAGCTGCGTGCTCTCTTTGGAAAGGGGATAGGCCACCAGTATGGTAATCAGCATGGTAAAGGGCACGCCGATGCACACTCTTTCCACTGACTTAAGAAGCGACTGCCAGAACTCTCTTTTTTCAATCACATAGTTATAGGCATAGGTATTAAACTCTACCGGAAAAAACAAAACCCGTCCTGCCGATACTGCCGTGGCGCTGGAAAAGGACATTGCCAGAATATTCAAAAGCGGGAACAGGCATATCAGGGCCAGCAAAGAAAGCACTGTATAATTAAGGATCTGAAACAGGATCCGTCCTTTGGTCATTTTTTTCACTGATCATCCCTCCTTTAAAAGATCCGGTAGTCCGCAAACCGGTATGCCAGCCAGTAGGATACTGAAATGAATATGGTTGATATGAGGGATTTAAATAATCCCACAGCAGTTGCCGGTCCGTACTGGGCGTCAATAAGACCAAGACGGTATACAAAGGTGTCCAGAATATCTCCGGATTCATACACTGCCTTGCTGTAGAGATTGAATACCTGGTCGAACCCTGCATTGAGCACATTCCCCAGGCTCAGCACCATCATCAGAACAATAATCATGCGCATTCCCGGCAGCGTCACATGCCAAGTCTGCTGCCAGCGGTTTGCCCCGTCGATCTGGGCTGCCTCATACAGATCGGTGTCGATTCCCAAAATAGCCGCCAGATAAACGATGGCCCCGTATCCGAAATTCTTCCAGATGTCCGTTACAATCAGGGTAGGCTTAAAGTACCGGTTATCCCCCAGAAAGAAAATACTTTTTCCGCCCAGCGCCGTGATAAGCTGATTGATGATGCCTGAGCTGGGAGAGAGCATATCCAGGAAAATCCCCCCAAGCACTACCCAGGAAAGGAAGTAGGGCAGGTAAACAATGGTCTGCACCGTTCTCTTAAATCCGCTTCTGCTCACCTCATTGAGCAAAAGGGCAAAAACAATAGGCACTGCCAGCCCCAGGATAATCTTCCAGAATGCTATGACAACCGTATTTTTCAGGGCCTGATTAAAGCCGGGCAGACTGAACACATATTTAAAATTTCCAAGCCCTACCCACTGCTGGTCGCCGAACATGCCCTTGCTGGGAATAAATTTCTGAAAGGCAATCACAAGCCCTGCCATAGGGGTATAGCTGAATACCATCACAAGAATCAGCGCCGGCAATATCATCAAATGCAGGGGCAGCTCTCTTTTGAAGCTGGAAAAGGTGTATTTGCTTTTCACTTTTTTTCTTTTTGAAGCCATATGGTCCCTCCTGTGAATATGAAGTCCTCTGTGGATTTTTTATGACAGCAGGGAGGAATACGCCGTACTCCTCCCTGCCCCATTCACCGATTATCTTGCCTTATACCATTCGTTCACTTCGTCGGTCATATCCTGTCCGCCTGCGTTCTTCCACTCCTCCACTACAGTATCGAAAGAATCGGGGCTTTCCTGGCCGGCTATGATCTTGATGAACACCTGATCCAGCATATCGTCCAGGGTGGTTTTCTTGGTGGTCATCACCTCCCCGGGCGCTCCAAAGAACTGATCGTAAACCAATTCCACGTTGCTGTCATCCTGGTAGGACATCAGAAGCTGCTGAGAGCCGTCCGCTCCGAATACCCGATTCCAGCCCCAAAGCTGGGTGTCTCCGTTTAAGGCTTTATAGCTGTACTCCCACATGCTGTACTGCTCTCCGGAGAGATCGCCGGGTTCTCCTGTCTTTAAGGGCTCCTCGATGGCCCTGGCCGTTACCTGGTTTTTGTTGGGACTGTTGATCGTGACCGGAGTCAGTCTCCACACACCCTCTAACCCGTCGCCGGGATTTGCATACACTGCGTACTCATTCAGTTCCGGATCCAGAACCTTTTCACAATACAGATTCAGCATTTCAATCAAGGCCTCCGGATGGGCACAATCCTTGCTTACCGCATACCAGCTTGATGTACACATATTAATACCGGGGGCTGTCTTATCTCCTGCATTTGCCATGGGAATGGCATAAGGACGGAAATCGGCCTGCGGATCCGCATCCACTACGTCCTGCAGAGGCCAGAGGCTGCCTGCATGATAGGCATAAACGGCGCCGCACCTGCCGCTCACCAGCGCTTCCTTGGACTTATCATTGTCATTTACATAAAACTCGGGATCAATCAGACCTTCCTCATAAAGCTCCGCCAGGCTTACCAGCGCCTCTTTCATTTCCGGTGTGGTGCTTCCGTAAACCAGCTCGCCGCTTCCGTTGTCGATCCAATATCTGGGATATGCGCCGTAGGCATTGCACCAGCCCTTGATGTCAAAGAAATTTCCGTAAAGATCGGTGCTTAAGGATAAGCCCACGCCGTCCCCTCCCACATGTTCTTTGAAGGCTCTCAGAATTCCTTTCAGATCATCCAAGGTCTTTGGCGCCGTCAGGTTCAGCTCATCCATCCAGTCCTGACGCAGCCAGATCATCTGGGCAGTTTCAATATCGCAGTCCACATAGGGAATTCCGTACTGCACACCGTCATAGGTTCCTGCCTGGATGGCCGCATCTCCTCCTGCAGTGATCAATTCCTTCACGAAATCGCTGGCATACTCGTCAAAATAGGGTTTGATGTCTACCACCAGCCCGGCCTCCACAAGCTGCTTTAAATCGGTCTTGTTCACCTGCACAATATCCGGAATCGTTCCCGAGGCAATCGCCGCATTAAATTTCTGTGTCTGCAGCTCCGCGCTGGACGCGATCCACAGATACTGCACATCATAGCCAATCCTCTCTGCAATCAGATCCGTCCAGAGATTATCCTCATAGGTTGCCCCTTCCATCTTCGCAAAAATATCCGTCTCCATCAGGGAATCCTGGGCCCTGCTGAATGTAATGGGAATCAGACCGTCCTGAGCCGCGTCTGCTCCGGCATCCGCCTCTGCACTGTCCCCCGCCGCAGGATCTGCTGCCCCGGAATCTGCCTCTGCCTTTTGTCCGCTCTCTGCCGCCTGATCCTTCCGGCCGCTGCCTCCGCATCCGGCAAGTAAAGTCATGGTCATTGTTGCAGTCAATAAGATTGCCAGCCACTTTTTCATCATTCCTGTACCCTCCTTGTCCATTTTTACAGTAAGCTTCTTTTTTCTACCTGCACAGTTAGTATGGTTTGTACATTTTTTATTATAGTTCCTTTTACAGAATCTATCACTCTATACAAAACTTGTTTTATATGACCTTTTTCACAACCTTGCACTGCAACCTTGTGAGTACCGGCTCCGGGCGGCACCGTTTCCCATGGGACCAAAAAAGCTGCCTTCCGGCAGCCCCTTTGACCAAAATCCTATATAAATATTTCCTCTTCACCTCTGCGGAATTCCAGGGGCGTTTTCCCGAACCGCTCCCGGAAGCTCCTGTAAAAATTACTCATACTGCTGTATCCGGTCTCCTCCGCGATCTTTTCCATGCTCATCTGAGTATGACGCAAAAGCTCCACCGCCCTGCGCAGGCGCAAATCCCGGAGAAGGGAGCGCCAGGTATAGCCGCTCTCCTTCACGATATAGCGTTTCAGCTCCTCCTCGTCCATATGGAACTGCCGGCTCAGCTCTTCCAGCGTAATTGTACTCAGATGATCCCGCATCTTTTGGATAATAGCGGGCATTACATAGACCTGATCCGACAATTCCTCCTCCGGATGCAGAGCGTCCAAATGCCCGCGCATGACAATTCCCAGAAAGATCATGGCATAGCTTTTCATCAGAAGGTTGCTGGCCTGTTCTCCCCGGGCCGATTCGTCAAACATCTTCTCCACCCACCGATCCAGCTTGGCATCATTTTCACAGGCAAAAATAAGCACTCTGTTGCTGTGCCTGGTGTAGAGAATCTTCCAGAAAAAGTCCGTAAGGATATTCTGCTCCCGCAGGATCCCGGAAAAAGCGTCGGAAAAGGAGCTTATCCGCATCAGGATATTGATGATTACATCCTCATCCTTTCGGGAAAATACCGTATGCTTCACTCCCGGCGTGATGATACAGAAATTTCCGGAGGTAAGCTCACACTTTTTCTCATCCATATACAAAGTCACACAGCCCCGCCGCACATAAACGATCTTGATAAATTCCAGCTTATGCAAAAAGGGCGGGCAATAGCGCAGATTGTTAAAGCACACTACCTCCCTGGCGCGTCCATAAAAAAAATCTTCCTCCGTCATCACCGTCCCCATTACGGAAGGAGGCTGGGGCGGTATTTCCCGTACTCCAAGCCTGTGATAACGGCGCACCAGCTCCTCCCAATCCTCCGTCGGCTCCTCCCATACCTGGGGAAACTGAAGATAAAGGCTTTTGTAAAGTTTTTCTGCATCTGCAAGTGCATCGTCCAGCTTCATTACTCCTCCTCCACAGGCAGGGGAAAGGACAAAAACGGCTCCTTCTGCCTCCCATAGTTTTTCCGGTAAGCAAGAGGCGTGGTTTTGTATATTGTCCTGAAATTCCTGAAAAAAATACTCTGATCCCCATAGCCCACCAGCGATACGATCCTCTCTATCCCGCATTCCGTGTTCACAAGCAGCTCCCGGGCGCGCTGCATCCTCATTTCCATCAGAAGGCGGCTGAAGGTTTTCCCTGTTTCCCTGCGGATATAGCGGCTTAAATATCCCTCGCTCACATAAAATGCGGCTGCCAGGGAGGATAAGGAAACGCTGCTTAAATGAGCGCGCATATACAAAAGATACCCGGCCAGCGGATACTCTTTCCTCTCCCTCTGTCCTTCGATTCCTGCCACCGCCTCCCCGTCCCAGCGCAGGATGTAGGCAAAAACCGACAGCATCATGCTTTTCATTACCAGCCTGCTCTTTACAGGAGCCAGATTGGCCTCCTCATAAAGCTCCATCACGCTCTCCTCCAAAAGAATGTCCGGCCTGCTGTTTAGCAGCAAAAAATTGCCTCCCGGCTTGTGATAAAGCATCCTCCAGAAAAAGTCGGCAATCCTTCCTCCGTCACTGGTTTCCAGAAGCTCCCAGAAGGATTCGAAAAAGGTGCTCCTTCTGATCAGCAGATTCAGCACCACATCCTCGTCCGCGCAGGAAAACACCGTCTGCTCCACCTGGGGCGCAACAATACAGGCATTGCCCTCCCCCATCTCCATCCATTTTCCTTCCGTATAAAAACGGCAGCTCCCCCGAAATACATAGATCAGCTTGATAAACTCCAGCTTGTGCAGAAAGGCCGGACAGTACTGGGCGTTGGAGTTCATGTTGACCTCTCCCCAGCTCTCATCAGAAAAATACTCCGCCTCCGTAAAAAACGCCGCCATAGCAGTGGGCGGCAGGAGCGGCAGAATCGTTTCCCCCTCCTCCTGCTGCTGATAATTCCTGCAGAATTCCGCCCAGCTTTTCACCGGCTTTTCAAACGCCTTTGGATTACGCAGATACAGCTTCCTGTACAAATCATTGAATTCGTTTGGCCTAAATAAATTGAGAAACGCATCACGCTCCACTCTCCATGCCTCCATCCTCCTCCCGGATCACAATGCTTTCAGTCTCCCTTTTGCCTCCAGCATCTTCCCCCCTGAAAGCAGATAATCCTTCATTCTTCTCTGGAGGGAGGTATTCTGCGGCAGCTCGGCAAGCGGAATGTCTGAGCGCTTAAATACCCAAACCTTATATTCCCCTGATTGATCCTCCCCCAGAATTTCAATGTCAAACAGCTCCTGAAAGGCCAGGATGTTTGAGCCCGGCGGGAGCATTTCCTTAAGCGTAGGAGAAAGCAGCCATGAATGACACTCTATTTGGGCCTTTGCATACTCCGGAAATTTTTCATCCAAAAATACCCCTGCCTGCCGGATCGAATGAAGCACCTTTTCCCTTGTCAGCAGGGCATCGGAAGGAATGTGCAGGCTGATCATTTTCTTCCCGCCTTCCTTCCGCATCTCATATTCCAGCTCCCCGATCCGAAAGAGCAGGCCCGAGAGCTGCCTTGCCATCCACCACTCTCTGTCAAAGCCATAGTATCCAAAGCTCTCCTTATGCTCCCTTACAAATCTGCTGAAGCACTTCATGGTATCCACAAAAATCCCGCCGGAAATACCGTGAGCCCTGTAAAAGTCCCAGGTCCTTTGGCAGCAATGGAGCATACAGGCCAGCATTTTAAATCCCCTGGGATCCTCTCCCAGACATTTTTTGAGCTCCCTAAGCCCCTCATCCCATGTCTCCGGTTCAAAAAGCTTCTTCATTCCCTCTTCTGCTTTTTCATATGCAAATTCACTGTCAAATTCAGCCGCATACTGCATTACTTCCCCGGGCATTTCAATAGCCCTGCATAGTTCCCTCATATTTTTCATTCCTTTCCCCTGCAATGTGACATCCGTCCTTCTTCATTATACTTTTTCGCACTCCATTTGTATAGGATTTCACAGTAACTAGTATAACGTCCTCGAAGAACGTGTGCAAAAGTCACACAGAGATTTCATCCATTTTATATGTCCAATGATATAC
>ERZ808037.2255-NODE-2255-length-10269-cov-3.812794_pt1 | contig 10269 bp, 7 predicted proteins | sample MGYA00380190_ERZ808037 | MGnify/ENA primary metagenome ERZ808037 (study PRJEB31490, sample SAMN06133399) | mouse gut metagenome | isolation source: J9 | host: mice | place: China: Chengdu | collected 2015-05 ...
CACAGAAAAAAAACGAATTGGGCAAAGCCATAGATGACGATCTGACGATTTCCCTGTTGAATTCTTTCATGAGCTATCCGCTGAAGGAGGAGAGCGAAGCGGTGGAGGAATACCTGGCCGTGCTGCTGGAATCCATCAGCGAGAATAATCTGCAGGTAAAGGATTCCAAGATTCTCAACCGGGTAGTGAACCGTGCACAAAGCAGTGCGAATCCGGCTTTGCATAAATCGTACCTGATTTTCTATGCAAGACAGATCCTTGCGAAAGACGATCAGGAAGGACATAAGCTGCTTTGGAAACAGTACAATGAAGACAAAGAGCAGTACGCTATCCTTATTGATGCTATAAAGAGGATGGACGAGGGTTATTACAAGAACTATTATGAGAAGGTTTTTCTGCCTTCCAGGCTCAAGAACCTGCAGCAGTTCGTGTCCTATCTGAAGGAGTGCGGTGCGGATGTAATATCCTCGGATACATTTATTGGTCTGTTGAAAAATGTCACAAAGCAGGAGATGGGTGCTGCCCAGGGCTTTGAAGGGCAGATGGAAGCCCGCACGAAGGCCGAAGAGATTGCCAATCTGATGTACCAAGCCAGTCCCGAGGACGGCAGACAGTATCTGCTCTATGCGGATTACCTTCTGTGGGACGGCTTCGAGATATCACAGTTCTCCCTGCAGGATGCCGACAGGTACAGGGAGTGCAGCCTGGACGAGCTGGCCACGCACGGATTTAACAGAAAAGCATGCGAGAATGCCCAGACGGTGCGGGATTTGCTGGGAATCGCGGTGGACTTCGCTTCCATCGGGAAACGGCCTAATGCGAAAAAAATTTATGATATCTTCTTCACCGATGAAATCATCAATGACATGGCTGTCAAGAAGGTTCTGCAGGGTATTCTGCGAAAAACTCAGTTGAAGGAGTGCCGTTATGAGAGTTCCGGTGACTTTGAGCTGTCGATTTTATGTCATTATGATTTGGAAAGAGACCGGATTGAGGCGGCTAAATGGATTCGGAAAATCATAAACGCAGGCCGGGAAAAGATATTAAAACCTGAAATTCTTCCGAAGGTGGTGCGCGGCTCCTATACTCTCAACGATGGCAGGTTAAAAAAATATATATCCAGATCCCTGGAAAAGGAGCTGGAGGAAAAAGCCTGGAAGGTCGGAGAGGAAGAGGACAAGAAAGTCAAACGCGCCATGGAGCTCCTTCTGGCCTGCCTGAGAGGCGAAGAAATAGGAGTTGGCGACGATATGCAGGCGGAGCAGAATTTCCGGTTCTGTCTACACAAAGTGGCGGTAGGTTCTATGGCGGCAGTGGCAATCGGTTTCTTTGTATGGTGTCTGCTGAATTATTGCGGGTTAAGTCCGGTAATCGGTATTGCGGCGGGCGCGGTGGCAGTAGTGGGCCTGATAGCCGTGGTGGCAGCGAAGATTGTCATGGAGGGCGGCATCGGCGAATATTTTGAAAGCCTTGGGATCCAGGAGCCGAAAGAGTTGGCTGTCGTGGGAGGATCTGTGGCGATTCTGGCAGTCTTGGCCATTGGGCTGTGGTTCCTGGTTCGTCTGCTGCCCGGATTGCAGACCGCGGATAAGGCCAATCTGAAGACGATTGTTGCTGCGGCGAGCTGCGGATTTTTCGCGCTGGTGGCGATAGCAGGTGCGGCTGCGGGGATTCTATTGGGCGAGGATGAATAAAGAAGCGCGAATGTAAATCGTTCAGCTTTCGTACTATTGAATTTGTGTCTGCCAGAGCAGGCATGAGGTGTAAGTTTGAAGCGTAAGGAGGCGCGGGACATGGGAAAGGGAAGATATTCTATTAAGATGCTGATAGGCAGCATCCTGGCAGGAGTGGTTTTTGCGGTCATAGGAGAAATCCTTTATCAGGGGCTTAAAAATATTCTGCCCAGAGTGGCGGTTGCGGAGATTTATTTTGTAGGTCTGTTTCTGTTCCTGGGGCTTGCTATCTGGCTGATAGGAAAGACAGTATATTCCCGTACCTACAAGGGAGTGCCCATGGATCGGTGGATTAAGGTGTTTGTGATTATGCTGGTTCTGGCGGCTGCTTTTGAGCTGTTATATGAGATTGATTTTAAGGCAAAAAAGGAAGATGCCTACATATTTGTAATTGACTGCTCCGGCTCCATGAGCGAGGGCACTTACGATGCGAATGGAGTTAACTTGATAGAGGGGCCAACGGATCCTAATGGACTGCGCTTTGATGCCATTGATGCCATGCTGGCTGATAAGCCGGATGATTTCCAGTATGCCGTCTACCTTTTTGGGTCTGAGGTGGTTCGGGCGCGGGAGATGGGGCCTAAGAGCGATGGCCAGGCGTATGACCGAGATTCCGCTATGGGAGGAACAGCCATTATGTTGTCCCTTGAGACCCTGCTGGATGATATCAAGAAAGGCGATGTGGATATCTCTGACCTGAATGTCCGTGTCATCTTTATGAGCGATGGCTATTCAACGGACGAACAGAATGCCGGACGCGATATATACAAGGAAATTGTTCCGGTCCTGGATGGATTTGCGGCAGAAGAAATATCCGTCAGTACTGTGGGTCTCCTGAATGCGGACGATCAGCTCATGAACCAGATTGCCGAGAAGACAGGCGGTGTGTACGTCAGTGTGGACAATGTCGACAATCTGGAGGACGCAATGCTGAAAGCTGGCGATCTGGGCGATGAGAGACATCTGCTGGGATACAGGAACAGTGAGGATCTGAACCTGTTGTATGCTATTCTGCGCATTCTGTTCATCACCGGGCTGGGCGTTGTGATAGGCCTGGAGAAAGCCGCCATCTGCGAAAAGTTCCTGGATACGACCGCGGTTCTCAAGAGCTCTGTGGTGGGAAGCGCGCTTGCAGGCATCTGCATGGAAATCGGCATGAACGCTTTAAAGCTGCCTCCCACGCTGATTCGCGTGCTGGTCTGCGTCCTGATTTCTTTCACCCTGCTGCGTGAGGACTTATTGGGGCAGAACGGTTCCGGCGCAGAGGTACGGCGGTCATGAAGTCTGGGAAAGAGGAAGCATAAGAGGGGAAAAAGAGGGGAAAACACCGGCCACGAAATGTGGCCGGTATATGAGGAGGGACTGTCATGCTTGCGAAGGGCAGCGGCGGAGAGAGATATACATTAGATACCAAAAAGAAGCATGTGTACCGCACTTATACGGACTATCCGGTAGCCGGGAGCGTCTATGTGGCCAGGATCATGGACCGGGGCCACAGGAAGAGCGGCGTGGAAGCGGACGTGAAGGATGCGGTCAACAGCGGGACTTATTTTGAGGACGAGAGACCTCTGAACGCACTGTACATAGGGGGGAAGTTCGCGGGCTTTCTGTATGAGGGAGACGGAAGCCTGACGGAGGCGTCTTCGGACATTGCCGATGAAGGGGGTTACGAAAACGCTTCCGTGCCGTCGACCCGTCTCCGCGGCGGAGATGCGGGGGCGATGGTGCTGATTATCCAGGTGGCTGTGGCCGTGGTGATGGCGCTGATCGGATATTTCGCCATTTATCCCATTCTGGGGAACTTTATAGCCAAAAATCCGGGCTCATCCATCGTGTCAACGCTCCATTATTTGGATTATAACGGAATACCGGCCATCCTGGTGGGCATCGGGGTACAGGCGGCGGCATTCCTTAAATTCAGGGACAGCATGGAGAACCCGGTGGTAGGTGGACTGGTCGCTGCCGGAGTGAATCTGGCGGGCACTATTGTGTGGACGGTCTTTGTGATGCTTTTGATGACCATTGTGTTGGGAGCAGTGGCGTTCATCATGAAGTACATCGTAGTGATCGTGCTGATCCTCGGAGTCTATTTTTGGATCAGGAGCAAATTCAGCAGACGGAAATAGAAGCATTGGCATAGAGCTATGGCATAATTCAGACCGATGATTAAAAGGCCTGCCAGACGACTCGGCCCACGAGTGGGAGATCTTAAGGACATGGAGGAAAGGCTCTCGCCCGTGGGCATTTATGAGGAAGAACGTCTACCGGTGCGGGCTGACGGGGAGAGGGCATGAAGTGGGAAATCAATACGGAGATTAAGGCGAAGATAGAGGAGATTCAGGAAGAGGCCAAAAAGGCGGAGAAGGAGATTCAGACTCTGGAGAACTATCGAAAAGAATTCATCGCCATCCATACGAAATACAATCAGCTCTACGGCGTGAAGTTCGGCATGAACCAGCGGAAGGTGAAGCGCAGGGTGGAGTGGAAAGAGCTGGAACGCATGATGCATCTGGTGAGGGCCCAGGACGCCCAGCCCCAGAAGACGGGATTCCTGGGCTTCGGCGGCATGAAAAAGGATGACTACTATACTTTTACGGACAAGCTGAACCTGGTGGAGTCCAATCTGGAAGCCATGGCGGAGGACTGGGACGGATACCTTACCGGCAAGGCGGAAGAACTGGGAGCCATTCTGGATGCCTATGGAGAGTCCTACAGGGAAGCTGGGAAGAAATATCAGGAGGCCCTGGCGATGGCTGACTATGAGCCGCCTGAGACAGAGGCTCTGGACAGAATCCTGTTGGGGGAGGTGAGCATATCCCCTTCCGATGAAAAGCATATCGCAGAGCTTCTGGCCCGGAAGGGATATCCTTTTTATGATGGAAAGGCGCTGCAGCTGCAGGTGGGACTTTCCATGGACACGCCGGTGCCCTGTTATGTGCAGTATGGACAGGACGCCCAGCTGGATGGCATCCATAACTGGATTCGCAATCTTGCCAAACAGATGTTCACCAGTATGCCGGCCTTCCACTGCGAGCTGGTGTATCTGGACGGGCTGCACAACGGGAGCGGTCTGAAGGAGTGGCTGAATCTGCAGAACATCTGTGAATCCTATGTGCCGGACATCATGCCGCAGCTGCAGGGCAATGCGCTGAGGATTCTGCAGGTACACCGAAACAGCGACAGCATCCGACAGGCGCTGCAGGAGCTGGAGAGGTATATGGGCACAGTGATTGACCTGCTGCAGGGCCGCGCGTCTTACGCGGAGTACAACGGAACCCATCAGGAGAAGATCCCCTGCCGTTTCGTGGTGCTGGAGGGCATGGACACCTACATGGACAGCACACTGATTCGGAAGCTCCTGACGAATGGGCCGAAGTGCGGGATTTTCGTGGTCTATCTGCAGGATGAGAGGCTCTTGCGGGAGAACACGGACAGACAGGAGCTGTTCGCGGGTCTGCCTCAGGTGAGATATGAGGGGGAAGGCGCCATAGCCCGGGAAGGGGAAGAGGCTTATGATATCCGTCTTTTGACAGAGAACATCGACCAGTCCGCCTATGTTGGCCAGGTTCAGAGCGCGCTCAGCGTGAAGAGGCAGCTGGACAACAGCTTTGATGCCTGTTTCCCGGAGGATTACCGCTGGGGGCAGTATACTTCCACGATAGAACTTCCAAACGGCAACCTGGAGGGGAGAATCACCATCCCCTTTGCCCTGGATGCCAGGGGGAACATCGTCAGCATCGAGCTGGGGAGCGCGGACTATGCCCATGGCCTGATTTCCGGGGGAACCGGCTCCGGGAAGTCTACCATGCTGCATATGCTGATCAATTCCGTGGTGATGAATTATCATCCGAAGGATGTGGAGATATGGCTGGCCGACTATAAGCAGACAGAGATGTCCGTGTACATCGCCAACAGGCCGCCCCATGTGAAGTTCATCGGGCTGGAGCGCAACGAGGAGTTCTCTTTCAGCCTGATTGACATGATATTCGAGGAATATGAGCGGAGATCCAGACTGTTCATGGAGGAGGGCGTGCGCAATATCGATGCCTACAAGGCAAAGCACGGGATGAACAGCCTTCCCAGGATACTGGTGGTCATAGACGAATTCCATCTGATGTCCCAGCAGGTGGCGGAGAACCCTGTCTATTCCGAACGTCTGGAGAACATCCTGTCCGAAGCCCGGGCGGCGGGCGTAGTGTGCCTGTTCTCCGACCAGGCGGTGAGCGTGGGGCTGAAGGGCCTGACGGAAAAGGGCAAGAAGCAGATGCGCATGCGCCTGGCCATGGCCAACGACAAGGCGGAGATGGGCGAGACCCTGGATACAAAGATTTCCGATGAAGAAGCTGTCATGCAGATGGGCGAGGTCAAGCGCAAGAGGATGATCACCAAGGTCAATGCGGAGGGTGAGACAGTCCGGGAATCCGTGCTGGAGCTGGACAAGGTCATCTATCTGTCCGACAGCTGCAGGGAGAGGGTGGCGAAGAAAGCCATCTCCATCTATGGGGAGGGCGATGCGCCGGTCATTGTGGACGGCAAGAAACAGGCGCGGATTGACTGGGAGGCAGCCGAAAGCTATGAGAGGAGCGTGGCGGATGGAAGGGAGACTTATTACCTACATTTGGGGAAGCCCTCTAATTTCGACCCCTGTTATGCGCTGCCGATGATCAGGGATTATGGCCAGAATGTGATGTGCATCCACGACAGGTATGACTTACAGAAGCTGGTGCTGGTGAATGCGGCCAGGAGCTTTCTGCGCACGCCGGAGACGAAGCTGTACATCCTGGCGGATGAGAACGACAGTCTGTACCGGAGCGCCAGACAGGAGCTGCTGGCCATGCAGGAGAACTCTGCCAACATCGTGATTGCCACAAATATGGAGGATATCTGCGCGAACATTCTGGAAATCAGCGATATGTTGGTAGCCAGAAGAAAGAAGCCCACCAGGGAGGCTGATCTGGTGCTGTGGCTGGGCCTGGACAGCATGCTGCGGGAATTCCAGTATTACGACCCTCTTCCCAAGGATTACGGGAAAGAGGCGCCTAAGGCTAAGACTGAGAACCAGAGGCTGATGGAAGAGCTGGACAGGAAGATGGCGTTCCTGTTCGATGATGAGGATTCCTTCGAAAAACCGGAGACACAGGAAGCGGCGGAGGAGACCGAGGGGCTTCTGTTCGATGCCACGGAGCATGTGGGCGATTTGGTGAAGGAGGGCGCGAAGAGGGGAATCTTCCAATTTGTCTTCTTAAGCAATGTACTGGCCCTGAAATCCCTCAGGGTGTTGAAGACAGATAACTTCACCTATAAGATGAGCGGCTATCTGAACAGGGACAATAGCCTGGAGCTCTATGGCAATTCCAGGTTTATGGGAAGCATGAGTGAGAAGAAGGATAATATCTCCTTTGTATGCTATGACGGAAGACAGGCAAGGTTTTTCGTGCCTTATTTACTTTGAAAACCTGAGAAAGGTTTTGAATGAGAGAATCCACTTCGGGCAAAGGATGGGAAAGCGCCGCGGATTCAGAATGAGGGGAGAGGGACTATGAGCAGTAAGGATAGAGACATTGAAGCAATCAAGACGTTCTGCAAGCAGTTTCAACAGTTCTGTGACTCTGTGACAGAAGATGCGAACAAGCTTAAGAACATGGCTTATTACGCGGAGGGTTCCCTGAAAGATCAAGTGGGGCGGGGCGTTACACAGAAGGTGGTAGAATTCAGCGATGAACTGATTCAAATCGTGGATCAGGGCATGGAGCCTGTCCGGGAGCTGGAGAGGAAGGCCATCCAGATGGAAGAGGACATGGAGCGCATCCAGAGTGAGCTGGAAAGATGAGGGTCTGTGGGGACGCGGACGAGGTGAGCGCACTGGAGAAAGGCATAAGGGTGAGGATGCTGCACCTGAATGAGGCCATCAGAACCATCCGGGCGGATTTCGTCCATGCAGGAAATGGATGGAGGGACGACGGATACCGCCAGGCGGAACAAGTTGTCTACCGTATCATGGAGTCCGTCACCAGGCATATGGACGATATCGCTGACTTGCTGAGAGCCTTAAAAGAATATGAGGAGGTTCTGAGGGGCACGGGAAACGCCGGTGGAGGTATCGGTATGTCCAGAGGGATGGGCGCTGCCGCTCTCGCGGCGGCCGTAGGCGCGACGACTTCCGCTGGCGGCACCCCTCTGCATAGCTATGAGAGCACTCAGGAGACCTGGAAAGAGACAGAGGGCGGGATGGTTTATGACAGCCCGGTGGAGACACGGGAGATTCTGGATTTGGATCAGGGGAAGGTTCCCCAGTTCGGGGGGACGTGCGGACTCTGTTCCTGTGAGAACGTGCTGCGCCTGGCGGGGCTTAAGGTGACGGAGAAGGAGGTAGTGGACTATGCTTCTGAAAACGGCCTGTGCGTGTACCGCAAGTCCGGGATGTCCGGATCCAACGGCGGTACATCCGCGGAGGACAGGCAGCAGATTCTGCAGCATTTTGGACTGGAGAGCACGCAGATGCCCGGCAGCGTGGAGAATATTGCCCAGGCCGTGTCCGAAGGACGAGGGGTGATTGTGTCTGTGCGCGCGGGCAGATTATGGTACGGCTTCTCATTTATGCCGGATTTCCACGCGGTGACGGTGACCAGTGTGAAGAAGGATGCGCAGGGGAATATTTTGGGATTCTATATCGCGGACTCAGGCATCCACGGTAAGGACGGAGAGGGATATTATACTTTGAAAAAGTTCAAAAGGGCGCTGACGGGGCGGCCCTTGAACGTGACGAGTCAGATTATCAGGTAAGAGGGTAGGATATGTCCGCCGGATGGTCGTGGCATGGCAGCGGAAGGGAGAGGAAAGGATCCTATGGAGATGACAGACAAGGTGGAAGCCTATGATGCGCTGTACGAAAGGCTGATGGAGGGCGGGAACGAGAGATATGTTCCCGATGGAACGGTTCTGTCCCTGGCTGTCTATGGCCGGGTGGGGGACAGATGCGCGGATACCTATTTCCTGTATGCAACGGATTATGAACATTTTTCGGAGCCCTTAGCCAGGATTGCCCTGGAGAAGGACTCCGGCGAGATGCTTTCCTATGAGAGCACAGAGAATCGGCCCTTCAGGGAGCCGATTCAGGTACCGGAGGGCTTTTATCAGGAAACGGATTTCATGGAATATGCAGAGACGTACATGAATATACGAGAATTCGTGTTCGAGGAGCGGCTGGTTGAAGGACGGAAAGCCGCGTTGAGAGCCTATCTGGCAGCATTCCGGAAGATAATCTCAGGACAGTTCGAGAGCTGTTATCTGGAGCTGGCAGAAACGTTCCTGGAATGGACGCGGAAGGTACTGTAGGAGAATTTCCAAATAGATTAAGGAGGCGTGAATATGCAGGTAATTGGTTCGGCAGAAGAGGCCAGAGCTCTGGCAAAAGGACTTAAAGTGAGAACACAGACTATAGCGGACTCGGCGAAGGATATCAGTACAAAATTAAGTGCGCTGGGCGGATCCTATCGGGATAGTGGTTTTGCTGAGCTGGAGGAGATTGTGAACAGTGTAATCAAATCCATACTCAGTCATAAAATAGACATCATTAACGTGTCGAACGCACTGGATCATTATGCGGAAGTGCTGGAGCGCAGAAATTAAGAGTTTCTTGAAAGGATGGCAACTAAATGGAAGGTTCAAAACAATGTCCGCAATGTAAATGTACGGACGTGCCTGTAAATGCAGAAGTATGTCCGTTCTGCGGATATTCTTTTGGAAAGACGCAAAATGACAAGCCGGCACAGGCGGGGAAGCAGCCAGAAGCCAAGATTGCGGAGACTCCGGCTAAGACATCAGGGTCTGTCTTGGAGACAAAGGCGGAGCCTGCAAAAACGGCGACGGGGACGGGGAATAATGCGCCCGTGTCTGAAGGCTCCGGCGCACCTGCGTCCACGGAGTACACGACTTATCAGAAGAAAGGCAAGAAAAAGCAGGCTGACTCTGGCACTGCAGAGAAAGGGCAGAAGAGCAAGGTGTTCCTAAGCGCTCTGGCGACAGCCGTGGCTGTGGCGGCGGTGTGTACGGCTTGGTTCTGTATGTATGAGCCCTCTTATGTATATGCGAAATTTTTTAATCCTGGAAATATGTTAAAATTCTACATAGGCGCCGGAGTATTCAGGGGGATTTTGGCGGGCCTAATGCATCATTGCTGCTTTGAAAATGTGAAAGGGAGCAGAAAAGCGGGTATTGTGGGCATTGTGGCCGGATTCATCTATTATCAGAGCTGTGTTTACAGAAATAGCGGTTATGGCGATTACGGGATTGGCTTTTTTAGGTTTTTGACCAGTGGTATTTTTATGAATGAGCAAGGTTTTTTCAGCAATTTTTACAACAAGAGTACTCTGGTCTTAATCGTTCTCTATGTTGTGTGCTGGTTTATGGCTGCAAAGCTTATGAAGAACAGCAAGGACAAAAAAGCGTTCTGCCTTACAGCGGTGGAGATGGCTTTGCTTCCTTTTTTGTTGAATTGGGCGATAAATTGGAGGCCGGGGAGAAGAATATTCGCAGA
>ERZ808037.2256-NODE-2256-length-10254-cov-3.223740_pt1 | contig 10254 bp, 8 predicted proteins | sample MGYA00380190_ERZ808037 | MGnify/ENA primary metagenome ERZ808037 (study PRJEB31490, sample SAMN06133399) | mouse gut metagenome | isolation source: J9 | host: mice | place: China: Chengdu | collected 2015-05 ...
CAGAATCCGGGAACGGGAGCGGTGCCTCTGGAGGAGGAACGGCTTCCGGAAATGGGAGTGCCGCTGGAGAATCAGCTTCCGGGAATGGAAGCGGTATTGCCGGTGGGGAAACATCTCAGAGAAATGAGGGCGATGCTTCCGATGATTTGGTTTCTGTGGTCATTGAGGGTGGCGCTACATCATACAGTGTCTGTCAGCAGCTGGAGCAGCTGGGGCTGGTGGAAGATGCCGCCGGATTTGATGAATATCTGTGCGGCATGGGGTATTCCAGAAGCGTTCTCGAGGGAACCTTTTATATCGCGCCGGGAACCAGCCAGGAAGAGATAGCAAGAATCATCACAGGCAAAAGATAAGACAGAATATAACCGCTAAAAAATGGTTAATATTATAACAAAATTATATACCAATCGTTTCAATACCCCTTGCGCGGCAGGGGGTATTGTGTTATAATGCAAAATGTTGGAAAGTGTGTGAACTGACTTTTCACATGTGTCGAGAAGACAAAAAACACGTAGGCCGATTCGGCAATGGTGCTTTTGGGGCATAGTGCGTCAAGCGGATGCTGCAGGGGTAGTTGCCGGAGATAGCCGGGTCAAGACGCGGATTCGGCATAATGGCTCTGCGGAAGAAAACAACCAAACGGAGGTAAGGACATGAGCGTTATTTCTATGAAGCAGCTGCTTGAAGCAGGCGTCCATTTCGGACATCAGACCAGAAGATGGAACCCTAAGATGGCTCCCTACATTTTCACGGAGAGGAACGGCATCCACATCATCGACCTGCAGAAATCCGTAGGCAAGGTGGACGAGGCCTACAGGGCAGTCTCCGAAATCGCCGCACAGGGCGGCACCATCCTGTTTGTGGGCACCAAGAAACAAGCCCAGGATGCGGTCAAGACCGAAGCCGAGCGCTGCGGCATGTACTATGTAAACGAGAGATGGCTGGGCGGTATGCTGACCAACTTCAAGACCATCCAGTCCCGTATCGGCAGACTGCATGCCATCGAGAAGATGTCCGAGGACGGAACCTTTGACGTGCTTCCCAAGAAAGAAGTCATCAAGCTGAGGAAAGAGTGGGAGAAGCTGGAGAAGAACCTGGGCGGTATCCGCAACATGACCAGAGTTCCTGACGCTATCTTCGTAGTGGATCCCAAGAAGGAGAGAATCTGTGTACAGGAGGCCCGGACGCTTGGCATCACTCTGATTGGCATTGGCGACACCAACTGCGATCCGGAGGAGCTTGACTACATTATCCCCGGAAATGATGATGCAATCAGAGCGGTGAAACTGATTGTCTCTAAGATGGCAGACGCTGTCATCGAGGCGAACCAGGGAGAGGCTGTCTACACCGAAGCGGAAGTAGCGGCACAGGCCGGTGAAGCTGAGGACATTGAGGAAGTGGCAGCAGAGGAAGAAGCGTAGGACAGGAACCGAGCGAAAGGTGCTGAGAACATTATGGCAAATTTTATCGCTCGTGAGTATAGGAGGATGATAGAGATGGCAGAGATTACTGCGGCAATGGTCAAGGAGCTCCGTGAGCAGACCGGCGCCGGCATGATGGATTGTAAGAAAGCATTGAATGAGACCAACGGAAATATGGAAGAGGCCGTGGAAGTCCTGAGAAAGAGCGGACAGGCTAAGGCTGTCAAGAAAGAGAGTAGAATCGCAGCGGAGGGCATCTGCCGTATCGCTACCAAGGGAGAAAATGTAGCCGCAGTGGTAGAGGTGAATTCCGAGACCGATTTCGTGGCGAAGAACGAGACCTTCCAGCAGTTCGTGGAAGCAGTGGCAAAGCAGGCTGTGGAAACCGATGCAGCCGACATCGATGCGTTCCTGGACGAAGCATGGATGGAGGACAGCTCCAAGAAAGTAAAGGAAGCCCTGGTAGACAAGATTGCCGTCATCGGCGAGAAGCTCAGCATCAGGAGATTTGAGAAGGTCGTGGCAGCGGAGGGCTGTGTGGCTACCTATGTGCACGGCGGCGGACGTATCGGCGTCATCGTGGAAGCCAAGACCAACGTGGTGAACGATGCCGTGAAGGAGGCCCTGACAAATCTGGCTATGCAGGTAGCGGCTCTGAATCCCAAGTATGTGGCAACCGCTGATGTGTCCGAGGAGTACAAGGCACATGAGAGAGAAATCATTGCGGCACAGATTGAGCAGGATCCCAAGATGGCAGGCAAGCCCGAGAAAGTCATTGAAAGCGCTATCAATGGCCGCCTGAACAAGGAGCTGAAGGAAGTATGCCTGTTAGAGCAGATATACGTAAAGGCCGAGGACGGCAAGCAGACGGTGTCACAGTATCTGGCACAGGTGGCGAAGGAGAACAATGCGGAGCTGAGCATCAGCAGGTTCGTGCGTTTCGAGACCGGAGAGGGCATCGAGAAGAAGCAGGAGGACTTCGCTGCTGAGGTGGCTGCGCAGATGGGCATGTAAGCGAAGTTTTCAATCCAGGACAATGTAAAAAGATATGAGGCCCTGAAAGCCTTGTAATCACGCATTTTTAAGTGGTTGCGGAGGATTTCAGGGCCTTTTTTATCTCCACTTTCAGCTATCATTGTATCCGGTGAAGGAAAGCCTGTCAGGAAATGCCATGGGGTAAGTCGTTTAATTTTGCCTGCATTGCGTGAGGTGAATATCACAAAAATGCACAGTAGACAGAGGGAGGAATCTGCTATATAATAAGATAATACAACCAAAAACGCAGAAATGGAGGAATCTGTGAAATGGAATTCTTGGGGAATCTGGAAAAAATGGGGGAGACCATCTCCATTAAAGGAAAAGAAGTAGTGGATAAGGCCAAAGTGCTGGCAGAAATCGCGAACCTTAAAGGGCAGATCAACACTTGCGAAGAGGTAATCAAGCAAAACTATCTGGAAATCGGTAGAGCATATTATGAAACCCACCGTGAAATGCCGGAAGTCTCTTTCGAAAAGCAGTGCAGAGCAATCGACAATGCAAAGAATGGGATGAAAGAGCTACAGGCGAAGATAGAAGAGCTGAGGGAAAAGTAAAGCTGAGGCAGATTAGAAAAAATATCAGGAGACGTGTAAAAAAGAGGGGGCAATAAGCTCCCTCTTTTTTCAGTATCATTGTGGTGCCGTTCCGGGGTCTTCCGGATTGGGCTGTGCCGCTCCCGCGTTCCGCATCTGGATTTCCCAGGCTTGCTGCGCTATGATAGCCTCATAATCAGGATTTGCGAAGAATGCGGCATCGTGCTGGCAGTGTGGCATTTCAGTAGAGTAGGTGGGTGTCGTCGTAGTGCCGTCAGGATTCTGCGTAACTGTAGCTGAACCTTCCCACAGGGCCGGATCTTCCACAAAAGGTAGCGTCAGGACATCCTGTACAGGGAAAGGACATTCCGGAGTCGCCGGCAGTCTGTCATAATTACACACATTCCCCATATAATGGATATTGCAGGGCGTCTCGGGAACGGTTCCCTCTTCAAAGTATTCCCCTCTGGTGGGACATAGGCCCGGAATAGGCGCCAGACCGGACACCGTGCAGACCTGGCCGCGGACGATTCCCGCAGGGGTAGTGAACTTCTCATTGGGCAGATTCTCGTGAATCCGGCTCATGATGGAGCGCCACAATACTTTGGAGATATCGGATTCCTTGCCCGGGTTCTTGGTGCGCAGACTTACATTATTATCATAGCCGGTCCACACGCTGCAGGTATAATAGGGTGTAAATCCTGCGAACCATACATCCCAGTAATCCGTGGAGGTACCGGTCTTGCCCGCGATGGCCATATCGCCGTTGAAATTGCAGCTTGCGCCTGTTCCACCGCCCTTCACCACGTCCACCATGGCGTCAGTCAGCAGGAAAGCAGTGGTCTCTTTGATGACCTGCCTTGAGGTGGGAGTGGTATTGTCCAATAGGACGTCTCCGTCCGTGTTGGTGACTCTGGTGTAAAGTTTTGGCTCCACATAGGCGCCCATGTTGGCGATGGCGGCATAAGCGGCATTCAGTTCATAGGGAGTGACGCCGTGGGTCAGACCGCCCAGAGCCAGGGTTTGGTTGACGTCTGTGTAGAACTTGTCTTCCCCGGCAGAATTCTTGAGCCATTCACCGTCGGTCAGAGTGGTGAAACCGAAATTGATGAGGTAGTCATAGCCCAGTTGGGGGGTGATGACGGTCTCGGTCTTCACGGCGACGATGTTCAGGGATTCTCGGATGCCTTCCCGGATAGGGTTGATGCCCCGGTAGCCGGAATACCAGTTCTTGACTGGGGTGCCGGTACTGTAGTTGAAAGGAGCATCCAGGTAGGTGGTCGCCAGGGTCTGTCCCGCGCTGTCCAGTGCAGGAGCGAAAGCCGCCAGCACCTTGAAAGTGGATCCGGGAGAACGCTTGGCATCGGTAGCCCTGTTCAGAGTACGTCTGCCCTCCTTGGTACCTCTGCCGCCTACTATAGCGACCACATAGCCTGTGGACTGATCCTCAATGACCACAGCCGCCTGGGGCTGGGGAACCATGGAAATGGACTCGGTGTAGTTGTCTTCATCGTCAGCCACCCCTAAGTCGGCCAGTACCGCGGTGCGATACATCACGATGGCTTCATTGGCGGCATCCTGGGAGCTGAATATGAGATTGAAGTTCTTGTCATGATTCTGCTTGAACCAGGTCATCATGTTCTCTTTGCTGAAATTCTGCCTTTCGCCGTTGGCAGTATAGACCGTCAGCGCATAATGCAGATACCAGTAAACATTCTCAGGATAGTTCTCAGGATTGGCGAACTCTTCGTCGGCGATGGCCTGTATGGTGGGATCCATGGTGGACTCGATGCGCAGACCGCCTGCATTCAACAAGGTCTCTGCCATGGTCTCGTTGTAACCGGCGATGTTGATCAGATCCTCCCGCACCTGCTCATAGACCGCATCGGAGAAATAGGTGCCCGAAGTGGTATTGGTGCTGGCCCGGTAGGCAGTATCATGCAACGCGATGCGCTCGTATACGTCATCCGTATCCGCCAGGGCTTCCTGATATTCGGCATCGGTGATGAATTCAAGCTCCAGCATTTTATCCAGGCATCTCTTGCGGCGCTCCGCATTGGACTCCGGATGCCGGATGGGATTGTAGCCGGTGGGGTTCTGGGTGATGGAGGCAATGACTGCGCATTCGGAAAGGTTCAGTTCGCTGCAGGACTTGCCGAAGTACCGTTGGGAGGCGGATTCCACGCCCAGGGTGTTCTGCCCTAAGTTGATGGCGTTCATATAGCGCAGCAGCACCACATCCTTGGGGAACTCCTTGGAAATCGCCAGAGCCAGGTACTGCTCCTGTAATTTCCGCTTTACCATCTTGACCATGTTGCCGTTTTCCTCGGTCCAGGTGGTGAAGACCGTGTTCTTCAGAAGCTGCTGGGTGATGGTGCTGGCGCCCTGCTTCTGCTCGCCCAGGGTAATCACGAACTGCCATCCGGATCGGATGATGCCCTGGATGTCTATGCCGTTGTGCTGGTAGAAACGTTCGTCCTCGATGGCCACGAAGGCCTGTCCCAAATGCTTGGGAATCAGGTCCATATTGTTAATCTGGATACGGTTGGAATTGATGCTCACATACTGATCGATTTCATTTCCCTCGCAGTCATAGACAATGGTGGCTTCGCCTGTGGCCATGACATCGTCTAAATGAATCGGGGGAGTGGAGGACAGGATGCCTTTGAAAGCGCCGATGCCGGCAGAAACGCCGCAGATGACCACCCCGACCATCGCCGCAAGCGCCAGCTTGACCAGAATCAGCACCAGCTTTCTGCCCAGTTTCTTTGTCTTGGAGTTAAGTTCTCTCTGTTTGGCCCGAACTCCTTTTTTTCCGTAATTCATTTGCTTCGCCTTTCTGCCAGAACGCATGGCACGGAACAGATGCACTTCAATTGAAGCATCGGCATTTGTTCCAAAAGATTTGGGTCACATGCGCATCCGCATATAAAACAAACTACAGGAATCGCGTAGGGGACACAATCCCGCAAATTTATTTCTTAACAATTCCTTATTATACCAAAAAGTGATATGTAAATAAAGGTTTTTATTTTCTTCTTAATAATTGTTTCACATTTTGGACAAATTATGCTATGCTTAGAGGGAGAAAACGAGCTGGGTTTTCCAATTTTATGCCTGCCAGGGCAGGCGGATGGGGGATAAGGTGAGAGAGGATTCCTATCGTGTGCTGCTTAAGGGCGGCGAGGGCGAATATGTGGAGAAGAAGTCCCGCTTCATCGCCACGCTGCGAAAGTGCGGGAGCGAAGAGGAGGCGCTGGGCTTCCTGGAGGAGATGAGGAAAAAATACTGGGACGCCAGGCACAATTGCTATGCTTTCGTGATCGGGGCCAGGGGGGAGCTGACCCGGTGCAGCGATGACGGGGAGCCCAGCGGCACGGCGGGGCGGCCCATGCTGGAGGTGCTGACGGGAGAGGAAATCCGCAATGTGGCGGTGGTGGTCACCAGGTATTTCGGCGGCGTGCTGCTGGGGACAGGGGGCCTGGTCAGGGCCTACACCCAGGCGGTGAAGGAGGGGCTGAAGAACTGTGAGGTGGGCCGGATGCGGCAGGGATATGAGGTCACGGTGGAGATAGACTACACGAATGTGGGGAAAATCCTGTATCTGCTGGGAAATGCCGGGATAGAGCCTCTCTCCGCGGATTATGGGGAGAAAGCCACATTGCGCCTGAACATTCCGGCTGAGGAGCTGGCGGGTCTGCGGAAAGATATGGCGGATGCCACCAGCGGCCGGGCGAAACTGGGCAGCCCCAAAGAAATTTACTACATTGACAAAGAGACAATCTGAGACTAAAATGAAAGATGGCATTTAAAATATAGCATTTCGAAAGGTGGTGGTTTTAATATGAAGAGTACAAAGAAAAGCAGCGACAGCCCTCTTCCTGGTCGAAGTAGCCAGCTAATATCAAAACCACATAAGGAGAAATGCTATGGAGAGAAGAATCGAGTTAGAAGAACTTAGAGAGCTCCTGGCTGCCAAGAAATATACGAATATTCGTCAATTTCTTGCCGAGCTGAACGAAGCGGACATCGCTTTCCTCATGGAGGAGCTGGAGGAGGAGGAGCGGCTGAAGGTGTTCCGCATCCTGCCTAAGGATCTGGCGGCGGAGGTGTTTTCCTATCTGGAGGTGGAAAGCCAGGAAGCAATCATCAATTCCCTTACGGATCGGGAAGCGGGAAATGTCATCGACAATCTGATGGCGGACGACGCGGTGGATTTCCTGGAGGAGATGCCGGCGAACGTGGTGGAGCGGCTCCTGGCAAATGCCAAGCCCGAGACCCGTCAGGCGGTGAACCAGCTGCTGAGGTATCCTGAGGACTCCGCGGGCAGCATCATGACAGTGGAGTATGTGTCACTGAAAGAGAATCTTACGGTGGATCAGGCCATTGAGCGCATCCGGGCCGTGGGGCTGGACAGCGAGACGATTAATGTCTGCTACGTGCTGGACGCCAGGCGGGAGCTGGTGGGCACGGTGGCCCTGCGCTATCTGCTCCTGAGCCAGGGGGATGAGGTCATCGCCGACATCATGCATGAGAACGTGATTTCCGTCAATACTCTGATGGATCAGGAGCAGGTGGCGGAGAAATTCAAGAAATACGACTTCATCGCCATGCCCGTGGTGGACAACGAGAATCGGCTGGTGGGCATCATCACCGTGGACGACATCGTTGACATCATGGAGGAGGAGACCACGGAGGACATGGAGAAAATGGCGGCTATCGTGCCCAGCGACAAGCCGTATATGCGGACAACGGTGGGGGAGACTTTCAAGAAGAGGATTCCCTGGCTGCTTCTGCTGATGGTGTCGGCCACCTTTACGGGGGCGATCATCGCTTCCTTTGAGGACGCGCTGAGCGTATGCGCGGTGCTGACGGTGTTCATCCCCATGCTGATGGACACAGGAGGCAATGCGGGCGGCCAGGCCAGCGTGACCATCATCCGCGGGCTTTCCCTGGGGGAGATTACCTATCGTGACGTGCCCAGAGTGGTGTGGAAGGAAATCAGGGTGGCCGTTCTGTGCGGCGGGACTCTGGCGGCGGCGAATTTCGCCAAGCTGATGCTGTTCGACCGGGTGGGACTGATGGTGGCCTTTACGGTGTGCCTGACGCTGGTAGCGGCGGTGCTGATGGCTATGCTGGTGGGGTGCCTGCTTCCCATCGGAGCCAAAAGAATCGGCTTCGACCCGGCGGTGATGGCCAGCCCGTTCATCACGACGATTGTGGACGCCCTGTCGCTGCTGGTGTACTTCCGGTTCGCTGCCATGCTGCTGGGGATATAAGTGTGTAAAGAACTTCTAAGTTACACAGGTCAGAATGCCCAAGCGAATGCTATTCGCTTTGTGCATGGGCATTCTTCCAAGCGCCATGTACTTTGGCGCTTTGTGCCATGTACTTTGGCGCTTTGCTTGTACCAAGTCGGGAAAGCTTTTGGTTGAAATAGGGAGATTTACGGGGGTGGTAGAAGAATACCACCCCTCTTTTTTCATGGGTGGTATGGGAAATCATCTTGCAAAATGCAGGGTGCTTTCGGTAAAATGAGGGTATCTGCAGATGGTTGGGCGCTAAGTCCGGTACCCCAGAGGATTTACGGACGAATTCCTTTAGCGGCCGGAAATACTCTGCCAATGTCCGGGTGCCGGCGGGGCAGACGGGGAACTGGAATAAAAAGAAAGGTGGGAGCGAGATGAAGAATTTTAGGGAGAAAAAATTTCTGGCGAAATTGAGGAAGGTACTGGGATGCAGGGGGTTATGGTCAGCGCTGGGGATTGCCTGGGTCCTGTACTTAGGTCTGGCGATATATGGAGGTCCCCGCAGAGTGTGGGAAATTATCCGCTATTGTGACACATGGGTTCCTATGCTCCAGCTATGTATCATTATACTGATTCTGTACCAGGCCGGAATGGAAAAGGATTTCTTCCGGGGATTGGCCAGAGCCTTTGCCCGGAAAGGGAAGGGATGCTCCAGAATGGAGCTGCGAAGGTCTGTGGGGGCGGTCCAGTGTGTGGAGAAGGCGGCTGTGGTAGCCTGTATCATCACGTTCCTGATGAACATCATGGATATGTTCGCCGGTGGGTTTTCCAGAACCACGCTGGAAAATGCGGATATTTTTGCCGCTGTAGTCTCTCTCCTTACGGTAATGATGAGCGGCGACATCCTGTTTACGGCGGTTCTCATTCTCCTGCTGATGCCTGTGAAGTTCAGGCTGGAGCGGATGCTGATCTCCTACATGGAGGAGCCCCAGGACAGCGAGGCTGAAAAGTCGGAGGCGGACGGCCAGAGAGTGTACTTTGGGCTCAGGGCTATGGGACTTACGGACAGGGAGTCCGAGGTGGCCAGGCTGGCCGGGAGCGGTATGAGCAACCGGGAGATCGGAAAGGAGCTGTACATCGCGGAGGGGACTGTGAAGAAGCATATGACCCATATCCTGGAGAAGGCGGGGTGCGCGGACAGGGAGGCTCTGGCGGAGCAGGTCAGGAAGCTGTAAGATCGGAATAAAGACGAGGATGTAGTGATTTTTCCAAAAAGAGAAGCAGCCGGAATGGGGATAGAATCCCGGTTCCGGCTGTAGCTTTTATGTGATTAATGCTCTATGGGGCTAGTACCCCGATTATGAATCCTTGAGCAATCAGCCCTGGCTGTCCACCCAGCGCTGCGTTGTCGTCAGTGGACGATGCCCCGCATCGCCGCCTTCCTCCGCTTTGTCCTGACGCGGACATCAGGCACTGATTACTCGGGAATGCATGCACCAGTGAACTAGGTTTGCTCCGCCCCATCCTCCTTCCCGGAGATGACCACCCCGTCAAAGGCCATGTAAGGCAGCACGCTGCTGCCGTTCTCTACGGTCTCCCGAGAGATGGCCACCAGGCTGTTCAGGAGGTCTGCCAGATTGCCGCTGATCATGGTCTCGCTGACCGCCCCTCTGATTTCCCCATCCTCCACCAGGAAGCTGTTCTTGGCCACGCCGGAGAAATCCCCGTTGACGCTGGGATTGCCGCCGGAGAAGCGGCCCACGATGAGGCCTCTTTTGATGGATCTGACCATGTCCGCGTAAGGCGTGTCCCCGCCCTCTGCCACCAGGGCGAAGGAAGAGTTCCCCGCGGGGGCGAAGCCGGACTTGTTGGCCACATACAGGGAGAGGCAGAAGGATTTCAGTACGCCGTCTTTGATGAGGTCGTAGTCTTTCGACCGGAAGCCGTCCTGGGTGAACCTCTCGCCGCAGACGATGCGGGAATCCCCGGGGCGCAGGGAGAGGGTGATGCGGC
>ERZ808037.2257-NODE-2257-length-10246-cov-8.130003_pt1 | contig 10246 bp, 7 predicted proteins | sample MGYA00380190_ERZ808037 | MGnify/ENA primary metagenome ERZ808037 (study PRJEB31490, sample SAMN06133399) | mouse gut metagenome | isolation source: J9 | host: mice | place: China: Chengdu | collected 2015-05 ...
ACCTGGGACAGGGACTCGGCCTCCTGGTGGACGGCGTCGGTGATGGAGTGGATGGCCTTGTCGGACTGCACCACCAGCTCCAGGGCCTGCCGCAGGGACTTGGACACCTCGCCCACGATCCGGCTGCCCCGTTCGGTGGACTGGACGGAGTTCTCGATGAGATCCTTGGTGGCCTTGGCCGCCTCGTCGGACTTGGAGGCCAGGTTGCGCACCTCGTCCGCCACCACGGCGAAGCCCTTGCCCGCCGAGCCGGCCCGGGCGGCCTCCACCGCCGCGTTCAGAGCCAGGATGTTGGTTTGGAAGGCGATATCCTCAATGGTGGCGATGATCCGGCCGATCTGCTCGGAGGAGTCCGCGATGTCCGCCATGGCTTCCACCATCTCTTCCATCTGCTTGCTGCTGAGGGTGACCTGCTCGCTGGTGAGCCTGGCACTCTGCTGGGCGTTGGCGGCGGCCTCCACGTTGCGGCTGGCGCTCTTGGACAGGTCGTCCACCGTGGCGTACAGCTCCTGCACCGCGCTGGCCTGCTGCGTGGCCCCCTGGGCCAGGGCCTGGGCCCCGCTGGACAGCTGCTCGGCGTGGTTGGCCACCCGCTGCTCCGCCTGGACGATGCTGCCCATGGCGCCGGAGATGGCCACGGTGAAGCGATCCAGCGCCTCCTCAATGGGCTGGAAGTCGCCGATGTACCGGGCGGAGGTGGACACGTCGAAATTGCCCCGGGACAGCTCGGACATCACCCGGTCGATGTCCTCCACATATTCCTCCACCTGGGCCATAGATTCCTCCAGGGTTCGGGCCAGCTGACCAAGCTCATTTTTGGAGCGATAGCCCAGATCCAGGTTGAGGTGGCCCTCCTGGAGGGGCTGAACCCGCTGGGTGATCTGCACCAGGGGCTTGATCACGTACCGCAGCACGTAGATCACCAGGCTGATCAAGGCCACCAGGGCCAGCACCAGGCAGATCACGGTGGAAAAGTGCATAAAGGCGATGGTGCTGTTCATCGTCTCCGTGCACTCGCTGCTCAGGGCGGTGCCCCGCTCCACCACCTTGTCCAGCAGGCCCACCAGGGTGGCGAGGTTGGCCTGGATCGTCTCCTGATAATACTGCTGGGCGGTGGTGCGGCTGTTGGAATACAGCCCCAGGGCGGTGCCCGCGGAGGCGTGGAGCTCCTTGTGGAGGGGCTCAATCTGGGCGCGCAGGGCCTCGATCTGGCTGTCCGGCAGGTTCAGATCGGAGTAGAGCCACTTGCCCAGCACGCAGCTGGTGTGATCCATGCTGCCGGTGAACTCGGTGCCGGAGTACAGGGCGTTGCTCAGGTTGGCCGACCACTTGTAGTGGGCGGTCTCCGCCTGCTGCACCTGGCTGAGCATATTGGCGGCCCGGACATTCTCGTCCTGGGTGCCCTCAATGCGGAGAATGTTCATCGTAGTCATGCCGCTGAACAGGAAGATGGCCACGATGGCGCAGACGACGCGGATGCTGACGGAGCGTTTGATACTGGTACCCATGGGATAGGTCCTCCTTCTCGCTTTTTTCAAGGGGCTTCGGGGGAGCGGCGCGGGGCCTATCCCCCCGCCGCGGCAGGCGCGGCAGGCTGTTGGACAAACTAACATATCTATTTTAGCACAGCGCCCAGGCGTATGCAAGAAGTTTGTTGGGTATTTTTGTAGGCTTCTTCCCTTGACGGCTGCTTCCGGCGGGCGTAAAATAAACCGTCTGAAATTGGAAAAACGGGCAGGCCGGACAAGGGTGTTCGGGTAGACTGGACGGAGGCAAGGGGGCCACACCTGCCCCGTGGGAGGAATTTGTATGGCAACGGGCACGAAATTCATCTTTGTCACCGGCGGCGTGGTGTCCGGGCTGGGCAAGGGCATCACGGCGGCGTCCCTGGGGCGGCTGCTGAAGCAGCGGGGCCTGCGGGTGCGGGTGCAGAAGCTGGATCCCTACCTCAATGTGGATCCGGGCACCATGTCCCCCTACCAGCACGGGGAGGTGTTCGTCACCGACGACGGGGCGGAGACCGACCTGGATCTGGGCCACTATGAGCGGTTCATCGACGAAAACCTCACCTTCAACTCCTCCGTGTCCTCCGGCAAGGTGTACTGGAATGTGCTGAACCGGGAGCGGGCGGGGGACTATTTAGGCGGCACAGTGCAGATCATTCCCCACATCACCGACGAGATCAAGCGGCACATCTACGCCCTGGAGGGGGAGGACGTGGATGTGGCCATCGTGGAGATCGGCGGCACCGTGGGCGACATTGAGAGCCAGCCCTTCCTGGAGGCCATCCGGCAGGTGGCCGCCGAGCGGGGGCGGCAGAACGTGATGTTTATCCATGTCTCGCTGATCGTGTCCATCCCCGGCTCCGGGGAGTTGAAGTCCAAGCCCACCCAGCACTCCGCCAAAGAGTTATTGTCCCTTGGAATTCAACCAGATGTTATCATGTGCCGCAGCGACGCCCCCATCCCCCGGGAGATTTTAGACAAGATCTCCCTGTTCTGCAACATCCCCCGAGATCACGCCATCCCCAACCTGACGGCGAAGCTGCTGTACGAGGTGCCGCTGATGCTGGAGCGGGAGGGGCTGGCGGACGTGGTGGTGCGGCGGCTTGGCCTCATTTGCCACGCGCCGGATCTCACCGAGTGGGCCACCATGGTGCACCGGGCCAAGCACCCCACGGGGAAGGTGACCATCGCACTGGTGGGCAAATATGTGGCCCTCCACGACGCGTACCTGTCGGTGGCGGAGGCCCTCACCCACGGGGGCATTGAGAACGGCGTGTCGGTGGACATCCGCTGGGTGAACTCGGAGGAGGTCACGGCAGACACGGTGGACAAGCTGCTGGCGGGAGCCCAGGGGATTTTAGTGCCCGGGGGCTTTGGAAACCGGGGGATTGATGGAAAAATTGAGGCCATCCGGTACGCCCGGGAGCACAAAATCCCCTTCCTGGGCATCTGCCTGGGGATGCAGCTGGCGGTGGTGGAGTTTGCCCGGAACGTGTGCGGCTTGACGGGGGCCCACTCGTCGGAGCTGGATCCCCAGACGCCCTATCCGGTCATCGACCTGATGCCCGATCAGGTGGGGGTGACGGCCAAGGGGGGCACCATGCGGCTGGGCAGCTATCCCTGCCGGCTGAGGGAGGGCTCGCTGGCGGCGGCGGTGTACGGTGGGTCGGAGGTCAGCGAGCGGCACCGCCACCGCTATGAGTTCAACAACGACTACCGGGAGGCGCTGACCAAGGGCGGCCTGGCCCTGTCCGGCCTGTCTCCGGACGGGCGGCTGGTGGAGCTCATCGAGCTGCCGGGGCACCCCTGGTTTGCGGCGTGCCAGTTCCACCCGGAGTTGAAGTCCCGGCCCAACCGGGCGCACCCGCTGTTCCGGGAGTTTATCCGGGCCGCAAAGGTTCTGAAAACAGGGCCGGGGAAGCCCGGCCCTCAGCCTGTCGAAACGCCAGGAAAAGGTGTAGTATAATGGCCCTGTCAAGCCGGAAGGGGGGAAGGCCGTGGACAAATACGAGGCTTTGAAACGGTATTTTGGCCACGGTCAGTTCCGCCCCGGCCAGGAGGCGCTGGTGGATGCCCTGCTGGCCGGACGGGATGTGCTGGGGGTTATGCCCACCGGGGCGGGCAAGTCGGTGTGCTACCAGCTCCCCGCCCTGCTGCTGCCGGGGCTGACGCTGGTGATCTCCCCTTTGATCTCCCTGATGAAAGATCAGGTGGCCGCCCTGGAGCAGGCGGGCATACCCGCCGCCTTCCTCAACTCCACCCTCTCCCAGGAGGAGTACCGGGACGTTTTGCGGCGGGCCCGCGCAGGGGCGTGCAGGCTGCTGTATGTGGCGCCGGAGCGGCTGGCCGCCCCCGCCTTCCTGTCCCTGGCCCGGGAGACGATCATACCCCTTCTGGCGGTGGACGAGGCCCACTGTGTCTCCCAGTGGGGACAGGACTTCCGGCCCAGCTATCTGAACATACCGGAGTTTTTGGAGCAGCTCCCCCGCCGCCCTGCGGTGGGGGCCTTTACCGCCACCGCCACCGATCAGGTGAAGGCGGACATCTGCCGGCTGCTCCCCCTGCGGGATCCCCTGTCCCTCACCACCGGCTTCGACCGGCCCAACCTGTTTTTTGAGACCGTCCGCCCCCGGAGCAAGGAGGCGTACTTAAAGCAATTCATCGCCCAGCGCCCCAACCAGAGCGGCATCGTCTACTGCTCCACCCGAAAGACAGTGGAGGCCGTCTGCGCCGCCCTGACGGCGGAGGGAGTGGCCGCCACCCGCTACCACGCCGGGCTGTCCGACAGCGAGCGACGGCAAAACCAGGAGGAGTTCGTCTATGACCGGGCCCGGGTGATGGTGGCTACCAACGCCTTTGGCATGGGCATCGACAAATCCAACGTGGGCTATGTGGTGCACTACAATATGCCCAAGGACGTGGAGAGCTACTACCAGGAGGCGGGCCGGGCGGGCCGGGACGGGGCCTACGCCCACTGTACCCTGCTGTTCTCGGAGCAGGATGTCCGTACCGCCAAGTTTCTCATCAACAACACCGAGGAAAACGAGGCGCTGGACCCGGGGGAGCGGGAGCGGCTTCGCCTCCAGGACCTCCGGCGGCTGGAGCAGATGACGGCCTATTGCAAGACCAGCGGCTGCCTGCGGGCCTATCTGCTGCGCTATTTCGGGGAGGAGGCCCCGGCCTCCTGCGGCAAATGCTCCAACTGCGCGGGAGATCTGGAGCGGCGGGATATGACCGTAGAAGCGCAGAAGATCCTGTCCGCCGTCACCCGGGTGGAGCGGCAGTACCGCTCCGGGCTGGGGGCGGCGCTGATCATCCAGCTCCTCCGGGGCAGCCGGGAGCAGCGGGTGCTCCAACTGAAGCTGGACGAGCTGCCCACCTATGGGATTATGAAGGACGTGGATCGGGCCCAGCTTCACGCCTACATCGACAGCCTCATGGAGCAGGGCTATCTCTTTTCAGACGGCACGGATTACCCCGTCCTTCGCACCACCCCCCAGGCCCGCCAGGTGCTGTTCCATGGGGAGCGGGTGACCTTCGTGGGGCCCAAGGCCCGTCCGGAGGAGCGCCGTCCCCATCCGGAGGCCGCCCCCCTCCCAGCCTCGGCGGATCCGGAGCTGCTGGAGGCGCTGCGGGCCCTGCGCACCCGGCTGGCCGCGGCGGGGGGTGTGCCCGCCTATGTGGTGTTCTCCAACGCCGCCCTGCTGGACATGGCGGCCCGGCAGCCCGCCACCCCGGAGGAGTTCCTGGAGGTATCCGGCGTGGGGACGGTGAAGGCCCAGCGGTACGGGAAGGACTTTTTAGAGGCCATCGCCCAGTGGCGGGCCGCCCGGGAGGAGCGATCCTGAGCTCTTGACTTTTTCCCGCCGGGTGATACACTGTGAGCAGAGCAATCAGGGGACTCCCCGGCCCCGCAGCCGGGAGGATCCGAGAGGAGGTCAGGATGTTCCAGCTTTTATTTTACCTGCTTGTCAGCTTCCTGGCGTCGGTGGCCGGGGCCATCTGCGGCATCGGCGGCGGCGTCATCATCAAGCCCGTGCTGGATCTGTGCGGGCTGGCCAGCGTGTCCACCATCAGCTTTCTGTCCGGGCTGACCGTGCTCTCCATGAGCCTGTATTCGGTGGCCCGGAACACGGCCTCCGGCGGGGGGCAGATCGACGTAAAAACCGGAACGCCGCTGGCCATCGGCGCGGCGGCGGGGGGCATTGTCGGGAAGCAGCTGTTTAGCCTCGTCAAGGGCCTGTTTGACAACCCCAACACCGTGGGGGCGGTTCAGGCGGCCTGCCTGGCCGTGATCACCCTATTCACGCTGCTCTACACCATCTTCAAAAGCCGCATCAAGCCCCACCGGGTGGAGGGCCTTGGGAGCTGCCTGTGCATCGGCCTGCTGCTGGGGATTATGTCCAGCTTCCTGGGGATCGGCGGCGGGCCCATCAATCTGGTGGTGCTGTTCTTCTTTTTCGGGATGGACACCAAGACCGCCGCCCAAAACAGCCTGTACATCATCCTGTTCAGTCAGGCCGCCAATCTGGCCACCACCCTTCTGACCCGCAGCGTCCCGGAGTTTGAGTGGGCCGCTCTGATCCTGATGGTGTGCGGCGGCATCGGCGGCGGCATGGCGGGGCGGATGGTAAATAAGCGGATCAGCGGAGCGGCGGTGGACAAGCTGTTTATGGCCCTGATGGCCGTCATCATTCTGATCAGCGTATACAATACCATTCGCTATTCCATCGGATAGCCGCCAAAACGTGATACCCAAAAAGGAAGAACGGGAGAGGCGCCGCCTCTCCCGTTTTTCCACCCTCATCCGGCCTGAACGTAATGCTGCTGAGGGCCGCAGCGGCAGACCCTCAGAGGCCCCTTCGGGGGCTGCCGGTTTTTAGCCCTTACAGGGCTTGACTACGCCTTACCCTGGGCCCGGGCCAGGAATTTCTCCGGCTTGATGATAAACCGCTCGTGGACGCCCCCGCCGATCTTCTCCCGCTCATCGTAGGCGGACACGGCAAAGGTGAGCTTCCGGCCCTCCACCTTCACCAGCTCCGCCTCCGCCCACACCTTCAGGCCGATGGGGGTGGCGGCGTCGTGGGTCACATCCAGCCGGGTGCCCACCGTGCCCTCGTCTGGGGCCAGGGCGGCCTGCACCGCGTTGACGGCGGCGCCCTCCATTAGGGCGATCATATAGGGCGTGGCGAACACAGGCACCAGCCCGGAGCCCACCGCCTGGGCGGTGTTTTCCGGCGTGACGGTGGTTTCGGCGCGGCCCTTCAGGCCAATGTTCAGTTCCATGGCAATTCCTCCAATCGTTGTTTGAAGATAGTTTATACCATTTTCCCCGTTCCGGCAAGCCAAAAATGGGGGACCGCGCCTCTTTTCATCCTGTTCGGGGCGTGCTATAATAGAAAAAAACGAAGCTGAGCCGCGCCTGTTCATGACGGCTCCGCAGCCTGTGTTTTGAGGTGGAACGATGGAACACGTCCAAAAATCGGCCCTGTTTGAAACCATGCCCATCCCCCGGGCGGTGCTGGCCCTGTCGGTGCCCACCGTCCTCAGCTCCCTGGTGATGGTGCTGTACAATCTGGCGGACACCTATTTTGTGGGGAGGCTCAACGACCCCGTCCAGAACTCCGCCGTCACCCTGGCGGCCCCGGTGCTGCTGGCCTTCAACGCGGTGAACAACCTGTTCGGCGTGGGCGCCAGCAGCATGATGAGCCGCGCCCTGGGCTCCAAGAATTTCGACACGGTGCGCCGCAGCTCCGCCTTCGGGTTCTACTGTGCGCTGATCTGCGGGGCGCTGTTCTCGGTGGCGGCCACCCTGTTCCGCCCTGCCCTTTTGGTGCTGCTGGGGGCGGACGCGGTCACCACCCAGGCCACCTCGCAATACCTGCACTGGACAGTGACCTTCGGGGCGGTGCCCGCCATCCTCAACGTGGTGCTGGCCTACCTGGTGCGGGCGGAGGGGGCCACCCTCCACGCCAGCATCGGCACCATGAGCGGCTGCGCGCTGAACATCGTGCTGGATCCCATCTTCATCCTCTCCTGGGGGCTGGACATGGGGGCGGCGGGGGCGGGGTTGGCCACCTTTTTGTCCAACTGCGTGGCCTGCCTGTATTTCTTCGTGCTGCTGCTGGTGCGGCGGGGCAGAACCTATGTGTGCCTGAACCCTGCCCTGGCCCGGCCTCAGGGGGCCATTGTCAGGGGCGTATTCGGGGTGGGAGTGCCCGCGTCCATTCAAAACCTGTTGAATGTGACAGGGATGACGGTGCTGAACAACTTCACCTCCGTTTTCGGCCCGGACGCCATCGCCGCCATGGGGATCTCCTATAAGATCAGCATGATCCCCATGTATATCGCCATGGGGGTGTCCCAGGGGCTGATGCCGCTGGTGAGCTACAACTACGGGGCGGGGAACGTGCCCCGGCTAAAGCGGGCTGTCCTGTTCGCGGCGAAGATCTCGCTGGCCTTCATGACGGCGGTGACGGTGTGCTATTTCTTCGCCTCCGGCACGCTGGTGGGCCTGTTTATGAAGACGGAGGCGGTGGTGGCCTACGGCTCCCGGCTGCTGCGGTATATGTGCCTGGCCCAGCCCTTCCTGTGCCTGGACTTCCTGGCGGTGGGTGTGTTCCAGGCCTGCGGGCTGGGGCGGTACTCGCTGCTCTTTGCGGTGCTGCGCAAGATTGTGCTGGAGATCCCCGCCCTCTATGTGCTCAACCGCCTGTTCCCGCTGTACGGGCTGGCCTGCGCCCAGCCGGTGGCGGAGGTGGTGCTGGCCGGGGCGGCGGTGATCATCCTGGCGCGGCTGTTCCGGCGGATGGACGCGGAGGGTACGCCGCTGGCCCAGGGGAGGCGCTGACCGGCCCCAATGCCACAAATTTTTCCTGTAGCCCTTTCCCGGAACCCCATTTCTGCCGATAAATAGGATAGATGCAGAACGGAAAGGGGGTGTCCCGGTTGAGTACCGCGCCAATATCCGCCATTACCCGCGAGGATCAGGTGACCCTCGGCCAGCAGGAGGAGGATTATTTCGGCTATTCCAGCCTGCTGGCCCAGTCCATGAAGAAGCAGCGGGAGGAGGAAGGCCCCTCCCTGTCGGAGCTGCTCCGGGACGCCCGGGAGAAGGCGGACGCCCATCAAAAGGAGCTTGACAAGCTGAAGAAGGTCACTCCCCGATATGGGGACGCGCCGCTGGAGGCCTACGCCCGGATCAGCCGGGCCCGCACTCCGGCCCAGGCGGGCTCCGCTGCGGGATACGCCCGCCGCAGAGCTATGCAGCTCAAGGCCGCCCTGCGCACCGACCCGGAGCACGCCGACCAGATCCGGGCCGCCGCCGGACAGCTGGAGAAGGCGGTGGGCCGGGCCAACCGGAAGAAGCTGGAGCTGAACCGGGAGCAGCTGTCCCGGGCGCGGATGAAGCGCATGGTGAAGGAGAACCGCCGCCGGGAGGAGCAGCGTATTCGTCAGGAGCTGCGCAAAAGCCAAGCGATGCGGGCCATCCGGGAGTCTGGCTACTTCAAGGAGACGGAGATCGCCAACCGCCAGGCGGATCAGCTCACCGCCACCAAAATGGAGCTGAAGGCCCAGGCGGAGCAGCTGGGCGCGGTGTCCCAGGGGGCCATCGACGCCGCCATTCAGGGCTACTCCGAGGGCACCCAGCTGGCCACCGTGGACGTGGACGCCCCGATGTCCTTCCCCCAGGTGGACGTGCAAGCATGATAGAACCGCCCGCCGCGTAAGCGGCGGGCGGTTTTCTTACGCTCCCCAGACCTTCGCCGCGTTCTCCTCGGCGAACTGCTTGCTGTAGAGGTCGTGGTAATAGCCGTGGGCCCGTAACAGCGCCTCGTGGGTGCCCTGCTCCACGATCTTGCCGTCCATTTTGATCTTCTTGACGGCATTGGGATGGACAAGCTGCACCAGCTCCTTCTTCACGGTCTTAATAAGGATCAGGAACCGGGACACCTTCATGCCGCCACCGGTGCTGCCTGCGCAGGCTCCCATGAACATCAGCATCACCAGGATGGTCCTGGATGCCTGGGGCCACTTGTCAAAGTCCGTGGTGGCAAACCCGGTGGTGGTGACAATGGACCCTACCTGAAAGGCCGCCTGCTGGAAGGCCAGCCCCACAGACTGGAAGATCTCCAGGGTATTCCAGGTGATGGCAACAATGGACGCTCCGATCACCAGCAGGTATGCCCGCACCTCCTCCATCTGGAAGGCCTGCTTTGCCTTTCCCATGATGATGAAGAAATAGGCGTTAAAGTTAATGCCGAACAGGATCATAAACACCGTAACCACATTCTGGAGATACGGTGAATAGCTGGCAAAGCTGTCATTCTTGATACCGAAGCCTCCTGTACCTGCTGTACCGAAGGCAGAAGTCAGGGCATCAAACAGCGGCATCCCTCCGAACAGCAGCAGCACGATCTCGATGATGGTCATGACAATGTAGATCTCGTACAGGATCTTGGCCGTGGTCTGGACCTTGGGCACCAGGCGGCTGACACTGGGTCCCGGGCTTTCCGCTTTCATCAGGTTCATACGGCTTCCTCCTGCCATGGGCAGAAGTCACAAAAGGAACACCAGCTCTCCCATACCGCCGATCCAGTGGGTAAAGCTGCGCCAGAACAGAAGGCAGTTGGGCAGGGCTTCCACGCTGGTCAGAATGCTGGCCCCTGTGGTGGTAAAGCCGGATACGGTCTCAAACAGCGCATCCACCGGATTGGGGATATAGCCGCTGAGGAAAAAGG
>ERZ808037.2258-NODE-2258-length-10245-cov-11.866345_pt1 | contig 10245 bp, 10 predicted proteins | sample MGYA00380190_ERZ808037 | MGnify/ENA primary metagenome ERZ808037 (study PRJEB31490, sample SAMN06133399) | mouse gut metagenome | isolation source: J9 | host: mice | place: China: Chengdu | collected 2015-05 ...
GCCGGGCGCGACGACAGCGCGGGGGATAATGAAACTTGCTCACGCCCTCCCACGGACTTGCGGGGGAGCCCTGCGGCGCACGCCAGCCCTCTCCACGGGGGCGGCGGTGCTGTGGAGCTATGATAGCCGGAGCCAACGGCGGCCTGGAATACTCCCCGCGCTGGGGGTGCGTGGCAAATACAGCGTACAACAAAACCGTAGGAGGCCGCCCGCCTGGGGCCTGTCTGTCTTGCGACAGCCCAAACTTTCCCCGGCGCGGCGGCCCCGTTCGTGGATCGAAATGGAAAACCTGCTGGCCTCTGGACACCGTGTCCAGACGTGGAGCAAGGTTGAAAGGCAGCACTTCCGGGTGCTGCCTTTCTGCGTTTCCCCACGGGACAGCGGAAACGAGAGGCAATCAACATCATTCTGGAGAGGAGGGCGCTATGGCCGATACCACCGCAAAGGAAGAATACACCTATCAGGTGGACAAGATAAAATTTATCGTCACGCCTGTCTACAAGGAGGAGGGCGAGACGATGGGGGATATTCTTTTGAAGCTGATGCTGGCCGAGTTGGACCCGGCCTGACGATTTCCGTGACATCCTTAACATGGGCGGCCAAATGAGGTATAATATAGGTAGGATAAAACCTCTTGTTTGGCGGCTGGAAAGGAGGAAATTATGAAGCTGTCAAGCAAGAAAAATGAGTTAGGAACGGCCGCCCTGTACTGCCGTTTGAGCCGTGACGATAACATGGACACCGAGTCAAACAGTATCAGCAATCAAAAGAAAATTCTTCAAAAGGCCGCAAAGGAAAAGGGTTACACAGACACCTTGTTTTTTGTGGACGACGGGATCACGGGCACAACCATGAAGCGCCCCGGTTTCCAGAAGATGATCCAGGCCATCGAAAACGGGTATATTTCGGCGGTGTTCGTCAAGGACCTTTCCAGGCTGGGCCGGAATTATATCGAGGTTGGCCGTCTGACAGAAGAATTTTTCCCGGCCCACGATGTCCGGCTGGTGGCCGTCTCCGACGGAGTGGACAGCGACGAGGGCGAGAACGAGTTTACCCCGTTCAAAAATATCATGAATGAATACTACGCCCGGGATATTTCCAAGAAGCGCCGAATTGTGAATAAGATGAAAGGCAATTCCGGTGTGCCGCTGTCCCCGCCGCCCTATGGCTACATCAAGAACCCGGACGATCCCCGCTTTTAGGTGATCGACCCGGAGGCCGCCGAAGTGGTGCGGCGTATCTATCGAATGGCCCTGGATGGTTACGGGCTGGCCGAGACTGCCGCCGCGCTGGAGCGTGATGGGGTGTTCAATCCCACCTACTACTGGCGAAGTAAGGGCACCAGCCGGGGCGGGTCCAAGAGTACCGTGGAACCCACCAAATGGGGACATACCACCATCAAGAAAATCCTCACCTTGCAGGAGTATTGCGGTGACGTGATTAACTTCAAATCCTACTCCAAGTCCTACAAGGTGAAGAAGCGGATCGAGAACCCGGAGGAGAACCGGGCGATCTTTCTCAACGTCCACGAGGCCATCATTGACCGGCCCACCTGGGAAAAGGTGCAGAGCATGAAAAAGGGGACCCGCCGGAGGCGGCCCACCGTCACCCAGGAACCCAGCGTGTTTTCCGGCTATCTGAAATGCCCGGAGTGCGGCGGCAATCTCAATTTCCACTTCAATCAGGGCAACCACGACATCAAATTCTTTAGCTGTCAAAACCATAATTCCGGCCTCCGCAAGTGCTCCAAGACCCATTACATTCGGCTGGAATTTCTGGAGCGGGTGGTGCTGTACGAGGTAAACCGGCTGGCCTGTTTCGCCAACGAGTACGAGGACGACTTCATCAAGGCGATGATGGGCCGTTCCGCAAAAGTGACGGAGAATGAGCGGGCCAGGAAGCAGCGGGAACTGGATGGATTGCTGGCGAGGGACAAAGAACTGGACGGACTATTTGAAAGGCTTTACGAGGACAACGTGAGCCAGAAAATCAGCGACGCCCGGTTTGCGAAAATGTCCCAGCGGTACGAGCAGGAGCAGGGGGAGAACGCCAAGCGGATCAAGGCGCTGCGGCTGGAGCTGAAAAAGAGCGAGGGCAAGCGGATGGACATTGACACATTCCTTGCAACAGTCCGGCGCTACACCAACGCCACCGAGATTACCCAGCGCATGGTGGCAGAGCTGATTGACCATATCGACGTGTACCATGCGGAGAAGCAGGACGGCGTTACCACCCAACGCATCACGATTTACTACAACTGTATCGGCGCTTTCTCCGTCCCTGACCGCCGGAAAATCCTGGCTGCGGAGATCACGATGGGGACGAGAAAGGGAGTAGCTGTCAGCTACTCCCCGGAGCGGATCGCCGTTTAGGATTTTGAGCAAAAATAATGCGGAGTGTCCCACAAGGATACTCAAATCCTATAAGGACACTCCGCATGGTCCGCCGACCGATTTCAAATCCGAACTTTTAATATCATCAAAAGATATTCTAGTTTCGCCGTCTTTGTAGTTAAAGGTAATCAAAATGTAGTCATCAAACACGGTGACGGAATTTACAAAGCTGTCAATCAACCGTCTCCGTTCTTCAAGCTGGGTCACGTCCAGGGTACGGAACCGGCAAATCCAATAGGTTACATCCTCTCGGCTCAACTGCGGGTACTGCATTTCCTCTTGGGTAATTTGAAGCTCTATGTCCTTTTTCTGTTCCTCCAGCTCACTCAAACGCTGCTTTGTGGATTCGGTGATAATCCCCGCCTGTATCGCGTTAAGCATGTTGTTAATGCCGCGCTCTATATCCCCCAACTGCTTCCGCAGAGCGGGAAGTACGGGGTTCTCCTGGCCCTGCAATTTCATTACAGCGTCCGTGATGTACTCCACAAAATTGTCGTCCATCACTTTTGCCATGACCGCATTGACCACAGCGTTTTCAATTGGCAGCTTTTTCACGCTTTTGTGCTTGGCGTTGCAGGTCTTACGCTTTTTTGTGTTTACACAGCGGTAATAGCGATATTTCCGCTCAGTGGAGCTTGTACCGCTTTCGCCCACCATCATAGCCCCGCATGTGCCGCAGAAAAGTTTTGTCGTCAAAAGATAGTCATCCTCTGCCTTGTGCCGGGCAGGGGCTTTTTTGTTTTTGGCGGTCTTTTCCTGTACCCTGTCAAAAAGGTCCTGGGGGACGATAGCGGGGATACCGCCCGGCGTAACGATTTCACGGTATCGGTACTCACCGATGTATTTTCGATTGTGAAGGACCGCCGCAACGAAATTCAGATCAACCGGCTTTCCACGTACTGTGGTCACATGCTTGCTGTTGAGATAGTCCCGGATTTCCTTCATAGTCTTGCCCTGGTCGTACATGGTGAAAATATCCAGCACAACCGGGGCTGTGTGCGGATTGAGTTGGTAGTGTAAGCTGCTGTCAATGGTATAGCCAAAGGTGGGCGTACCGCCGTTATACATGCATTTCAGGGCATTTTCGGTGTGTCCCCGATTGACATTTTCGGCCAACTGCGCCGAATAAAATTCCGCCATTCCCTCAATCACAGATTCCAAAAGAATACCCTCCGGACCGTCGGAAATGTTTTCCATCGCGGACAGGACCCTGACCCCATTCTTTTTCAGCATGGTTTTATAGACGGAGCTGTGGTAGCGGTTCCGGGAAAAGCGGTCCAGCTTCCAGACGACAACAGTATCAAACAGACCCTTGGCGCTGTCCCGGATCATCCGCTGGAAGTCGGGGCGTTTGTCGGTTCTGGCGGACATAGCCCGGTCTATATACGACCCTAATACAGTAATGCCGTTCCGCTCACAGTAGGCCGTACACTCCCGGATTTGTCCCTCTATGCTCTCCTCGCGCTGATTGTCGGAAGAATACCGGGCGTAAATGACAGCTTTCATTTTGTATCATCCTCCATGATAGACAACAGGGCTTCTTTCAGCTTTCCATTCAAAGACGACTGCGGGTCAAAGCACATTTCAACAAATTGTCTCATATCGTCGCCGCTGATGTTCATGCGGGGCTTGCACTGGTATTGTCTGCCCTGGGGCTGGTCGGTCCGGCAGCACAGATAATCCAAAGATACGTCGAAGTAGTCAGCCCACCAGATCAGCAGCTTTAGAGACGGAAGTATGCGACCCTTTTCGGCCTTGGCGATTGTGGCCTGTCCAATCCCGCAGAGCAGAGCTATTTTTGCTTGGGATAGGTGGCTGGCCTCCCGCAGTTCTTTCATGCGTGTCCCAATCTGTTCCATACAAAATCCCCCCTTCTGGACAGCTACAATTATAGCATGTAAATCCATAGAAGTCAATTCATAATAGGAATTAAATAGAAAGAATTTCTTGAATCTACACTTTCAATTCCCGCCCACAAAAACCCCGCCCCGGAAGCTCCGAAGCGGGGTTACAGTTTGTTCAGAATTAGTAGCGGGAGTAGACGTAGGTCTCAGCACGCTGAGTTTGGCTCCAATCAGCAATGTTATCGTTCCGATTCCACCACACGCTTTTATTCGAATTCCCATTACAGCATATATATTCCGTATCTGACTTCAAACCAGTCACAAACACGATATGATCATATCCGTCTGAACTATCTTTCCACCAGATAACATCTCCTACCTTAAGACTATCAAAGTTCTGATGCTTTTTCACAGGAGCATTTTTCCCAAAGATATAGTCAGACAGTCCTGCAGAAAAGGACCCACATCCACCCACTCGACTATACTCAGGGAAACACTTTGTGTAATAGTAATAAAACTCTCCTGTAGACCATGCCGTCCCATCCGGCATCCCCTTCTCCGCCTCAGCCAACATCGCCTGGATGTTCTCCTCGGTGATGGGCTTGCCATTGGTCAGGTAGCCCTCATAATACTTGGGGGCCTCAGCGTTCAGCCGATTCATCATCTGCTGCACGTTCTCGCTGCCCTGGAACGCAAAGGGGCTGCGGGTAATCTCGGTGGGGGTGGTCGGTTCAGGGAGGTTTGGATTCACCGCGCTCCCGTCCCCGGTGTTCCGCAGATCGTTCAGCTTCCCCAGCACCACAGCCGCCTGAGCGCGGGACAGATTGCCACTACCACCGAATGTACCCGCGCTGTCCATGCCGGACAGAACACCGGTAGCCTTGGCCAGCAGTACAGGGCTTTGATACTTGTACTCAATATCCCAGAAATCCGGGGTGGTGTCCATCTGGTCAGCCCGCTCCTTGGGCGTGGGGATTTTCGCATTGATTTTATACAGCGTATTGGATATCATCAGCGCCATTTCATAGCGGCTCATAGGCTGGCTCACAGCCCCCTCCAGGGTGGGGGTTTGCTCTACACGGGTCCCCAGCAAAAGGTCATTCTGCGCGGCCACGGTACAGGCTGGGACGTACCAGGGAGAATCGGGGCCGGTATAGCTGGCAAGCTGTTCCGGGAAAAACGCGCTGACCAGCATCACGCAGAATTGCGCATAGGTGACATTGGCGTTGGGGGCAAATGCGCCGTCCGGGTTGCCGGAAATCCACTTGTTTTCTGCGGCCTTCTCAATGCTCACATAGCCCCAAAAGGATTTTGGCACGTCGGTAAAGGTCGGGGTCTCGTAGACAGCCAGCGCCGGGGCCGCAAGGCTCAGGGACAAGGCCAGAGCAAGCGCAAGACTCAGGATTCTCTTTTTCATGGTTTGGTTTTCCACTCCTTTTTCAATCTGTTCGGCGGTATGCGGCCCGCAGGGGGACGGGATTTATCCCCCCGCCCCCATTGGACCATCTGGGACCGCCGAGACGAAACAAAGCGGCGCAGGGATTCAAAGCCCCTACACCGCTAAAGCTACGCACACAAGCCGCTGGATTTTCCCATTGATTCTTGCCGGGAAAACCGGTATAATGGCTTTGGGCGCAGAAAATTCTGCTGTGTGGGACTGGGGGTTAAGCGATCCTCCTGCATAGGGGCGTTGGGGACGGCCATCCCCTTCGCCCTGCCTTTCATTTCGTTCGGCAAGTCCATTTTACATCATCCTGGAAAATTCCGCAAGGGCTTTTCCCACTTTGGCAAACAAGAAAATCAGATATTTTTTGAACGTGCACACTCAAATTCTGTTGATTCAGTTTTTGAATGTGCACGCTCATTTTTTATACTTCCACCATCGGCAAGAGGCAGTCACCGCATAAGATGTTGACCTAAAAATGAAAATCCAGGAATTATTTTCGGCCTTGACGAGCTGTGGAAACTATGCTATCCCAGCTGCCCAAATACCATCGATCAGTAGGGCCGGTCGGGAGTGACAAGCGGGGGCAAATCATGCGGTTTTTCCTTGTTATTTTCCGGTATTCACCGCTATTTTTCAAATTCGTCGTTTTACGGTGCGTATTTCCAAAAATTTTTTGAAAATTAACTTTTGCTCCGCAATAGGTTGTTGGAAGGTGTACGGATTTTGTCGGATAGGCGTCAGTTATTGTACAGATTTTTTGGCAGAATTTCGCCGAAATGTTGATTTTTCTTGATTTTTACGGCGTTTTTTGCAGAATTGCTTTTTAATAAGTTGAATATGATAGCTGTGAGGTATGAAACAAGGCCCGGAAATTTCTTCCGAGATACTTGGCCGTGTGGCATATCGGTTCCTATCCGAATAAATGACGAAAGGGGGTATTTCCCATGACTGTGATTGGTTTTGTTAAGGCGGATTTTAAAGGTCAAGACGGTAATCTTGTGAAAGGTTACAATCTGTTCCTGACCTATGATCTGCCCGAAAACGGCCAGGGAGTCGGCTGTGAGCGCGTCTATATAACAGACGATAAGCTGGCTCGCTGCGGCTATCAGCCCAATGTCGGCGACGAGGTTGATCTGATGTATAATCGGTTCCGCAAAGTCGCTGCCATCATGCCCATCAATCCTTGATGGGTCTGAAATACATTTCAGACTGTGCACCTTGGCAATTTGAATCATCCGCGCCATTCGGGGGAAGGCCGCCCCTAAAAGGCGGCCCCCACGAGTGGCAAACCGAAGTGTCTATTTTGTCACGATGGACAGCTCTGGACGTGTATTCAATTCTCTACACAGGAGCGAATCCAAATGGTCAAAAAAGACGGCCGGGATCCCTACAAGACTCCATCAAGGTCATGGTTCATCGTGTTCAATAACCCTGAGAATCATGGCTATTCTGGTGAGCCGGAAGGGATTCTGAATCAACTGCGAGATGAATGGATTGGCGACAGTACGACCCGGACCGGTATGTGGGCTTATTGTATTTCAGCCGAAGGGCTGAGACATGTCCACATGGTCCTGGAAGATGTTTCTATACGGTTTTCTACTGTCAAAAAAGCCTTTCAAACAGCACATCTCGAACCCACTTTAGGGAGTAAGAAAGAGGCCGAGGACTACATCTACAAGCGGGGAAAGTTCGCCGAAAAGGGTGAAGAAATCCTGTGTGTAGTCAAGTCCGGCGAGATTCAAGGGAACCAGGGCCAGCGCAGTGACCTCAAAATCCTGCAAGCTCTGATAGACGAGGGCAAAAAGCCCGAGGAAATTTTTGAATTGGATTTTTCATTTCGACGCTATGAGCGCATGGTGAGGAATGCTTTTTTCCAGAAGCGGAAGAAAGAGGTTCCGCCTAAAAGAGACGTACATGTTCATCTCCTGGTCGGTCAACCCGGCTCGGGCAAGTCTTACACCTATGTGGACTTGTGCGAGGAGTACGGCGAGGACGAGGTCTACTTCATGACCGACTATGCTCAGAACGGTGGCTTTGATCACTATGCCGCTGAGAAGATTCTTTTTATGGACGAGTATAAAGCGCAGTTCCCGTATGGTGTTCTGCTGACCGTGTTGGACGGATATAAAGCCCAGCTCCATGCCAGATATGGAAATGTCTGGTCCCTGTGGAGTGACGTTTATATCACAACGGTTTTCAGCCCGGAAAGCCTGTATGAAATGACCGTACCGGAATCCCGGCGGACTATGGATTCTTACGCACAGTTCCGCCGCCGCATTGAAGATATTACCTATTGCTGTAAGACAGCAGATGGAGAGTTCAAAAAGTACACCATTCCCATGTCCAAATACAAGAGCTGGGACAGCTTTAAAGAGGAAGCGATACAAACGATCTCCAAGCCCCCGGAGCAGCTGGCAATCCAAATGCCCGAGGGTGGAGAGCTGCCCTTCTAGCTTGCGCTGGACGTGGCCGGACGTGGCGAGGTTGGCAGGCTAGTATTACCCTGCCAACTTCGTTACACGTTACAAACACCCTCAAACCACTGTGACACAAGGCTTTTGACTGTAACAGCTTTTGTTACAAACCCACAACTTTGTTACAAATTTACTTGCATTAAACTTCAAAGGAGTTTTTAACTATGCAAACTATAAATGAAAAATATACCGATCTGCGCACCAAGACAATGCTGCGCGAAATGGTTGCCCGTGTCCGCTCCGGCTTTGAGACATTCGGACACAACCCCATTTGCTGGGCCTTGACTGTGGCTTATTGGCTGCTGGTTCTGCTCCTGCCCCGCATTTTTGCCCCCATGATGGGTCTTGGCTCCCTGGGAACCAAGCTGCTGTCTGCTGGCTTTTGGATGGCTCTGCCCCTCTTCCTGGCCCTCTACCTGTTCCTGGTGGCTATTAGCACCGCCCCTAGACGTTCTTGGGCTATTACAGACGCATTTCTCCGTATCGGACTGACGAACCGGGCGGGTGAGGTTCCATTTGTGGTATCCACCAGCAGCAAACAGATTGTCGTCCAGGCAAACGGTATTCCGCTCACGGAGTTCAAGGACTGCCAGGAGAAGCTGGAAAGCGCTTTGAACTGCCGCATTGTCCGTTTCAAAGAAGGGAAGGACAAGCAGCACATTATCCTCTCGATTGCGCCAGGTGACGCAAAACTCCCCACTAAAGTACCCATGACCAAGGACAATCTTCCCGTTGGTAAAGCGGTCCTCTCTCTGGGCGTTGCCCTGGATGGTCCTGTGCTCGTTGACCTGACCAAAATGCCCCACATGCTCATTGGCGGCTCTACCGGCTCCGGGAAAACCTTCCTGGTCCTCTCCCTGATTAAACAGGCGTTGGACAAGGCTATGCAGGTCTACATCCTGGACATGAAGGGCGGGGTGGACTACCCCCGGAGCTGGAAGGGAACCCGTTGCAGCTATAACGATAGCCGGGAGACGATTTTAAGCGTTCTGTCTCAGTTGGTGGACATGCTGGAAGATCGCAAGCTGGCGTTCGGCTATCTGGAACAGGAAACAGGTAAGTCCTGCCCCAATATCGACACCTATAATCGCCTGAATCCCGAGCACGCATTCTCCCGCGTTATGGTGGTCTGTGACGAGTTGGCCGAGGTTACCGACACGACCGGCATGGATAAGCCCAACAAGGAGCTTGTAAACGCCATTGTGGGCAAGCTGGGTACTCTGGCCCGCCTGGGCCGGGCATTTGGGATTCACCTGGTTATGGCTTTACAGAGGCCTGACGCCTCCGCGCTGCCCGGCCAGATAAAAAACAACGCTGATGTTCGGGCCTGTGGCCGGGCCGATAATGTGTTGTCCACTATCATCATGGATAATGGGGACGCTGCTGATCTGCCGAAGGATATTCCAGGCCGGTTTATCACCAATCTGGATGGCGGTACAATTTTCCAGGGCTACATGCTCCCTGATCTGGACGATGGAGATTTTGACGTTAATGATACGGGGGGACATGACGATGGCTCAGAAAAAGATTAACGACTACGGTACGGGTATTCCTTATAACGAGGTGGAAGCCCTGGCCCGTGTCCTGCTCCCGGAAATCCAGGCGTTTTTCCAGAGCGAGGAAGGGCAGAGGGAATTTGCCGAGTGGAAAGCCCGGCAGAGCGCACACGCCGCCTAAATATTTTAGGGCAGGGATTTTTCCCCGCCCTTTTTGCTGTTTATAGAATATTGTCAATAGATATGATAAATCCGAACACTTTTCCCACTTTGAGAATTGCGTTCGGATTATCATAGGATGGTCCGAGTGACTGGATTCGAACCAGCGGCCTCTTGAACCCCATTCAAGCGCGATACCAAACTTCGCCACACCCGGATAAAACCATTGAAAACACTGGATTTTTAAGCGGTTCACTCTTGATTTTTTCAAGTGTAACGCGCTTGATTTTTACTTTTTCAGTATATCACCAGAGGGCGGAAAATGCAACTTTTTCGGCCCTTTTTCTGCACCCTCAAAGGCCCATTTCTTTCACCCGCCGATAGAATGTATTGGGCTTTAGCCCTACCTCCTGCATGGCGGCGGTGGCGGTT
>ERZ808037.2259-NODE-2259-length-10245-cov-4.672699_pt1 | contig 10245 bp, 8 predicted proteins | sample MGYA00380190_ERZ808037 | MGnify/ENA primary metagenome ERZ808037 (study PRJEB31490, sample SAMN06133399) | mouse gut metagenome | isolation source: J9 | host: mice | place: China: Chengdu | collected 2015-05 ...
TCTGACCGCAAAGTTAAACTGTTTGTGTAGTTTCCTCGGCAGGATTCGACATATTTTCGGCTTTTGTACCATACTTTCGACATCTCCCGCTGTCCCTTGTTTGGTACTTTTTTCCTGTTTTTATTTTATATTCTGTTCACTGTATGTTGTAGTTTTAAATCATATCGTAGTCAATTTGCTTCTCTTACAACGCAATTTTCCCTGTTTTTCCCAAAAAAACGACCAAAAAAACTCCGCCAGACTATCCCTGTAACCAGACAGCAACAAACTGTCCCCATCATAACAGGTATCTGATCAAACCTGTTGCATATCCGTTCAGAATATTGTAAAATGCTTAATTACCTGCATCTACTATTTTAAATATTTTTTAATAGAAAGGATTCACCTCATCATGAGAATCACAGAGACAAATCCAGGAACCCGGACACCCGCAAAGTCCGGCTTTCTGCGCCGATTTATCGGCGATAAGGCATTTTATAAAATGGTACTGGCCATTGCCGTTCCGATCATGGTACAGAACGGTATTACGAATTTTGTAGGTCTTCTGGACAACATTATGATCGGCCGGGTCGGCACGGAGCCGATGTCGGGTGTCGCCATCGTTAACCAGTTGATCTTTGTCTACAATCTGTGCCTGTTCGGCGGCGTATCCGGAGCGGGTATTTTCACGGCACAGTATTTTGGACAGAAAAACCAGGAAGGAATCCGTCAGACCGTCCGCTTTAAAATATGGATCGTCACCGCTATCACACTTTTAACTACCGTACTTTTCCTGCTGGCCGGCGATCAGCTGATCCGGCTGTATCTGCAGGGCGACGGCACCGCAGAGAGCGCTGCCGCCACACTGCATTACGGTAAACAATATCTCTGGATCATGCTCGGCGGGCTGCTGCCTTTTATGATGGTGCAGGTCTATTCCAGTACCCTGCGCGAATGCGGGCAGACCATGCTGCCCATGAAGGCCGGTATCGTCGCGGTATGCATCAATCTGGCCCTGAACTACATACTGATCTATGGTAAATTCGGCGCGCCGGCCCTTGGCGTCCAGGGAGCCGCCATTGCCACAGTCGTCTCCCGTTATGCGGAGGCGGCTATCATCCTGATTTATACACACAGGCACAAGGAGCTGAATCCTTTTGTGGAAAATCTGTACTCCACCCTGAAAGTGCCCGGCAATCTGGCGCAGAAGATCCTGATCAAGGGAATGCCGCTGCTTTTGAACGAGACCCTGTGGGCCGCCGGCATGGCCATGCTGTCACAGTGCTATTCGGTCCGCGGCCTGAACGTGATCGCCGCCCAGAATATCTCCAATACCATCGGCAACGTGTTTAACATCGTCTTCATCGCGCTGGGTGATTCTGTTGCCATTATCGTAGGGCAGCTGCTGGGAGCAGGCAGGATGGCGGAAGCCAGAGATCAGGACAACAAGCTGATCGCTTTTTCCGTCTTCTGCTGTACCTGCGTCGCACTGGTAATGCTTGTACTGGCGCCCTACTTCCCGATGCTGTACAACACCGGAGCGGACGTGCGCGAACTGGCCAAATATTTTATCATGATCACGGCAGTCTTTATGCCCCAGAACGCCTTTCTGCATGCCTCCTACTTCACCCTCCGCTCCGGCGGGAAGACAATCGTCACCTTCCTGTTCGACAGTGTTTTCATCTGGTGTGTCAGCGTCACGATCGCGTTCACATTAAGCCGTTTTACGGCGCTTCCTGTCACAGCAGTCTTTATTCTCGTGCAGGTTGGTGATATCATTAAGTGTATCATCGGGTTTGTCCTCGTGAAAAAAGGCGTCTGGCTGCAAAATATCGTAGCCTGACCGTCATGATCTGACACGCCCGGCTACCAGACGGTGCTGCAAACAGCAGACAGACCTGCGCAGCACCTCAGCTCTAAATAGAATAAAAGAAACTGGAACAAAACAGAAAATACAAAAGGAACAGAAGGAAGCCGACACAGATGAAACAATTATACACCCGTTGGGGAAAGGAACTCGACTGTGAGCATGTTCTACAGGAATATCCCCGCCCGCTTCTGCAAAGAGACAGTTATATCAATCTGAATGGCTATTGGGACTACGCCATTACGAAAGAGTTCCGCAGGCCGCAGCGCTACGACGGCAGGATCCTGGTGCCCTTTTCACCGGAAAGCGCCTTATCCGGCGTCAACCGGCAGCTGAAACCCGATGAATACCTGTGGTATCGCACGAAACTGCCCGTAGATCGGCATAAAATGACGCCTGATTCCCATAAACCGACGGCGGGTTGTCGTCTGCTCCTGCACTTCGGGGCAGTAGACCAGGCCTGCCGGGTATACGTAAACGGAAAAGAGGCTGCGCGCCACACAGGCGGCTACCTTCCTTTTTCCGTGGATATCACATCCTACGGCGTGGCTTCCGCCGAGTGGGAGCTGGTCCTTGCCGTGCGGGATCTCAGCGACACCTCCTGTCATGCCAGAGGCAAACAGAAGCTGAAACGGGGCGGCATGTTCTACACGGCCCAGAGCGGCATCTGGCAGACCGTTTGGATGGAGTATGTGCCCGCGGATCACATACAGGAAATCACGGCCGAACCCGACCTTGACAAAGGGACTGTGCAGCTTCTGATCCGTTCCGCTTCCGATCTGCCGGTCAAAATTCAGATCAGAGAACCGGCTTTATACCAGAATACGGAATACGCCACAGGATCCGGCGGCGCAGAGACTTCCGAAACTCCACAGGATTCCGGCATAAAACCTGCCGCAGCGGCCGCGGCTACAGCTGCCGCTGCGGACAAAATCATCTCTGAACAGACCGGCCTTTCCAATCACCCACTGACGATCCGGCTGCCGGTCATACGCCCCTGGACCTGCGACGAGCCGTACCTGTATTACTTTACGGTCACCATGGGTGCAGATCAGGTCACCAGTTACTTTGCTCTGCGCAGCTTCACCGTGAAGCCTGATCAAAACGGGATCCCGCGTATCTGCCTGAACGGACAGCCCCGATTCCAGAACGGCGTGCTGGACCAGGGCTACTGGCCGGACGGCCTCTACACGGCGCCTTCCGATGAAGCCCTGCAGTTTGACATTGTAGAAATGAAAAAAATGGGCTTCAACACGCTCCGCAAACATATCAAGATCGAGCCCCAGCGCTGGTACTACCACTGCGACCGTCTGGGCATGATCGTATGGCAGGACATGGTCAACGGCGGTTCTTATTATAAGCACTGGTTCGTGACTTATGCGGCCACGCTTTTAAACCTCAGTCACTGCAAAATACCGGATACCTGTCTGCGCCTGCTGTCCCGGACGCACAAGCGGGGGCGGCACGAATTTGTGCGGGAGATGAAAGAGACCATCCGCCTTTTAAAAGGCCACCCAAGCATTGCCGTGTGGGTGATCTTCAATGAAGGCTGGGGCCAGTTCCACGCCAGAGCAGTTACCCGCATCGCAAGAAGCTGCGACAACAGCCGCCTGATCGATCAGGCCAGCGGCTGGTTCGACCAGCGCGGCGGAGATCTGCAGAGTATCCATCACTATTTCTTCCGCATGAAATTCGCGCCGGAAGCACGGCGGGCCACGGTCCTGTCGGAGTTTGGCGGTTACTCGCTGCAGATTCCCGATCACAGCGCCTGCACGAAGCTGTACGGATACGGCACCTGCAAAGATGCCGCCGGCCTGAAAGAAGCCTTCGAAGAACGACTGCGCAAAGTAAAAGATCAGATTCCGGAAGGCATGTGCGCGAGTATCTACACACAGCTGTCCGACGTGGAAGAAGAAGTGAACGGCATTTTTACTTACGACCGTGAGATCAACAAGCTGAGACTGCAGCAATGACCTTCTGCAAACCATAACAGCAAAACAGCCTGCCCGTAAAGCATCCCGCTTAACGGTACAGGCTGTTTCCTGTTTTATCTATCTTATCGCTTATCTGGCGCCGCTTCCTTTAAACACCTCCAGCACCGTCTTGAGCAATATCTTCACATCCAGCATAAAGGACCAGTTGTCGATATACTCCACATCCAGCTTGACGATCTCCTCGAAATCCGTGATATCATTTCTGCCGCCTACCTGCCACATACCGGTAAGCCCCGGCCGGAAGCTGAGGCGCTTCTTGTGATAAGGGCTGTACTGGGCGAACTCATCCAGCGTCGGCGGACGCGTCCCCACCAGAGACATATCGCTTTTCAGAATATTAATGAACTGCGGAAACTCATCCAGACTCGTCTTACGCATAAAGCGGCCGATTTTCGTGATCCGGGGATCATTCTCGATCTTAAACATCAGCCCGTTCATCTCGTTCTGTTTCATCAGTTCCTTTTTGCGCTCTTCCGCATCTGCGTACATGGAACGAAACTTGTACATGTTAAAAATACGCCCGTTGCGCCCGACCCTTTTCTGGGAGAAAAAGACAGGTCCCGGCGATTCCAGTCTGATCAGCGGCCCCATGGTGACTGTCAGCAGCAAAAGGATCACGCATCCTACCAGGGCCCCGCAAATGTCAAGCAGACGTTTTAACACAAGCTGCCCGACCGGCGCCACCCTGTTCGCATAAGTGACCGTATGGAAACGCCCAAAGCGGGACAGTTCCTTCTGCCTTGCCCCGCACAGGTCCGGCACCGGAATCTGGTAGTGGATGGTGATTCCCATCTCGGCCAGGATTTCCATATCCGCCAGTACCGTTTTCTTTCTCTCACTACCCACCGCAATGATCACTTCATCCAGCGAAGCGCCCCTGCAGTAGTCGATCAGCCCCTTTTCATCGGAAACGATCGGAATCCCTGCATACTCTGTGCCGCCTTCTTCACCGCCCAGAATTACGATGCCCGTGAGTTCATAGCTGAAATCCCGCATATTTTTCAGATCCTGTGCCAGCTCTGCAGCAAAATTTGAGTCCGTCACCGCCAGCAGTTTCCGCGTCTCCCCGAACCTTTTATAGAGAAAAGGCAGCACTTTTTTCCAGAACTGGTGTACTATGAGCATCAGCCCGCAGTCGATGACAAGGAAATAGAAAAAGGCCAGCCTGGAATAGGCATCCAGCAGATTCAGAAAATACAGGATCACAGCCGCCCCCGCGAACACAAACGCATTGTTGCGGATGATATATATCAGCTCATGCAGCGGCCCTCTCAAAAACATATTCCGGTTCATATTGCGCAGCAGGTTCATGGCCAGAAAAACCGTCAGACAGGCCACAAGGAGCATACTGAAATCCATACGCTCATTGTCGCTGCGGAACAGACTGCCGCTCCGGATATAATTGGCAAGAATCAGGCTGACCGTAATGCAGATACAGTCCAGCGCCATGATGATCAAACTCTCCAGTCTTGATTTTCTGTGATACATAACCGAATAAATCCTCGCCCTTTCTGTAACCGTCCTCTGCCGTTCTGCCGGCATTGCCGCCTGCTGCTTTATGCGCGGCCGGCGTTCTTATGTCAGTATACCATTTTTTAACGCTCTGCGCGCATCGGATTGTTCAGGAAATCTTCATAAGAAAGCCGGATACCATCCTCCAGCTCTGTCCTGTAAGTCCAGCCCAGCGCCGCCGCCTTGGAGACGTCCAGCAGCTTCCGCGGTGTCCCGTTGGGTCTGCTGGTATCCCATTTGATCTCACCTTCATAGCCTACCACCTTGGCCACCAGCTCCGTCAGCTCCTTGATGGTCAGCTCCTTGCCTGTACCGGCATTGACCGTCTCGTCCCCGCTGTAGTTGTTCATCAGGAACACACACAGATTCGCCAGATCGTCCACATACAGAAATTCGCGCAGCGGAGAGCCGTCTCCCCAGCACGTCACCTCGGAAAGCCCGTCCACCTTGGCCTCATGGAAACGCCTGATCAGGGCCGGGAGTACATGGCTGTGCGTCGGATGGTAATTGTCATTGGGCCCGTAGAGATTGGTAGGCATGACAGAGATATAATCCGTGCCGTACTGTCTGTTCAAAAATTCACAATATTTCAAGCCGGAGATCTTCGCCAGCGCATAAGCCTCATTGGTCTTCTCCAGTTCGGAAGTCAACAGACAGCTTTCTTTCATGGGCTGCGGCGCCATGCGCGGATAAATGCAGGAGGAGCCGAGAAATTCCAGCTTCTTACAGCCATTTTTCCATGCGGAATGTATCACATTCATCTCCAGGATCATGTTGCTGTACATGAAATCCGCCAGCGCGTCCTGATTCGCTACGATGCCGCCCACCTTGGCCGCGGCAAGGAATACGTAATCCGGCTTCTCCTCGGCAAAGAACGCTTCCACCGCCTCCTGCCGGCACAAGTCAAGCTCCCTGTGCGTGCGGGTGATGATATTGGTGTAGCCCTGCCGTTCCAGTTCCCGAATGATCGCGGATCCAACCATCCCCCGATGTCCCGCCACATATATTTTTGCATTTTTTTCCATTATGATAATGCCTCCGTTTCTTTCAACTTCTTTTCCCTTTTTGCCAGCCGGCGGTCATGCTCCGCCATGATCTCAACCAGTTTCGTATAGCTTGTCTTCTGCGGATCCCAGCCAAGCACAGTCTTTGCTTTGGTGGGATCTCCCCACAGATTGTCCACATCCGTCGAACGGAACCACTGCGGGTTCACGCACACGAGCATCCTGCCCGTCGCAGCGTCATAGCCTTTCTCCTCCACGCCGGTTCCCTCCCAGCGCAGCGTAATGCCGTTGCAGGCAAAAGCCCTCTCCGTAAAGTCACGCACCGTATGCTGTTCCCCCGTCGCGATCACGAAATCCTCCGGCGTCTCATGCTGCAGGATCATCCACATGCATTCCACATAGTCTCTGGCATAGCCCCAGTCCCGCAGAGAGTCCATATTGCCCAGCTCCAGATGGTCCTGCAGACCCTCCGCGATCCGTCCGGCAGCCAGCGTGATCTTACGGGTCACGAAATTCTCCCCCCGCCGCTCTGACTCATGGTTAAACAAAATGCCGTTGACCGCAAACATTCCGTAAGCCTCCCGATACTCCTTGACGATCCAGAAGCCATACTGCTTGGCCACGGCATAAGGGCTGTAGGGGTGAAAAGGCGTTGTCTCCCTCTGGGGCACCTCTTCCACCTTCCCATACAGTTCGGAAGTGGACGCCTGATAAATCTTCGTCGTCTTCGTCAGCCCCAGCGTGCGGCATGCCTCCAGAATACGGAGAACCCCCAGTGCATCCACGTCCCCCGAATATTCCGGCACATCAAAAGAAACCTGCACATGGGACTGTGCCGCCAGATTGTAGATCTCGTCCGGTCTCACAATATTGATCACACGAAGCAGGGAAGACGAATCGGCCAGATCACCGTCATGCAGTGTGATCCGATCGAGAATATGGTCGATCCGCGCAGTATTGGACAAAGATGCCCGGCGCACGATGCCGTGTACCTCATATCCCTTTTCCAGAAGAAATTCCGCCAGATAGGAGCCGTCCTGCCCCGTTATACCGGTTATAAGTGCTTTTTTCATTTGAATACCTGTTCCTTTCTTTCTATCATCCTCAGCATAAATATCCTGTTTCTTAATCTCTGAAATGATTTTAACTGCTCCGGCCTCTGTCTAAAATGGCAAATATCCTCTTTTATTAGCACAATATTGGTTTTTTAGTCCAATGCCCGGACAGACGTCCCGACATTGGTATTCTTCCATGACTGCCTGTATTCTCCCGGCGTCATACCTTCCACTTTTTTAAAACTTCTGGCAAAATAATTAGAATCCTTCAACCCTGTCGCCGCCCCGATCTCCTCCATCGTCATGTCCGTAAAACGCAGCAGGCTCTTCGCCTTCGTGATGCGGCGGGAAAGAAGATAGGCCGTGATCGTCATGCCGTAGGCTTCTTTAAATATTTTAGTCAGATAATACTTATCTATGTAAAAAAGACGCGATAAATCTTCCAAAACGATCTTTTCCGTAAAATGGCCGTCCAGATATTCCCTGACCGCACTCAATTCCATGCGCTTCTTGGATACCACCTTGTTCTCCGGATGCCAGGAATAAGACATCAGCAGCGTCAGCAGCCGGCTCAGCTCCTGATTGATCCGCATATCCCGGATGTAATCCGCCGAACCGGCCAGTACATACAGCTGCGCCAGAAGCTCCCTGACCACAGTGTCGTCCTCCGGATGGAAAACCGGCTGTCCGCCCCGCTCCAGATACTTGTTATAGACCGCCGGCAGCTCCGGCCCGTAAAAATGGCACCACTGCAGTGTCCACAGCGCCTGGTCCGTCCGGTGGGAATAAGGTTTATGGCAGTCAATAAAAACCACGTCGCCGGCAGAAAGCGCGTACTTCTTCTTATTATAGAGAAGTTCCCCACAACCGCCTGTGACCACAAAGCACAGATAGGACACCAGATTCTCCCGGGCGCTTGTGTGCGGCTGTATGGCCTCCAGACTGCCGATCTCCTGCAGGTGCAGAAGCGAGGTCCGTGCGAAAGCGGACGGTGTATACAGGATACGGGAAGAAACAACGGACGATGCATTGGTAAACAGTATCTCTTCTGTACCCTGCACGGCTTTTCCCGTACAGTCATCTTCTTTTTTCATATCCGCCGCCCTCTCTTCTTTGTCTCTGCCTTATTCCGCCAGCACCGCACAGATGCGCTCCACGTCATAACAGCCGGCTTTCCGCTGTGCCTCTATCACTCTCTCCACCGCCGAAAGCTCTTCTTCCAGCTCATCAGCAATGGTGGCTGCCGGCTTGTTTTTCCTGAGCTTGATGCATACCGTCCTGATCAGATGCTCCTGCCGCTCCTCTGCTTTTCCTTCCAGTTTTCCTTCCAATCTGCCCTCTTTCTTGCCCTCCATGATTCCTTCCAGCTTCATATCCACAAATGCCTTGCACAGATCATACTTCTTCTCTCCATTTTCCATCACCGTATATTCCTCCTTCACCCTGACTTTTGCCACCACTTCCAGAAGCTGCCTTGTGTCGCTGTCCATTCTGCTGTAGGCTTCCCGATTCTCTTCCATAATCTCCCTTAATTTCTCTTTATCCTTCCCATAGCGCACTACTTCAAACAGCTGCCGCAGCCCGCTGTGAAATTCATGAAACGTATCATGCTCATGGCAGTCATACAGATTCAGTCTGTAATTCGGGACAAACGGTTTCAGCTCCTCGTCGATATCCAGAAGTTCATGCAGGCATCTGGCGCCGTCCCATGGATGCTCCGTACCGCAATACACAACCAGCGTCACGATCGGCAGGAACTTCTCATCTCTTGTCATGCCGGAGAAAAAGGCATCGCTCCCGATCTCAAGATCCCGCATACGCTCGTGAAGAGCTTTCTTCCGTTTCCACTGTTTCTCATAGCTTATGCTTTCCGTCAGCATATTGCGCAGCACCATACGATAATCCACAAAGCTCTGGTTCTCCACCGCCAGAATGTGGATCAGCCGTCCTTTCCACATGCGCACTTTATCCACCACTGACTTGAAATTCTTCCGTCTGTCTGCCTCCCGCCCCAGATATACAAACAGCATATCCGCCGGCTCCAGTTCATCCGGCTTCACCACCTGCCTGCCCTGAAACAAAACGCCGTTCACCTGATCTGCAAATCTGCTGTTGTCATCCAGATAATCAAACTGATATTCATCTGCTCTTCCCATTTGTCCTGCCTCCCTTATTCTGTTTTCATATAAGGGATTCGTGTAAGAATAGATGATAAGTCACAGATGTGATATCAGAACTTAAGATTCCCAGATATGTTTAGGGTTATGATATCACGATTTCTTCTGTTTTGTAAAGTGCCTTTTATGAATGATAAATGATAAATATAGTTTATTCTGAGCTGTATTTTACAGGGCCTTTCGTTTCCAGGACACACTAAAAAACAGCGCAGCCCTCAGGCCGCGCTGTCTGTCTCTCTACCGTCGCTAAATTAGCATTCATACAACCGGACGCCAAATTCATGACTCATTCTCGCCGGATGGCCTTTTACGTGCATCGGCATATTATAAATGTCTTTGTATCGGTTACCTGCTAAAATGCGCTCTCCCTTTTTCAATACAAGCGCAACGTCAATATGATCCCCAAATCTGCGGTTAATCTCAAAAGCAAGTATCCTGCTGTCCTCTGATAAGCGAATCTCTCTTGACGCTTTATAAATCTCATTTCCGTCCGGATCCGTCACCGTCAGTATCGCCTCGCATTCGCCCATATCATAATTGTAGTCATTGACCACATAGACCGAATCCAACCGATCCTTATACCCTGCAAATATTCCTATCGGCATATTACTTTCCAGCATTGCGTCCAACCCCCTTTTGGAGGTTCCCCACCAATCG
>ERZ808037.2261-NODE-2261-length-10231-cov-18.380934_pt1 | contig 10231 bp, 10 predicted proteins | sample MGYA00380190_ERZ808037 | MGnify/ENA primary metagenome ERZ808037 (study PRJEB31490, sample SAMN06133399) | mouse gut metagenome | isolation source: J9 | host: mice | place: China: Chengdu | collected 2015-05 ...
TAAAAGATGTGCCAAGATTGGGAGTGAAAACCTTTGAGCAGGCCGCAGGTTTCTTACGTATTCGTGATGGCGAAGAGCCACTAGATGCTACCGGCGTGCATCCAGAAAGCTATGATTTGGTCAAAGAGATTCTAGAAAAATCAGGCAAAGACATTGCTGAAGTCTTAGGCAATGACAGCGTTATTAACACTCTAGCCACTGATGGTATTGAAGCTGCTAATGATGAAAACATTAGTATTGCTGCCATCAAACAAGAGCTGGCTAAACCTGCCCATGACCCTCGCCCTGAGTTTAAAACCGCTCAATTTAGAGATGACGTAAATAGCGTCAATGATCTAGAAGAAGGCATGCAATTAGAAGGTGTGGTGACTAACGTGACCGGCTTTGGCTGCTTCGTGGACGTAGGTGTTCACCAAGATGGCTTAGTTCATATCTCTGAGATGGCCAACGATTTCGTTGAAGACCCAATGAACTTGGTTAAGCCAGGCGATATCGTCACGGTCCGTGTAATCTCAGTGGATGCCAAACGCAATCGTATTGGCTTTAGCATGAAATCTGAGCAAGCTGCTTCAGCCAAACCTGCTGCGAATAAGCCCGCTGCAGACAAAGCAGAGACTAAAGCTGCTCGCCCGCCACGTAGAAGCAATAAAGCCAAACCTGCTAATAAAGGCGGACGCACTAACCCACGTAATACCAAAGCCAAGCCAGCTGCTAAGCAAAAGCCTGAAGAAAACAAGATTGGCTCATTAGGCGCTTTATTAAAACAAGCCGGCCTTAAATAGCTGCTAATCTAAATTTCTAGTTATACAAAGTTATAAAAAAGGACAGTCCGCATGGACTGTCCTTTTTTGTTTTAGCCAAGCTTTACTAATTAAATAAACCTAAGCAGTTAAATCCACAAACTCAAGGCCCGCATGGTTTTGTAGGCGTTCAATCAAAGTTTCCCCCATAGCCGCAGCCGGAGTCCAAAAGCCGCCCGCAACTTGCTCTTTACTAATGTCTTGTAGCAAACATAGCGCGCTTTGAGCCAACATCTGACAGGTACTGCCATAACCAGGATCTTTATCCCCTGTAACTTTGGTCAACACTTGGTGGTTTTTATTGGTATAACCAAAGAAGCGAATATCGAAGTAACCGTTTTCTTGTTCTGATTTAGAAGGGCCATCACCAGGCTTCGGCAAGACATGCTCATTAAGTAAGTCACGGCTTGGCTTAAACATCATACTGGCAGCAAAGCCTGCAATACCCGCCGTCATTCCATAACTCATCAGGCGCCCTTTTAGGCCAGCTGGCAACCAAATAGCTTCGTCATATTTAAAGTCACGGCCATATTGGTAATCACGTAACTGGTTAGAGCGGTGAACGATGCGAGTGTTAATAGAGGCCATAATAAACGGAGCTACCCAGCGCTCATTGTCAGCGTCCCATTGTGGCAGACTGACATTCTCTTGACGCACATTAGGACGCTTAGCATCATCATTTAAGATATAAGGGTTAGCCAACTGTTTGCGCAGCGATTTGTCCTTGGCTATTTCCTCAAATATTGTCGCCATTGATGAGACCGTTCCGCCAGATAACCCGCCTTTGGCAGCTTTAACCCGCATATTGATGGTGTCACAATATTCACCATGGGCTTTTTGCGCACAGTTTTGGGTAAATAACACGCCCAAATCTGAAGGTAGAGAATCAAAGCCACAAGAGTTGACGATACGAGCGCCCGAATCTTTAGCGGTTTGCTGATACTTATCCAGCATATCTTTGATAAATAAAGCCTCACCTGTTAAGTCGACATAGTCTGTACCATTTTCGGCACACGCTTTGATCAAGGGCTCTCCATACTTTAGGTAAGGTCCCACAGTAGAGATAATCACTTGGGCTTGTGCCGCCATTTCATTTAGACTATCGGCGTCTTCGCTATCAGCAATGATGAGGGGTAATTCACTATTGCCCACCTGTTTTTTGACCTGCTCAAGCTTCTGTTGATTACGGCCGGCAATGGCCCAGCTTACCTCGTTGCTTGAGTCGTCTTCTACTAAAAACTTTTGTAAATAAGCGGCAACCAATTGGCCCACGAAACTTGTGGCGCCATAAAGCACTATGCCGTATTTACGTTCTGTATTTTTTATGCTTTCATTTGTCATCTAACTTAATCCTTTAAAATATTTATTGTGCCTGTAATTGTGCTTGCAACTGTTGATTTAACGATTGATTTAGCGGCTAATTTATACCGCCAATGGCAATGAAGTCATTAAACCACACTCCCCTATTATCCGAAACTACAGTTTGTAAGATTGCCTTAGTCTGTAGCAATAAAGGCTGTAAAGACCCAGGGTCAGTAAAATCTCACTTTTTATTCATATTTTTATCAAATGTGTGGTATCACATAGCGCCGTTTAGACGTAAAATAGCTTAATGATTGAGTAAGAGTGAATGTGCTACACTAAATGCAATTTTTAAAGCTGTTTTAAATCATAGTTTTTAAACCATAGTTGCGTAGTAAAAAGCACTTGTTATGATAGTCCTAGCAACTATCAAACCTGCTCAAAAAGATTGATATGATAAATAAACACGCTAATATGTTGATATAACTTTAGTTAAAAAATAACAAGGCAATATTATGAGTAACCCTTATTCTGAATTTAAAACCCAACTACAAGGCTCAATGGTTGCCTTAGTCACCCCTATGTTGGCCAATGGCGATATTGATTATCCTCGTCTGGCTGATTTAATTGACTGGCATATTGAGCAAGGTACAGACTGCTTGGTAGCAGTGGGTACTACTGGTGAATCTGCTACATTGTCTATGCAAGAGCACAGTGATGTGATTCGCTTTTTTGTGAAGCACGTTAATGGTCGTATTCCTGTTATCGCTGGAACGGGCGCTAACAACACCCTAGAGGCCATTCAATTAACCTCAGAAGCAAAAGAGGCCGGTGCTGATTGTGCCTTGTTAGTCGCTCCTTATTACAATAAGCCCACTCAAGAAGGCTTATTTCAGCACTACAAAGCGATTGCTGAAGCTGTAGATATGCCTCAAATGCTTTATAATGTGCCTGGACGTACTGTGGTAGATATCGCACAAGAGACGGTTGAGCGCCTAGCCAATATTGAAAATATTGTGGCCATTAAAGATGCTACCGGCTCTGTAGAACGCGGCAAGTTGCTAATCGAAGCTTTAGGAGATCGTATCGTTGTGCTATCAGGAGATGATGGTACTGCATTAGAGCTTATGAAGCACGGTGCTAAAGGCAACATCTCTGTAACGGCAAATATCGTGCCTAAAGCCATGAGCCAAGTGTTCAATGCTGCTTTAGAAGGTGACTTCGAAACGGCTACCAAAATTCACGATACCATTGCGCCACTGCACAAGCTGATGTTTGTTGAATCTAGCCCAATTCCAGTAAAATATGCTTTGAATAAAATGGGTAAAATTGAGCAAGGCATTCGTCTACCACTGGTCTGGCTAAACGAGCAGTACCATGATCAAGTTGATGCCGGCTTACGTGCCGCAGGTTTGGTTGACTAATACCAACTATCAACTGGTTTCCAGTATGTTTAACTTCGGTACTTTTGACTATCAGTACTTTTGAATACAGGCTGTATGGCAGTGAGAAATTTATCTCTCTGCTAATACAGCTGACAAAGGATGACCCATGTCTCACATTGAACTTTCAAATCATTCACAGCCCTCTTTGGCCACGACCTTGCGCACAGCAATGAAGGTTTTGGTTATTGGCGCAAGCAGCCTTGCTTTTTTATCAGGATGCCAAGCAACTAAAGGATTTTTTGGTAAAATTGAAGATGGCAGCTTAGCCTATCAAAAGGCTGAAAAACTTGACCCGATTCAATTGCCTGCAGATCAAGAGACCGCTCCTTTTGTTCCGCTTTATCCAACTCCTGCCGTAGGAGTAAACACCCTTGATGTTGAAAACGAGTCTGGTAAACGTTATCAATTACCACCTCCTCATCGTCAAGTATCCACAAATAGTCAAACTGGCAATTAATCGTCAGCTTTATTATTTATCGCCGCCACTCTACTTTTTTAACCCTCTTTTTAGTAACGCTGACACACCCGCTCAGTACACTATATGCATAGGACTTACATCATGCAGCTTCAAAAACAAGACCTGCTTTACAAAGGCAAAGCCAAATCTGTTTATGAAACAGAGAACCCAGATTACTTAATCCTGCACTTCCGTGATGATACTTCTGCTTTCAACGGCGAGCGTATTGAACAGTTAGGTCGTAAAGGACAAGTGAATAACCGCTTCAACGCATTCATTATGCAAAAACTTAATGAAGCAGGTATTGAAACCCACTTTGAAAAGCAACTTTCTGATGATGAAGTGTTGGTTAAACGCTTAGAGATGATCCCTGTAGAGTGTGTGGTACGTAACTTTGCAGCTGGTAGCTTAGTGCGTCGCCTTGGTTTACAAGAAGGTCAGCCTCTAACCCCACCTACTTATGAGTTATTCTTTAAAGATGACGCGCTAGGTGACCCTATGGTGAACGAATCACTATCAGTATCACTAGGCTGGGCAACTCCTGAACAACTGGCTAAGATGAAAGAGCTTACTTTCAAAGTAAACGACGTCCTAAAACAGTTATTCGATGACGGCGGCTTAATGCTAGTTGACTTCAAACTTGAGTTCGGCGTTTTCCAAGACCGCATTGTACTAGGTGATGAGTTCTCACCAGATGGTTGCCGTATTTGGGATAAAGAAACCAAGAAAAAACTAGACAAAGACCGCTTCCGTCAGAGCCTAGGTGACGTTATCGAGTCTTATGAAGAAGTAGCTCAGCGTATTGGTGTGCCATTAAACTAAGCAGATAGCTTATTTATATTTATTGCTTAATTAAGATTAAGACTAATACCCTACTTTGCTTTATCAAAGCCGACTATGATTAAATTATAGTCGGCTTTTTTGTATTAATAATATCCATATACCCTGAAAGGCAATAACCCTATGTACAAGCTTACTGTATTTATTCCAGAATCAGACTTAGAGCCCGTAAAACAGGCTTTATTTTCGGCAGGCGCAGGCCATATCGGCAACTACTCTCACTGCTGTTGGCAGGTTAAAGGCACAGGTCAATTTATGCCTAGAGCAGGCAGTCAACCTCATATCGGCGAACAAGATACCATTGAGCAGGTAACGGAATGGCGGGTAGAAATGGTGGTTGCTAAGGACAAAATTTATGAGGTTATAAAAACATTAAAGCAGGCGCACCCTTACGAGACGCCTGCTTATGATGTGATTGAAGTGATAGATATCTAAGAGTTAGTCTAGCTGAGTCAGGATAGCCACTTCTTTGATATAACTCAATAAGTCAGTTTCTGACTCTTGTAGTAGCTCATCATCATTCATATGTTTTGCATATTCAATCCAGAGCAATAGCTGAAACAAGCTATTGCGTTCTGCGGCTTTGAACTGCTTACAGAACTGTTTTAAGGTGCCTTCATCGTTAATATTTAACCGCGTATACCACCCTTCAACTTTAACCGCCTGCTCTTTGCTAAATCGAATTTGGAATAGAGCATCCACTAAAGCGTGGCGATCTTCTTCACTAATTAGCTTACCCACACGCTTAATTTGACGATTACGAGCGGCTGCACTGGTAATATCAGATAAAGCCATTAACTCAGCCAAAAAGTATTCCGTTGCCGGCAACTTCTTCATTTGTTTTTTTGATAAAGCTGCCAAAGGCACAGACAACTTCTGTAAGCGCTCATGGGCTTTTTTTAGTTCAGTGCGAGAAACTCGCATGTCATGTTCGGACCAATCAATCATAAAACTCTCAAATTAATAATAAAATAATATCAGCACTCTAATAAAACTTTGGGACGCCTACTACTAGCTTTACTGTCTTTAGTGGCCCCAGTGCAATTTCTCACGGTGTTTAATCATTGCTTTTAGCTCGCTTGGCAAGCTTTGTGACAATCTGGCATACAGCTTCTCTGTAATAAATACCGAGCGGTGTTTGCCCCCTGTACAGCCAATTGCCACCGTAACCGTATGTCTATTGTTATGCAAAAACTCAGGCAACCAGCGGTTTAAAAACTGGTAAATATCCTGCTGCATTTCATCCACTTCTGAAAATTCTGAAAAAAACTCAGCCACTTCAATATCTCGGCCCGTCTTTACTCGTAACTCAGGATTCCAATGCGGGTTGGGTAAGATACGCACATCAAAAACAAAATCGGCATCGATGGGTACGCCAAACTTAAACCCAAACGACAATAAATTGACCGTAATTTGATTGTCCGCCCCTATATATTCACGCACCAACTCTTTTAGTTGATGGATATTAAGACTACTGGTATCAATAGTGATATCCGCATTGCTGGCAATCGACTGCAGCGTCTCAGTTTCTTTTTTAATGGCACTCGGCAGGTTTTTGACATCATAACTCGACATTGCTATTAACGGATGCACTCGGCGGGTGGCTGCAAAACGTGCTACCAATACCGGCTCTTGTGCGGTGACATATAAGATTTTGACGTTATTAACGCCATAAGCCGTTAGCAGCTGCTCATAAATACTCTTAAAATTAGAGGAATCTGCTTGTAAGGTTCGTATGTCTACGCCCAGTGCTAGTTTTTTGATATCCCCATCTGCTGTTAGCTTTTCAGCGGCTGCAGGTAATAACGATAAAGGCATATTATCAATAACGTAGTAGCCTAAATCTTCCAAGATATTCAGCACTGAGGTTTTACCAGAACCGGAACGTCCGGAAACAATCAAGACCTCTACCGCTAATAATTGGGGGCTAGGCTGTTGTCCTGTTTCAGTTTCTGGTTGCTTAGCAGACATATGGCACACTCCCTATCCTTTTAAGACACTATAAATATTGCTCAAAAAACCAAAGCCAATATGCTTTAAACTTTCATATCAATACCACATACCACACTTAAAAATTAAAAAAACCAATATCTCGTTTCGCATTTTGCTGTCCCTAAGCTAGGCTTGCAGCAAAAACCACAGTATCAAAGCTCCTGCTAAATATCCACCTCTTGGTTATCCAATAACCGAGCCTTACCTAACCAGGCAGCTACGGCTATTACCCAAGACTGCTTGCCAGCGAACTCAGTAATCGGGGTTAAGTCCTGGTTTCTAACCTCAAGATAATCCACCTTAAACCCTTTAGCATTAATTGCAGTGATACTTTCTTCAATCAAACTTTGTAGCGCAGTCTCACTGGTAGCCCTACCGCTTTGTAATTTAACCGCCAAATCCTGGACTGCTTTATGAAGCTCAGGCGCTGCAGCTCGCTCAGTTTCTGTTAAATACTGATTGCGTGAAGACAATGCCAAACCATCTTCTGCACGAACAATAGGGCCGCCAATTAGCTGGATATCAAAACTTAAATCTCGAACCAACTGCTTAATAATGGCCAGTTGCTGATAGTCTTTTTTACCAAATATAGCCACATCAGGCTGTACAATATTAAACAGTTTGGTTACCACAATTCCCACTCCATCAAAATGTGTGGGACGTGATTTACCACAAAGCATTTGGCTGATACTACCTGCCAATACTTGGGTTGGAGGCGGCATAATGGGATACATCTCGTCAACCGTCGGCGCAAAGATATAATCCGCTTCTGCCTCGATTAGCTTCTCAGTGTCCGCCTCTAAAGTTCTAGGATAACTATCTAAGTCTTCGCCTACCCCAAACTGTGTCGGGTTAACAAAAATGCTGACCACCACGATATCTGCATGCTGCTTGGCCAACTTTACTAAGGAGATGTGACCTTGGTGTAAATTGCCCATGGTCGGCACTAAGGCTATTTTTTTATCGGATCTTAACGGTTTAAGTGCTTCACGTAATGATTTAATTGAATTATAAGTGGTGGTCATGCAGGTATCCTAATGATCTGATCTATTACCAACTAATTAAACTGATGTTCTGGCTGAGGGTAGCTGCCTTCTATAACAGACTTATGGAACAATGCAAACGCCCCTTCTACACTACCGGCATATTCACTTTTTTGATTTCGCTCATCAGTTAAGAAGTCATGGACAAAACGGGCCACTCGGCCGTGGGTCACACCCAACATGTCATGCATAACCAAAACTTGACCATCGGTATCCGCGCCAGCGCCAATACCAATTACGGGCACATTCACAGCCTCCGTCACTTGTTTGGCCAAGGCAGCCGGAACACACTCAAGCAAAATAATTGCCGCACCTGCTTCGACGACAGCCTTCACATCTGCCATTAATTTGGCGGCGCTATCCTCTGTTTTACCTTGTACCTTATAACCCCCAAATACGTTTACCGATTGCGGAGTCAATCCTAAGTGCACACAAATTGGCGCTCCCGCTGCGGTCAATGCAGCCACTTTATCTGCCAACTCTGCTCCACCCTCTATCTTAATGACCTGGGCTCCTGCTTGCATAATTTTTCTAGCATTAGCAATGGTGTCCTCAAGCGTGACATAACTCATAAAAGGTAGGTCCGCTAGAATCAGCGCATGCTTATTACTACGAGCTACGTTGGCCGTGTGATATACCATATCGTCTACGGTCACAGGCAGTGTTGACTCGTGTCCTTGCACCACCATGCCTAGACTATCCCCAATTAAGATAGTATCGACCTCAGCATTCTGCATCATTTTTGCAAACATCGCATCATAGCAGGTCAGACAGCTAAATTTACGACCCTCTTTTTTGTATTTATTTAGTGTCGATAAAGTAATCATATAGGGCACCTAAAAGAAGTAAGCAGATGAATGATAAAAGCTACAAACTAAAGATTGTTCATTACAACAGACTAAGACAGACGAGTGAGCCCTGACCAATCCTGACTTTGTTCTAAGTCAGCAATAGGCACTCCGTTAACTTCCACGGTAGGATTCAACTCATATAAGGGTATCAATACAAAATTACGCTGGGTCATGCCAGGATGAGGCACTGTCAAGGTTGGGGTGTTTACTTTCTCGTCGCCGTAAAGCAGCACATCCACATCTAAGCTTCGCTCACCCCAGTGACGCAAACGAACTCGCTGTGCTTGCTGTTCTAATTGCTGGCAAAGACTTAGTAACTCATGGGCATCCAAAGTGGTATCAAGCTCAACCACTGCATTGATGAAATCTGGCTGATCCTGAGGGCCCATAGGCTTGGAAGCATAAAGCGAGGAGGCTTTTACCTGAGTCACCTTAGGATGAGCCTCTAAGCTTTGTATCGCATTATGGATATGTTGACTAGGGCTACCCAGCTCATTGGTAATATTACTACCTAATCCCAGATAACAGCGTTTACTAGTTAAGGCCTGGTCCATGATAACTGACACCCTATGACAGATTATGACTTATTTTTTTCGTTAGCAACTCTTTCACTGACGCTAATCGTAGAGCTGGGCTCACGGCGACGACGTGTGGCAGGTACTCGATCACTTTTAGGAATCACTTTATCAGCAATCGCTACAGCAGCTTTACTCGATTTAGCTTGCTTGCTCTCAGCCTGCTTAGCCTTAGCCGCTTGTGGCTTAGACTCTGCTAATGGCTTAACATCTGATTTACTGGCCTCTGCTTTATTATCAGAGGTAGCCGCCTGTTCACTCTTTGCAGCTTGTAAGCGCTCAGACTGTGAGAGTTGTTGGCTCGGCTGACGACGGCGACGCTGACTAGGAATAGGCTCAGCTTTTGGTAATAGCACTACGTCTTTTTTGACTACCAACTGCGAAGAAACCACTTTATCAGTACTGGCTTTAGCCGCTTTCTGCGCGGTAGGCTTAGCTGAGCTTGAAGGCTCATTTTGCTTGGCTGACTGCGGTTTATTACCAGCTACTTTATGTGCTTGAGCCTGCTGCTTCTCAATATCAGTTTGCTGTGGCACTTGTTTGGCCATTTTATCCGCATTAATGGTAAATAACGGGCTTGGCTGTTTTTTCTGAGGAGACTGCTCACCTGCCAATTTACCTAAAGACAGCTTTTCAAGTTGAGCTCTTTCTGCAGCATAATGTTTATTCTGGGTGCTACTAGTCTCAACTTTTTGCTTTGGAGGCTTAGGCGTATAAGCAGTTTCATTGCTCACTTTAGCTCCTGAGCCAGCTTGGTCTTCCTGACGGTTACGACTGCGATTGCGGTTACGGCTTGATTTGCTAGCACCGCGGCGACTATCTCCAGCGAAGCTATCAATGGCCTGCTGTTTTTGTTTTTCTGACAGGGTCTGATACGTTTGCCACCATTCGCCCATACCATTGGTCGATTCAGACAATGGATTTAA
>ERZ808037.2263-NODE-2263-length-10226-cov-3.476796_pt1 | contig 10226 bp, 9 predicted proteins | sample MGYA00380190_ERZ808037 | MGnify/ENA primary metagenome ERZ808037 (study PRJEB31490, sample SAMN06133399) | mouse gut metagenome | isolation source: J9 | host: mice | place: China: Chengdu | collected 2015-05 ...
GAGTGGAGAACAGCCGCAATTTTGCCAACAAAGTGTGGAACGCTTCCCGTTTTATCTTAATGAACATGGACGGCAAGGAAGTGACGGTTCCCGCTGCCGGAGAGCTGGAGCCGGTGGACAAGTGGATACTTTCCAAGCTGAACACTCTGGTAAAAGATGCCACCGACAATATGGAAAGCTTTGAGCTTGGCATTGCCGTACAGAAGGTATATGATTTTATCTGGGACGAATTCTGCGACTGGTATATTGAGATGGTCAAGCCCCGGCTCTATAATTCGGATGACGCTGCAAGCCAGAATGCGGCGCTTTGGACTTTGAAGACGGTTTTGATCGATGCGCTGAAGCTGCTCCATCCCTATATGCCCTTTATTACGGAAGAAATTTTCTGCAGTCTGCAAAGTGAAGAAGAGTCCATAATGATCAGCAGATGGCCGGAATATGCCGAGGGGCGCTGTTTTGCAAAAGAGGAAAAGGATATAGAAACCATCAAAGAGGCTGTTCGGGGCATCCGCAATGTCCGCACGGAGATGAATGTGGCGCCCAGCCGGAAGGCCGGTATCTTTGTAGTCAGCGAGGAGCAGGAGATACTGGATACCTTCACCGAAGGCAGGCTGTTTTTCGCTTCCCTTGCCTATGCCAATGAAGTGACCATGGTAAAGGCAGAGGGAGAAGGGGGCATGGCGGCGGCCAAGGAAGGGGCAGGCATCCCTCAGGATGCGGTGTCCGTAGTGATTCCCGGCGCCACACTGTATATTCCGTTTGCGGAGCTGGTAGACATCGCGCAGGAAGTGGAACGTCTGGAGAAGGAAGCGAAACGTTTGGAGGGCGAGCTTGCCCGCGTAAACGGAATGCTTTCCAACGAGAGATTCCTTTCCAAAGCGCCGGAAGCTAAAATTGCCGAGGAAAAGGAGAAGCTTGCCAAGTACACTCAGATGATGGAGCAGGTGCGTGAGAGACTTGGACAGCTGAAAGAATAAAAGGCAGGCAGAAAAGAAGAGAGATTTATCAATGAAAAAACAGGTTATATCGACCTATGAGGAAGCGGTGGCTTATATCAATGAAACTCCCCGCTTCACAACCAAGAACTCTATGGAGGATACCAAGGCGTTTCTACACCGCCTTGGGGATCCTGACAGAAAATTGAAAATTATCCATGTGGCAGGCACAAACGGAAAAGGCTCCGTTTGTGCCTATATGCGCAGCATTCTGGAAAAAGCGGGATACAAGGTGGCGCTGTTTACATCCCCTCATTTGACGGATATCAGGGAGCGGTTTGTGGTGGACGGGGAAATGATACCCGAAGAGGATTTCCTGCGGATATTTCTGTGCATTTACGAGATGCTCGACCGCAAGTACCATCCTACTTTTTTTGAATATTTATTTTTCATTGCCATGATGTGGTTCCCGGAGAGAATGCCTGATTTCTGCATTTTGGAGACCGGACTGGGGGGCAGACTGGACGCCACCAATTCCGTTTCCGGAAAAGAGCTGGCGGTAATCACTCATATCAGTCTGGATCATGTGGAATATTTGGGAAATACTACGGAGAAAATCGCAATGGAAAAAGCCGGCATTATGCAGGCAGGTTCGGAAGCGGTATATTGGGACAGCGAATCCGGCGTGACGGCAGTTTTTGAAGAAAAGGCGATAGACCTTGGGATTTCGGCACATTCCGTGTCGAAAAAGAACTACAGGTTCTCAAAAAATAATAAGAAAAGCATTGATTTTTCCGTGAGTACTGAGTATTATGGTTATGTTACCCTTACTTTACAAACCATTGCGGCCTACCAAATGGAAAATGCCGCATTGGCCATCCGCGCCATAGAGGTGCTGGACCGGGGAAGAACCGTCACCGAAGATCATATTAAACAGGGAGTAAAAGCCTGCTTCTGGGCAGGCAGGATGGAAGAGATTCTGCCGGAGGTTTATTTGGACGGCGCTCATAATGAGGACGGTATCCGGGCATTTCTGGAAAGTGTTTCCGCTGACGGGGTTCAGGGAAGCCGGAGCCTTTTGTTCAGTGTGGTAAGGGAAAAGGATTTTGGGAGGATGGTGGAAGAGCTTGTGAAATCAAAGCTTTTTTCCGAGATTGCCGTCACCCATATGAAGACGGGAAGAGCCTTGGAGGCGGATTGCCTTCAGGAGGTTTTTGACAGATACCCGGATTGTTGTTACAGTATATACGATAGCGTTCCTGCGGCTTTGCGTGAGCTGCTGCAGAGCCGGAAAGAGGACGGGCGCATCTATATCGCGGGAAGCCTGTATCTTGCAGGTGAGATAAAGGAGCTGCTGAAAGATGATAAATTTTGAAGAAGAGCTGAAAAAGTTCCATCCCAGCCTCGAAGTGGAGGACGCGGAGGAGGCGATTTACAATCAGGATCTGACGGATATGGCAGATCTTCTTGTAAAAATGATAAAAGAGTCCGAAGAGAAAGCAAATGAGGTATCCTGATGTTTTGTTACAATTGCGGATGTCAATTATCGGAATATGACTTTTGTACCGGATGCGGAGCGGATGTGTCTCTGTATAAAAAAATTATATGCGTTTCCAATATGTTTTACAATGATGGGTTGGAGCGCGCAGGCATCAGAGATTTAAGCGGCGCTATTACCAGCCTGCGCCAAAGCTTGAAATTTAATAAGAACAATGTGGAGGCAAGGAACCTTCTGGGATTGGTCTATTTTGAGATGGGCGAGGTGGTGGCGGCGCTCAGCGAATGGGTCATCAGCAAAAATCTGCGCCCGGAGAAAAATATTGCGGACGACTATATCGAGAAAGTGCAGGCCAATGCCACGCGGCTGGATTCCATCAATCAGACTATTAAAAAGTTTAACCAAGCTCTCACTTATTGCCAGCAGGACAGCAGGGATCTTGCAATCATTCAATTAAAGAAGGTACTGTCTCTGAATCCCCGTTTTGTGCAGGCGCACCTGCTTCTGGCGCTTCTCTATATGGACACGGAACGGTGGGAACGGGCAGAGAGAGAACTGAAAAAGTGCATAGAAATTGACCGTAACAATACGCAGGCTCTGCGCTACTTAAATGAAGTGGAGCAGATGTTTGTGCCTGAGGAAAATATAAAGCAGACGACGAAAAGACAGAGAGAAGAGTCGGTGCGGTATCGTAGTGACAATGAGATTATTATCCAGCCTTTGAATGTAAAGGAACCGAAAAAAGGCGGCGTATCCACTTTGCTCAATATCGGTATAGGGCTTGCCATCGGAATGGCTGCTATGTATTTTCTGGTGATGCCCGCGGCACAGTCCAACGCCAAAAATGCGGCTCAGGATATCATTGCCAGAATCAGCGGGGAGTCGGATGCCAAAACCGTCCAGATACAGGAATTGGAAGCGCAGATGGCAGCGCTTCAGGGAGAGTATAACGACCTGCAGCAGGAATTGGACGGATATATCGGTGATTCGGGCACTTTGCAGACCATTAACAGTCTGCTGCGGGTAGCTGCTACTTATCTGGAAAATCCCGAGGATATTATGGCCACGGCGGCGGATCTGGAAGTGGTGGCTCAGAATGTGGTTTTGGAGGATACGTCCGAAGAGTTTCAGGCGCTGTACGGAAAGATTTTATCCGGTATCGGCCCTAAGCTCTCAGAGACTTATTATACGGAAGGACAGGAGGCGTACCGGACAGGGGAGTATGGGGCCGCTGTCGAAAGTCTGGAGAGAGCCGTCTACTATAATCCCGAGAATGCGGACGGATGGTTTTATCTGGGACAGGCATACCACAATAACGGTGACAATGACAATGCGGTGAAAGCCTTTGACGAAGTCATCCAACGATTCCCCGACACGGACAGGGCACGCAGAGCACAGAAAGAAAAGGATGATATTCTCGCCGGAAATTAAGGACTGATTCGATGAAAGAATGCAGCGGCCCGGTCTCGCTGAGCCGTTTTGCCCATAAAAATACTTTACAATGCTTTGCCGGATGGTGTATTGACCACCTGACAATCCTGCTGATTACCTGCCTGCACTTTTTGTTTGCGGCGCCGGATTTCCCGGTCGTGGAAAACCTGCCTTGCAGGCCGAGAAGATATGTCGCGTAATCAGGATGAATGCCAAGGTGTCAGAGCGCTCTGAGCATGGAATCTACCAAGGAAAAGAACTTGCTGCACAGGCAGGTTCTTTTATTGCTTTCTGAACATAAAATCTCGTCTTAAAAGTGAAGTTTGAGACGCTTTCAAATGTGTTTGGTATGTGAGCGAAAGAGCACAGGGAGGTATAGGAATGGAGCAGATTTCTACAGAGGATTTTCAGGTGATCGACAATTGTCTGATGATAAAACTGCCGGAAGAAATAGACCATCACCGGGCAGGATTTATCTGTGAGAATGCGGACAGGCTTCTGGTGCGGGATGATGTTTGTAATGTGGTGTTTGACTTTGAAAATACCCGCTTTATGGATTCATCGGGAATCGGCATTATAATGGGCCGGTATCGGAAAATATCCTGTTTTGGAGGAAGGGTTTACGCCATCCATGCAGACAGGCAGATTCAGAGAATTTTGGCGGTATCCGGTTTAAATAAAATTGTGGAGGTACTGGTATAAATGATACAGGACATTGAACTTGAAAGAAATGCATTTTCAAATACCGCATACATTCCTGCCCCGGCGGGTAAGGGGCGCAGCTTGGACGGATCCGGAGCTTTGAAAACGGAAAATGCGTCTGCCAAAGCGGGAAAGAGGCATACCCCGGAAAGAAGAGAATTATCCAAAAACGAAATGGAGCTTTCCTTTGACGCCATCTCCGAAAACGAGGCATTTGCCCGGGTAGCGGTGTCGGCATTTGTCTCCCATTTGAATCCCACACTGGAGGAGCTGTCGGATATCAAAACCGCAGTCTCCGAGGCGGTGACTAACGCCATTATCCATGGCTACGGGAATATTTACGGTTACGCAAGACCCGGCGGGAAAAGACCTCCGGAGGAGGTGGTTCATTCCGGAAAGGTGAAAATTTACTGCCTTTTGGAGAAGGATCTGCTGCATGTCAGGGTTTCCGACGAGGGAGTGGGCATGGAGAACATCGAGCAGGCCATGGAGCCGCTGTTTACTACTAAGCCGGAGCTGGAGCGGTCCGGAATGGGTTTTGCTTTTATGGAGGCGTTTATGGACGATCTGGAGGTGGAAAGCCGTCCGGGACGGGGGACGACGGTACATATGACAAAGAAAATGGGAGTCGGTGACTGGATTGACAGTGAGGAGTAGCGCATGGAGGAGACATCAGTACTGATTGCTAGGTCACAGGCAGGAGAAAGAGACGCAAGAGAGGTACTGATCGAGAAAAATTTGGGGCTTGTCCATCATATCGTCAAAAGATTTGCCAACAGAGGATATGATTTGGAGGATTTGTTCCAAATCGGAAGCATAGGGTTAATGAAGGCCATTGACAAATTTGATTTGAGTTTGGGGTTAAAGTTTTCCACCTATGCGGTGCCCATGATTACGGGGGAAATCAAACGATTTCTGCGTGACGACGGGATGGTGAAGGTGTCCCGCACGATTAAGGAGAACGGGCTGAAGGTGAGCATGGCCAGACAAAGGCTTCAAGGCATACTGGGCAGGGAGCCTGCCATACAGGAAATTGCAGAGGAAACGGGGCTGGACAGAGAAGACATTGTCCTCGCCATGGAGGCATCCATCGAAGTGGAATCCATCTACAGCGCAGTGTATCAGGATGACGGCAGTGAAGTCTATCTGGTGGACAAGGTGGTCCGCGGCACCGGCGGCAGTGTTGGAAGCAGTATGGTGGGTATTTACGACAGCGGGGACAAGGAGAAGGAGGAATTATTAAACCATATGCTGCTGAAGCAGCTGCTGGACAGCTTGGAGCCTTCGGAGCGGGAACTGATTTGTATGCGGTATTTTCAAAACAAAACCCAGATGGAAATCGCATCCATGCTGGGAATCAGTCAGGTACAGGTGAGCCGGATGGAGAAAAAGATTTTGCTTCGGATGAGAGAAAAAGCAAAGTAAAATCGTTAATTTTTTGTGAAAGCAAAATTTTCCGCTTTTCTTCTTGGAAGATATCATATATCATAAAAGAGAAGAAAATATTTCTGGGTAATGCCGGAATGTCAGGAAGTTTGTATACAGGATAAGATTCCTTTCCCGAGAGCGGCAGGTCAGCCGGACGGAAAGATTGCATAAGGACAGGTAAGGGAGAATACTAATGAAAAAAGAGATGGATGAAGAACTGATGCGGGAATATAGATTCAGAAGGGCCAGAAGGCGTCAAAACCAGGCCAGATTAATACTTGTCATGATGTGTACCCTTGTGGTGCTGGTTCTGATTATGTATTGCGGAACCGCACTGTACATGAAGATCCGGGAAAGGGGAGGAGAAAATCAGGCAGTGGAAGCGCTGACGGGAAATGTGGTTTATTCTCAGGAAGAGCTGGATTTTCAGGTGGCTCAGGCGGAGGCCAGAGCCGTATCCGAGGCGGAGGCTGCCGCCGAGACGAAGATTGCAGAAGCCGTCCGTTCCGCCGAGGAACAAGCATATGCGGCGCTTTTGGACAATATCCGGACAGGGATTTCCGACGGGCAGACAATGCTGGAAACCTTGCGTCCTCTATATCCCGAGGAAATGATTGTGGCCAGCGGCGGCCAGTATCATTTTGTACCTATTAACCGCAGCCTGCGGCAGAGCCAGCTGCTGCAGGAGAATGTGAACGTGCTGGAAAGCGGTGAAATCCAATATATGTCCGGCGAAGAGGTGATTTCTCACAAGGGCATTGATGTATCCAAGCATCAAGGCGATATCAACTGGACGGAGGTGGCTCAGGACGGAGTGGAATTTGCCTTTATCCGTGTGGCCTCCAGAGGGTACGGTACAGGGAAGCTGGTGGAGGATAACTATTTTGACCAGAATGTTCAGGGAGCGCAGGCCGCAGGCATTAAGACGGGTGTCTACATTTACAGTCAGGCGATTACCGAGGAGGAGGTTCTGGAGGAGGCTAATCTGGTTCTGCAGAAAATTGCTCCATATCAGCTGGAATGCCCGATTGTTTTCGATGTGGAAAGAGTGTCCGGCGCCAACGGGCGTATGAACAATATTACTTTGGAGGAGAGAACCAATCTGGCGCTGCTGTTCTGCCAGACCATTGAGGCGGCGGGTTACAAGCCTATGATTTACCATAATACGGAGATGGGCGCAATGATGATTGATATTGCGGCGCTGGAGGATTATGACAAATGGTTTGCTTCCTACAGTGAAACCTTGTATTATCCCTATGAGTATAAGGTCTGGCAGTATACCCAGAAAGGAAGAGTAGCCGGTGTCAAAACAGAGGTGGATCTGAATATCTGCGTGGAGCCTGTCTGGGCGGAATAAGCCGGGAAAGCAGTCAAATGACGGGGCGGTTATTTGCAGAGTGGTGTGCTATAAAAGCAAAAACAACGCATAGACGGTTTGAGGACAGAAGAACAGGTTTTGGATGGATTATTTCAGGGATAAATCTTCGGATTTATCCCTTTTTTCCGGTCATAAGCCAATTGTCCGCGCCGACGGTGCCGGTGCATCGGATATCACATTCGGTTGTAGTGGCAATAATCTGCTTTATGGTGTAGGATGATTACAGAGAGAAAATTAACATACCATAAGCGCAGAAAATCAAGCGGCTGCGAAGCAGACATTTGATTTCACCGGATATGGTAACGAAAGAATCTTCGAGCGCGAAACGCGGCAGACGCGCAGCGGCTGGATTCTTGAGTGCATTACAACATAGAAAGGCAGGTTGAGAAATGAACAGTGAAGATTACAGCAGTCCGCTAGACTTGCGGCAGGTCAGGATCACGGACCGATTCTGGGGAAGAGAGCAGGAATTGGTGCGCAGGGAGGTGATTCCCTATCAATGGGAGGCGTTGAATGACCGGATTCCGGATGCTTCTCCCAGCTATTGTATGCACAATTTTAAGGCGGCGGGAAAGCTTATGAGGGAGAAAAGGGAGGCCGGAAGCGGTTTCATTCCTCCTTCCTATACTTTCCGAGGCTTTGAAAAGCTGCCGGAAGATCCGGCCAATCCGGATCCGGACCGTTTTTACGGTTTTGTGTTTCAGGACAGCGATTTTTCCAAGTGGATTGAAGCGGTGGGGTATTCGCTGGCCCATTATCCGGATCCGCGGCTGGAGCAGACGGCGGATGAAGCCATAGACATTGTATGCGCCGCACAGGCGGAAAACGGATACTTGGACACCTATTATATTATCAACGGCATGGACCGTATATTTACCAATCTGCGGGATCACCATGAGCTGTATTGCTTTGGGCATTTGGCGGAAGGGGCGGTGTCCTACTATCAGGCTACGGGAAAGGATAAACTGTTGAAGGCGGCCATGCGGTACGGTGATTTTATTGCCGAAATCTTCGGACCGGAGGAGGGAAAGTGTAAAGGCTATCCCGGACACGAGATTGCAGAGATGGCGCTGGCGAAGCTTTACGAGGTAACGGGAGAACGGAAGTATTTGGAGCTGAGCCGTTTTTTCTTAGATATGCGTGGGAGAAAGCCTTACTATTTTGACGGTGAGGAGCAGGAGCGGGCGGAGCATGAGGGGAAGCCTTACAAAGCTCCGGAAGAAGGACTGCGTTTTCAATATCATCAGGCGCATCTGCCTGTCAGGCAGCAGGCGGAGGCGGTGGGACATGCCGTGCGCGGAGTGTATCTCTACAGCGGTATGGCGGATGTGGCACGGCTGACACAGGACGGGGAGATGTATGAGGCCTGCAGGAGGCTTTGGGACAGCATTGTAAACGAGAAACTGTATATCACGGGAGGCATAGGGGGCACTCATGTAGGAGAAGCCTTTTCCTATCCCTATGACCTGCCCAATGACACGGCATATTCGGAAACCTGTGCCGCCATCGGTTTGGCTTTTTTTGCAAGGCGTATGCTTCAGATACAGGCGGACCACCGCTATGGAGACGTGATGGAGCAGGCGCTATATAATACGGTATTGGCAGGTATGGCACTGGACGGCAAGAGCTTTTTCTATGTAAATCCTCTGGAGGCAGTGCCCGAGGCATGTGAGAAGGACGAGCGGAAGCGTCATGTAAAGAATGTACGGCAGAAGTGGTTTGGCTGTGCCTGCTGTCCGCCCAATCTTGCCAGGCTGATCAGTTCCATCGGATCGTATGTGTTTACGGAGACGGACGACACCGTGTTTGTCCACCTGTATATGGGCGTCCGCATGGAGAGGCAGCTGCAGTCCGGCACGGCAAAGATTGAGATCCAGTCCGGTTTCCCCTGGAACGGCAACGTCAGCATCAGGGTGGAATGCGGGGCGCCGGAGACCTTCACGATCGCGCTGCGCATACCGGACTGGGGCGCGGAGTACAGGATCACAGGCATTGACGATGCAGACAGCGCCAGCAGGGAGGAAAAGAATGGATATCTGTATATCACCAGAACGTGGGCGTCAGATACCATACAGATCGAGTTCCCTATGGAAGTACAGGTGATCGAGGCGGACTCGAGAGTGCGCGAGACGATCGGAAAGGCGGCCGGACAGCGGGGACCGATCGTGTACTGCCTGGAGGAGGCGGACAACGGGAAGGATCTGCATCTGCTGAAAATGGATGGGAATGCCCGGTTCGAGACGCAGGAGCAGCAGATCGCCGGGGAGTCTGTGACCACCATAAGGGCGCAGGGCTGGCGGCAGCAAAAGGTGCAGTGCCAAAAGCTGTACTTTGCACACACAAAGACAGCGTACGAGCCTGCAGCCCTGACCTGGATCCCCTACTATGCGTGGGCGAACAGAGGAGAGGGGGAAATGCAGGTCTGGACGCGGATCTGATATTGCAGCACTTTGCCCTTACATGCCGGCATGACATGTGATATGAGATTCAGTTCATGCAGGATACAACACAAAATGAATAAGAGCTCAAAGACTGTTCAGAAATATCCTGCGCAAGCCTGTTCGAAATAAAAAATTGTCTGCATAAGCCGAAGGAGACGATTATGGAGTACGCGTTTGAACTGTCTGCACAGCGCAGGATCGTGGAGGCAAACTACAATACATATGTCAATCCCATACTGCACCCGAACCGTGTCATGAAGCAGCATGATTTTCTGTATATCCTCGAAGGGGAATGGGAGATCACGCTGGAACATGACGTCCGCAGCGAAACATACCCGATCCAAAAGGGCGACGTGGTAATCCTGCCTGCGCAGCTGCATCATTACGGGACAAAGCTGTGCAGTCCCAATTCG
>ERZ808037.2265-NODE-2265-length-10205-cov-3.802824_pt1 | contig 10205 bp, 10 predicted proteins | sample MGYA00380190_ERZ808037 | MGnify/ENA primary metagenome ERZ808037 (study PRJEB31490, sample SAMN06133399) | mouse gut metagenome | isolation source: J9 | host: mice | place: China: Chengdu | collected 2015-05 ...
TTCATTGGTTTCAGCCACCTCAACTAAATTTATCATGGTTTTCTCTCTCCCCCTAGATCCGATGCATCTGGTCGAATATCTCTTCTTTCTGGCACTTGATGACCACGCCGATTTCCTCGCCGAGCGCGTTCAGCTCATCCACGATCACGCCGAAATCCTTGTCTGTCAGGTTTGTGTCCACAATCATCATCATGTTAAAGAAGCCCTGCACGATGGTCTGGGAGATATCCAGAATATTGATTTGATTTTCCGCCAGATAGGTGCATACTCTGGCGATGATGCCTACGGTGTCTTTGCCTACTACGGTAATAATTGTCTTTTTCATGTTTTCCTCTTTTCCGATTTCTTTAGTTTTTTCTCCCTATAAAATCGTAACGATTTCTACCCTGCCTGTCAATACAATTTGTTGCATCTCTGCACCTGACCCATTAAAATTCAGGCGACGTAAACCCGTCCTTCAATTTTTCAATCAGCACAGCAGACGGAACCTCCATACCGCTTTCCACCCATTTCAAAACCATGCTGTACATACCACCAATACTATACGCAAGCAGATAGGGAAGAAATGCGGCATACTCCTTCACTGTTTCCGCCGGGCGCACATACGCAAAAATCTCGAACGAATATTTGTACGACGCGTCAAAGAAAAAATGCAGCAGGTCGTTTCGTCCTAAAAGCAAAAGCAGCTCCTTCCGCTCTTCGCAAAAGTCAAAATAACACTGTACCACATCCCAATAGCGTTGTAACTGTCGTGATTTTGCCAAGAAGCTGACCGTCAATCCCCATGCCTATATATTCATGGTTGCCACCTATATTGCGATACACGGGAAAACCTTTGAGACTATGGCAAAAATCCTGTCAGACAAGGGTGCACGCCTGCAGTACGCCAGAGCTCTGCGCTGCGTCGCAAGCCAGTGCATCGCCTATCCGCCGTTCCCACCGGAAAAACTGATGATTCCTTATATGGAAAAAAGCATTGACCGAATCGGCAGGGAAATTGCCAAAAGAAAAAACAGAGCCTATCCGACTATGGGATGGCTTACCAGAAAGTTATATGCGAAACTTATGGTTCCCTATATGGCAATAGAATCAGAATACGATAGAGGTTTCTACACGGACAAAAGATGTATCGGATGTGAAACCTGCGCCAAAGTCTGCCCGACCCAAAATATCACCATGGAGCATCACGCCCCTGTCTGGCACCACCACTGTCACGGGTGCAATGCCTGCGTGGCATACTGTCCGACAAAGGCAATCCAGTTTCAGAAGCCCGAAGCCTACGCACGCCTGAATACCGTGATCACAAAAAGGCTGGGGCTGCCCGAAAAACGGAAAAGATATCATAATCCGTTTATCAAGGCAGCCGACTTAATGAAGGACAGGCAGCATCTTTAGAGTCTCTTCTGCACATCGTTTCTTTACTTCCCTGTCATCGCTTCCCGGAACTTATCTCCCGTTACCGGCTCTCCTGCTCTCTCTCCGAACCGGAACATGATACCACCCTTTCCGTCAGACTTATATTCGACAGTCCACGTCTCCCAGGCGTATTTGCTCTGCGCACGGATTCCCACAGGACGTCCCGAAGCCGGAATGAGCCCCGCTTCCTGCATCGCGTACCACGCATAATCATCCACCCTTGTATCACCCTTCATTGCTCCCCCATATGCGCCCCCATGCATACCATCAGGTCGATCTACTTTGTCATCCACCGCAAACGCGGTTACAGCCTGCCAATAATCCGGCGGTGGAAAGCCGCTGTCCGGGTCGGTCGCATATATCTCTATCGCATCCACAACCGCTCTGGCATTTTGTAAATCGGTGGCGTTTCTTGATTTTTCCACATATTTAAAATATTGGGGCGCTATTATCATAAGCAGAACTGCCATAATCGCAACAACAATAATCAGCTCTATCAGCGAGAAGCCTTTATTATTCATCTTTTTCACCGTTTTTCTCCCCCTTATTTTTACTTTTTCTTCATTGTAGCATTCTGTTTTCGGGGTAAAAAGGTGACTATTTTTTAAAATGGTGGAATTTTTTATTTTATTGACTCTGCTTCCTGTATTCCGAGGGTGACTTCCCTTTCATTTTTTTAAACACCTTGGAAAAGTATTTCTCGTCCCGAAATCCCACTTTGTAGGCAATCTCGTAGGTTTTCAGATAATTTTGCAGCAGATAGGTACAGGCATGTTCAATGCGTATCTCGTTCAGATAATCAACGAAACCCTTTGATAACTGTTTCTGAAACAGAGTGGAAAGATATCCCGACGAGATCCCGACCTTCTGCGCCACATCCGCGAGCATCAGATTCTCATAATAATGTTCCTCCACATACTCCTTTGCAAGTTCTACCAGATAATTCTTCTCTTCCGTCGATTCTATGCTAAGCTGCTCCGCCGGACCAAACAATTCATCCGCCGCATGGTTTGCCATCTGCAGAATATCGGAAGACCTTACCGGTTTGAGCAGGTACTCCTTTGCCCCCAGACGCAGTGCCTGCTGGCAGTATTTAAACTCATCATAAGCGCTAAGTATCATTGTATACGGCAGCGCGTCCGCGCGCTTTGCCTCCTGCATGACCTCGATGCCGGTCAGCAGGGGCATCTGCACATCCAGGAACAGAATATCCGGCTTATCCCGAAGTATGATGTCCAGCGCCTCCCTCCCGTTGGCGGCAAGATAAATCTTGTCGAAACGGTCCGTATGTAGTTGTATGTATTTCGCAATGCCATTGCGAATCGTATCTTCATCATCCGCAATCAGTAATTTAATGCTCATTCCTCCTGCTCTCCTTTAACCCGCATGGGACAACGACAACCACCGTCGTTCCGCAGCCCACCCGGCTCTCAATCCGCAGCTCGTAATTCTCATGATAAATAAGCTTCAGTCGCTCCCTCACATTTTTAATCGCATACCTTCCGATACGCTGGCTCGCATACTTACGGTTATCCGCCGCTTCCCAGACCGCCGCCAGCTGCTCCTCACTCATGCCGACGCCGGTATCCTTGATTTGAAAAAACATCTTTTTCTCCTCTTTTCTTCCGCTTACTGTCAGCGTATAGCTGCCATCCGCGCTCTCAAAGCCGTGCACAATGGCATTTTCCACAAAAGGCTGCAAAATCAGCTTGGGAATCTCCTCCTCCAAAATTTCCTGTTCCAAAGAAATCTCGTATGTCAGCCGCTTTCCAAACCGCATTTTCTGTATATGCAGATAGCGTTCCAAAAGTTCCGCTTCCGTCCGCACTGTCACAATGCCGTCCCCCCTGTTTAAGACAAGGCGGAACAGCTGTGAAAGGGACAGAATATCCTCCGCGATATCGTCATTGCCTGACTCCGTCGCTTTCCAGTACAAAGAATCCAGCGTATTGTAGAGAAAATGCGGGTTGATCTGCGCCTGCAGCGTATCCAGCTCACTCTCCCTCTCCTTAATTGCCAACACATAGTTTTTATCGATCAGCTCTCTGATATCGTCCACCATCCTGTTAAAGCAGGCGGATGCTTCCCCCACTTCATCCTGCGTCATCACTTCCACTTTCTGACTAAAATCTCCTCGCATAAAGTTTTCCATCGCAACCCGCAGCGTATGTAATGGTTTGGACACAATATTGGAAACCACAAGAAGGACGGGATACAGTCCAAACAGGAACCCGATTAACAGCGCAAGCGGCGCAAAAATAACCGTATCGCTCATATCCTTAAAGCCCACCCGCCGCACAATCTCATAGACAGCCGTTCCCGTCTCCTCGTCCTGACATCTGTAAATGTTATAAACGCCGCAAATATTCTTTTGCACCTTCTCCCCGCTCATCGGTTCAAAGCCCTTCTTTTCGATAATATCCGACAGCAGTTCATCCTCTATTTTTCCGCAGCGTACAAGCTCAGCCCCGTATTCACTCATCACCACCACAGACTCCTGTCTGTCGCTTAAGGAGTTTTTGCAAATCTCATCAAAAATATCCGCCGATGAGCCGATTACCAGATAGCCCAGCTTATTTTTCCTCGCCATATCGTAAATCTCACGGTACATCACAAGCTTGTCGTTCTGGTTTACCTGATAAGTGTCATTCTGACCGTTCTGGCTGCGCCTTGCCCGCTGCCATAGAAACTTTCCCTTTTCCTGCACTGCAAGCGCATAGATTTCCTGCTTCCTCACCTGCCCGATATCCCCTAAATAGGACGAAGAGCGGTCGATACAATTTAAATAGGGATTGATGCCGTTTTCCGGATACAGTGCAACGCTCTTAATCTGTCCGTCTATCGCCACCATATCCTGTATAATCTGCATAGGCGCCCGGTTTTGCCAGAGTCTGGCATCCCGGTTCAGCTCACCCGGCTCATCCGCCGTCAGTATCTGCTTAATCTCGTCATTGATACTGATATAAGTCCCCATCTCCATGATGTTTTTCTGCACCACGCCGATACTGTCCGAAATATTCTGCACATTCTGAACACAGCGGTTTTCCTCATTTTTCACCGCTGCCCGGTAATTATGTATAAGCAGGAGAATGCTGATCAGGAGCAAAATAGGCGTAATGATGGCATAGCTGTAAAAAACCAGCTTCTGCCTGATACTCAGTTTTGCAATCCAATTTCTGATTTGTCTCATAGCATCCTCCACCCCGCAAAATGAAAGTCGCTTTATTTTATCCCTTTACCGCTCCCATTGCAACACCCTTCGTAATATGCTTATTTAAGATTACATACACAATAACCGCAGGCGCGGCAGTCAAAGCCATGACCGCAAACTGCACCGCATAGTTGGACGAATACTCCCCGGTGAATTCCAGCACGGAGAAAGGTAACGTCTTCCATGTCGGCGTGCTCAAGTAGGTACTCGCCATCATAAATTCATTCCAGTTATTTAAAAACGTCATAATCGCCACCGTCGCGATGGAAGGCTTTAAGAGCGGCGTCACAATCTGGAATACAATCCTGTAGATACCACAGCCGTCCATCACCGCAGCCTCCTCCAGCTCCTTCGGCAGAGACTGGATAAAGCCCGTCATCAGAAACATGCCCTGCGGCAGAGAAAACGCCACATAGGGAATTAGCAGCGCCCAGATGGTATCTGTCAGGTGAAACGCGCTGTATATTTTATAATTCGGAAGGAGCGTCGCGTGAATCGGAATCATCATGCCCATGACGAGCAGCGTACTCACCAGACCGCTCAGCTTCCACTTCATGCGCTGACAGGCAAACGCCGCCATAATGGATATGATGACAACGAAAATAACCGCCAACGTATTGATCAGCACGCTGTTCTTTAAGTAATGAAGAAAATTACCATCCACAAACGCTTTCACGTAATTGTCCCAGCGTATTTTTTCCGGAATGATGAGCAGCCCGTTGGTAAACATCTCATTGCTGCTGCCAAGCGAAAAATCCACCAGCCAGATAAGGGGGAACAACTGAATGACCGCTACCAATACCAGTACAACCCATAAAATGATCTTACCCATTTTTATATTGTTTTCTTTCATATCGCCACCCCCTACGCTTCTTGTTTATCCCGAAATATGGTGTTCAGCGCCACCGTCGCGAGCACACAGATTACAATAACCACCACACCGATGGCATTGCCGTAGCCATACTTAAACGCCTTGAACGCCTGCTGGTACAAATAATTCGCCGCAAATTGCGTGCTGTTGTTCGGTCCGCCATTTGTCAGAAGGTAAACTGTCTCCATCTGTTTCAGTGCGGAAATAATCGCCATCGTCACATTAATCTGAATTACCGGCTTCATTAACGGCAGTGTAATCTTAAAAAATGTCGTCCACCAGTTTGCCCCGTCGATGGAAGCTGCTTCGTACAGCACCGGGTCAATATTTTTAATACCGGTATAATAAATCAACATACCCCAGCCAAACCCGTGCCAGATCAGCACGATTAAAACAGACCAGATCGCATTCTGCTGGGAGAGCCAGTTAATCTTTCCCGGATGCCCGAACGCTTTGGCGATATTATTTAGCAGCCCGAAATCCGGATTGTAGATAAATTTCCAGAGATAAGCAATGACCGCCACCGAGATAACATTCGGTATAAAGTAGATACAGCGGAATATCCCCTCCGCCTTCCCTTGCAGCTTATCGAGCACCGCAGCGACCAGAATTGCCAGCGGATGCTGGATGCAGATAAACCCGATAGCGAGCAGCAGTGAATTTTTAAGCGACCTGCCAAACGCGCTGTCATGGAACAAATTTACGTAGTTTTCAAAACCGATAGGTGTCGCCTTTCCCATGCCCGAATAATCCATGAAGCCGTAATAGACGCTCAGGCAAATCGGTGCCAGCACCGCGAACAGAAAAACCAGCAGTCCCGGCAGCACCAGACTAAAGATAACCGGTTTGTTGCTATACAGTTTTTTCATAGGAATCTCTCCTTTCCCACAGATGGAATCGCTATCTTGAGACAAAAAGAGAGGGTGCCGCAAAAGTAAGTCTCTTTTGAAACACCCTCTTCCCTGTCATTCAATGAATCTGCATTTACTTACATGCCGCGCCGATTGCCGCAAGGAAGTCGTCCACGGATGTGGAACCGTTGGACACGCCCTGAATCTCGCTCTCAATCGCTGTCTTGAAGGCAGAAGGACCGCAGTCGTTGATCGGGGTGCCGGAAACGCTGGTTGCGTTCTTCAGGATATCCATAATCTGCTTCTGCAGCTCGGTCTCACTGCCGGTCAGATATGCCGTCTGGTCCTGTGCGGACATGCCTACACCGTTCTCCCAACCATATTTGGAGAGCTTATCAGGCTGATACATATAGTTCAGGAATTTAATCGCCTCATCCTTTACCGCAGAGTTTGCGGATACCGCGTAACCGCCGCCGTTCCATGCCGCGATATCATTTGCGCCGCCCTTGCCGCCGCTTACTGTCGGCATAGTGAAAGCACGGATGTTGTCGCGGATTTCAGGCGCGATATCCTCGTTCAATGCCATGGAAGCGTCCCAGCTTCCCATGCAGTACATAGCCGCCTGTCCGTTGGTGAAAAGGTTCATCGTTGTGCCATAATCCTGAGAATCATATCCTACCTGGAACATACCGGCATCCGCAAACTGCACAAGAAGCTCTGTCGCCTGTTTGATTTCCGGTGCGGTAAAGTCTCCTGTGGCAACCGCATTGCTGACAATATCCGCATAGCTGATTCCGGAAACCTTCACCAGAATGTCTGTCAGGAAACATGCCATCGGCCAGCCGTCTCCGCCGTCCATTGCCACCGGTGTGATGCCTGCTGCCTGAATATCTTCACAGAGACTCAGCAACTCGTCCGTAGTCGCGGGCACCTTCCATCCGTTGTCATCAAACATTTTCTGGTTGTAATAGAAAAGCATGATATCCGTATTTCTCGGCAGTCCGTACAGCTTGCCATCCTTTTTAAAGCCTTCCAGAGAGCCTGCAATAAAGCCGTAGTCCAGATAATCCTCTTCATTCAGCTCCGCCAGTACCCCGGCATCCAGAACTTCATCGAGGAAGGAGGGCTGTCCCCAAATACTGACCACATCCGGCATACCGTCCATGGCATACGCCTTAAACTTCGTCTTGTATGCCTCCTCGTCCAGCGCCTCCACCTCAATGGTTACATTGGGATTCGCATCCATATACTCGTCAATGATCATCTGCTCCACGAGACCTTGTCCGTTCTTACGGTCAGGCAGATTGGAAAATAATTTAATGGTAACGTCTCCGCCAGCGCTCTCTGCCGCCGCTCCTGTATCTGCCGCCGCACTGTCGTCCGCCGCACTGCTGTCCGTCTCTTCCTGCGCCGCGCTCGGTGTGTCCGTCGCAGCAGGCGCGCTGCTGTCATTTCCGCCGCCGCAGCCGGTGAGCATGGACACTGCCATAGCTGCCGTAAGTAACGATGCAATCATTTTTTTCTTCATCTCATATCCTCCCATTTCGTGTAATGTTTTGATGGTTTTATCCTACCATCTGCGAAAACGGGTTTACAGATATTTATTTTTTAAAATGGTGGAAAATTTTCATATATCGTTTGCAAAACAAAAAGGATCGCAATAGCGACCCTTCCCACCTATTCGTATCATGATTCCTTCCCTACCGCACCTCAATCACTTCCGACACCACATCCCGTTTCGCCACATACAGCGGAAAATCGTTGCCGTTGTAATCCGTGTCGGACATGGTGACTTCCACCCGCACCGACTCGTAGGCAAGCTCCGGCAGATTGTTTTCTTTGCTCAGATGCCCCAGCACGATCGCCTGCATCTTGTCATGCAGCAAGCGGCTTAAAAGCTTTCCCGCCGACTCGTTGGACAGATGCCCCCGTTCTCCCAGAATCCGCTGTTTCAGATAATAGGGATAAGGACCTACCTGCAGCATATGCACGTCATGGTTTGCCTCCAGATACAGAAGGTCCAGACTGCGCAGGCACTCCACCGTATAATCATTGTAACAGCCAAGGTCTGTAAGAATCCCAATCCGCCGCCCGTCATGGTCGATTCGGTACGCCACCGGATCCGCCGCATCGTGGGAGGTGCGCACGGGGTAGAGCGAAATGTCCTTGATGATACATCTCTCATCCGGCGTAACGATCCGAAAAAGCGATTCGTCAATCTGCCCAAGCGAGGCGGTCTTTTTCATCGCCTCCACCGTTCCCTTTGTGGCGTAAATCGGCACACCGTACTTTCTGGCAAGCACCCCCAGCCCGCTTATATGGTCGGCGTGCTCATGGGTAATGCAGATTGCGTCAATATCTTTCATGGTCAGTCCCAGCTCGGCAAGCCCGCTTTCCGTCCGTTTGCCGCTGATTCCCACATCCATCAGAAGATGGGTGGTATCGCTGCCCACATAGACGCAGTTCCCGCTGCTGCCGCTGGCAATACTGCACAGTCTCATAATTATGTAAACCTATTCTTTCCTATTTTTTCCAGTAAATCTCAATCACGTCGCCGCTCTTGATGCTCTCCATATACTGCGCGCCCCTGCCGTTTAGATTGGTCACAATCCCGCTTCCTTCCGGCTTTGACAGGTCGAAGTCAATATACTCGAACACATCCACAAACACGTAATTTTTCTTGCCGCCTAACTTAACCGGGCTGCCGTTCACCATCACCGTGATGGGCATGGGCAGATTTTTATTCAGGAGTTCTTCCCTGCGTTTTTCCTCCTCCGCTTTCGCCCGGGCTGCCGCTTCCTCCTTCGCTCTCGCCTTTGCTTTCGCTTCCTCCTCGGCGCGCTTCACGCCGGGACCCATCACAATTCTTGCTCCCTTTGGTTTCCGCTCTTCTCCCGCAGACTGATTCCCTGCGCCGCTTTCGGATGCATCCGCATCAGCCGCATTTTCCCCTGCCGTTTCTACGCCCGCGCCATCCGCCGCTTCGTTTTCGGATACCTCCGCCGCGGAAGCATTCTTCGCCATAGAGAAGCCCGCCGTACCCGCCGGTCTGTCCGCCTGCCCGGAGTCCTCCTGTTCATCCGTCTGTGGCTGTTCGTAAAACTCCACATCGGAAAGCTGCAGCTCCTCCAGCGTCCAGATTACCGAGAAGTTTTCATATACTTTCGTCTCCATATCCGCAATCTTATTATTGACATAGATATTCATATTCCAGTCAATGACCACATCCATGAACTCGGCTATCTGGCGCACCGTATAGTAGCCTAAAATCTCAATCTCGTCGTTTTCCTGAATCTCGTAGTACTCGGACTGCAATTCCCCGTTGACACTGGCGAACTTGGGCAGATCCACCTTCTTCTCGTTGACCTCGACCCACATCTTAGCACCAAACTCCGGCAGTTGTCCAAGCGTCATCCGCGCCGCTTCGCCCGCCGTGGACTCTACCACTCGAATCTGGTCGTTGGCATGAATCTGCGTGTAAATATCCGCCTCGTTGCCGTTGACGGTAATCCGCGCTGCCTCCCCGAAATCCCCTCTGGCAATACGTGGCTTTCCGTTCACCGTAAAGTTCAGCTCTTTCCCACGCTTCGGAAACAGACCGTCGCTGGCAAACTCCGCCTGCATCGCCGCGTCCACCACCGCCGCCTTGGTATTATCATATATCTTAACGCGCTGATCATTAAAGTAGACAAAAATAAAGTTATTGCTCTGCTCATAGAAACTTAAGCAAATACCGATGGGGGTCACCATTAACGAGTCCTTTCTGGCGTCCGCCTCCAGAAATTCAATGCCCTGCATCACTTCCTCGCCTCTGACCGCCACACGCTCACTCTGGATATCCAGCTTCTCCGCTAAC
>ERZ808037.2266-NODE-2266-length-10202-cov-4.378173_pt1 | contig 10202 bp, 8 predicted proteins | sample MGYA00380190_ERZ808037 | MGnify/ENA primary metagenome ERZ808037 (study PRJEB31490, sample SAMN06133399) | mouse gut metagenome | isolation source: J9 | host: mice | place: China: Chengdu | collected 2015-05 ...
GGACTTCAAACATCCGTACGTCCATTCATGTCCCTTCTCTGTCCATTTACTTCGCATAAGCATCCTTATCGGAAGTATCTGCTTAATAAAAGAGCAGGCCCATGCCCTGATTTATGGCACAGTCCTGCTTAATTTCATTTCCTCAACATTTACACACGGATTCCATCGGCACTTCCATGGACATATCCTGTCCGAACAGACGAACACCGATTTCCACGGTATTTTTCTTTACCTTCCATATAATACCTGACATATGTTCAAACGTACCGGACAGTACGGTCACCTGGTCGCCCACGGCAAACGCCTCGCCGGTTTCCGGTTTTATCGCCTGATAGGTTGGCGGAAGGGTTATCGGCGCTTCGATTTTTCCGTATTCAATCTCCTGGCGCACATCTTCATTTAGGATAATGCCCAGAGCAGTCGTCTTCTCTTCTCCCAGAAGCTTTAACCGGATAATGACATACCGCTTTTTAAACTGATAGCGGACAACCTGAGTTAAATAATCTTCCAACGGCCCGCTTACACGGAAAACCTTGCCTTTTCCATTGGTTTCCACGTAGGACAGGCGCACGATGTGCGTTTCGCCCAACATCCTGCGGAAAAATTCCGCTTCCTCTTCTTCAAGGGAAAGAAAATGAAAGTTTCCGTCTGCCAGAAGCTTAGACATTGCCGGAACACGTTTCAGTTCCATAAATACATCGTCCGGCGTATCGGTGAGAATAAATACATACCCGGGAAACAGCCGTTCCACATGAACATAACTCTTCTGCTGCTTCCGCCAGATTCGTTCATAATAGGGAACGAAACAATCCGTATAACATCTGCCAGGAAGCAGGCGGTGAATCATATGAACCAGTTCTTCTTCATCTCCCGTCATGGTCTGCAATACATACCACATATTTACCTCCACTCCGTCATTGCCCATATAAAAGAGCGAAAAAAATAACGCATCCGTTATCCATGCGTCTATTTTTCAAATTTTGAGCAGGCTTCGCCATATCTGCGATCATTATAACAACAACCCCAGACACGCAGCCAGCTTCATTTGGCTCTTATAACCCCTTCCCAGAAGATGCAGCCTTCAGACTCTCATCTATCCGTCCGGTTTTAACTCAGGCAATTATAGCACTGAAAGAGTTATTTTTCAAGCACTCTTTCTGAACTCAACTTAGTATACCATACTTTTTTCATTTTTGCTGTGTTAATATTTACATTTTTATTAAGAAAGATGAAAAAATGGCAAAATTTATGAATAAAACGGGGATATTTTCCATTTTCTTGCTTTATCTTATCATTAAAAACAGGTCTTCCTACCAAGAGCCCCAAGTAAACTACATCATTGTATTCTATCTGAATCTTGATTATCAGGCTATCTTATGCTACACTAAAGAAAGTTTTTAAAACACAAATAAAACTTACTTTATATATCAATATATCAAGAAAAACTTTAAAAACCTAAAGGAGATTTTATGAAAAAACCCCATATATGTTTAATTGATTACGATATGAGTGACTGGGGAGGTGTAGAACAGGTTATTGAAAATCTAAGCCAAGCTTTTTTGGCAGATTACCAAGTATCCATTATCAGTTTGTGTACAGGTTTTATCAAAACTTATAATGGTATTTCTTGTTATACAATGATCCATAAACGAGCGAGAATGCGGGAAATTATTGCTAAAGGTTATTTCAAACTAATTAAAACAATTAATCAAAACCATGTAGATATTGTAATGGTCTGTGAGTCCTGCGCAGGAATGGTTGTTTCACTTGCAAGACCATGGATTAAGTGTAAAGTCATATATGCTGATCATTCAACCCTACGCGGTACTTGGAATGATAAACCAATTCGTTATATGCAGTATATAAACTCTAAAGTTTCCGATTATATTGTAACTTTAACAGAACAAAATCAGAAAGATTATATAAAATATTTTCATCACCCTAAAAATAAAATTTGCCATATTTATAACTGGATAAATGAAAATATATTTACATCAGCAAAAACATATAATAATAACACAAAAAAAATCATTACTGTAGGACGGCTAACCGAAATTAAAGGATATGATCGACTTTTAGATATTGCAGAAATTGTTTTACCCAAAAATCCCAAATGGGAATGGCACATTTACGGGGAAGGCAAACTAGAGAAAATGCTAAATCAAGAAATTCAACATAGGCATTTAGAAAATCAATTAATTTTAAAAGGGGCATCTAAAAAAATGTGGGAAGAATATCAAAACTATTCTATTTTTGCCCTAACTTCTTATTTAGAAGGATTATCACTAGTACTATTAGAAGCAAAAGCTAATCGCTTACCAGCTATCAGTTTTAATATACTTATAGGACCTGCCGAAATCATCAATGATGGAATAAATGGATATCTCATTACAGATGGACAAATTTCTGATTTTGCGCAGAAACTAGAGTCATTAATGCATAATGATGACTTACGCTATTCTTTTTCTGCCCATGCCTATGAAGGAATTGAAAAATTTCAAAAGGATACGATTCTAAATCAATGGAAGAATTTATTTAGCCAATTATTATCTTAAAGGAGAACCTATGCCAGCTTTCAGTATTTTAATTCCTGTATATAATTCTGAAAAATATTTACACGAATGTATAAATTCTATTTTAAAACAAACATTTCATGATTTTGAAATTATTCTGCTTGATGATGGTTCAACAGATACGTCAGCACAAATATGTGACGAATTCGCAGCACAAAATCATAAAATAACTGTAATACATCAACTGAATCAAGGTCCATTAATTGCACGAATTTCTGCATATAATGCTGCATCCGGAGATTTTATTCTTTATATGGATTCTGATGACTGTTGGGACAATCAACTCTTATCTTATGTATATGATACTTTTAATCACTTCCAATGTGATATTGTATCATTCACATGGAAATATATGCACAATGATAATATGCTAAAAGAACCTATTTCTATCTATCCTAAAGATAATACAATCTATAAAATAGAAACAATGGTTGAAAAACTTTTAACTGAAGAAGTAGAAAATGCACTATGGAAGAAAGCCATACGAAAATCACAAATTAATACTGAACATCTATCTCATTTATCCACAATGAAAAATCTTCGCATAGGAGAAGATATGTTGCAATCCTTTGTTATGGTAAAAGATTGCAGAACTATGGTTTATCTGGACAAAGCACTTTATTTTTATCGCAATAATGTTCAAGGCTTAACCAGCCGTTCTTCAATCCAAAAGGCAATCAGAGATATTGCAACAGCAAGAGAATATATGTATAAACTATTAAAAGAATCTGCTTTCAATAAACCTGAATACCTGCGGATGCTGGAAAAGAATTTTTTAGAACACTATTTGACTGATTTAGTTGTATTATCAAGTACTAATAAGATCTCTGTAGTAAGAAATATCAGTTTTGAAATTAAAAAAAAGGATATTTATAAAAATGCAGCATACAAGATTAATTTAAAGCAGTTACCTAAAAGAAGGCAATTTCTTTACTATTTAGAGAAAAAAAATCTTTGGAAATGTTTCTGGTTAACTTCCAGAATATATAAAAAGCTAATTGCATAAAGGAGCTAAAAGCAGATGCAGGAAAGCAGAAAAATTAAAACAATACGAAATTTAATTTATGCATGGCTAAGTCAGGGATTTACAATTACTATGAATATTATTGTGCGCATTATTTTTGTCCACATTTTATCCAAAGAGTACCTTGGAATCACTGGCTTATTTAGTAATATAATTACCATATTATCTGTAGCTGAACTTGGCGTTGGAAGTGCAATTGTCTATGGACTTTATGAACCTTTAGCCAAAAATGATCAGATGCATATAAAAGCATTAATGCAATTCTATAAAAAAATATATACCGGTATTGGTATCTTTATTCTAGTTGCCGGATTTACACTCACCCCTTATATTTCCTGGTTTATCAAGGAATTACCAGATATTCCTCACTTGCAATTTATTTATCTTTTATTTATTTGTAATACGGCTGCCTCCTATTTTTTTTCTTATAAAGGAACATTAATCAGTGCTGATCAAAAAGAATATATACTGAAAAAAATTCGTATGAAAGTATTGTTCTCTATGTATATTGCACAGATTATTATACTATTAATTACAAAAAAATATATTGCATTTTTATTAGTCCAAGTAATTTCTACAATAATTATAAACATTGGTTATAGTTTAGCTGCGGATCATATGTATCCTTTTTTAAAAGATAAATATAAAATTCGTTTAGATCCACCTCAACTTCAACAAATTGTTAAAAATACAAAGGCACTTTTTTGTCATAAGATTGGTTCTGTAGCTGTGTTCTCAACCGATAATTTAATTCTGTCAAAATATACAGGATTAGATAATGTTGCTGATTATAGTAATTATATATTAATTCAAGAAACTTTGAATGGAATATTAACACAATTATTTTCTGCCATGTCCGCCAGCATAGGAAATTTAATTGCTATTGAAGACAAACAAACAAGTCTGAACACTTTTTGGAAAATAATGTTTTTAGACAGCTGGTTATATGGGAATTGTACAATATGTTTTTTATGCCTCGCACAGGATTTCATACGTTTATGTTTTGGAGAAAACTATCTTGTATCCACAAATATTTTAATAATAATCATTATAAATTTTTACTTGACAGGCATACGTAAATGTGTTATTACCTTTAAAGATGCATATGGTTTGTTTTCCCAAAACTGGTATATGCCTTTACTTGAAGCTATAATAAATTTACTTGTTTCTATAGGATTAGTTTTAAAATTTGGAGTCATTGGTGTGCTTATTGGAACTACGATTAGTTCCTTATTAGTTCCCGTATGGTCAGAGCCATATATTCTCTTTCATTATGGATTTCAGCAAACAGTTATTGATTATTGGAAACAATATAGTAAATACTTAAGTTTATTAATATTTTCTGCAATAATTGCCTGGTATATAAGCAGCCTTATTCCATATATTCCTGTAGTTTCTTTTTTGTTAAAGGGTATATGTTGTCTGTTTATTACCAATATTACTTTTTATTTGGTATTGCGAAAAGAACAAAACATGAAATATTTCTTGAATTTATACAAAATTTTCGAAAAATTCACCCTCATTAACTTTAAATAATTTTATCACTTTATCTTTAAAGGAGTCAATTAATGTATAATCATCTTTTTCTTTTTCAAGTACACAAGGAGCCGGAATTATTCCATCGGATTCTCTCCCATTTAGAATCACCCAATCACTACTTTATAATTAATATAAACAAAAAAAGTAAAGATGAGCAAACTTTTAAAAAAATAATTAATTCACACAAAAATATTATTTTTACCTCTTTTATGAATATAACTCATGGAGGTTTTTCGCAAATTTCCTGTACTTTACATCAAATACGTCAAGCGCAATCTTCTAAAATACATTTTGACTATTACCATACATTATCTGGACAAGACTATCCTTGTGTATCTGTTGAGGAATTTGATTCTTTTTTTAATAACAATACACAAAGCTACATGGTATTTGATAAGATTGAAGATTATCCACAATGGAAATACACTACTTATCCAAAACGATTAGAACATTATTATGTTACGGATTTACTAAATAACTCATTTTTTCGAAAAATCTATCTTCCTCAAATTATAAATCGCTTTGTGTATTGGATACCTAGAAAGTATAACAGCTGGGAATCTATTTGGGGTGGGTGGAACTGGTTTAGTTTACATGAATCTGTTATACAATACTTAATGAATTATATTGAAGGACATCCTAAATTTGTAAAAAGATTCAAGTATACACATTGTGCAGATGAATTGTTTTTTACTACTATCCTTCACCCAGTCATCCAAAAGTATAATATAGAAGCTCATAACAGCCTTCGATATGTTGACTGGCATCCCAAAAGATTCCATACAACTCTTCCTCTTATATTAAACGAAGAAGATTATGACTCTATTATAGAATCTCAAAAATTTTTTTGTAGAAAAGTAGAAGAAAAAACATCTAAACAACTTTTGACAAAGCTGGATGAAAAAATACAAAGCAGCAAAAATAATTAATCATACACTATTTAAAAAAGGAGTAAAATATAATGAATAATACAAGAACACATTTTATCTGGATTGATTGGTTAGCTTTGATTATATTCAATATCTATCTTTTATTAGCATACACATCGTCATCACGCTTTAATTTATTACTTAGCCGAAGTGGTATGTTCACTTCTGTAATATTAATTATTATTTTTTTAAATCATATAAATTTAATACAAGCATTAAAAAATAAAGAAAAAGAATTATTCTTTTGTATTATTACGGGTATTCTTTCGTTTATCAATATGATTTTTGCAAAATCTGGTCCAGGTGTACTTTTTGATATTGCCAATATTATATTAATTTTGTATTTGTCAGATAAAATAGAATTAGATACAATAAGTTTAAGTATTATTTTCACTACGTTTTTTTTAATTTTGATTTTTTGGTTTAATGCAAATGGTGAAGGATATAACCCAAATACAGTAAGTTTAATTGTTTTAGAATCTGCAATGCTGTCTGCACTAAGTCTTTCTTCTTTACTATCAAAGTGGAAAAAGGATTGGATTATCTATCTTTATTTAGCAGTTTCCAGTGCTTTATTCGTTTATCCAGTAGCAAAAAAATTTGAAGGAAGAACAGAAATAGGTGCACTTTTTATTCTTCTTTTTACCTTTTTATTTATTCCCAAATTAGTTTGGCAATTCAAAAAACTATATTGTTGTATTTTAGGAATTATTGCTTTAATATGTATGCTTGTTCCTGCTATGTTTACACATATATATTATGACTATATTAATAACGAAATCGAGATTCCCAGTAAATTCAGGATTTTTCACGGGCGAGAACCTGTATGGATGCAATACTTTAGTGCATGGAAAAAAGAACCCTTGACAGGTATAGGTAATAATTTTATTGAGAAAATTCCTGATTTACGGTTTTCCAGTGCTCATAATGGTTTTTTACATTTATTAGTAGTTTATGGCATTATTATCTTTTTCATAGTTTTATTTTACTTTGGCTATAAAATAATTCAAATTAAAACGGAACAAATTTCCTTAACAAAAAAAATCGGATTTTCTATTATCATTGCTATGCTTGCAATTGCTTCAATGGAATCCTACCTTATTACTTCATTTTCTAATATGCTTTTATTCTTTGTATTTTTAATTATTTTTAAAGAAAACAAGCAAATCGAAGAACAGAATTTAGAACAAAAATAAAACAATATGGAGAAAACAAATGCCCGAAATTTCCGTAATTATGAGCACCTACAATGAAAAATTAGAACACCTGCATAAAGCCATTACCTCTGTCCAGAAACAGACTTTTAAGGACTTTGAGTTTATCATTATTCTGGATAATCCACAGAATCATATCATACGAAACTGCATTCACCATTACGCACAAAATGATGCTAGGATACGTATTATCGAGAATGAAACAAACATAGGTCTGACACAAAGCTTGAATAAGGCAATTAAAACCGCAAACGGCATTTATATGGCACGGATGGATGCTGATGATATTATGGCAAAAACCTGCCTGGAACGTGAATTATCCGAAATAAAAAGATGTCATCTGGATTTTGTTTCTGCGTCAAAAATAAATATTGATGAAAACGGTCATAAATTAGGAACTTATATTAATGATTTTTCACCTGAACAGATGAAAAAACTCCTTCCCTTTGATAACAGTATCAATCACCCTACCGTAATGGTTCGTTTAGATCTGGTCCGTACAGAAGGCGGCTATCGGGAAATTCCATCCTGTGAAGACTATGATTTATGGCTTCGCCTGCTTTTTCATGGCTGCAGTATGCGCATACTTCCTCAAATTCTTCTGAAATATCGCATACGTTCTAATGGTATATGTGAAAGCAACGCCTACCGCCTCTATCTTTCCAAGCGCTTCCTTCTTAATTTATACCAGAAGAGCAAAAAAAATCCAAAGCTTTGGAAGGATAATCATGCTTTTGAAAAGTATTTATGCACCCAGGATACTTCTCCGAAAAAACAGCAGCGATTTAATCAAGCCTATGCTTTACTCTATCAATCGATTGGCTGCTGTAAAAGTAAATATTTCCACAAAGCCATCCCGCTTTTTATCCGAGCCATCCGTCTGGACAAGGATATGTTGTGGATCATCAGAAATAAACTCAGCTATCAGATGCGGAAGCGGATTGTTCTGTCCATACCAGCTTATCATAGATATCAAAGGTCCGCTCCAAAGAATGCTGCACAGTAAAATGCCTTTTTATCGTCTTTTTCCCATTCTGCGACCATCCGCCGACAATCTCCGGATGGTCTTTTATCGAACACAGCCCATGGCACAATTCTTTACTGCTCTTCGCTTCCACTAACATTCCATTATATCCATCCCGAATAACATCCTGATTTCCAATAACCCTTGTTGCCAGAACTGGAGTTCCTGCCGCCAGGGCTTCCAGCAAGGTAAACGGCATCCCCTCTTTCAAGGAAGCAGATACAAACACATCAAAATACTGCAACAGTCCCGGAATATCTTCACGAAAGCCTGTTCTTATCACATGCGTAGTTAATCCACTTTCCTTTATCTGCTTTTCTATCTTTTCTTTTTCTGGTCCATCGCCGACTAAAAGCAGATAACTATTTGGATACTGTTTTAAAAATTGTTTAAAAGCAGCCAAAAGATAGCGATGCCCCTTCATCCATTCAAACCTTGCCACACAGCCGATAATATAACTGTCCTCCGGCAAGCCGAATTCCTTTGCATACTGCTGTTTTTCTGTCCCTTTTGGAACGAATACTTCCGGCTCCACACCATTAGGGATAACCGCTGTTTTTTTCTTTGGTGCAAAATGCAGCCTCAGTGCTTCCTTTTTTTCACTTGGAGATACACAGATTGCTGCATCAGTCACTGTTTTTAATATCCTTTCGATTTTCTTATAAATAAAAGCAAGCAGTGCACCATATTCCTCCAGATAAATTCCATGATACGTATGCACCACCTTAATCCCCGGACAAAGCAGTTTTAATGGCCGCGCATACATTCCAGCACCTTTACCATGAGAATGAACCAACTGGATATGATTTTTTCGGATATAGTTCCTCAATTTCCATAAGGACAAAAAAGAATATGGTTTCAAGGATAAATCTAATGTATCTTCTGCCAAATCCTGAAATTTTGAAAAATACTCCCCATCGTTTGGTGCTGCCACGCAGATTTTTATCCCATGTTTTTTTCCATAATTTAATGCATTAACCACAAACTTAGGCACACCGCCAGTTTGTGAACTGATAACGATATATAAAATTTTCTTTTGCTCTTTTTTATTCTGCATTCTGCTCTCCTGCACACAACTTTCGATAAAGCCAGATCATTTTCCTTAACAGCTTCTCCTGATTAAATTCCTTTTTCACCCGTCGTCTTGCCTGTATGCCCATCTCCTCACGTTCTGCCGGATGTTCTTTCATCCAGAGAATTGCATCAGCTAATGCTTTTGCATCATTAGGGTCAACGGTAAGCCCGGTTTTACCTCCTATGCTCACCCATGGCACACCTGTAGACAATGAAGTATTAATTACCGGCTTACCGAATGCCATCGTTTCCAGCTGAACCAAACCAAAGGCTTCACTATTTGCCACAGAAGGAAATACAAAGACATCGCATTCCCGAATCTTCTCTTCCAAAACATCATCCGACACCCGACCAGCAAACTTGATATATTCTTTCAGACCATTTCGATGTACCCGCGCTTTCAGTTCCTCTTCCAGCACACCTGCGCCCACCAGACAAAGTTCTATGCCATTTAATTGATTCCTTCTGCCCAGAAGTTCCATTGCTTCCACTAATACTTCACAACCCTTATAATAAACTAGACGACCAATGAATAAAAGCTTTAATGTTTCTTTTCTGTCTATTTCACCAGACAAACTTTTCTTAGTGAGAATTTCTCCAGATAAGTTTTCCTCCTGCTGCCTTCTTTCTGCCCAATACCGATTACTTTTTTCTTCCCATTCCCTCCGCAATCCAAAAGGAATCTTTACACATTTTCTCTCAAAAAGTTTTACATAGGGCGAACCATCGATGTTTCCCTGTGTGGCAATAGCAATTACATCTGCTCTGCGAAGTGTCCATTGCATCAGCGGCCGATAAAGCAGCATTAATTTTTTCTGCCGGATA
>ERZ808037.2267-NODE-2267-length-10199-cov-3.302213_pt1 | contig 10199 bp, 9 predicted proteins | sample MGYA00380190_ERZ808037 | MGnify/ENA primary metagenome ERZ808037 (study PRJEB31490, sample SAMN06133399) | mouse gut metagenome | isolation source: J9 | host: mice | place: China: Chengdu | collected 2015-05 ...
GTCTGGGCCTGTGCCTTTCCCGCTCCACAATGGCAAACTGGGTGATACGCAACGGGCGGGAAGATGCAGTACAGCCAGTGATCTTCCATTATGCAAGGAGCCGGGCAAGAAAAGAGGCGGAGAAGCTCTACAGGGGATTCCATGGGTACCTGTTCCAGATTGAAAAAAACTGACGCAAGGCATGACTGTTTGCGAACTCACCGGCATCTTCCAGATGCTTATTCCTTGCTATGTTTGAGCTCCTCCTAGTATGTTTGTCAAGATGTTTGATCATATATCATTTCGCGCAGAACTTTCAAAGCCTTTGTATGAAGCAGCTTTACATAGCTGTATGAAATATCCATTATTTCTGCGATACTTTTCAATGTTTTCCCGCTATAATAGTGCAGGATAATGATATCGCTCTCCCGCTGGGGGAGTTGCCCGAGAGCGTCCGCAAGACTTTTGAGCGTTTCCTCGTTAAGCATTTCCTCATCAATGTTTCCTTCAAAGCAAAGTTCCTCCGGAAGCCCGTAAACAGACTTCGTCGTCCGATAATAGTCGATAACGGTATTCTGCGTTATCCTATATATCCATGTTGACAGGGAAGCCTTTGTCTCATCAAATCCCGAAAATCCCTTAAATACTTTGACGAACACGTCCGAGATCAAATCCTCCGCGTCGTGTTCGTTCGGTATTTTCCCATATATATATTGCGCCACCTTATCCTTAAACTTGGCATAAATCTGCTCAAATTCGGTGTTTTTGTTCAGTTCAATCATCGGAATTATCCTCCCGGCTTTCAAACGGAACAAATTCGCCCGCAGCATTCACCTGTTCCAGTTCTTCATCTGAAAGCGTCTCGCCGTAACGTTTCTCAGTTTCATCCATCATTTCGGCAAGACGCAGATTTTCCGAAAATTTCTGGAAGTCAAACAGCCGCCGTAATTCCTCTTCCATCATTCGCCCTCCATAGGCGCTATATTTTTCCAACCCCAAAGCGTTTCCTTGATTTTCCTGTGCCAACCTTTTTGGAAAAATAGACACTTTGCGGGATCAATGCCAAATTTATCACCCGTAATCGCCAGTGCCAGCGCGCGGCAGCCACCCCCGCAGTGTTTAAAATAAGGACACACTGCGCAGGTTTCATTGTTCTCCGACAACTGCCCCAGTGTAGTGCAGACCTCGCTCAGATATCTCCCTTCTTGCAGAATTGGCTGCAACCCCTCTTTTTTAACGTTGCCCAGGAAATTATTCTTCGCGCTATAATACCCTGACATCTGCATACAAGGGTAGACATTTCCGTCTGCTGCAACCGCAACCATCCCCCTGTTCCCACGGCATACGGGCATACTGTCCCGGTACTCTCCTGCAATGTATTCAACGGGGCGCAGACGGTAAGATTCTGTTCGTGGAAACACCGCAAGAAACTGCCAGATATCTATGCTCATATTGTGTTTCTTTTTAACATATCTGTCGGCAAATTCCAACATACTTTCGTAATATTCCTCAACCTCTAAGCAGGAACCATCTGCATTTTCCTTCCAACGCGGCGATTCTGAAGTGCGGATTACCCGCATTTCGTCCACGCCCATTTCATCTAACATTTCCGCTGTAGGCAACATGGATTCGATATTGAGCCGATGAACGTTCGTCTGCACTTTTACACGAAACCCCTTCTCCACGCACAGGCGAATTGCCCGAAGCGCGTCCGTCTCCGCCCCCTTGCGGTTTCTGAGCCAGTCGTGATGCCCGATTCCATCAAAGGATATTTTAATCAGCGGATTACAGCCGATTTTCCTAAATTGCTCCAATGCTGTCTCGTCAAGGAAAGAACCATTTGTGTTCAGATCCCCAAGGTGCATTCCGTGTGCGTAAATACTCTCCACAATCTCAAAAAAATTCTTATGGAGCATAGGCTCGCCGCCTGTAATCGTAAAAGCATTGATTCCACACTTTTGCGCCTGCTCAATCAGTCTATTTGCTTCCTCAAGCGTCCACTCACTCATTATGGGAGCGTTATCGGCAGCGTTGAAGCAGTGCAGGCAGTTATAATTGCATTTCCCTGTTATCATCCAACTCATTGCAGGAAAATAGCGGTTGTCACAGCCGAGGTATTTTTGCCATTCAGACAGGCTGCTCTCATCCTTTGCAGGAGCAACAAATCCCATATCCAAAAATTTTTCCGCAAGCGGCAGTTCTCCCTCAAACTCCGTTTTACCATCGCACTTCAAAAGAAATTCAAACTCTTCCTTTTTCAATCCTTTCGCGTAACGGACGCCCTTTCTGTAATACGCGTACGGCGCCAGCCGCCATGAGCGCAGGGCGATGTCTGGATTTAATATGTACCGGCTCATCTCAATTCACTCCTTATCATTATTTGCGGAAACTGCCGCAAAATACGGATATTACCTAGAGATCCCCCCACTGACCGCAGTATGGGCAAATCAAATTTGGAGGATACGTGTGGTTTTCGACGGCGTTAAGGTCACCTCCGCAGAATTTACAACGATTGGGACGGCATCCGCCTCCTGCTACATTGTCAAGCTCATCATCCGATAACTCGCCCATCTTGTGAAGCTTTCCAAAATAAAACTCTGCCTCCTTCTCGTCCACCGGATAACCATTTTCCCTTCCGAGAGCCATAAGCTCTTCGACAGAGTTTACCTGTTTTGCCTTTGCAATAAGTTCTTCGTCAATTTTTGTCTGTTTTGTCTTTGCAGTAAGGTCTTTTTTTTCCATAGCGCTTTCCTCCTAATATTAAGTTACCTTTACATTTTGTTACAGATTACAGTATAAAAACTGATAATCATAGACGTGATTTACGCCCTTATTCTTTTATACGAATCAAAACCGCCGAGAGCCAATAAATTTCCAAAAAATTTTCATGCCCTCAATTCTGCGGTATCGTCAACCCTTTGTCTGGCCACTAGTTCTGCGAAAAAACCTCCCCTTTGTATCAACTTTTCATATGTCCCGTCTTCGATAATCTTTCCCTTATCAAGCACCAGGATCCTGTCGCACTGTTTGATGGTAGAGAGCCTGTGCGCGATAACAATCCTCGTGCATTTCAGACTGTCCAGCGATTCCGAGACCGTTTTCTGCGTGAGATTATCAAGGGCTGAAGTCGCCTCGTCAAACATCAGTACTTTCGGTTTCGGTGCGATAGCACGGGCAATCATCAGCCGCTGCCGCTGCCCGCCCGAAATTCCGCCGCTGCCCTCGGAAATCATTGTGTGCATCCCCATCGGCATACGGCGAATATCCTCTGCAATGCCTGACAATTCAGCGGCATGCCAAGCCTCATCCATAGTAAGCCACGGTGCAGATATGATAATATTCGAGAAAATATCTCCCGTAAACAGCTTGCCATTTTGCATTACCACGCCGATATTGCGCCTTAAAGACTTTAAGTCCACCGCCGCAATATCCTTGCCATCAACGTAAACGGCGCCCTTCTGCGGCGACTCAAAGCCCAGCATAAGCCGCAAAAGCGTGGACTTCCCGCACCCGGTTGCGCCCACGATTGCCACATACTGACCCGGACGGATTTTCAGCGACAGATCGTCAATCACAAGGGGCATATTTTCGTTGTAACGGAAGGAAACGTTATTCAGCTCGATGCTGCCCGAAAGCCGCGTAATCATCTGCTTTCCCTCGGAAATCTCAGGAACTTCCTTCAAAATCGGCTCTATCATATCCATAACCGGCTTAATCTGCGCCACAGTCAACGCGATTCCCGCAAGCGAGATAAATGCCCCGGAAACCATTCCGTAAGCGGTATTGAATGCATAGTAGTCCGCTACGGACACGCCTGACGATACTGCAAACCAATACATCATAAGCGTTCCTGCAAGCGAGATTCCGCTTGAAATAACGCTGTTTATTTTCAGGAACATCGGAGGGTTGTAGGCAAGCCGCGCTTCTTCGGCATAAAGATTTCCCCACCGTGCGAACGCACGCATTTCCGCTCCCGAAAGCTTAATCTTCTGCACACCCGATATCAGTGCATAGGACATTCCGCTCTCTTTTGAGGACAGCTCCATCTTTTTTTTGCTGACCTTCATCTGTACCAATGCCGATATCACTGTAAACACCACGGTAGCAAGCATAATGAAAAGCGACGGTATCACCAGCGCGGGCGCGTACACAAAGATCTGCGATATGTATACAAGTGAAAATACAGACGTAAGCCCTGTCGTCAGCGCTACAGACACCAGCATCTCGCACAGCGAATTGCTGCACGCCGCCCGCGCAGATAATTCTCCTGAACTATAATTCTTGAAAAAACCTGCGGGCAGCGACATTAAGCGGGACATGACTGCCGCCTGAACCGAAATACTCATTTTGGTGTTTATCCGCGCTATAATCAGCGACTTTACGCCGTTTATCAGCAGGGAACTGAGCGTCACGCAAATCATAAACACCGTAATCGCAAGCAAAATCTGTGTGCTGCCGTCCTCGATAACACGTGAAAACAGCAGGTTATTAAGCTTCGGCGATAACATTCCGATCAACGTCACCGCCAGCGCTGACGCGCCTGTCATCACAAAATCAGCGGGGGACAGCGTTCCCAGAATATACCGCATCAAATCCGAAATTCCAAGCTCTTTCAGCGGCAGCGGCTTGTAAAAAGCTATCGCTTCTTCCTCGAAAAGCTCCTGGTTTTTGCCGTTTATTTTCACATGTTTTCCTGTTTCCATATCCCTATAACGATAACCTGAAAATCCCGTGGGGATAAGCGCCACAACCATCCCATCGCTTTTACGGATTCCCAGCATTGCTCCGATTGCATCTTTGTACCAGCCTTTTGAGAGCGTTACCGTGCGGCGCATGATTCCATGGGGGCGAAGCAAGTATTCAAGCTGTTCATTTCTGTCCGTGATATTGTCGGGAATTTCTTTGGTATTTATATGATAAAATCTTAATATCTCATCAAAGGCGTTTTTCATCTGCTGCCGTTCATCATTGAGCGCGGTTGAAACACGGCTGCCCATCACTGCGCCGGCAATGTTGATAAAGGCATCTGTAAAAACATCCTGATCGTTTTGTTTACGCTGTTTTATTTGTTCGTCAAACCATCCCATTATCCTATTTCCACCTCCTTTATTCGTTTGTTACAAGTTGTGTGTAAACGCCGTCTTTGGCGTACAGCTCATCATGTGTCCCGCGCTCTACGACTTCCCCGTTGTCAAGCACGATAATTTCATCGCAGTCGCGTATGGTCGATAACCTATGCGCCACAACAATACAGGTAATCCCGCGGTCTTTTATGGATCTTACAACCTCAAATTCCGTTTTTGCATCCAGCGCAGAAGTGGCCTCGTCAAGAATGATGATGGTCGGATCTTGGGCTAAAACACGGGCAATCTCCATTCGCTGCCGCTGGCCGCCCGAAAAGTCCTTGCCACCCTCGGTGATTTTGTAACTGTAGCCCCCGTCACGCTGCATAATATCCTCATGGAGCTGCGCATCCCGCGCAGCCATGATGATCTCAAAATCCTCTATTGAATCATCCCACATTTTGATATTGTTTGCAATTGTATCCTCAAACAAAAAAATATCCTGATCGACTACCGCCAACGATCCGGTAAAAACACTTCTGTCAATTTTTTCTATGGGTTTTCCGTCAAATAAGATTTCGCCTTCCCAGGGCTTGTAAAGTCCCGAAATCAGCTTTGACAGCGTGGATTTTCCACAGCCTGACGTGCCGACAAACGCCACGCGGCTGCCGGTTTTAAGCGTTAAATTAAAGTCCCTGATTAAAGGCTTGGCAAGGCGCGAATAGCCGAACGTGACGTTTTTAAGTTCCACGCTGCCCGATAATTTGCTGTACTCCGCATCCTCTGAAAGCTCATATCTGTCACAATTCACATCCGTTGGGTATTCCATCACATCCTCAACGCGCTCCATCTGCGCGCGCATTTCCTGGAGCGTCTGTCCCGCCGAAATCAACGTCTGCGCGGGCGCGGTAAAAGAACCTAAAAAGCCCTGAAACGCCATGATCATACCTACTGTAAACTTTCCATTTATTGTAAAATAAACTCCGAGTATCAGCACGGCGATATTTGCCAGTGACGACACAAGCTCAGGAATCATGCCAAGATACTGATTTAGGCGTTCAAAACGCACCTGCTGGGTATTTACGCTCGCCTGATAGCCCGCCCATTTCTCAAAAAATCCATTCTCTGCGCCACTTGCCTTGATTGTTTCGATCATTTCAATCCCCGCCACAGTAGCTCCGGCGAGTTTTCCCGCGTCGCGCATCTGTACCCGGGTAATGTTCATGCGCTTATTGGATATAATCCTTGAGACCACAAGATTGATTACGATGGAAGCCACCCCCACCAGCGTGAGAATCAGGCTGTAGCGAAGCATCACAACAAAATAAAACACCAGCATGACCGTGTTTAACGCCAACGGCGCGAAAGTCTCTACCAATGACTGTGCAACCGAAGCGTTCATTCTCTGCCTCTGCTGAATATCCCCCGCCATGCGCTGGGAGAAAAATTCCATCGGCATATGAAGAACCTTCCACATATAAGCGGTACTTCCGACTGCCGAAAGCTGACCGTTTATTTTCAGCGAATAAACAGCCTTAATCCATTCCACAATGAGCTGTATCACGCTTATTCCTCCAAGCGCGAAAATAAACGGCAAAAACCATTCTGGGTTTTCACCGGTAAGCAGCCTATCCATGAAAATCCGCGAGAATGCCGGGGTGATAATCCCCAACAGAGCAGTTATCAGCGTTGTCAGCGCCACAAACACCATTGCTGTTTTGGCCTCTTTCAGCCGTTTTTTCGCAAACTTCAGTATGCTCTTGGGGGCTCCGCCCGGCTCAAAGTTCTCTGAAGGCTCGAACATCAGGCAAATCCCCGTAAAGGACTTGTCAAATATTTCCATGGGCACGGAATAACTCCCTTTTGCAGGGTCGTTCAGGTACGCCTTGCTGCCCTTGAAGCCATCCAACACTACAAAATGATTGAAATTCCAATGAATGATACAGGGAAATTTTCCATTCTCTTTTAAGCCCTCCGGCTCATAGCGATAGCCCTTTGCTGCCAACCCATAGCTGCGTGCTGCTTTTAGGATGTTTTTCGCGTTGGAACCGTCACGCGATACGCCGCAGTCAGCGCGTACCTGCTCAAGGGGTATCCATTTCCCGTAATATGCAAGGATCATCGTAAGAGAAGCCGCGCCGCACTCCAGCGCTTCCATCTGCATTACCACAGGAACTTTCACCTTACCGTTTCTGACAGGCTGCTTTATCTTTTTCGTACCCATCTTCAGACTCTCCTCTCAATTCAGTATAAACGACATCGGCGATACGCTTTCTGTCACGATTTCAGTCTTGTATGTACCGTCTGGAATATCCACATCTGCAATTACCTCATACATCCACTCACCCTCGGAAAAACCTCCGAGATGTATCAAATAGGGATCCATATCCGCGTTTACGGCGATCGGCCTTTCGGCAATTTCAGAAACAGCGAAATCATTGCCGTTTACCTTTACCAGCATTCCCGTTTTAACCTTATCTGCGTCTTCCTCTGTAACATAACAGATAAAAATGCCGTTTTCGCTCGTCCCCGCAGAAAGGATCTTGCTTTCAAGACGCCCAAAAATCCCCCAGACACATACCCCCGCCAACAAAACAATCACCGCCGCCAGTATCATCCAGACACTCGGATTGGATACGCGGATATAATCATTTAGCTGTTCAGGAGAAGAAACACGGTCAATACTTGATTTCCGAAAAATTTGTTTTTCATTGTACTTCATGTCAACCTCCAGCTTTGCTTTACTATAATATATCCCATTTTTCCCCAAAAGGCAACTTCGTAAAGCACATATGATTGAAGTTGACAATGGTGTGTTTTCTTACATAGCTTACAACGCTATGTACAGATAAATCGAATAGGGCTTTCCTAAAAATATTATTTAGAAAAGCCCTATCTAAACTATTTTAACTTAAAACCCAGTATACATCTCCGGCAAATCAAACAGAGATATCTGAATATCCCTGCCCGACACAGCCGCCCGTTCGGTAATCACTTCATCCCCACGCACATGCCCCACCAAAAGCGGCGAATCCGGGTCGTGCTGCTCATACTTATTCCGGGCATTTTCCTGACTTCCCGTGGCATAGCAATACTTACATCCATGGATGCAGGTGTGGTATATAGCGACATCCACACTCTCCACACACCGGCACTCTTTACGCTGCACACCGTCCTTTTTAAGATCCAGACGGTAACCAGTCAAACTCCTTATCTTCGCCTTATCGATACACGCACTATGCCCGATGCCGAACCGTTCAAGATTTATCTTCTCCGCACAGGTATACAGGGGAAGATTATAGCTTCTGGCAATCTTACTTAAGCCGCAGGCCAGCTTCAAGATCTCATCCTCTGTAAGCTCCCGAAACGGGCTGTCCTTATAAGCATCCACAAAACTGATAATACACCTGGTAGTCGCCTTTGCAAGCCATCTGCACATCAGCTCAAACTGCTCAAGATGGTAGGCTATGGTATATTTCTCCGAAAGAAGCAGCGGGTCAAAACGCCAGTCCATACGCTCTTTGCCAAGGCGCTCGCTCATCAGCAGAAATGATGCCATAACATCCGACGTGTCCGCCAGATTCACCTCCATATCCTCCTCATAGTCCGTAATCGTTACCTGGAAATAATACTCATATCCCATATCTTCAATCTCCCGAAGATACGGCAGCATAGGCGTTGGGTTCTTCGTCCAGAACACAATACAGTCCACTGTCTCAGGAGACAGAAAAACTCGTTTAATCTTCTTACGGTTATACGGATTCGGAACCAGTACTTCCCCAGCTTTCAGACGGTTCACAAACCACTCCGGATACAACGCCGGAATATCCGTTCTTCTGCTTGCACTGATTATCATCTCACATCCGTCCTTCTCACTGTATTCCAAAATCCCTCTCTTTGCCCCACTTCTGCCCTATATGGATGAACCGCTGTCAAAATTCTTCTCAATCAGCCTGCAATATTCTTCAAAGGGCTCGGCCCCCTCAAAGGGTATTCTAAGCACATCCCGAACACCCTTGTAATACCAGCCAATAATATACTTGTCCTTCATACGGAACCGCTTCCACAGTTCCTCCCCCAAAACAGGATAATCCCTGTCTATATCCCGCATATTCGACAGCTTATCTGCAAGCCCGATCATCTGTACATCCCTTGGTGCATTGCGAAGATGCTCAATCGTACTGAGCTTCCTGTCCATCCAGGACTTAGACTTATCCTCACTCTCCTGGGCAACCATTCTGGCCACCCTCTCTGAGAACTCCTGGGCAAGTATTCTCTGTGTCACCCCTTCACAGTCTTCAATCGTGTCGTGCAGCACCGCTGCACTGATCACCTCCTCATCTCCCGTCATCGTTGATACAATGTCCTTCACTTCTACCGGATGAACGATATAAGGACGCTTTGTACCCTTCCTGAATTGCCCTTCGTGTGCCTTAAATGCGAATTCGACTGCTCTGTCAATCATACTCTTACCTCTCTTAATGCCGCTATTCATCTAACAGATACTCTTCCTCCTCAATTCCTTCACGAAGCCTCGCTTTTTCTTTTTTATGGAATAAGTTAAATATACAGGGAACGACGAACAAAGTCAATACAGTTCCGTATATCAATCCGCCGATTGTTACAACTGCCATAGGCTGAACCATGTCCGCCCCCATGCCCACACCGACTGCAAGGGTCGATAAGCCAAGGATTGTAGTAAGCGCTGTCATAATAATTGGCCGAAGTCTGGTCATTCCTGCCTCAACCAGAGCTTCCCTCTGCTCCATTCCATTTTCTATTAGCTGATTCGCATAGTCAATAAAGACAATTCCGTTATTTACAATAATACCTGACAGCATCACGAAGCCAATCATAGCAATCACACTGACCGGCATCTGAGCGATATAAAGCGCCAAAAGTCCTCCGGTAAACGCAAGAGGTACGGTAAACATAACAATAAAAGGTGAACGCATGGACTGGAACTGTGCCACCATGATAAGGTACATGAACACTAACGCCAAAGCAAGCATCTTGAACAGTTCAACCATTGCCTCCATAATCGTCTCATCCTCACCGGTCATCTTAATCTCATATCCCTCTGGTGCACTGTAACCGCCCAGGGCTTTCTTCACCCTGCTGCTCACCAGGCCGATATTATCCCCGTCTTTAATCTCC
>ERZ808037.2269-NODE-2269-length-10195-cov-3.373592_pt1 | contig 10195 bp, 7 predicted proteins | sample MGYA00380190_ERZ808037 | MGnify/ENA primary metagenome ERZ808037 (study PRJEB31490, sample SAMN06133399) | mouse gut metagenome | isolation source: J9 | host: mice | place: China: Chengdu | collected 2015-05 ...
CAGAATACCGATAAAAAGGGAGCTGTAAACCTCTTTCGTGATTAAAGCAAGTGCGATAGCGACAATGGGCGGAACAAGCGCCCAAAAAGTGGCATACATAGAAGGCGTATATTCCGCCTCTGCTTCCGCCGCAAATGCGGTGAGAGGAAGCAATGCCATACATAGCAGCAGGACGCCAGCCCCGCCAAACAGCTTTTTCTTTTGCATTTTCATTTCCATTTACCCCGTTTCTTAAAATAATATGTATTAATTTTGTATAAATATAAATGAATTTTAGCACTAAACGTTATAAAAAAGAAGGGTTTTATTTAAAAATTTCCTAAATAAAAAGCGCCTAAAAGTCAGAAATAACTTTAAGACGCCTTTTTTTATATGCAGCCCGTGCAGCGGAAATATGCCATTATGCGGCGCACGGGGTACACAGCGAATAAGGGAAGATGAATCTTCTCTACTCGATTATAATAGAAAATTATGCCACAGCGAAGAAGTTGCCGCCAGCGGAGAATCCTGTAGGATTCGGGTATCAAAAGGTCATACCATATAGAATATACTTACGCTTAATAAACCATCGCCGTTTCTTTTCCGGTCATAACTCGGATTGCGCCTTGTGCCAGAGCGAGAAGTTCATCTTCGCCGGGGTATACGGTAACAGGAGCGATAAAGCCGGCTTTTTCTTTCAAACCATCCGTCACTGCTTTGTCATAAGCGATGCCGCCGGTCATAATAATCTGGTCTACTTTGCCTTTCAGGACACATGCCATAGAGCCGATGTCTTTGGCAACCTGAAGGATAAATGCTTCGCGGATTTCCTCAGCTTCTTTGTTTCCTTCGTCCACCATTTTGTCCACATCCCTCATGTCGTTGGTATTCAGGTATGCGTTGAAGCCGCCGTTGCCAACCAGTTTTTTATAAACTTCTTTTTCGGTATATTTACCGGAGAAGCACATTTTGATTAATGCTCCGGGAGGAACTGCGCCAGCCCTTTCCGGGGAAAATGCCCCATCACCGTCAAGGGCGTTGAATACGTCTACGACTTTGCCTTTTTCATGGGCGCCTACGGAAACACCGCCGCCCATATGGACAACGATTAAGTTCAGGGAATCATAAGCTACCCCTTTTTCGTTAGCATAACGTTTGGCTACCGCTTTTTGGTTGAGGGCATGGAAGATACTGATGCGGGGCAGTTCCGGTACACCGGAATACCTTGCGGTGGGCATAAGTTCGTCCACAACAACCGGGTCTACAATATAAGAAGGAATCCCAATGGAATCAGCGATTTCCCTTGCAAGAATGCCGCCAAGGTTGGAAGCATGCTGGCCCTGTACGCCTACTTTCAAATCCCCCAGCAAATCATCGGTAACCGCATAGGTACCGCCGGGGATAGGTTTCAACATACCGCCGCGCCCTACAATTACATCTAAAGATTTCATATCGAAATCTTTTTCTTTCATTAAATCCAGAATAATGTTTTTCCTGAAATCTTTTTGCTCTACGATAGAAGCATATTGCGCGATTTCTTCCGTAGAGTGCCTTAAAGTTTCTTCAAATAACAATGTTTCGTCTTCAAATACACCGATTTTGGTGGATGTGGAGCCGGGATTAATAATTAAACTTTTGATTGCCATAGCGATTCTCCTTTTTATTTTAAATAATCAGCAACAACCGCACCAAGGGCAAGGGAATTTACTTTTACTTCCATAGAATCGGAACGGGAAGTTAAGATAACCGGTGCCTTTGTACCTGTTAAAATATTGCCGTTTTTCAATTTTGCCGTATGTACGATAGCTTTGTATACCAAATTGCCTGCGTGGATATCAGGGAAAAGAAGGATATCCGCATCGCCTTGAATCGGTCGGCCGGTAGCGCCCTTGTGCTTTGCAGCTTCTGCATCAATGGCAAGGTCAAGGGAGAGGGGACCGTCAACAACGCATCCGGTGATTTCCCCGTCTTTGTTCATCCGGGTAAGTTCCGCAGCTTCTACAGTAGCGGGCATCTTGGGATTTACCACTTCTACAGCAGCAAGAGGAGCTACTTTCGGGCATTCAATGCCGCATGCCTTTGTAATTTCCAGTGTATTGCTGATAATGTTCACTTTGTCTTCCAAAGTTGGGTAAGGGATAAAAGCTACGTCTGTCAAAAACAGAAGGTGATCAATGCCTTCGATATCAAAAACACAAACGTGGGATAACGGTTTCCCTGTACGCAGCCCGACTTCTTTGTCAAGGACGCTTTTTAAGAAATGTTTTGTGTCGATAAGCCCCTTCATGTACATATCTGCCTTGCCTTCATGCACTAATTTGACAGCCGCCAAGGAAGCTTCGATATCGTCTTCTACGTTTACGATTTCAAAGTCGCTGATATCCACCTGGATGTCTGCTGCGATTGCCCTGATTTTGGACTCATCCCCTACTAAGATAGCATCTGCAATCTGCCTGTCCTTTGCAGCCCTTACGGCCTCCAAAACAGCGGAATCCTGCGCAACGGCAACGGAAACCTTTTTCATGGGGATTTCTTTTACCTTAGAAATTAAATCGTCAAAAGTTTTGCTCATTTGTCTGCACCTCGTACTTAAAATTTTTGATTATTACCTTACTAATAGGGCACGATTTATCTAATCGTTAAAATAATAACACTTCTTATATTTAAGGTCAAGGGCAGAGGGAGCCTATTTTCACGGAAATCATACCAACTTCTTAAATTCCTTGGCGTACAAAGGTTGAATATCACCAGCAAATCTGTTAAAATAAACAGTGGTTTTTTGTAAACAGCGGAATTTTATGTTGAAAAGGCGGCACGCATGTAGTTTTTGTGCATGATTGCCATGATAAAGGAAAAGGCAAGATGACGGCGCTGCCGGATGATGAAGTCGATGGATGACATAGGAGTTTGACGATGAATATTGTAAATAAGGTTTTTGGAACTCATAGCGAGAGGGAATTGAAGAGGATTGCCGGTATGGTGGATAAAATCGAGTCTTTAAGACCTTCTATGCTCCAACTGACGGACGAGCAGTTAAGGGAAAAAACAAAAGAGTATAAAAAACGCCTTCAGGATGGGGAGACGTTGGATGACCTTCTGCCGGAAGCATATGCGACCGTAAGAGAGGCGGCCAGGCGTGTGCTGAATATGGAGCATTACCGCGTACAGTTGATTGGCGGCATTATCCTCCATCAGGGACGCATTGCGGAGATGAAGACCGGGGAAGGGAAGACGCTTGTTTCTACGCTTCCGGCATATTTGAATGCGTTGGAAGGAAGAGGCGTACATGTCGTAACGGTCAACGACTATCTGGCAAAGCGCGATGCGGAGTGGATGGGGCAGGTGCATGAGTTTCTTGGGCTAAAGGTTGGCGTAGTGCTGAACGATATGAAGTCCGATGAGAGGAGAGAGCAGTACAACTGCGATATCACCTATGTTACGAACAATGAACTGGGCTTTGATTACTTAAGGGATAATATGGTGATTTATAAGGAGCTGCTTGTACTCCGCGAGCTGCACTATGCGATTATCGACGAAGTCGATTCGGTGCTTGTGGACGAGGCAAGGACACCCCTTATTATTTCAGGGCAGAGCGGGAAATCCACGAAGCTGTATGAAGCTTGCGACGTTTTGGCCAGACAGTTAAAACGAGGGGCGGATATGGAAGCCCTTACCAAGATGGATGCCATTATGGGTGTGGAACGGGAAGAAACCGGTGATTTTATCGTGAATGAAAAGGATAAAATCGTTAACCTGACGGCGGAAGGCGTGTCTAAGGTGGAACGTTTCTTCCAGATTGAAAATCTGGCCGATCCGGAAAACCTGGAAATACAGCATAATATTAACCTGGCTTTAAGGGCCCATAACTTAATGTTCCGGGATCAGGACTATGTGGTGAAGGATGAGCAGGTTTTGATTGTGGATGAGTTTACAGGGCGCATTATGCCGGGGCGGCGCTACTCGGATGGGCTTCATCAGGCGATAGAGGCAAAAGAGCATGTGAAGGTGAAGAGGGAGAGCAAAACACTGGCTACCATCACTTTCCAGAACTTTTTTAATAAATTCGATAAAAAAGCGGGTATGACAGGTACGGCATTGACCGAAGAGAAGGAATTTCGTGATATTTATGGGATGGATGTTATTGAGATTCCTACCAATAAGCCCGTAATAAGAAAAGATTTGCAGGATGCGGTTTATAAGACGAAAAAGGAAAAGCTGTATGCTATTGTAGAAGCGGTAAAGGAAGCCCATGCGAAAGGGCAGCCGGTACTGGTAGGTACGATTACCATTGAGGCTTCGGAGGAAATCAGCCGCTTATTGACGAAAAACGGTGTACCGCATAAAGTATTGAATGCGAAGTTCCACGAGCTGGAGGCGGAGATAGTTGCCGATGCCGGCGTGCATGGGGCAGTGACTATCGCCACCAATATGGCGGGGCGTGGTACGGATATTAAGCTGGATGATGATGCGCGGGCAGCCGGAGGGCTGAAGATTATCGGTACGGAGCGCCATGAATCGAGACGTATTGATAACCAGCTGCGCGGGCGAAGCGGGCGGCAGGGAGACCCCGGGGAGTCCAAATTCTATATATCGCTGCAGGATGATTTGATGCGTCTGTTCGGTTCTGAGCGTCTGATTGGTATGTTTAATACATTGGGCATTCCGGAAAATCAGGAAATTGAGCATAAATCATTGACAAAAGCGATTGAATCGGCGCAGAAGAAGATAGAGAACAACAACTTCGGAATCCGTAAAAACTTGTTGGAATATGACCAGGTGATGAACGAGCAGAGGGAAATTATTTACGAAGAAAGAAGACAAGTATTAAGCGGCGAGAGCATGAGGGATTCCATTTTCAAGATGGTTACGGATATTGCGGAAAATGCGGTAGATATCAGCATCAGCGATGAAGCTGATATTGATGATTGGGATTTTTCCGAACTGAATGCCCTGCTATTGCCTACCATACCTATCCGTCCGGTGAATACAGGAAGGGTATTGAAGCCGAAGAAAAACAGCTTAAAGCAGCAGCTGAAAGAAGAAGCAATAAAATTGTATGAAACGAAAGAAGCGGAATTTCCTAATCCGGAAGCGATGCGTGAAATCGAAAGAGTTATCCTTTTAAAGGTTATCGACCGTAAATGGATGGATCATATCGACGACATGGATCAGCTCCGCCAGGGCGTAGGGCTACAGGCTTACGGCCAGAGAGACCCTTTGGTGGAATATAAGCTCAACGGTTATGAAATGTTTGACGAGATGACCCAGAATATAAAAGAAGAGACGGTGCGCTTGCTGTTCCATGTCCGCATTGAACAGAAGGTAGAGAGGGAACAGGTCGCGAAAGTAACAGGAACGAATAAGGACGATTCCCTTCCCAAAGGGCCGGTGAAGAGGGAAACGGAGAAAGTATATCCCAATGACCCCTGCCCTTGCGGAAGCGGGAAAAAATATAAACAGTGCTGCGGAAGGAAATAAAAAGCGGCCCGGATAGAATATATAGAAAGTGTGGTGAACGTTAAGTGGTAGAATTGGATCAGATGAAAACAGAATTGCAGACATATGAAAGTCCGCTTGCGGAAGTGAGGGATTCACTTTGACTTAGCAAATAAGTCAAGGCGTGTGGAAGAACTGGAAAGGGAAATGGAAGCCCCTGGTTTTTGGGATGACCCAGAAGTTTCCAACCAGAAGATGAAAGAACTGAAAAACCTTAAGGATACGGTGGATACCATCCAAGGATTGGAACGCCAATATGAGGATATCGGGGATTTAATCGAAATGAGCTACGAAGAGGATGACGCGGAAATGGCTGCGGACATACGCTCCGAGTTGGATACATTTATTGCGACTTTTGAGGATATCCGTATCCGTACTCTATTGTCCGGGGAATATGATAAGGATAATGCAATCCTTAAGCTGAATGCGGGTGCAGGCGGAACCGAAAGCTGCGACTGGTGCGGTATGCTTTACCGGATGTATACTAGATGGGCGGAACGCAAAGGCTTTTCTGTGGAAGTGCTGGATTATCTGGACGGTGAGGAAGCAGGCATCAAGTCGGTAACTTTTCAGGTAAACGGTGTGAATGCGTACGGCTATTTAAAATCGGAGAAAGGGGTACACCGGCTGGTACGTATTTCCCCTTTCAATGCACAGGGGAAACGGCAGACCTCTTTTGTGTCTTTGGATGTTATGCCGGATATAGAAGAAGATATGGATGTGGACATCAATGATGATGATTTGCGCATTGATACGTACCGAAGCAGCGGTGCAGGAGGGCAGCATATTAACAAAACCTCATCGGCCATAAGGATTACCCATTTGCCTACCGGAATTGTAGTGCAGTGCCAAAACGAGCGCTCCCAGTTCCAAAATAAAGATAAGGCGATGCAGATGTTAAAGGCGAAGCTTTACCTTTTGAAACAGGAAGAAAATGCGGAGAAGCTTTCCGATATCCGCGGGGAAGTAAAGGAAATCGGGTGGGGGAACCAGATACGCTCTTATGTACTACAGCCATATACGATGGTGAAAGACCACAGGACAGGAGAGGAGTCCGGCAATGCGGATGCCGTACTGGACGGCGGATTAGACCCGTTTATTAATGCTTACCTGAAATGGATGAGTGTTGGCGGGAGAGCGGTAGAAGAATAAAAATAGTTTTGCATGACAGCATTGCCATTATGATATGGCAATGATGTTTCTTATCTTATTTGTACAGCCCCATACAGAGGAAATATACTGTTATGAGCAAAAGAAAAATGGCTGCTGATGCAGCCATTCCAGTACAAGCGTGTGTTATGATGGGCACTTTTTTGCTAATATTCCTTTGATTCTTCTATGGATGTATCTTCCTGTGCAACAGAGCCTTCGGTGACCGTAGCTTTATCTTGCAGAGATACACTAGGTTCTAAATTTTCTTTTAGCAAAATATTTTCCCTATCTGTAATTTCTTCTTTCCTCAAATCTGCTCCCTGTATTTCCGCATTTTCTTGAATTGCCATATCCCCCTGTATGACCGCATTTTCTTGAATTGCCATATCTCCCTGTATGCCTTCATTTCCTTGGATTGTTGTATTCCCCTGTACGTTTCTATTTCCCTGAATAGTCGAATTGTCCTGTACGTCCACATTTCCTTGAATGGCCGAATTTTCCTGCACATCCGCATTTCTTTGCATTGCCATATTTTCCGGCATTATCGTTTGGTTTTGTTTTTGTATCCTGTTCCGGTTTTTCATCAAATCCATATAAAAATTGGCCATAACCGTATTCGTGTAAGGTATCAGCCATAAAAAGGCGATGCAAAAGGAGAAGGTGCCTAGCATATAGAGGGGAAGGAAGCTGACGGAAATATAAAACAGCCGGCCTTTGTGCCCCTTCATAATGCGGCAGCTCATTTTAAGCAGCTCTTTGGCAGAATATTGCGGGAAGTCCTGTAATAAAAAGAAAACTTGCGAAAGCATCAGGTTAATGATGAAGATAACCGCCATACCGATAACGCAGAAAATGGACATAAGCAATAGGTAAGAGGTACGGGCGGTAGTCAAATAAAGGTAATAAAAAATCATCATAGGCGCTGAACCAATATAGGTTGTTAAAGAAAGTACAAACTGCAAGAGGATTGCTTTATCGGGATGAGCCTTGAAACCATAAAATATATCCCCAGCAAAAACAGGCTGCCCACAAATAAGCTTTAGATAGAGATACGCTTCACCGGATGCCAGAATACCAACCAGCAGACTGACGATAAAGCTAATCAAATAGTAAATGATAAGCTCCGGGATGGTTTGCGCAGTGATTAACATAGAAGGGATATATGTGATTAATAAAGCGGCAAGCCCCATAAGAAGTAAAGCGCCTACCATTGTACCGTAATGGCCGAACAACTGGTCTTTGGAGATGCCTTTCAGTTCGGCGGAGGATTTAAAGGTATTCATAGATTCAAGTCTCCCATTCAAAAAATCTTTTTACACTGCCATGTCAACGTTCATTCCCTGATATTTTATGGAATCGGCAGTTTTCAAATCCTTTTGGTAAGGATTATCTTCGTTGTAATATTTAATCTGTGTTGTAGTAGTTCCACCGGATACATAGCTCCGTCCGCATTCTGGGCATACCGCTGTGTGGATGGATACATTGGCGGAGAGGACTTCCCCATTATTCGTAGCCGCTTTTTTATAAGCGTTGGAAACATGTTCCTGCTCATGGGAACGGACTGCAGATGCGGCGGATTGGGGGGAAATATGAGTAGCCGCTTTAAAAGATACCATCTCATCGGATCCGTCCTGATATTTCCTGTTTTTGCAAGTTTCGCATTCTGCGGGGGAAGATTTCCTTCCGGGGGATTTTACATTGGATTCGCCCGGGTTCATTGTCACTTTAGAACCTTCTGCATTGTTGCCGGAAGCGTTGCCGACAGGGCTGCTATAATTGGCAAAATTACTGATTGGACTGATTGTACTCATAAAGCCACCATACCTTTCTCACATTACATTATTCAAAACCAAAAGTTTCGTTAATCATATCTTCAATAGATTGTCCCAGGACATCTTCCGTGGATTCCCCGTAAATCTGCTCGAATTGGGCATCATACGTCCGTGCGGCATCCTGCAAAATTTCCGGATGGGAAAAGATAAACGAAAGAGTGGTAATGAGGATGCCCAGATTCATGACAAGGCCTCCGGCACCGCAGATAAGCCCGGTCATGGCCTGCCCTGCCATACGGGATTTTGAGCCTTTCGATAGAATCGCAAGGATAATCGCAATGCTTCCCAAAATCAAAGGGATATAAATCGTCATTAAAATAGTGGACAAAATGGAAATAATGCCAAGCACCATAGCGGCATTGGCAAGTTTCTGCCCCGGCATAATATACGGAGGGGAATATTGATAGCCATACGGCGAATTTCCCATAGGACGGTTCGCGTTATAGGGGTTTTGATTTGGATTGTTTTGAGTGCCGTTATTATTAAAATCCATGATTTTCTCCATTCCAGTTTTTCACGTTCTGAAAATATAATTCCCTAAAATATACATTTTCATTGTAACACTTAATAACTCATAATACAATCTTGAAAATTGGATAGTTTTCATATAGGATATTGAATAGGAACATAGAAATGAGGTAAATTATGGATATTATATTAAAATTAAGTCAGGAACTTGCAGTACAGAAATGGCAGATAGAAGCTGCTGTTAAATTGATTGATGAAGGAAATACAATTCCTTTTATTTCCAGATACCGTAAGGAGGCAACAGGTTCGCTAAATGACGAGGCGCTTCGTAATTTGTACGAGAGGCTTGTTTATTTGCGCAATCTGGAAGAAAAGAAGGAACAGGTTATCGGAAGCATAGAAGAACAAGGAAAGCTGACGGACGAGCTAAAAGAAAAGATTCTTTCGGCGGAAACACTTGTAGTTGTAGAAGATTTGTACCGCCCATACCGGCCAAAACGTAAGACAAGGGCGAGCGTGGCCAAAGAAAAGGGATTGGATGGATTGGCGGAATGGATATTGGCGCAGGATGCTAAGTGCCCTTTGGAAGAAGAGGCAGCCAAATATATCAATGAAGAAAAAGAAGTAAAAACAGCAGCAGAAGCGATTCAGGGCGCAAAGGACATTATTGCAGAGAGCATTTCCGATGAAGCGGACTACCGTATCTATATCCGGAACATTACAATGGAAGAAGGTATGGTGGTTAGCACGGCAAAGGATGATAAAGCCGAAAGCGTATATGAAATGTACTATAATTATGAAGAGCCGGTTAAAAAAGCGGCAGGCCATAGGATACTTGCTTTAAACCGTGGGGAAAGCGAAAAAGTCCTGACGGTAAAAATCGTGGCGCCGGAGGAACGAATCCTCCGTTTTTTGGAAAAGAAAGTGATTACATCCGATAATGAGGTTACAGCCCCTGTTTTGACGGCGGTGATCGATGACAGTTACCACCGCCTGATTGCCCCGGCTATTGAAAGGGAAATCCGCAACGAACTGACGGAAAAGGCGGAAGACGGCGCGATTTCGGTATTTGGGAAAAACTTGGAGCAGCTATTGATGCAGCCTCCGATTGCAGGGAAAGTAGTGCTGGGCTGGGATCCGGCCTTCCGTACGGGCTGCAAATTGGCGGTAGTGGATGCGACGGGGAAAGTATTGGACACCAAAGTTATTTTCCCGACGGCACCCCAAAATAAAGTAACGGAAGCCAAGACAGAGCTGAAAAAATTAAT
>ERZ808037.2274-NODE-2274-length-10179-cov-6.843397_pt1 | contig 10179 bp, 10 predicted proteins | sample MGYA00380190_ERZ808037 | MGnify/ENA primary metagenome ERZ808037 (study PRJEB31490, sample SAMN06133399) | mouse gut metagenome | isolation source: J9 | host: mice | place: China: Chengdu | collected 2015-05 ...
TGGTGGGAACAACAGGGCTCGAACCTGTGACCCCTTGCTTGTAAGGCAAGTGCTCTCCCAGCTGAGCTATGCTCCCCGATCGTTTCTCCGTTCGTCAGACGGCAGAAGCAATTATACCAAGTAAAATGGAACCTGTCAAGAATAAAATGAAAAAATTATGGCAAAAATTATGGCTCGATGGGACTGCTCGATGGGACTTGAAAAAATAGTTGACTTTTGATCGGGGCGGTGGTAAGATGCATAAAAATGAATGCAGAACTCTTTGCCGCCGGGTAAAGAGGGAGACGCCAGACCTTCTATCGTTAGGCCGCAGAAGATAGAGGGACTGGCGTTCTGTTTTTACGGTGGGGGGAGGGCAGAGCTGCTTTAGGCGCGACAGGCAAAAAGCCACAGGTGTGCATATTCGGCTCCCGGCCTGCTTCCGGGGCCGGTGCAGAATACGATTAGGAGGATTTCATGATGAAAAAGTTTATTACGGACCCCTCGTTCTGGGAGCTGTTTCCCGGCGCCGCCATCGGCGTGCTGGCGGTGAAGGACATCAATGAGGCTGCCCAGCTCGGGCCGGAGCAGGCCGCGGAGGTGGAGGAGCTGCTCAAAAATGCCAACGCTGCTGCGCTGGGCCATCTGGAGGAGGGTGTGGCGCTGTCCCAGAACCGGCCGGTGGCGGTGTGGCGGGAGGCCTATCAGAAGTTCCCCACCAAAAAGGGGGCCCGCTGCTCCATCGAGGCGCTGCTGAAGCGGGTGTCCAAGGGGGAGCCGGTGGGAACCATCGCTCCCACGGTGGATATCACCAACGCCATCTCCCTGAAGTACGCCCTGCCCATCGGGGCGGAGGATCTGGATGCCTTTGAGGGCGATCTCCATCTGGGCGCAATGGCGGGGGGCGAGGACTTTCTGCCCATTGGCGCGGAGGAGCCTGATCCCCCCAGGCCGGGCGAGCTGGCCTATTATGACGCCGCCGGTGTGGTGTGCCGCTGCTGGAACTGGCGGGATGGCAAGCGCACCGCGGTGAAGGACACCACAACCGCCGAATTCATCGCCATGGAATGTGTCGATCCGGAGCGGATGGATGCCTTGAAGGCCGCGCTGGACGAGTTGGCCGAACTGCTGGAGCGCTACACCGGGGCCAAAGTGGTGTCCAAGGGTGTGGTGGACAGTGCCAACCGAGAGATGCTGATTCAGGAGTGAGCTGCGGCGGGACGTTCTTTCCGTGCGCTAATCCGTGCGCTAACCGTGCGCTAATCCGTACGCTAATCCGCAAAATGATATTTACAACCGGCTCAAATCGTGGTAATATATAAAATTGTTGAAGTTTTCTACTCCAACGATATGAAAATGAGGAGTGTTCCTTTATGAGCCGTATGGTCGGTACTGTGTCCCGGGGCATCCGCACCCCCATCATCCGCAGTGGGGACGATCTGGTGGAGATCGTGACCGATTCCCTGCTGGAGGCCGCCGCCGAGGATGGCTTTTCCCTCCGCGACCGGGACATTGTGGCCATGACTGAAGCCATCGTGGCCCGGGCCCAGGGCAACTACGCCACCGTGGATCAGATCGCCGCCGACGTCCGGGCCAAGCTGGACGGGGAGACGGTGGGCGTGATCTTCCCCATCCTTAGCCGCAACCGCTTCGCCATCTGCCTGCGGGGCATCGCTAAGGGGGCCAAAAAGATTGTGCTCATGCTCAGCTACCCCTCCGACGAGGTGGGCAACCACCTGATCAGCCTGGACGCTGTGGACGAGAAGGGGGTGGATCCCTACAAGGATGTGCTCACCCTGGAGCAGTACCGGGCGCTGTTCGGCTATGAGAAGCACCCCTTTACCGGGGTGGACTACGTGGCCTACTACCAGGAGCTCATCGAGGGCTGCGGTGCCCAAGTGGAGATCCTCTTTGCCAACGATCCCCGAGCCATTCTGCCGTACAGCAAAAACGTGCTGTGCTGCGACATCCACACCCGCCAGCGCACCAAGAGGCTGCTGAAGGCTGCCGGAGCGGAGCAGGTGTTCGGCCTGGACGAGATCCTCAATGCCCCCGTCAACGGCAGCGGGTATAACGAGCACTACGGCCTGCTGGGCTCCAACAAATCCACTGAGGAGCAGGTAAAGCTGTTTCCTCGGGACTGCCAGGGGCTGGTGGAGGCCATCCAGAGGAAGCTGCTGGAGAGAACCGGCAAGCACATCGAGGTTATGGTCTACGGCGACGGCGCGTTCAAGGATCCGGTGGGCAAGATCTGGGAGCTGGCGGATCCGGTGGTTTCTCCAGCCTACACCGCCGGTTTGGAGGGCACGCCCAACGAGCTCAAGCTGAAATATCTGGCGGACAACGACTTCGCCCACCTGTCCGGCGAGGCGCTGAAGGAGGCCATTAAGGATCGCATCCACAAGAAGGACGGGGATCTGGTGGGACAGATGGTGTCGGAGGGCACCACCCCCCGCCGCCTCACCGATCTCATCGGTTCCCTGTGCGATCTGACCTCCGGCTCCGGCGACAAGGGCACCCCGGTGGTTTTTATCCAGGGGTATTTCGACAACTACACCACCGAATAAAGCTTAATCTGTGCAGATAAGGCCCTTGCCGGGAAACAAACCGGCAAGGGCCTTAAACCTGTATTCACAACCTCAAACGCGGTCTGGACGGGTCTTTTTTCGCCAGACAAGCGCAGCAGGAGGAGAAATCCCATGGAATTATATGTTGTAAAAAATGGCGACACCGTCTATCAGATTGTGGGGGTACAAATTCCATTCTTGTGCGGACAGTAGCAGTACCATCGGCGTTGAATTTTACAACGATTTTACACTTCCTCCCTTTTGGATTTTACATGACCGCGGTAAGATGGCATTGTAAACCGAAAGGGAGGTTATTTTATGAGAAAGTCAAAAAACTTCGTTTGCACACTTCTGACCGGGGGTGTTATCCTTGGCCTGCTGGCGGGGTGCGCCAGAAGTACGTCTGGCACGGTGTCCACCGACGGCTCTACCTCTATGGAGAAGGTCATCGGGGTGCTGGGCGAAACCTTTGAGAACGAAAATGCCGGCATCACCTTTACTTACAACCCCACCGGCTCCGGCTCGGGCATTCAGGCAGTGCAGGAGGGGCGGTGTGATATTGGCCTGTCCAGCCGCTTGTTAAAGCAGGAGGAGACCGACAGCGGCTTGACGGCCACCGTGCTGGCCTATGACGGTATCGCCGTCATCGTCCACCCGGACAACCCGGTGACCGATCTGGACGTGGACACCATCGCCAAGATCTACACCGGGGAAATTGCCAACTGGGAGGACGTGGGCGGCAGCGACGCTGAGATCGTTCTCATTGGCCGGGAGGCAGGCAGCGGCACCCGGGACGGGTTTGAGTCCATCACAGGCACGGGCGAAAAGTGCCGGTACCGTCAGGAGCTGACCTCCACCGGCGACGTGATCACCACCGTGGCCCAGAACCCCGACGCCATCGGGTACGCCTCTCTGGCATCGGTGGGCGACAGCGTGAAGGCTCTGGCAGTGGGCGGCGTGACCCCCAGCGAGGAGACGGTAAAGGACGGCAGCTATGCCATCCAGCGTCCTTTTGTGCTGGTAACCAAGACGGACGCCAAGCTCTCGCCCGCCGCCCAGAAGTTCTTTGACTTTGCAACTGCCCCAGAAAGTGCAGGGCTGATTGCCCAAGCCGGCGTGGTGGCCGCCAACTGATATGAAGGGCCGTGTGTTTGAACGCGCTGTCCACGGGGCCTTTCTGGCGCTGGGGTTGGTGACGGTGGGGTGCGTGCTGCTCATCACAGTCTACCTGATCGTCTCCGGCCTTCCCGCCATCCGGCAGATCGGCCTTGGAGCGTTTCTCTTTGGTGATACATGGGCCTCTACGGCAACAGAGCCGAAGTTTGGCATTCTGCCCTTCCTTCTCACCAGCGTCTCCGGCATGGCGGGGGCCATGGTCATCGGCGTGCCCATCGGCTTTTTCGCCGCCGTTTATCTGGCAAAGGCCGCCCCCAGGGGCGTCAAAACAGTGGTGGAGCATATTGTAAGCCTGCTGGCGGGCATCCCATCGGTGGTCTATGGCCTCGTTGCGATGATGGTGCTGGTGCCGTGGGTGCGGACGGCGTTCCATGTTCCCGACGGGGCGGGGCTTCTGGTGGCTATTTTGGTGCTGGCGGTAATGATTCTGCCCTCCATTATCAAGGTGTCGGTGACCGCGCTGGAGGCAGTGCCCAAGGAATATGAGGAGGCCTCCATGGCTCTGGGTGCCACCCGGGTGGAGACATGGTTCCGGGTATCCGTCCCCGCCGCCAAAAGCGGCATAGCCGCGGCGGTGGTGCTGGGAGTGGGCCGGGCCATTGGAGAGGCCACGGCGGTGATGATGGTGGCGGGCAACGCGCCCAATATGCCGGGACTTTTCCAGAGTGTCCGCTTCCTCACCACCGCCATCGTCAGCGAAATGGCCTATTCCGGCGGATTGCAGCGGCAGGCCCTGTTTTCCATTGCCCTTGTACTCTACCTCTTTATTCTACTCATCAACGCCACGCTGAACTTCGTTTTGAAGCGGGATAGGGGGGCTTGAGCGTGCGAAAGGCAAAAGACCTCCTCCGCATGGGGCTTATGGGTATGGCGACTGCTATCATCTGCGCCCTGTCGGTATGTCTGGTGGGGTATGTGCTTTTGAAGGGACTTCCCCATTTGAGCTGGCGGCTCCTCACCACCGCCCCCAGCTACCTGACGGATACTGTGGGCATCCTGCCCGATATCCTCAACACACTTTACATCGTTGTGGCCGCCGTGGCCCTTGTTTTGCCGCTTGGGATAGGGGCGGCAGTGTATCTCAACGAATATGCCACGAACAAAAGGCTGGTGGGGGCCATCGAGTACGCCGCTGAGACCTTGTCCGGGATCCCTTCCATCATTTATGGCATGGTGGGGATGCTGGTGTTTTCCAATCTGCTGGGCTCCTGTCTGCTGGCCGGGGCGTTGACGCTGGTGGTGATGAACCTGCCCACCGTTATGCGGACGACCCAAGAGAGCTTGAAGACTGTCCCCCAGTCCTACCGGGAGGGGGCCTTTGGCTTGGGGGCGGGGAAATGGCGGGTCATCCGAACGGTGGTGCTTCCCGGCTGCGTAGATGGGGTGGTCACCGGCTGCATTTTGTCGGTGGGACGGATGGTGGGCGAGTCGGCTGCCCTTCTCTATACGGCGGGGTTTGCCCATACCCTCAATAACTTTTTTACCGGCCTTGGTTCTTCGGGGGCTACTTTGTCGGTGGCCCTCTACGTCTATGCCAAGGAGCCGGGGCCGGGGCGGCAGGAGGCCGCCTTTGCCATCGCCGCCATTTTGATGGCGCTGACCTTGATCATCAACCTGGCCGCCGCGCTGGTGAGCCGCTGGTTCAAAAGAAGGAGGGCGTTATGAACCCTATCATGACAGCCAAAGACCTGTGCCTTTGGTATGGGCAGAGCCAAGCGTTGAAGCAGATCTGCCTGGACATTCCGGAGCGGAGCATCACCGCCCTCATCGGTCCTTCAGGGTGCGGAAAATCCACATTTCTAAAAACGCTGAACCGCATGAACGATCTGATCCCCGGGGTGAAGATCACCGGGGAGGTTTGCTACGGCGGGCAGGACATTTTCAGCCCCGGCCTTGATGTGAACGCCCTTCGCAAGGAGGTGGGGATGGTGTTTCAAAAGCCCAACCCCTTCCCCATGTCCATCTACGACAACGTGGCCTACGGCCCCAGAACCCACGGTGTTCGGGGCAAGGCAAAGCTGGACGAGCTCGTGGAGCGTTCTCTCCGGGGTGCGGCCATCTGGGACGAGGTGAAGGATCGTATGCGAAAAAACGCTCTGGGCCTGTCCGGAGGACAGCAGCAGCGGCTATGTATTGCAAGGGCTTTGGCGGTAGAGCCAAAGGTTCTGCTCATGGACGAGCCCACCTCCGCTCTGGACCCCATCTCCACTTCCAAAATTGAGGAGCTGGCGATGGAACTGAAGCGGGACTACACCATCGTCATGGTCACCCACAATATGCAGCAGGCCCTGCGGGTTTCCGACCGCACCGCCTTTTTCCTGCTTGGGGAGATGGTAGAGGCGGGGGCTACCGAGGATGTTTTCTCCCAGCCCCGGGACAAGCGCACCGAGGACTATATCACCGGGAGGTTTGGGTAATGAGAAGCAAATTTGACGAGGAGATGGCCCTTCTCCACCGGGAGCTGATCCGAATGGGGGCGTTGTGCGAGGAGGCCATTGCCCTCACCGCCAAGGCGTTGGACGGAGATAGACAGCTTGCGGCCCGTGTCCCGGCGGCAGAGGCGGAGATCGATCAGGCCGAACGGGACATCGAGGCTCTGTGCCTCAAGCTCCTTTTGCGCCAGCAGCCGGTGGCGGGCGACCTGCGGCAGATCTCCGCCGCGCTGAAGATGATCACCGACTTGGAGCGCATCGGCGACCAGGCCAACGACATCGCCGACATCGTCTCCACCATCGAGGGGGTGGAACAGGGCAACGCGGAACGGCTGCGCGCTATGGCCCAAGCCGCCATCCACATGGTCACCGCCAGCGTGGACGCCTACGTGCGTCAGGACGTGGAGGGGGCAAAAAAGGTCATCTTGTTTGATGACGCCATTGACAACGCCTTCCAAGAGGTTAAAATAGCCTTAGTAGACCACATCGCCCAAAACCCCGAGCTGGGCGAATACGCGCTGGACCAGCTAATGATTGCCAAGTATCTGGAGCGCATCGGCGACCACGCGGCAAATGTGGCAGAGTGGGTGGTGTTTGCTGCCACCGGCGTCCACAAAGGAGATAAGGTATGATCTGGTGTGTGGAGGACGACAACGGAATTTTGGAGACCGAGCTGTATGCCTTGACCTCTACCGGCTTTGCAGCCCGGGGCTTTGCCGACGGCTCCGCCGCTTGGGACGCGCTGCAAACGGAGCGTCCCGAGCTAATTTTGCTGGATGTGATGCTCCCCGGCGTGGACGGGGTGGCCCTCCTGCGGCGGATGAAGGATCGGCCTGACCTCCGGGACATCCCGGTCATCATGGCTACCGCCAAGGGAACGGAATACGACAAGATACAAAGCCTGGATTTGGGGGCGGATGATTACTTGGTCAAGCCTTTTGGCCTGATGGAAATGGTGTCCCGGGTCAAGGCGGTGCTTCGCAGGTGTTCTGCGGGGCAAAGGCAAACCATGCTGGCTTTGGGCGGCTTGACCCTGGACACTGCTGCCCACACAGTGACTGTGGATGGGGCTCGTCTGGAGCTGACCTTCAAGGAATTTGAACTGCTTCGGCTGTTTTTGACCCATCCGGGTAGAGCGTTTACCAGAGAGGAACTATTTTCCAGTGTATGGGGGGACAGCTATCAGGGGGAGACCCGGACTCTGGATATGCACATCAAGACCCTGCGCCAAAAGCTGGGGAAGTATGGGGGGCGCGTTGAAACGGTTCGGGGCGTGGGCTACCGGCTGGAGGGAAATTATGAGTAAAAAAATATTCCATGCCATCCTATTTACCGCTTTTGTTGTACTCCTCACCAGTCTGGTGGTGGCCATGAGCGGACTTTACGGATACTTTAGCGAACAGCAAGAACGCCAGCTCCGGGAGGAGCTTTCTCTGGCAGCCCAAGGGGTGGAGTTGAGCGGCCCGGCCTACCTGGAAGGAGTGGCGGGCAGTGAATACCGTCTGACATGGCTGGCCGGGGATGGGCAGGTGCTCTATGACACCCAGACCCCGGCAGAGACGTTGGAGAATCACGGTGGGCGGGAGGAGATCCAAGAGGCATTGGAGACGGGAGAAGGTTCCGGCTCGCGGATGTCCTCCACCCTGATGCGGCGCACCGTCTACCATGCCCGGCGGCTGGCAGATGGCACGGTGCTTCGCATCTCCGCCGATCAGGTGACGGTGCTGGCCCTGCTGGCTTGGATGTCCCAGGCCATTTTGCTGCTGATCGTTATCGCGGCGGTGGTCTCCTGGGTGTTGGCGGATAAGCTGGCCCGGCAGGTGGTCAAGCCGCTGAACAAGCTGGCTCTGGACGATCCGCTTTCCAACGACATCTATGAGGAGTTGACCCCCCTTTTGCGGCGCATCCACCATCAAAACCAGCAGATCCGGGAACAGGTAAAGGCTCTGCGGGTGCGTTCGGACGAGCTGGCCCAGATCACCGCCGGCATGAATGAGGGCATGGTACTGCTGAATGAGCAAGGGACGATCCTTCACCTGAACCCAGCGGCTCAAGCATTGTTTCATGCACCCGACGAATGGGAAAACCGCGATTTTCTGGAGGTGGACCGGGACGCGGAAATGAGCCGCGCCATTCAAACGGCCCTGACCACGGGACATGGAGAGCTGCGGGAGGTACGGGGCAGCCGGGAGTACCAGTTCGACGTAAGCCGGGTGGAATCCGGCGGCGCGGTGATCGGCGTGGTGATCCTTGCCTTCGACGTGACGGAAAAGGCTCAGGCCGAGCGCTCCCGCCGGGAATTCACCGCCAACGTGTCCCACGAGCTGAAAACCCCGCTTCAGTCCATTTTGGGCAGCGCGGAGCTGCTGGAAAACGGCACGGTAGCCCAGAGAGATGTTCCCCGGTTCGTGGGTCGTATCCGTGCCGAGGCCCAGCGGCTGGTAGCCCTCATTGAGGACATTTTACGCCTGTCCCAGCTGGACGAGGGCGGGGAGCTGCCCCGGGAGAGGGTGGAGCTTTTGACTCTGGCTCAGGAGGTCTGTGCCAGTCTGGAGCCGCAGGCCGAGGTCAAGAACGTCTCCCTTTCTGTCCGTGGCGAGCCGGTAGAGATCGCCGGTGTAAGGGCACTCCTTCACGAGATGGTCTATAATCTCTGCGATAACGCCATCAAGTACAATGTGGAGGGCGGGTCGGTGGAGGTGCAGGTTGTCCCAAAGGGGCAAAACGCCGTTCTCACCGTTCGAGACACGGGGATCGGCATCCCGCCGGAATATCAAGAGCGGGTCTTTGAGCGCTTCTTCCGTGTGGACAAAAGCCGCTCCAAGCAAAGCGGCGGCACCGGCCTTGGCCTTGCCATCGTCAAGCACGCCGTTCAATATCATAACGCTAAAATCAGGTTGGAAAGTAAAATCGGAAATGGAACAGCGATCCAAGTCACTTTCCCTATCTAAGAACCTGTATGCACAGCCGAAGCTGCCGGCTGGGCGAGGGGGCTTTTTCGCCAGACAAAGCGCATTTTCGCAGGAATATTTTAGTGGTCATCTTTCTGGTGTGGGGCAAGGTTCCGACGATCCTCATCCTGCCGTTCCTGGCGGGCATCATCTGCGACTATGCCCCCGCCGAGGTGGCCGGCTTTATGATGGGTGGCCAGAACTCAGTCATCAACATTGTGGTTCTGTTCGGTTTCGCCATCCTGTACTTCAATGCCCTGGATGATGTGGGCGTATTCAAGCTGATTATCAACGAGATGATGAAGCGCCTGGGCAACCACCCTTGGATTGTGCTGCTGATTACCTGCATAGTAGCCGCCATCTCCCACATGGACGGCGCCGGCGCCACCACCGTGGCTATCACCATCCCCCTGATGCTCCCCATCTACAAAAAAATGAAAATCAATCCCGCCGCTCTGATCCTCATGCTGAGCGTGGCATCCGGTATTTTGAACTTCATCCCCTGGTCCGCTCCGGTCGTGGGTCTCAGCGCTGTCATCCACTCCGATCCCAATGCGGTGTGGCAGTCCCTAATCCCTGTCCAAGTCGTGGGCGCTGTCCTGCTGGTGGGACTGTGCTTCGTCATTGACAGGGTGAAACGCAAGGCTGGCGCGGGTATGACCGACGCCGAGTTCCAGGAGATGCGCAAGGAGCTGGATCAGCCGGTGGAGATCACCGTGTCCAAGCCCATTTTGATTTTCGATATTATCCTGACCATCGTCCTGATCGCTGCCCTGCTGCTTGCTTGTCTGCCCGCCCCCGTGTGTTTCATGCTGGCCTTCGGCATCCTGCTGCTGACCAACTTCCAGGGTTCTAAGGATCAGATGGCCGTGATTACCCGCCACGCTTCCACCGCCTTCACCAGTAAGCGTCAAATAGGTGTGAACCTATCCCCATGATAAAATAGGGAAAAGAGGGTGCAGGGATGGCCGAAGAACTGAACTGTCAGAATTGCGGGAAAGGATTTATTCCAACGTGCCATATCACGCGGCAGAAATACTGCAGCAATGAGTGCCGGTACAGGTACAACAACGC
>ERZ808037.2275-NODE-2275-length-10174-cov-4.218679_pt1 | contig 10174 bp, 8 predicted proteins | sample MGYA00380190_ERZ808037 | MGnify/ENA primary metagenome ERZ808037 (study PRJEB31490, sample SAMN06133399) | mouse gut metagenome | isolation source: J9 | host: mice | place: China: Chengdu | collected 2015-05 ...
AAGCATAACCACAGAGAACACCGTGCCGATGATCGTATACTTAAAACTGTTAAAAAGTCCAAGCAGGATACCGGGGTCGGCAAACACCGATTTGTACCCGTCCAATGTAAACTGGCTCGGCAGAAGAAACGTCTTTCCCGCATACACATCGTAAGGGTTCGACACAGAGGCAATCAGCACATAATAGAGCGGATAAGCTACAATCAACAGAATTATGCTGCAGAGAACCACCAGAATGATATCGCTGCTCTTTTCGGAAAGTCCAGTCAGCTTTCCCGATTTTGTATTTTTTCCCATGCTGCACCTCCTATATGAAACTCGTGTCTTCCGATATCCGATTTGCCACTTTGTTCACCGCGATCAGCAGAATAATGTTGATCACCGTGTTAAACAGTCCCACCGCCGTGGAATAACTGTACTTGGCGCGCTCGATACCTTGTTGATAAACGTAAACCGCTATGACGTCACTCGCCGCTTTGTTCAAGTCTGTCTGTAGGAGCCATACCTTTTCAAAACCTACGTTCATCAGACCGCCCACGCTCATAATCAGATTCAGAACCATAATAGGCGCCAACTCCGGTATGTCGATATGGAGGATCCGCTGGAACAGGGATGCGCCGTCCACCTTTGCCGCCTCGTAGAGTGATGTATCTACATTAGCCAGCGTTGCCATGTAAACGATGATGCCCCAGCCTGCGTCCTGCCAGATGCCCGACGCGATGTAGATGGTGCGGAAGGCGGAAGACTCTGTCAGGAAATCTATGGATGTTCCCGCGATTAAGTTAATCAAACCGCCCGAAGGGCTTAAGAAAATACGAATCATACCGCAGATGACCATTGTGGAAATAAAGTGCGGCGCGTAGAGCACTGTCTGGGTAATTCTCTTAAAACGGTGAAACCGCATCTGGTTCATCATCAGCGCCAAAATAATCGGAATCGGAAATCCCCACAGCAGACTGTACAGGCTTAACAGTATTGTATTCTTCATCATGCGCCAGAAGGTCGGCGCGCTGAAAAACCGAAGGAACCACTCAAGACCGACCCACTCACTCCCCATGAATCCTTTACTCGCCTTGTAATCCCGAAAGGCAATCTGTATGCCGTACATGGGTATGTACTTATAGATAATTGTCAAAACCACAGGAACCAAAAGCATCAGATACAACTGCCAGTTATCCTTGATGCGCCTTCCGAGAGGTTTCCCTCCCGACATTACCGCCGGTTTTGCCGCTGCCGACTTATTTCTGCTCATGTTTTATCTCCTCCCTCTTCACGCAGCTTGTGATTGTGTGTCCTTTGTTTCGTGAAACGTTATTTCATCTTTTACCCAAATACTAGCACCATTTAAAAATTCAGTCAACATATTTCTGCTATTTTCTTGTCATTCTTTATATATTTTGTTATTTTATACGAATTTTATTATGCAAATTTGTGTGTTTTACATATGATAATTTCATATAACGTTTCATATACTGTTTTATTTCGGGCTTTACGCAACCATTTTTTTCCTTTATAATGACAGTATATAAAGTAAATTTTCTGCTGCGGTAGCCGGATTTCCACCTTAATTCCCTGTCCGGCTGTCTGTTTATCAAGTAGATTTCATGAAGTTTCACGGATTCGCGTGTGAAATGCTGAAATACAGCGTTTCGCGCACGGATTTGAGACTCCGTAAAGTGGAATCATAGAAGTTAGCGTAAAAAGGAAAAGAGGGTACTATGAAATCAGAACATTCCGTTCCTACGATGAAAGATGTGGCGAGAGAAGCCGGCGTTGCGCTGGGAACCGTATCTAAAGTGGTAAACGGCATTCCCGTGGGAGAATCTTACAGACTCCGCGTGGAAGAGGCGATCAAAAAATTAAATTACCAAGTTAACAGCTACGCGCAGGGACTAAAAGCGAACAAGACCTACACTGCCGCACTTTTACTTCCCAACACAGAGGAGCCCTTTTTCGCCTCCCTCGCCTACTATATCAATCTCGCGCTCCTAAAACGCAGATACCGTATGCTGTTGTGCTGTACTGATTTCAGCTCCGATCAGGAACAGGAATATGTCACCATGGCACAGCAGAATAAAGTGGACGGCATCATTGGGCTGACCTATAATCCAAATTTGCAGATTGAGGAAAATACCCCCTTCGTCGCGATCGACCGCTCTATGGGAGCCAAAATCCCCTGTGTGGCAAGCGATAATTTCGCCGGCGGTCAGCTTGCCGCAGAAAAACTGGCGGATCTTGGCTGTACCAATGTCGCGTTTCTCCGCATAGGCTCCTCATTGGACAACGAGCCGAACAAGCGTAAAGCCGGTTTTGAAAACGGCTGCCTCTCAAGAGGGCTTTCCTATGAAATGAAAATATTGAATGACGGGGAACCTTTTGAAGAGTTTACACGTTTTCTCTCCGAGCATATGCACGGCGGCAAACTTTCTTTTGACGGGGTTTTCTGTGTGACGGACAGACTTGCTTATCTTATTATAAAGACGCTCCGTCGGTTAAATCTGCGCGTTCCGGAGGACGTACAAGTGATCGGTTTTGACGGCATCCGGGTTTTCCCGGGAACAGAGTATGTCTGCTCCACCATTGTGCAGCCCGTTCCGGATATTGCCGAAATGTGTGTCAGCCTGCTTTTGCAGGAAAATATGTCCGCCAAGCCGCCTCTCGTCTGTCTGCCTGTTACCTATGTATACGGCGGGACGACCCGGGAAGACGAGATAAAACAGGATTGACAGACGAAACCCATTTAGAAAACAGAGCGGTCTGACTGCAAACATTCGCATTCGAGCGCCGCTAACACTCTGCTCACATCTTCACAACGATTTAAAGTTCTTCCACAACATGCTCTCTTTACTAACCCTGCTGCCGCGACGAAATAAAGGGCAGAGAAGAAGATGACATACGAATTTTATGTCTGCGCGCACCTGACGAAATGACATCTTCTGTGATTCTGACAACATCCATGAGCGAAACGTGCGCGGGAAAGGAGCATTTATGAACATAAAGGGAATAGGCGGCACAGGCGCGTCCCCGAACACGGCGGGAATGACAGCAGGCAAAAGCGGACAGATGGACGCGGAGAGCAAAAATCTGCAGCAACAGATTGAAAAGCTGCAAAATGATTTGAAGGAAATTTCCTCCAATCAGGAAATGCCTGTTGACACGAAAATGAAAAAACGGCAGGAAATCCAAAAGCAGATCAGCGAACTGCAGGTGCAGCTCCGTCATCACCAGATTGACGTAAAACGGGAGGAACGGGAAAAGAAAAAAGAAGAATCTTCCTTTGACGACATGATGGGAACGAAAAAGCAGGAAAGCCAAAATGGCGCTCCCAATGTAGGCATGTCGGCAGACAGCATGACCGCTATGGTTTCCGCCGATGTTTCCATCAAGCAGGCGAACGCGCAGGGAAGCGTGGCAAAAAAAATGGAAGGCAGGGCAAATGTGCTGGAAGCGGAAATAAAGATGGACAGCAGCAGAGGCGGCAATGTAGATTTGAAAGAAGCGGAATTGGCAGACGCTAAGGAAGCGGCACAGAAAGCCACCGCATCACAGTTTGCGTCCCTGGCACAGGCAGGCGAAACGATGCAAAATGCGGCAAAGAGTGATAAAGCTGACAACCGGACAGAAGAGGAGGAAAATGAAGAAAAGAACGTATCCGGCGAGGCAAAAGACGCTGAAAAACCGACTGAAGGCGCTTCCGACGTTCCTGACAACGAAGCTTTGGAAGAGCAGGTATCTTACAGTTATCATCCGGTAGACGTAAGACTTTAAAACAGAATTTTCGTTCCATATAAAAACGGGAAGGTCTGACGAAACAGAGCTTCCCGTTCTCGTTTTATCCTTTCAGCTTCTCGCTGAAATTCGACATCGCTTCGGAAATCTTAATCTGCTGTGGACAGACCTTTTCGCAGCTCCGGCACCCGACACAGGCAGAAGGATGCTTTTCCTGCGGCACCGCCATCAGCGCCATCGGTGCAATAAAACCGCCGCCCGTAAAACTGTGCTCGTTGTAAAGATTTAAGAGCATAGGGATATCCAGCCCCTGCGGACAATGGCTCGTGCAATACCGACATGCCGTACAGGGCAGCGTGCCATCTAACATCCCGTCTGCGATGGAAAGCAGTTTGTCCATCTCCTCTTTCGAGAGCGGCTTTTCCGTCTCAAACGTCCGGATATTCTCCTTCATCTGCTCTAAATCAGACATACCCGAGAGTGTCACAACAACTTCGGGAAGCGTCTGCAGAAAACGGAAAGCCCACGCAGGAATTTCTTCATCCGGACGCAGATTTTTCAACATTTTCTCCTCTTTTTCGGGAAGTTTTGCAAGTTTTCCGCCGCGTAACGGTTCCATTACCCAAACAGGAATGTGATAAGAGGTAAGCAGTTCCACCTTGCCCTTCGCATCCTGGAAAGACCAGTCCAGATAATTTAACTGAATCTGGCAAAATTCCATGTCTTTGCCGTATGCTTCCAAAAACCGTTTCATAATATCGCAGCTTCCGTGAGCGGAAAATCCGAGATGCTTAATCCGTCCGTTTTTCTTTTGCTCCATCAGATACGCGTAAATGCCGTATTTCTCATCCAGATAGGCATCGATATTCATCTCGCATACATTGTGGAAAAGATAAAAATCGAAATAGTCCACGCCGCACTTCTCAAGCTGCTTTTCAAAAATCTCCTCCACTTTCGGCATGTTGGACAAATCATAGCCCGGGAATTTGGTCGCCAAATAAAAACTGTCACGCGGATATTTCGCCAGCGCTTTTCCCATAACTAACTCCGAATTTCCATTATGGTATCCCCATGCGGTATCATAATAATTGACACCTTGTTTCATCGCATAGGCAACCATCTCTTCCGCTGCCGCACTGTCAATCTCCGCGTCATTGCCATTCACTACTGGCAGACGCATCGCTCCCATGCCAAGAGCAGATAACTGCATTCCCTGAAAATCACGATAAACCATACGAACCCTCCAATCTGATTTTTCCGCATCAATGGTAACTGTACGAATCTTATTTCCAACAGACACCAATTAGTAATACTATCTTAAAATATCCGCATAAAAATAGCAAATTCTTATTTTGCATATCGTGTTATACTTTTTATCTATATACTGCCTAGGTTATTGAGCAAAAATAATATTTTATCGAAAAACGATAAATTTTTATTGACAATCGCTTTTCACGGTGTTATTTTAAACTTATAAAAGGCAAAACAAGGCAGCAAAACCTCTGAAAGAAAGCAGACAAATATTGAGAATGCGGCAGAGAAAGGATGAGCTCTATGAAAGACAGACTGACACTATTTACTAAATTTTTGTTGGATTTACTATTCTACGCGGGAATCGTCGTAACCGCCACGCTTCCCATAAGCATCAAATTTTACGGCAGATTCAACAGCTATTTTGCGGAAAATTACTATTCTCTCTGCCTGCTTTTCTTTCTCTCCGGCATTTTTGCCGTATTGATTTTACAGCAATTACGGAAAATGTTCCGCTCCGTTCTGGATGATGACTGCTTTATCCGGGAAAACGTGGTAAGTCTTGAAAAAATGAGCATCTACAGCTTTTTTATTGCGGTCATTACGGCATGCCGCCTTTTTCTCTATCTTACACCCGCGGTATTTATCGTGATTCTTGTCTTTGTGATTGCGGGGCTGTTCAGCAAAGTGCTGGCGGGCGTTTTCGACAAAGCCATCACCTACAAGGAAGAAAACGATCTGACAATCTAACGGCGCAAAAGAAAAACAAGAGACATATAAAGAAAGAGAGAATATCATGGCGATTATCATAAATCTGGACGTTATGATGGCAATGCGCAAAAAAGGGCTGACCGAGCTTGCCGGCGAAATCGATATCACCCTCGCGAATTTGTCCATCTTAAAAAATAATAAGGCAAAGGCGATTCGTCTTTCCACCTTAAACGAAATCTGCAAAGCGCTGGACTGCCAGCCCGGCGACCTGCTGCAATATGTCGCAGATGAGGAAGGTGCCGACGACAACAGTGCCGAAACAGAGAACACATAAAGCTTTGCAAACACAAAAACTGCAATTAAATTTGCGCATGCGCGCAGGAAATGGAGGAATTGATGGAACCTACAACTACAGCTTACTTACAACCCGCGGAACAAATTGCGGAAAAACCGGAAACCGAATACACCAAAAGCATGAGACGGCAATTTCCGTCCTTCGGCATCGGATGCCTTCTCTATTCGGCATTTTACGCCTTCTGTCTCTACAAAAATACTTCGGGAATCACCTACCCTTTTTTCGTCATCGGAACCCTTTGCTGTTTCTTCTTCTCTATGAAAAGGTTAGGGGTTCCCTTCAAAAAAGACAGCGCATGTTACATCGCGGGAATTATTCTATTAGGCATTTCTAACTGCCTGACTGCTTCGCTGCCTATCCTTTTTATGAACAAATGCGGCATTTTTCTTCTTACTTTTATCCTTATGCTGCATACAGTATACAATGAGAAAGCGTGGAATTTTCCCAAATATGTTACTGCCTTTTTCCACACCATTGGTTCCTGTTTCTGCTGCCTGTTTCGCCCTTTTAGCGACATGATTTCTTATTTTGATGCAGAAAAGGAGGAAAAAACAGGAAAAAGAAACTATTTTCTTCCTGTTTTGATAGGAGTCGTCATTGCCATCCCCCTGCTGTTTTGCATGACTTTACTTCTTGCCGACGCAGACGCTATTTTTGAAAACATGCTTTTTCGCATGATAGAAGCCCTCAATATATGGGAAGTCATAAGAATCCTGTTTCTCATAACCGTTGTCTTTTTCTCCTCCTATGCCCTGCTGTCCGCGCTCTGCAGGAAGGACGTAAAAGAAACTGTGACAGACAGAACTCGTTTTGATCCCGTTATCGCCATTGTTTTTTCCTCCCTGCTCTGCGTTCTTTACCTGTTTTTCAGCGTAGTGCAGATTTTATACCTGTTTATCGGCAACATGAAGCTTCCGGAGAATTATACCTACGCGGGTTATGCCAGAGAAGGATTTTTCCAGCTTCTGGCTGTCAGCATCATTAACTTCCTGCTCGTGTTAATCTGTCTTTACCTATTCCACGAGAGCAGGGTTTTGCGGGTGATACTGACTATGATTTGTGGCTGCACTTTTATCATGATTTTCTCCAGCGCCTTGCGGATGATTCTTTATATTGATACCTACGCGCTCACTTTTTTACGGCTGTTCGTTCTGTGGGCTCTTGCCGTTATCTTTCTTTTAATGGCTGGCGTCACCGCATTTATTTTTTACAGGCGGTTTCCTTTATTCCTGTATGGGCTGGCAGTTGTGGGAATCTGCTATATTGCCCTTTCCTTCTCCAGACCGGATTATATGATTGCCCGCTATAATCTGGAAAATGGCGCTGACTATGATTACCTGTGCAGGCTTTCTGCCGACGCCGCGCCCGTGATTTTGGATTCCTCTAAAAACCCTTATCTGGTAAGCATTGAGGATATGCTGGAAAAAACGTCTGTTGATGAGAACGGAAATTACAACGCCGATTATTATTACGATTGTTACTGGATGAAGAGTTTTTACAATAAGATGGAATATCGCACGAAAGATATGGGAATCCGGAATTTTAACTTCTCATTATGCCGGGCGGGGAAATATGTGAAATAAGATTACGCCTTCCCATGATACAGAAAGGCGTAATCCTGAACCTAAATTGTAAACCGATGCAATAATTCTGTCAGCTCTGCGGCGCGCTCCTGCAAGGTGTTCGCCGCAGCATCCAATGTCTGAATCGCATCACGCTGTGCGGTCACTGTCGTATTGACATTCGCGGAACCGGCGGATGTCTCCGCTGAAATAGTAGAAATACCTTCAATCGCATTTAAAGTAGCACTGCGGGCATATTCCATATTCTGCATGTTCTCGGAAATCTGCGACACGGAAGAAAGCAGCGTATGCACCTGACTGTCCATCGCGTGAAAAGCTTCCGTTGTCTGCGTCACCGATTTTTTCTGATATTCCACCGTAGATTCGGCTTCCTTGGCAATATCCACAACTCCATATGTACTCTTTACGATATCGTCTATAATCACCTGAATCTGTCCGGCAGATTTTGCAGACTGATCGGCAAGCTGGCGAATCTGTTCAGCGACAACCGCAAACCCCCGCCCGGATTCCCCGGCTCTTGCCGCCTCGATGGAAGCATTTAAGGACAAAAGATTCGTCTCTCTGGCAATGCTGTTAATACTCTCCACAATCTGTCCGATAGAGCGGGACTTGTCTGCCAGCGCTTCAATAGCGTGGATGACATGGTCAGTAATTTCTGAAGTTTTCCTGGCGCTGTCAGTCAGGACTGACATAGAAGAAATACCCTCATTGATGGAAGATCCCGTGGACTCCGTCAAATTAATAATTTCCACGGTCTCATTTGAAATTTCACTAATCTTACCGGACAAAATATCCATTTGCGCAAGACAGTCAGCGGAATTTGCATCTAAGTGTGAAACTCCGGAGTCAATCTCCGTAATCGCATTCTGGATATCTCCCGCCGTTATAACAAAAGTCTCCGAAGAAGAAGATACCTGCTCCGCAGCAATATTCAGAGAATCTCCTGCCTCGGTAACATTGGTAATCAACGCTTTCATACTGTCCGTCATGGAATTAATGCCGTCGGCTAACAATGTAAATTCATCCTTGCTTTTAGAATGCAGATGAATTGTCAGATCACCTGCCGCTACTTTTTTCAACTGGCTCAGTATATGGTAAATGTTTCCATTCATACTTGCCGACAACAGATACCCTAAAAGCATGGCGATAACTACTCCCACAGCGACAAGAGCAACAGCCACAGTCTTGATGCCAGCTGTCTGCGCCAGAATGGTAGATTCCGGTATCAGGGAACAAATCATGGTATCAGTCGATGCCATAGGTGAATAGAGAAACAAATACTGTTTCCCGAGATAAGTGACATATTCCATGCCCGCTTCTTCCTGCGAGAGCGCTCTCTGACAAAAATCTGAGGTAGTGAATGATGAATCGCGCTCGGAAGTGCCATCCGAATAAAAGGCAGTTCCATCCTGTGTGATCAACGCAACATAACTGTCTTCTCCCACATCCATGGTTGCCAGCGAATTACAGATTACCTCTTGATCGATATCTATCAGCATAATGGATTTGCAGCCATCCATATATTTAGCAATGCGCAGAGCATAATTGGCGCTGTTCAGACCAAGCGCCTGATCGGCATCGGACAGATTGCCAAACAGATAATACGCAGAGCGTTTATCAGCGACCTGCGCGCCTTCCGGCGTCTGTGTATATGCCGTGTACAATGCCTCTTCGGTCGGGGAAGTGCTTGCAATTGACGGCACGGTATCCGATATAAAATATAAGTTGCTAAGCAGGGTGTTTGTGTTGATTTCACGGCTCACGGTTTTTTCAAATGTGCGGACAAACGTCTGCCCTTCCGCACTGTCCATCAAACCTTTAAAATAAATCGTTAAATCCTTATCGGAGAGATAAGACTTATAGGAGGAACGCAGGGTATTGATAACCAGCGTGATATACTGATTCGCCATAAGCATGGTCTGCTGCGCCGATGTCTCATAACTGGAAATAACGGCATTGGACGCCTGCCTGTAGGAAACAACCCCAAGCAGGATGATGCATAATACCGGAATCAGAAACGCCCCGATTAGTTTTGTGCGGAGTTTGCGGTAAACAGGTACGGAATTTCTCTGTCTTTTCTTATCCTGCATGATAATACCTCCTTGCGGATTTTGTAATTATACAAATCAGTAAATTATAAATTTACGATCGCCATTTGCCGCTCGCCATCATTATATCATATATTTATATTTCTTAAAATCGGATTAAGCAGGATAAAATTAGTGCATTTTTACTCTCCTTTTTTGACAAAACCTTTACAAATAAAATATACAGAATGAATATTGCCTACCGATTCATTTGATAATCCACTACAAACGCGTCAATATCCGTATACCGTCTCTCCGATATACCGCCTTTTTTGTATTCGTTTAGATATTCCTTCAGAATAGTATCATACGCATTTGCCGTCTTATATAAATCCTCCGGATCATAACAGCCCAAAATATCATATTCGTCTATATCCACTTCACTGCTAATTTCCGTAAACATTACATTAGCGCTGATTAAACTCATAAACGCAAGGTGCCTGTTACCTGTAGCGGCT
>ERZ808037.2278-NODE-2278-length-10165-cov-3.004758_pt1 | contig 10165 bp, 8 predicted proteins | sample MGYA00380190_ERZ808037 | MGnify/ENA primary metagenome ERZ808037 (study PRJEB31490, sample SAMN06133399) | mouse gut metagenome | isolation source: J9 | host: mice | place: China: Chengdu | collected 2015-05 ...
CAGACAGTTCCTTTTCCATCGCCCGGCGAAGTTTTTCCATTTCTGACTGATGATGACTTTGACTCATTGAAAGGTTCCTTTCTTTTCGAAGAAATATTATGGTGCTTTAAACCACACTACTTTTCTCGGATTAATCTTAAAGTTTACGGTTTTTCTGCCGCCATATTCACCCACGCCCTGTATGGTGACTTTGGCAGTGCCTTTCTTTCTGTTATTCACGTAAGAAACGATTGTATAATTGTCTCCCGAAAGCTCCACGCCGTATAATTTTACCACCAAATCCTCTTTCTTTAGCGTGACGGGCTCCAGTGAATATTCTTTGCTTACCCCTTTCCTTAAAGATACACTGGCTTTTGCCACACTCTTTTTCGCGGCAAGCACGCGGTAGGAAACTTTGGTTTCTCCGGTATAATTTTTCGTTCCCTCTACTGTTACCGTTAATATAGAGCCTTCAGGCACCTGGTCTTTCGGACCGAGCACAACGCCGTTCTCATCTGTAAAGGTATAGGTTTTCAAAAAATCCGTTCCGGCAGAAAGCGCTTTGCCGTTAAAATCAGTTATTTTCGGCGTGCTCTTATATTTTCCTTTGCCCGTCAGTCCTATTGTTTCTCCCTTTTTTGTATTCGGGGCTGCAGCCATCACGTCTTCTGCCGTGATGGAAAGCTTTGAAATATTCTGCGCTACAATAGAAAATTTCTTTGTCGGCAGGGAATCTTTGAAGTTGCCCTTGCCCTTAATGGTATAAGACGGCGCCTTCGTATCGTCTTTCGATGCCAACTTTGTGTTATTTTTGTAGGTGACCGTATAATCCTTTCCTTCTGTCAGTATGGTTTCTCCGTATTTTACGATAATCTTTGGCTTTGCGCCGCCTTTTTCGTAGAAAACAGAGTCTTTGCCATTCGCCAGAGAAGCTGTAATCAGCGTCGCCGCACTGGTGTCTTTCAGAGAATACGGCGTAATTTTAAAGGTTTTCTTTACCGTGCCTGTGTAGCCGTTTATTCCGGTAATGACAACGGAAGCTTTATTGCCCGCATTCGTCGTATTCACATAAGCCAGAGTATAGTCCTTATCAGGCGTCATCTTAATCAATGTATTTTTGTCTTTCTTGTAGGAAAGCTCCAAATTCTGTATCAGACTTGTTCCGTCATAAGGCATATCCTTTTTCCAACCGCTGCCGAAATCGAGATTGGATGCCTTAATCGGTATTCCCGTAATCTTAAAGGTTTTCGTGACTGTTCCCGCATAGTTTTCTCCGATACCAGTGAAAGTAGCTGTGTAAGTGCCGACTTCCTTTGCGCTTGTATCAAAGGTTACCGTATAGTCAGTCCCTTCTTTGAGAGGATCTCTGCCTTTGCTCAGGATAACGCCCTCGTTTACCTTGATATCTGTGGCTTCACCCAATGTTTTGCCATTGAGAGCTGTCCAGGGGATGTCTTTCAGTTTATTCGGCTTGAAGGACACTTTACTGAGAAGCGTCTTTTTGGTAACGGTCAGAGAAATCGTCCGCTCACCGGTGAAATTCCCCTTTCCGGCAATGACGACAGCATAATCGCCCTCATCAATACATTCTGCCACATCGATATTATTCTTAGTAATTTTTGATACTACAAAATCTGTTTTATTCTTTAGCTTTTTCCCGTTCCAAGTCACTACAGGAGTAACCGTAAGTTTTTTTCCGGTATGGGCGAGATATAAATCGGGAATTACAACCTCTTTTTTCTCAGCAGCGATACTCTGCGGAATAATCTGGAAGGTTTCCGTGTCAGCGTCTTTGTAATTGCCTTTTCCCTTTACGGTTACTGTGGGCGCCTTTTTCTCGTCTGCCCACGGTCTTGTATAAGCCTTTGTATTGTTCTTATAGGAAACAGTATAGTCTGTTCCAAGCGTGAGCAGCGTCTCACCGTCATATACTTCCACTTCCGGCTTCATCGCTTTTCCCGTGTAGGGCTGGTCGGCAATCGGTTCAATCCGCAGCTGACCTGTCTTTGCGGAAGCCCATTTTGCGTACAGGATAAGAACAAGCTCTTTCTCTTCTGTGGTTTCCACCGGAATTTCTCCTGCTGGAATTTCCTCAATGGGACTGCCTGAAAAATCCTCCTCTAGATACCAACCTGCAAATTTTTTGCCAGAGCTTTCTGCTGCAACCGCATCCTGTAATGCAAGTTTAGCCGGTAGGGTTTTCACATCGTAAGTTTTCGGATTGGCGGCGGGATTCGTGCCTATTACCGTTCCGTTATCGTCAACAAGATTTCGATAATCAATCGTAACGGATAGCAAATCATAGTTTGCATGAATATCGGTATCGGCAGCGATGTTTTTCCATGCGGTATCGGATTCCCGCCAACCGTTAAAACGATAACCTTTCGGCGACGCCGCCTTCATTACGGCATCATCGGGCGGTGTGGCAGACTGATTCCTGTACACTTTTTCTGTTTTGGCAAGCTTCTCGTTATAGCCGAAAAAGTTGACGGTATACTGTCTGGGTAAAATCGTCACCTGACAGCGTGCGCAAATATCATCCTCGTCCGTGGAAAGGGAAGCTCTTACTGTGAGGGTTCTCGCTTCTTTTGTGTTTTCCAGCCTACCTGCCGTGATTGTTTTATTACCGTCTTCGTCAGTTCCAAACGTAATCAGAGAGGCATCAGAAACGGAATCCACCTTCCAGCTCACATCCTCCTTCGTGTATCCCTTGGGAAGTTTCGTAATCTTTATAACAGCAGTACCCTCTTCTTCTACGGTTACCGCAGGGGTAATCTCGAGCTTACCGGGAACAGTAACCTGGCAGACAGCCGTCTGCTCTCGCCCGGCGTAATCGAAAATCGAAGCGGTAACGGTACATTTGCCGGCTTCTGTGCCGGAAATGATCTTATGTGAGACAGCTGTTGTATTCCCATCATCATCCGTATCACTGGTGGTACCCTGTGCAATTTCGGAATCGCTGCTCTCCCATGTGATGCTGTCAGGAGCGGATCCGGTGGGCAGCGAGAAAGAAACTTTAGCTTCTCTACCCTGCTGTATAGTGACAGAGGACGGAGAAATTGACAATTTTGGATTGCCGATCCGGAATTCACTTTCATTCACGGGGCTGTCTGCATAGCCGTCCAGTTTGGCATAGGCTTTGATGGTAGTCTTTTGATTTATGGTAATCGGCGATTGGTAGAGGATGCCGCTTTTGAGTGGATCCTGTCCGTTCGTGGTATAATAAATGCTGGCTTTGGCAGCACCCTTTACAGAAAGCGCAACCTTGCCGCCCTTATCGATCAGCCAATAATAATTGATATCACCGTCAGCGTTTTCCTCCTCTGTCTCTCCGCCGGAGTCGCTTTCAAAGACAGGAGAAGGCAGCGTCATGCTCAGTCTGACCTCGCAGCTTGCGTAACATTCCTGTCCCCGATAATCTTTGGCAATAGCCGTAATCTGAGTAGTGCCCACGCTCTGCCCAAACTGCAGCATAACGCCTTTATCAGTCTTCCCATTTATCCGGACAAGCCGCTCGTCGCCGGAGACCCATGTGACATCCTTCATCTCACAGGTATCAGGAAGCATTGTCACCCGTAGTTCCTGATCGGGCGCACCGGGAATGGTTCGGATGGTAGCCGGTGATATTCTGAAGAGCGACCTATACTTTGTCATTGTAAACCGGATTGTATAAACTTCCGAAAGAGTATACTCTCTGACAGACCTGTCGCTTGGCTTCGTCCCCAGTACAAACTGCAGTGGATACCTATCATTGTTAAGTCTGAGAGCCTTTGCATATCTCGTTCCCGGACTTCGAAGGTTGCCGGTGTTAATGCCTCTCCCATTTATATTATAAAAAATGACATATTCTGTATCTGGTTTCTCTTCACCGATATAAGTCAGTGTATAATTGCTGCTTCGGTTTGCACTGACTTCCCATGTTTTTTCATCAACCTTCTGGTAGTCCTTTTGCATACCGTCGCAAGAGAACAGGATATCTCCGCAACGGATTCCGTCCTGTTCGCCAGGCGCCGGAACAGTAACTTTACAGGTTGCACTTACCGTCTGTTTGGTTTGTGGGTTTGTGACTTTGGCAGTCAGTGTAGTTTCATAGGGAAATTCCGCCGGAGTTGTTCTTACCGTCAGGATCCCCCTGTTGTCGATTTTGAGGTATTTGGTATCGGCAAGCGACAATATTGTCTGTGCGTTCTCCACGACCGCCCCTTCGGGTTGTATTTTTACCCCAACCTTTTTCTGTTGTCCCGACAAAATCGTAATGCCGGATTCGGAAACCGCTTCACCATTCTGATTTACGATCACAATCTCTTTCATCAGCGGCTGGAACTCAACTTTGCATGTCTTGGTAAGCTCCCCAATCTTGGCGCTCACGCTACCTGTCACCACACCACTGTCGGATGCTTCCGCCGGTTTTAAGGTGACTTTTCCCTCCGTTACCAGAATCCGGGCATTGTCTGAGAACCATATCACTTCATCCGCAACAGCATCCTCCGGAGTCAGTTTCACATGGAGCTGTCTATACGCGTCTTCCTGTATATAAAGGATCTTTGTCTCATCTAATGGATTCCCGCCCTCGTCCACGATCTCAAAGTCTGTCATGGCAGGCGCTTCCGCCAGAGCGAACAGATTATTCATGGATACCGTATTTTCGGACACCGTATCATTTTTGGGCTCTGCTATTTCCTCTGATGGCTGTTCCGGCTGTGGTTTTTCCGGCTCTTCTTTGTCGGCAGTCTGGTCATCAGAAGGCGGAAGCTCATCCGTGTTTTCAGGAACTTCCTCATCGCCAATCGCATCATCCGGATTTTCAGGCATTTCCTCTGAATCGTCTCCCGGATTTTCTCCTTTCGTATCATCGGGGTTGGCAACATCCGGCGCTTTTTCTGGGTCATCGGAAGGCGTTCCCTCATTTTCAGAAGGAGATTCCGTATTATCCTCTACCGCGCCATTATCGTCGTTCCCTTCAACGGGCGATGTATTATTGTCCGTGGAATCTTCTGGCAGTTTCAGTTCTTCCTCTGACAGCTCTTCACTTCCGGACTCCGCTGTATTTACAAGGGGGGGGGGTAAAACAGTGTCCTCTAAAGGTACGGCAAAGGCAAGACAGGACATACCCTCGCTGGTGAACAGGATAGCGGCGCTCAACAGACTGGCTATCCATTTGTATGATTTCCGTTTTCTCATAATAGCTTCCTTTCTGCATGAAGTTGGGTTAATAATATGTAAGACGCAGACCAAACAGCCTGCGTCCATTATACCACAACTCTCTCTTTTTTACGAATCCTTTTCATAGAGACGGTTCTTTCGGATATATGCTTCCACCGCTTCCGGCAAAAGCCCCTGCAGGGATTCTCCCCGCCGCACCCTTTCCCGAATCTGCGTGGAGGATACATCCATGCCCGCAAATTCCAGAATCTCGACAGATGCATGGTATTTTTCCCGCAGATACTGTGCCTGCTTATTTAAACGCTCACGTGGGTTTCCGCTGACATCACCCTGCTGGGTGGAGACGCTTTCCGTTCTTACCGCCGCCAAGACCGTACAGCTTTGAAAAATCAGCTCCGGGCTTTTCCAATCCTCCATGGCATACAGGCTGTCAGCCCCGAGAATGAAATAATAAGCGGCTTCCGGGTCAGCATGTTTCAATTTTTGCAGTGTGTCGCAGGTATAGGTATTTTTTCTCTGTGCCGCGTCCGCAGCTTCTATCTTGGACAGCGCAAAGCCCGGTATACCCTTTATGGCAAGCCTTGTCATCTCACAGCGCACCTCTATCGGCAGAACCTCTCCCTGTTCTTTCATATAGGGAACGCCGCTTGGCATAAACAACACTTTTTCCAGTGCAAACTGCTCTCTCGCATTTTGGGCAATCGCCAGATGCCCGTTGTGGATGGGATTGAAGGTGCCTCCCATAATGCCGATTCGTCTCATGCGGTTCTCCCTCTGTTTTTCCCTGTCCTTTTAAAGATTTCACTTAGGCAGTATAATCTTCGGATTTTTCTTATCCGGCTTGTAGAGGATGATTTTCTTGCCGATTACCTGTACCACCGTGGAATGGGTTCTCTCTGCCACCGCCTCGGCGATCATTCGCGGATCGTCCGCGCAGTTTTTTAGGACGGCAATTTTTAAAAGCTCTCTTGTGTTAAAAGCATCCGCGATGGACTCTGTAAATTCCGGCGTCAGGCTGGATTTCCCTACCTGAAAAATCGGATTCAGGCTGCTGGCCAGGCTTTTCAGATATGCTCTCTGCTTACTTGTCATGTTTTTTATCCTTTCGGACTATTTATAATAATCAAAGGAATGCCCGTAAATGCGGACTGTGTCGCCGTCTTCGATTCCCAGCTCCTCCAGCTTTTCCAGAATCCCTGTGGTCTTCAGGAAATTCTGGAAGAAAGTGAAGCCTTTCTCGCTCTCCAGATTGGTATAGCCCAACATCTTTTCCACGCTTGGCCCTTCTATCACATACTCGTCCGCCGCGCTGTCATATTTCACTGATATGGCTTCGCCAATCTCGCCCGGGACAGCCTGCTCCGGAAAATATTCCTGCTCAAATACAGTCACTTCATTCCCCAGCTCTTCCAGCATTCCGTTCACATGGTAAAGGAGATCTCTCACTCCTTCTCCGCTGACTGCGGAAATGGGATAGACGGAAATCCCCTTAGGCTCAAACTCCGCCTTGATGGCATCGATGGCACTGTCCTCTCTGTCATAGATGGCATCAATCTTGTTGGCGGCGATGACCTGAGGACGTTTCGCGATATCGGGGTTGTAGGCTTCCAGTTCCCTGTTGATGGCATAGATGTCCTCCACAGGGTCACGGCCCTCCGTGCCGGCGGCGTCCACGATATGGACGATTACCTTCGTGCGCTCGATATGGCGCAGGAACTCGTACCCCAGCCCCACGCCCTCAGACGCGCCTTCGATGAGTCCTGGGATATCCGCTATGACGAATCCCTTCGTCCCGTCCAGATCAACCACCCCCAGATTCGGATTCAGAGTGGTGAAATGATAATTGGCGATCTTCGGCTTCGCGTTGGTGACTCTGGCCAGGAAAGTGGACTTTCCCACATTGGGCAGACCTACCAGGCCTACATCCGCTATGACCTTCAGCTCCAGCAAGAGCTCCAGCTCTTTCGCAGGCTTGCCCGGCTGGGCGTAGTTGGGCGCCTGCATGGTGCTGGTGGCATAGTGCTGGTTGCCGCTGCCGCCTCTGCCGCCTTTCAGGAGCACGATGCTGCGATTGTCGCCGGACATGTCTACGATGACCTGGCCGCTGGCCGCTTCCTTGATGACAGTGCCAGGGGGCACTTTCAGGACGATATCCTTCCCGTCCTTGCCGCGGCAGTTCTTCTTGCCGCCCGGTTCGCCGTCCTCTGCCTTATATTTTCTCACATTGCGGAAATCAATCAGAGTGTTCAGTCCCTCGTCCACCGTGAATATCACATCCCCGCCCTTGCCGCCGTCCCCGCCGTCAGGGCCGCCTGCAGGCACGTATTTCTCGCGGCGGAAGGACACATGGCCGTCCCCGCCCTTGCCGCTCTTCACATATATCTTCGCTCTGTCTGCAAACATGCTGCCGCCTTTCAAATACCGCTTAAGAAAACGAGGACTCCAAACGCTTGGTTTGGAGTCCCTGTCGATTGAACTATTTCTCTACAGGATAAACAGAAGCACGCTTCTTGTCTCTTCCTTTTCTCTCGAAACGAAGGACGCCGTCAACCTTAGCAAACAAGGTATCGTCTCCGCCGATTCCTACGTTTACGCCAGGATGAATCTTGGTCCCGCGCTGTCTGTAAAGAATATTTCCAGCCTTCACGAACTGTCCGTCAGCCCTTTTTGCGCCTAATCTCTTGGACTCGGAATCCCTGCCGTTCTTGGTGGAACCGACTCCCTTCTTATGAGCGAAAAATTGAAGGTTCATACGAAACATGGCTTACACCTCCTCGAATTTTACTTGCAAGTACTTTCCGCCGTACTCCCTGCTTATGTTCTCCAGGGATAATACCATGGAATCCATCAGGAAACTTGACTTCTCCTGCAGGACGCTCTCAAAATCGCATTTCAGAAAGCCTGTCTGTTCATTCTCCGTGACATTCAGCCGCTCGCCCGCCAATTCCTCCAGAGAATTGATGGTGCCGATGGTCAGCGCCGATATAGCGGCACAGAGGATATCAGGCTTGCCTCGCCTGGCGTACCCTGCATGGCCCATACAGGTAAAGCCCTTGTAGGAGCCTTTCCTGTCTCTGCAAATCACTACAGTCGTCATAACGATTACGCGTTGATTTTGTCAATCTTGACCTTCGTATATGGCTGTCTGTGACCGTTTTTCTTATGGTAGCCGGTTTTGCTCTTGTATTTGTATACAATAATCTTCCTGCCCCTGCCCTGCTCTACTACGGTTCCGGATACGGTCACACCCGCAACGTCTCCGCCCACCTTCAGGGTCTCGTCACTTACTGCGATGACACGGTCAAAAGTGACAGTACTGCCGGCTTCTCCTTCCAGCTTCTCGACGCTGATCACGTCGCCTTCGGAAACCTTGTACTGCTTTCCGCCTGTTGCAATAATTGCGTACATAATTAGGCACCTCCTATTCATGAGCCGCTAAGCCCATATACTCGCTGGCTTTGGTGGCATCTTCCGGATGCGCTTATACCGAGCCATGCGGCAACTGCGTGCGCTACATCACGCTTCTGCAGCCATGTAATGCACACTAGGACATCATAGCATAAGATGCCTGGATATGTCAATCCTTTTACACATTTTTCTTTTCAAAATCTTCCACATATTGGACTATCAGGTTCACCGTGCCCTCCTCGCCCAGGACGCCGCTGTTGATGCACAGGTCATAGCTGTCTGCCCGGCCCCACTTCTTGGAGGAATAGTAATTGTAATAGCTCTGGCGCTGCTTATCTTTCTTGATAATCATGTCCTTGGCCTTGGCTTCCGTCAGATTGTAGCGCTCCATGATGCGCTTGACTTTGGAGGCCTCGTCCGCATAGATGAACAGATCCACCACGTTGGTCCTGTCGGCCAGGGCGTAGTCCGCGCAGCGCCCCACGATGACACAGGGCCCCTCGTCCGCGATTTTCTTGATAGTATCGAACTGTGCCAGGAACACCTTATGGCTGATGGGCATATCCACAAAGGATGAGTTATTGTATCCGAAGGAATAGGTATCCATCACCAGATTATACAAGAAGGAATTGGTAGGCCTCTCATCATGGTTCTTGATCATCTCCTCGCAGAACCCGCTCTCCTGGGCAGCCCTAGTCAGCAGATCCTTGTCATAGCATTTGATGCCGAAATATTCGGCTACCTTTTCGCCGATTTCACGCCCTGCGGAACCAAATTGTCTTCCAATCGTAATCACAGTATTCATACAGATACCTCGCTTCTTTCCAGAGTATAAAAGTTAAAACATTTGAAGAAATGTATACTTTTATCTGATTACATTATATCTCAAACAAAAGATTTAGACAATAGAAAATAAAACTAAAGTATTTTTAGTAAATGCTGAAAATACTCCGGCAAAGGGGCATCTATCTCTATATATTCACCGGTAGAAGGGTGGCGGAAACCCAGAATCTTCGCATGAAGCGTCTGTCCCTGGAGATGGAAAGGACTTTTCCTGTCGGAATACAGATCGTCCCCCAGCAGCGGATGGCCGATGGATGCCATATGGACGCGTATCTGATGGGTCCGTCCGGTCTCCAGCACACATTCGATATAGGTGTAATTGTCATAGTGCGCCAGGACGCGGTAATGTGTGACAGCCGGCTTTCCGTTCTTCTCGTTGACCGCCATTTTTTTCCTGTCTGTGGGATGCCTGCCAATGGGCCTGTCAATGACCCCTTCCTCCTCTTTCAGGACGCCATGGCAGATGGCGTGATAGCGCCGGGTCACGGAATGCTCTTTCAGCTGCTCAGCCAGGCAATGGTGGGCGGCGTCATTCTTGCATACAATCAGGGAGCCTGTAGTGTCCATGTCTATCCGGTGGACGATTCCGGGCCGCATGACGCCTCCTACTCCTGACAATTCGCCTCTGCAGTGGTACATCAGGGCATTTACAAGCGTGCCGCTGTAGTGTCCTGCCGCCGGATGCACCACCATGCCCTTGGGCTTGTTCACCACAATTACGTCTCTGTCTTCATAAAGAATGTCCAAAGGGATGTCTTCCGGCTGGATGTCC
>ERZ808037.2280-NODE-2280-length-10163-cov-4.583482_pt1 | contig 10163 bp, 8 predicted proteins | sample MGYA00380190_ERZ808037 | MGnify/ENA primary metagenome ERZ808037 (study PRJEB31490, sample SAMN06133399) | mouse gut metagenome | isolation source: J9 | host: mice | place: China: Chengdu | collected 2015-05 ...
AGAATAAATCCGCGCCCGGCGTGCCGGCGAAGCGGCACGTTCTGGAAGCGGGGACATGGCAGCTGTGAAAGAAGAACAGGAATGTTCGGAAAGGAGCAGAAAATGGCATTAATAGAGATGAGACCCGAAGATTTGCGCAGCCGTGCGTCCAGCCTGGCTGCCATAGGAGAGGAAGACCAGGAGATCATGCGCCAGATAAGGGTGATCGTGATGAGCCTGGAGGAATTGTGGAAAGGGTCGGCCCAGGAAGCCTTTATCGCTAACTTCCTGAATGCCGGAGCCCAGATGACGGATCTGGCGAATATCATCCAGAGCCTTGCGGTTCTGATGCAGCAGGCGGCCCAGGAAGCGGAAGAGGAAGATGCCGCTCTGCAGAATATGATCGCGGGCATATAGGAATGTGTGGAGGATAAGCATGGGATTGCGGATTGAAGCTGCCTGCAACTGCAACATCGGCAGGCGGCGTGCCAACAATGAGGACAATTTTTATTTCGCTGGGCGCACGCTTCCGTCAGAGAACAGGGGACTTAAGGCTTCCGTATCCATGGAAGCCCCCCTTTCCGGGGAAATGGTCTTCGGCGTATTCGACGGGATGGGGGGAGAGAAATACGGAGAAGAAGCTTCCTACATGGCTGCGAAGACGGCAAAGGAAAGTCTTGAAAAGCTCTCAGAGTATGTGTACCCGCCAAGGGACTGTCTGAACCGTCTCCTGGATGCCATGAACGGCGCCGTGTGCCAGCGTGCCAGGGAGCTGAAAGCATCCCGCATGGGATCCACCGCCGTCATGATGCTGTTCACCGGAAGCTTTGCCTATGTGGCGAATCTGGGGGACAGCAGGGCGTTCCGGCTGAGAAACGGGGAGCTTCTGCAGCTGTCCGAGGATCATACGGATGCGAAGTTTCTCCAGAGCCAGGGCATAACGGGCAGGAAACCGGGGCTCACCCAGCATCTGGGAATATGGCCGGAAGAGATGGTACTGGAGCCCTACATAGCGAAAGGGGAGATTCAGGACAGGGATCGTTATCTGCTGTGCAGTGACGGACTGACCGACATGCTGACAAATGTGGACATCTGCACGCTCATGAAAGAGGAGGGCGATATCTGCCATCTGACAGACAGGCTGGTGGCAGCGGCGCTGGAAAAGGGCGGGCACGACAATGTCACGGTGATCGCGGCGGAGATTCACGGCCAGGCAGCGGCGCTGTAGATAATCGGAACCTGCCTGCGGACAGGTTCTGCGTATTATAGAGGAGGGGTGGAAAAACATATCATGAATGAAATAAATACTTGGCCGGGCTGGGAGAATGTGGAGCTGATCGGAGAGGGAAGCTTCGGAAAGGTATACAGAATACGCCGGGAGGAGTACGGCGTAGTGAACGAAGCGGCGCTGAAGGTGATCACCATCCCCAGCTCTCAGGCGGATTTGGCGGCCGCCAAGGAAGAGGGCATGGATGACGCCAGCGTCACAAGCTATTTCAAGAGCTTTGTGGAGGATCTGGCCGCGGAGTTCGCCCTGATGAGCTCCCTGAAAGGCAACAGCAACATTGTGAGCTATGAAGACCATATGGTGATTCCCAGGGAGGGGGAAGTGGGCTGGGACATCCTGATCCGAATGGAGCTGCTGACGCCGCTGCAGGCCGCTGCGTCCCGGAACCCTCTTACGGAGAGGGACGTGGCGGCCCTGGGCATAGATATGTGCAGGGCGCTGGCCCTGTGCAGGAACAGGGGAATCATCCACAGGGACATCAAGCCTGAGAATATTTTTATCTCCAAGGACGGCAATTATAAGCTGGGTGATTTCGGCGTGGCCAGGGTAGCGGAAAAGACGGTGTCGGTGATGTCTAAAAAAGGCACCTACGGCTACATGGCGCCGGAAGTCTACAAAAGCGAGAAATACGGATTCGCCGCGGATATCTATTCCCTGGGAATCGTCCTGTACAGATACCTGAACAACAACCGTCTGCCTTTTCTGCCCCCTTACCCCGCGCCTATTCAGTACAGCGACCGGGAGAGCGCCATTGCCAGACGCATAGGGGGAGAAGAGCTGCCGCCGCCGGCCAACGGCAGCGAGACATTGAAAAAAGCAGTACTGAAAGCCTGTTCCTACCGTGCGGAGGACAGGTACGACTCCGCGGAAAGCTTTATGGCCGAGCTGGAGTCCGCGCTGCACGATGCGGAGGGAAGTCCAAAGTCCGACAATCCCGGGACAGTTCCGGAAGCGAGCCGACTGGCACAGGAGCTGACGGACGAGGACGATTTCGACAGGACCATGAGCGCCGTAGCCCTGGGACAGGCGAAGCAGAAGAAAACAGACGACGCTCCCGCAAAAAATGAACGGAAAGACGATGGCAAGGCCAAGGGAGACTGGGACGGAAACCAGCGGGCAAAGGAGACCCGCCAGAAAGAGAAGGACGCAGGGGGTGCTGCAGAGGTGAAAAAGGACACTTCCAAGAAGATTGTTCCTATGGTAGCAGGGCTGGGAGGATTGGTTCTGGTGCTGGTGGTATTGGTAGTGGTGATGGCGCTTGGACGGGGCGGGGATGATTCGAAAGAAGAGATGAATGCCGAAGCCCGGAACGAACAAAGTGCAGAAGAGTCGGAGCCGGACTCTGAGTCGGATGATTTCGAGCCGATTTCGCCCTCCGTGGTCACACCCTCCGTCACTTCGCCCTCCATCCCCTTGCCTGGCCAGGGAGGGTCGGATTCGGACGGCCAGGAGGGTGGTCAGAGTGAGACCGGCTCCGATAGTCAGGGCACTGCGGGAACGGGAGACCCGATGGAGGTCGCCAGACAGGAGGCGCTTGCCATGCTGGACGCTCCTACGGATGAGACAGAGCTGGAGGCCCACAGGGCTGCCGTGGAGAAATTCGACGGGAGGCTGCTGGGCAGCTGGAGCAAGGTTTCCACGGAGCAGCTGGGCGGACAGAATGTGGTCGACGGAAGCTACTATTATGACCAGATACATGTTTTTGAGACGGGCGCTTTCTACCTGGGATTCCGGAAAGAGTGGGCGCGTCTTCGGGAAGAGCAGATTCCCATGCCTGTCATGACGGTAAAGGACGGAGCCACAGATATCATAGAAGCGGGCAAGATTATATGTGAGGGTGAAGCTCATGGAAGCAATGATATCTATCTTCTCATGCCGAGCATTACAGACCTGTCTGTCACTTATGAGCTGACAGATTATGAACCGGAGCAGGACGAGCCATCGGCGGCATTTTACGCCAATGACACGATGGATTCTCTTACCATTCGCATCCAGGGCAATTACCAGGATGGCCCGCTGGCGGCGCCCGCAGCCATAGACACCCTGTTCCATTATGTAAAGAAGCCTGATCTGAACAATTGGTTCTTCCCAAGCCTGGAGGGCAGATGGACGGACGGCAACGGATTTGTCTGGGCATTCATGGTTGCCCGGGACTCTTCGGAAAAACTCTCAGCGGGGGCGTTCGAGATAGCTTTTGCCATGAAGGATGCCTCAGGTCAGGTGCACGAGGGGAAAGAAATCAGTGTCGTGCAGAATTACGCGGAGGGAACGTTCAGCGTAAAGATTGTATTCCAGGATGGAATCACCGTGCCTGAATATACTTTGGTGAGCTATGATGGATTGACTCTTGAACTGGAAGGGGCGGACGGAAGCAGGCTGACCCTGAAGAGGAGCTAGAGCAATCGTAAATTATTTGACAGAAAGAACCGATGCGCTGACGGATGTAAGTCAGTCATCGGTTTTTTCTGTTCAGGCGGCTTTGTGTCCTTTGCCCACACCGGCATCCTTGGAGCAGTCAGTGTTTTTCCCTGCGCTTTCCCGCCCTTGCGCCTGAACACGGTTTGTTGCTGTGGAGGCAGAAGGCGGTTTAGGCAGTTCCGATGCTAGGGCAGGCATTTTCGCTGCCTTGGGTTTGGAAGTGTACATGGCAACATTAACATTTCTGGCGAAGTGCAGTGAGGCAGGATTATACTATAGGTAGCAAAAACGGCTCCCTATAGTCATAAGTTCTATTATCGGTAGAAAGTGAGGTATTGGTTATGGGAAAAACATCTTTGAATGATTTGGTATATAGCTTTGAACCTTTGAAAATAGTTATGCCAGATCCGGATTATAAGGTTGATGAAGAAGAATTGCAGAAAAGTATTCAAAAGAGTAAGGAAATGGTGGCAGCGATTGAAGAATATAAGCGTAAAAGGGCAGTTTCCAATTTATAAAAGTTTAAGAAGTATTTGCAGAATGTGTGATATTTCAGAAAAGAAAAGGGACTGGGAGGTATTTCCGTTAAAGATGGAGATACTTCCCTTTTTGCGTGGGAAAATATCATCCCGGAGGAAATTCCTGAACTGCTGTCCTACATGGAGGATGTCATGCCAAAGAAAAATGACAAGCCCAATCAACAGGATAAGATTTTAGATGCCGACATTGCAATGAAGGAATATTTACCAACGAGGAGAAATGAGGTTCCATCACAAGGGAACAGATTTTCGGAACAAATGTTCTGAAAATTGAAGATTTCATCTATACAAATAAAATGCAGTATGCTATAATCAGAGTTGCTTTTATGGAATCAAATCCATTTCAGTCTTCCTGCTATATATCGGGTTTGGAAAAATGGAATCAGTGAACAGGATTCGCCGAAAGAGTATTTCATAATGCCTTTATTCCCATTGGGAACAAGATGTTTTCAGCCGCTTCATGGAGGTGATATTTGGTGCAAAATGAACAGAGGACATTCGTCGAACAGAAACCTTTCAAGCTTCATTCAGAATACAAGCCCACCGGCGACCAGCCCGCAGCCATAGCGGAGCTGGTGGAGGGATTCAAAAAAGGCAACCAGTTCCAGACATTGCTTGGCGTCACCGGCTCCGGCAAGACTTTCACCATGGCCAACGTCATCCAGGCTTTAAACAAGCCAACCTTGGTAATAGCGCACAACAAGACCCTTGCTGGACAGTTGTACGGCGAGTTCAAGGAATTTTTCCCGGAAAACGCGGTAGAATACTTTGTGTCCTAGTATATTGATGAAATCAGCAACACAATATATTGACAATAGGACGATAGAATCATCTATATATTGTATGAAGACGAATCTAAAAGAACGAAATGGACGGTATAGACTGAACATAACAGTGAACAGAATTCGTCAAGAAAGTAGTGGCAAAAGTAACGTGGTGAAGCAAGGCAGAAAATGATAATGCAATTTGTCTGACTTTCTGTTATAATGTAAAGGAGAAAAAGAAAGCGAGATGCAGAAAAAAACACCGGATTACGATAACGTATTCAAAACTATGAAGATGAAGCATAAGAGGCTTTTTGTTTCTGTTATCAATGATGTCTTTGGCAAAGACTATCCATCTGATATAAAAGTGGAAGTGCTTCCTTCAGAAGGTTATTTGACCGAAAGCGAAACGGCAGATGGCAGTAAGGAGATAGAAGAACAGATATCGGATTTCCTGATTAAGATAGGAAGTGAAGTATATCTTTTAGAATGCCAGAGTTATGATGACGGCTCTATGGCAATTAGGATAGCAGAGTATGCATTCATTGTTGCAAGGCAATTTGCCAAATGGGATATTGGGCATGCAACCATTCCGATGCCACAGTTTACGGTTATTTATGTCAAACGGACGGAGCGGACACCAAAAATGACAACGATAACCTTTACGTTTCCGGATGGGCAGTCAATAGATTATAAGTCTGACAATGTGATTTTGGATGACCTGACAAAAGAGGATATTATTGAAAAACGCCTATTCCCGTATATACCCTTTTATATAGCAAGATACGAAAAGGAAATCGCTTCAGAAGGTGATATTGAGAATGTTATAGAGGAATTGACGTATTTTAGAGATGAGATGGTACGTTTGCATCAGGGGAAAGAATTGTCAGATGATGAGCTGATAGACCTTAAGGGGTTTGTAAATACTATTATTACGCACATTGCTAATGGGAATAAGAATGAAGAAAGGCTGGTGGATATCATGGGCGGAACTATAATTGAAACGGAATCTGAGAAGCTGGTGCGTCAGGGAAGAGCGCAGATGATTATTGAACTGGGACAAGAGGATGGACTGGAAGATGCTGTTATTATTGAGAGGCTGCAGAAAAAAGCAGGGTTGTCTTTAGAAAAAGCAAAATTGTATCTGGATCAGTTCAGGAAGCAGTATGTGTAAGTCATAGTTGTCTGCAACATGTATCTGTAGTTTAATCAAAAAGTATAAAGCAAAGGGAAGTGTTTCTGTTAAAGACAGAGATACTTCCCTTTTCGTGTAGGAAGGAGTATTTGTGATAATGAAAAACCAATGACAACAACAGATTTGTTTAACGAGATTAAAACAATCTTGAAAAACAAGAACATGCTACCGGATATCCTTGACAGAAAACACCAAAAAAAGTAAACCTAAATTTATATGGGATCTTCTATTTTATAATTTCGTATTGAATATATCTTCTCGACAGTATCGGAGACAGCCTACAAGAGAGAATCGAAACTATTCGTATGAAGAAATTATCAAAGATTTAAAAGAGTAAGATATTAAGGATTTCCTGTGCGAGCACTACAATATGAGATTGTATAAGGATTGCGCCGGATATTCTGTTTCTATTGTAAGGCAGTTAAAAACAGTGCTGAATGTCTCTCTTCGCTATGCAGTAGAGAATAAGCTGATTTCATTGAATCCTGCAGAGGGTATTGATTTGCCGAAGAATGTAGAAGCAAAGCCATACCACACAAGAAATATTGACGCTCAAAAAACGTTGACCATGGAGCAGATACATACACTGCTGGAAGCCAGTAAGGGGACACCGATTCATATGCAGGTGCTGCTCAATGTCCTTATGGGACTACGGAGGCAGGAGATAAATGGCTTAAAGTATTCGGATGTTGACTATATAAACCGCACATTATCCGTGGAACGTCAGCTGGGAAAGGAGTTGAATAGAAATCCAAATGAGAATGACGATAAACCCATGACAAAGAGAGAACTGCCTCTGAAATCGTCCTCCAGTAGGAGGGTGCTGCCAATTCCGGACTATGTATTCGAGGCAATTCTGGAAGAGCGAAAAATATATGAGAGAAACAGGAACCGCAGAAGGTCACAGTTTCTGGATGCAGACTACATATGCTGTTCCAACTACGGGAAGCCCCGCAGCAAAGATTTTCATTGGCAGCATTATAAGAAACTGCTGAAGAGTGACTTTAATCTGAAAGCTGTATCCAAACTGATGGGACATGCAAAAGAGCTGATTACAGTGGATGTATATGGCGATAATCAAAATATCATTCCGGAGGAAATTCCTGAACTGCTGTCCTACATGGAGGATGTCATGCCAAAGAAAAATGCCAAGCCCAATCAACAGGATAAGATTTTAGAACCGACATTGCAAGGAAGGAATATTTACCAACGAGGAGAAATGAGGTTCCATCACAAGGGAACAGATTTTCGGAACAAATGTTCTGAAAATTGAAGATTTCATCTATACAAATAAAATGCAGTATGCTATAATCAGAGTTGCTTTTATGGAATCAAATCCATTTCAGTCTTCCTGCTATATATCGGGTTTGGAAAAATGGAATCAGTGAACAGGATTCGCCGAAAGAGTATTTCATAATGCCTTTATTCCCATTGGGAACAAGATGTTTTCAGCCGCTTCATGGAGGTGATATTTGGTGCAAAATGAACAGAGGACATTCGTCGAACAGAAACCTTTCAAGCTTCATTCAGAATACAAGCCCACCGGCGACCAGCCCGCAGCCATAGCGGAGCTGGTGGAGGGATTCAAAAAAGGCAACCAGTTCCAGACATTGCTTGGCGTCACCGGCTCCGGCAAGACTTTCACCATGGCCAACGTCATCCAGGCTTTAAACAAGCCAACCTTGGTAATAGCGCACAACAAGACCCTTGCTGGACAGTTGTACGGCGAGTTCAAGGAATTTTTCCCGGAAAACGCGGTAGAATACTTTGTGTCCTACTACGACTATTACCAACCGGAGGCCTACGTGCCTTCCTCGGACACCTACATCGCCAAGGACTCCTCCATCAACGACGAGATAGACAAGCTGCGCCTGTCCGCCACGGCTTCCCTGACGGAGCGCAGGGACGTGGTGGTGGTGGCCAGCGTGTCCTGCATCTACGGCCTGGGCAGCCCGGACGAGTACCAGGACATGATCGTCTCCCTGCGCCCCGGCATGGTGAAGGACAGGGATCAGGTGCTGCGGGAGCTGGTGGATATCCAGTACACCCGAAACGAGATGGACATGCACAGAGGGTGCTTTCGGGTGCACGGGGACGTCATAGAGGTGTACCCGGCCCAGGGCGGGGATTACTTCATCCGGATTGAGTTCTTCGGGGATGAAATCGACCGCATCGCCGAGGTGGAGCCCCTCTCCGGCAGGGTGCATGCGGTGCTGAACCACATCGCCATCTTCCCGGCTTCCCACTACGTGGTCTCCATGGACAAAATCAAGGCTGCCTGCGACAATATAGAGAAAGAGATGGAAGAGCGGGTGCGGTTCTTCAAGGGGGAGGACAAGCTGATCGAGGCCCAGCGCATCGCGGAGCGGACGAACTTCGACATCGAGATGCTGCGGGAGACAGGCTTCTGCTCCGGCATCGAGAACTATTCCCGCCATCTGAACGGGATGCCGGAGGGGGCGCCGCCCCTGACGCTGATGGACTTCTTCCCCGATGATTTCCTGATCATCATAGACGAGTCCCATATGACCATCCCCCAGATCCGGGGCATGTACGCCGGCGACCGCTCCAGGAAGCAGACGCTGGTGGACTATGGCTTCCGGCTGCCCTCGGCCCTGGACAACAGGCCCTTGAATTTTGATGAATTTGAGGCGCATATTGACCAGATGCTCTTTGTATCCGCCACGCCTTCCGTGTATGAGGAAGAGCACGAGCTGCTGCGAACGGAGCAGATTATCCGGCCTACGGGGCTGTTGGATCCGGAGGTGGATGTGCGTCCTGTGGAGGGGCAGATTGATGATTTGATCGGCGAGATCAACAAGGAGACCGCGAAGCACAACAAGGTGCTGGTGACCACCCTGACCAAGCGCATGGCGGAGGATCTGACGGATTATATGAAGGACGTGGGCATCCGGGTGAAGTATCTCCACTCGGATATCGACACCCTGGAGCGGGCGGAGATCATCCGGGACATGCGCCTGGACGTGTTCGATGTGCTGGTGGGCATCAATTTGCTGCGGGAGGGACTGGACATCCCGGAGATTTCCCTGGTGGCCATCCTGGACGCTGACAAGGAGGGGTTCCTGCGCAGCGCCACTTCCCTGATTCAGACCATAGGCCGCGCCGCCAGGAACGCGGAGGGCCATGTGGTCATGTACGCGGATACCATCACGGATTCCATGCGGGTGGCGTTAGACGAGACGAACCGCCGCCGGGAGATCCAGATGAAATATAATGAAGAAAACGGCATCACCCCCACCACCATCAAGAAATCCGTCCGCGACCTGATCGCCATCTCCAAGGTGATTGCCAAGGAGGAGATGCGCTTCGAGAAGGATCCGGAGTCCATGAGCCGTAAGGAGCTGGAGAAGCTCATCGCGGACGTGCAGAAGAAGATGCAGAAAGCCGCTGCAGACCTGAACTTCGAAGCCGCCGCCCAGCTGCGGGACAAGATGATAGAGCTGAAAGAGAAGCTGCGGGACTTTACAGAGGAGAAAGGGGATTCCTGAAGCAAAAGGTATCCACCCGACTGCCGCACCCGGAATGGAAGACGGGAGAACGCACAGACTAAAAAGCGTCACTGGAGATTAAAATGGACAAGCGCCAGAATCGCCAGGAGCTTGCCATATATAATAAAGGAAGGAAAATTGACAAAGGAAAATGGAAGAGATAAAGAAGATGCGGCCTCGGGAATACATTAAAATTCGAGGTGCCAACGAGCATAATCTGAAGAATATCGATGTGGACATCCCTAGGAACGAGCTGGTAGTCCTGACAGGCATGTCAGGTTCCGGCAAGTCCTCCCTGGCTTTCGATACTATCTACGCCGAGGGCCAGCGCCGGTACATGGAATCCCTGTCCTCCTACGCCAGGCAGTTCCTGGGCCAGATGGAGAAGCCCAATGTGGAGAAGATAGAGGGCCTGTCCCCCGCCATCTCCATAGACCAGAAACCCACCAACCGCAACCCCCGCTCCACAGT
>ERZ808037.2282-NODE-2282-length-10145-cov-3.788041_pt1 | contig 10145 bp, 7 predicted proteins | sample MGYA00380190_ERZ808037 | MGnify/ENA primary metagenome ERZ808037 (study PRJEB31490, sample SAMN06133399) | mouse gut metagenome | isolation source: J9 | host: mice | place: China: Chengdu | collected 2015-05 ...
ATTTGACAGGGCGAAACCTCATGCGGCAGCGGGAGAGTGTAATCAGGAATCCAGGATGGCCGTTTATGCGGCGGAGACGATCAGGGAGGTGATTCCCTTTGCCCTGCCAATCAGATGGTACCCGGACAATCCCGCCGGAAAAAGGGCGTTTAGCTGCCGTGATGGAAAAACGGAATTGATATATGGCTCCCTGGATCCTGACGGGGTAGGATATGTCTATAAAATGAAAGCAGAAAGCTTTGCAAAAATCGACAACTGGCAGTGGATATCGGAACAAGAGATTGTACCGGAGGAAATCATCCGGATAAATGTCAGGGATTACTGGGAAACGGTTGCCTTTTCGGAAGAAGCCAGAAAGATTAATACAGTTTTGTATGGTGAAGCTGCGTTTCGGTGATTGCCGATTTCTGCCCGGACTCCTGGCCAGATTGATATGAAAGGGGAGAGAAAGTGACAGGAAACAATTACAGTTTGACACCGGAAAGCCAGCGGGGGGAGGTGGCGGCCACGGTGGCGGATGCCCTGAGCCGTCTTCTGTCCGCAGACATTGCCCCGGAAACCTATGCCTTTCTGGACAGGAAAGAGCAGCTGGGCAGGCATGTCATTCTGCTGGGGCTGGGCGGAAGTTATTCCTATGGGACGAATGGGGAGGGCAGCGACATCGATGTCCGCGGGGTGTCCCTGAACAGAAAGTCGGATCTGATAGGATTGACGGAACAGGAACAATATGAAGACGAAAATACGGACACCGTTATCTTCTCTTTCCGGAAAATGATAACGCTCCTCACAAGCTGCAACCCCAATGCCCTGGAGCTTCTTGGCCTGAACAGAGAGCATTATCTCTATCTGAACGAGACAGGCCAGGGGCTGATAGACAGGGCGGAGGTCTTTTTGTCGAAGCGGGCGATTCGCACTTTTGGCGGATACGCGGACGCGCAGCTGCGGAGGCTCCAGAACGCGCTGGCCAGGGATGTCTGCCCCCAGAGCGAGAAGGAGGAGCACATTTTCCGCTCTGTGCGGAACGCCATGTATGACATGGAGCAGCGCTACGGAAGGTTTGAGAACGGTTTTTTGAATATATATATCGATAAAGCCGTAAATCCTGAGCTGGAGACAGAGATTTTCATGGATGCCGAGCTGAAGCATTATCCCTTGCGCGACTACAAAAACCTGTGGAATGAGATGCACAATATCGTAAAAGATTATGACAAAATCGGGAAGCGGAACCGGAAGAAGGACGACAATCACCTGAACAAACATGCCATGCATCTGGTGCGTCTACTGATCATGGCCGTGGATATCGTGAGAAAAGGCGAAATCCGCACCTACCGCAACGAGGAGCATGACCTGCTCATGAGCATCCGCAGGGGAGAGTATCAAAAGGAAGACGGCACGTTCTGCGGGGAATTCTACGAAATCGTCAGCGACTATGAGAGACGGCTGGAAGAAGCGGCGCAGCACACGAAGCTTCCCGATGAGCCAGATATGGCGGAAATCCAGAGATATGTCATGACAGTGAACGAGAGGGTGGTAAGGGATGAGATATAAGGATTTTGAGGGCCCCATTGAGGAGCTGGTCCGGCAGAAGCTGGCGGAGATAGAGGAAGAGGAACAGGTAAAAGTGCTGCACGCCGTGGAGTCCGGCAGCCGCGCCTGGGGGCTGGCCTCCCCTGACAGCGATTACGACGTGCGGTTCGTATATGTAAGGCCCGTGGAACATTACCTTGGCCTGAATCCCAGAAAGGATTTCATCGACTGGGAACTGGACGAGACGCTGGATATCAACGGCTGGGATCTGTCCAAGGTGCTGCAGCATTTCCACAAGTCCAATGCCGTGATGTACGAGTGGGCCAACTCCCCTGTGGTATACCGCACCACGCCGGAATGGGATAAAGTCAGGGAGACGGTCCTCTCCTATTTTTCCTGCAAAGCGGCCCTGTACCACTATTACGGCACGGCTAACAAGAACTATCTGGAGCACCTGACAGCGGACACGGTCAAATACAAAAAGTACTTCTATGTGCTCCGCCCCCTGCTGGCCTGTAAATGGATTGACAGAAAAGCCTGCCCGCCGCCGGTATTGTTCCAGGATCTGGCGGTAGAAGTGCTGGAGGAAGACATGAGGCCTGCCATAGATGAACTGACCAGGAGAAAGATGCAGATGGCGGAGAGCGAAAAGGGAGAGAGGGTGGAGCCGGTCAATGCCTATATCGTGGAACAGCTGGCTTACTTTAAGCAGAAGACCGATTCCATGGAGGACGACAGAAAGGCGGACTGGCAGGATCTGAATAAGCTGTTCCTGGAGCTGGTTTTTCCGCTTGCCAGATAACCATAGCTCTGCTATACTACATCCAAAAGCATAATGGGGATATCTAAAAAGAAAGCGAGGACTGCATATTCGTATGGACAATATGAAAAATATGTGGGACTTTCCCGTGATGGAGGGAGTTTCATTCGAAAAAGCCAACCGGGTGCACCCGCTTATGCAGGCGCGGGTCGAAAAGCTGATTCATCATTTCCAGCAAGACAAAAATATCAGTAAAATGGTGCTGTTTGGAAGTTCTCTGGACTTTCGCTGCGATAGCTTTAGCGACATTGACCTTTACCTGGAAAAACATGAAAAAGAAAAGAAACTGTGGCAGCTGCCGGAGCTGGACTGTGAAGTAGACATTATTACCGATTTGTCTTTGGATTCCTCGTTATACCGAGAGATAGACAAGACAGGTCTGTTGCTGTTTGAGAGGTGATATTATGTGTGATGTACGGCTGTTCCGCAGTGCAAGGATGGACTTGGAAACGGCGAAGACATTGTGGAAAACCACATGGGAAGACGAAATGATGCTGAATAATGCGGCATATCATTTACAGCAGGCGGTAGAGAAGGTCTTAAAGGGAGCGTTGGAGTGTGTCGGGGTGACCGTACCGAATACGCATAAAATCCCTAAATTGCTGTCCATGGCGGTAAATAATGGCGCGAATCTAGTGATTACAGACTGGATTGACGACCATTCCGAAATGTTGAGCGAATGGGAGGCAGAGGCACGCTATAACATGGATTTTATTGTGGAAAAACGGAAACTGGACAAAGCGATAGAAGAAGTGGAAGATTTTTTTCAGGTAAATGGGATTCAGAAAGAACTGCGCCGGGAATTACAGGGGGAAAACGCAAAGGAAAAGCTGTTGAGCTTTCTGCCGGAATCAAGGCGTCAATGCAGTGATTTTGAACTGAACTGCTATTACCTCATGTTCCAGAAGAAGCTGAAATGAGTAAGTGAAATGAGTAAGCCGCAACATATAGTTGAATCGGACTGGAAAATATGTTACTATCTCCTTGGGCTGAGGAATCGACCCAGGGATTTTTTTATGGAAAAGAAATAGCGGAAATGCCTGTTTCCGGAATGGATGTGTGAGAACATGGGATTCTATTTAAACCCAACTGCCGACGGCTTTGAATCGCTCCTGAAGACGGGGTTGTATGTGGACAAGACGGAACTGATTGCTTATGTCAACCAGGCGCTCGGAAGCGACAGAAAACTAATCTGCGTCAGCCGCCCCAGAAGATTCGGCAAAACCAGCACCGCCAAGATGCTGGAGGCTTATTATTCAAAGGGCGTGGATTCCAGGGCTATTTTCAAAGAATTGAAAATAGGGAAGGCTCCCGATTTTGAGGAGCACCTGAACCGTTACGATGTCCTGTCCCTGGACATTGCATGGTTTCTTTCCAATGCAGCGGATGTCCGTGAGGTTGTCAGGGATATCCAGAAGGAAGTCATAGAGGAGCTGGAGGAGAGCTTCCCAGGCTGCATAAGGGCCGGTACAAAGTCCCTGCCCAAAGCCCTGTCCCAAATTAGCATGAAAACAGACCGGAAGTTTTTCCTCATCATAGATGAATGGGACGCGCTGTTTCGGGAGACAGAGGAAGACACGGGGTTGCAGAAAGCGTACATCCAGTTGCTGCGGGGTCTTTTCAAGGGTCTGCAAATGTCCAGGTTTATCCTGGGCGCCTATATGACGGGCATACTGCCGATCAAGAAATACGGAACCCAGTCTGCCCTGACGGATTTCTGTGAGTACACCATGCTCCAGCCAGGACCCTTGGCGGAATATGTGGGCTTTACAGAGGAAGAGGTCAGAGGGCTTTGCCGTGAGAACGGCCTCGATTTTGAGGAGGCACGCCGATGGTATGATGGGTATCGGTTTGGCGATGCGGGCCATGTCTACAATCCCAATTCCATTGTAAAAGCGGTTGTAAATAAGCGATTTGACGATTACTGGACGCAGACGGAGAGTTATGAGTCGCTGCGTGTTTACATCGACATGGACTTTGCGGATACCAAAACAGCCATAATCGATATGCTGGGCGGGCAGAACTGTAAAGTGGATGTGGGAACTTTCCAGAACGACATGACTTCCCTGGCCAGCCGCGACGATGTGTTCACTCTGCTGGTACATCTGGGCTACCTAGCGTATGATGCCGACAGGCGTGAAGTGTTCATACCGAACCAGGAGATTCGGGAGGAATTTGTCCGTTCCGTCAAAAACGGGAAAAGGCCGGAACTTGTCAAGGCGGTAGAGACATCGGACAGACTGCTGGAGGCGACAGTCCGAGGGGATGCAGATACGGTTGCGCGGCTCATCGAAGAAGCGCATAATGGGGAGACAGCTCCTGGTTTTTACAACAACGAGCAGGCATTGCGGTCTGTGGTAATCATGGCGTACCTGAGTAGTGTGGACTATTATGAAAAATTCCAGGAGCTTTCCAGCGGAAAAGGATATGTGGATATCCTCTTTTTACCCCGCAGGGCTTCATCGAAACCTGCGTTGATAGTGGAATTGAAATGGAACAGGAGCGCAAGAAGCGCCGTGGCGCAGATTAAGGCGAAGAATTATGTACAGTTTCTGGAGAAGCTTGGAATTCGAGACAGGATTCTCCTGGTGGGAGTGAACTACAGCACGAAAACGGGAAAGCACACCTGCGTCATCGAAGAATATCTGCCGGGATAATGGAAAAAGGTACATTTTCGGGAGAAAATCCAATAGAATTCCTACTATACAAAATAGAAATCCATGATATAATAGAATCGTTTCTTTGATTCTATGAGGATTCTGTGAGACGGCATCAAATGGCTGCTATAAGCATGCCGGATAAGGGAAAAGATATTTTAAGAGCGGGGGAAAGAGAGGAACAAAAAATGAGTCAGGCAACAGAAGAAAAATCCAGAACCATGGCTCCGGGGAGGGGGATAGGGATTACGGTCAAGCTGGTGGCGGCTATTGCGGTGAGCGTCATGATTGCCATAGCCGTATTGCTGTCTGTGGTATATGACCGGATGTCCCAGACATTGCTGGAGAAGAGCGAGGAAATACTGCATACGACCACGGAAAAGACGCTTCAGGAGACAAAAGCCTGGATGAACAGGACGCTTACTATGCTGGAAGCGCAGAGAGATACCATAGAATATGAGGATATGGAAATTCCGGAAATGATGGAATACATCAAACATACAGTAGGGCAGAATGAAGCGTATCCGGCAGGCCTGTACGTGGCATTCACGGACGGTTCGCTGTACCATGCGTCTTTCGTGCCGGGGCCGGATTTCAACGCCCTGGTCAAAAGCTGGTACCTGAATGGCCTGAAGTCAGAGGATTTCATTCTGGGAGACGTATATTTTGATGAGGATAGCCAGTCTTATGTGGTAGGCGCATCCGGCGTGCTCAAGGATAAGGAGGGAGGCGTGCGGGGCGTTGCGGCGGCGGACGTGTATCTGAATTCTATCTCTGAGATCGTCAGCAATATCCAGATTGAAGAAGACGGCGGCATCTTCCTGGTGGATACCCGTACCGACACGATTATCGGACACAGGGATGAGGCTGTAGTGGGGAAAAAGCTCAGCGAGTCCGAGGGGATGTATGCCTATGCGGGCGAACAGATACAGGCCGGAAAGACCGGGCTTAGCCTGTATGAAGATACTTATATCGAAATAGCCCAGGTGGAAGGAAGCGACTGGATAGCGGTGGCTTATGTGTCCAGGGCAGAGGTGTTGGCGGAATTATATGATCTGACCCGTACGATGTCGACAGTGTCGGTGATTGCGGTGATCGCGTTGATTCTTCTGGTGATCATCCAGACACGAAGGATCATCGGAAGACCGGTAAAAGAGCTGAGCCGGGTAGCCACCCAGATTGCAGAGGGGCAATTGGACCAGACGATTCGCTATAAATCCCGGGATGAGCTGGGGGTTTTGGCAAATAATTTTAATCAGGTCACCATACGTCTGCGCGACTACATAAAGTACATTGATGAGATTGCAAACACCCTGTTGGAGATTGCGAAAGGAAATCTGGCATTTGAGCTGAAAAATGATTATGCGGGAGAGTTTTCGAAAATAAAGAAATCGCTGGAGGCCATTGCGGAGGAACTCAATGTAGTCATGGGGCAGATGAACGCGTCTGCAAGAGATGTGGCCGCCGGCGCTGCACAGATTTCCAACAGTGCGGTAAGTCTGTCCCAGGGTTCCTCGGAACAGGCCGCGGAGGTGGAAGCGCTGGCCGGACATATGGCAAAGGTCTCTGTCAGTGTGCAGAAAGTCGCCCAGAACGCCCAACAGGCAAGCGGCATTTCAAAAGAAGTGGGAGAAGGGCTTTTGGACAGCAACACTAAGATGCAGAACATGACAGAGGTGATGCAGAAGATAAGCGAAAAATCCAACGCTATCCACAAAATTGTCAAGACCATAGATGATATTGCGTTCCAGACGAATATCCTTGCGCTGAACGCCGCGGTGGAGGCCGCGCGGGCAGGGGAAGCGGGAAAAGGCTTTGCAGTAGTGGCGGAAGAAGTCCGGATGCTGGCCGGAAAATCCGCCAATGCGGCGAAGGAGACGACACAGCTTCTGGGCGAGACCATCAGCTCCATGGAAGAAGGCGTGACGACTGCCGACGATACGGCCAAATCCATATTGGCAGCGGCGGGGCTGGCGGAGGAAATGGACAAACTGGTAAGCGGTATCGCGGATTCCACCAGGGAACAGGCTGACACGGCAGAGGAAATCCGCCATGGAATCGATCAGATATCCGTTGTAGTCCAAAGTAACGTGAACACGGCGGAATCCAGCGCCGCTGCCAGCGAGGAACTGGCGGGCCAGGCAGCTTCGCTGAGAGAACTGGTGTCCGGATTCCGGTTGAAAAATCAATAAAGAAGGGAATATATATTGCCATTTCCCTGGGCTGAGAAATCGGCCCGGAAAGGTTCTGCACGTTGTATGCATGAATAAATAAACTTGGAGGAAGAAAACACATGAAACCATACGGTGTAAACGAATTAAGAAGAATGTTCCTGGAATTTTTCGAGAGCAAGGAACATTTGAAGATGAAGAGTTTCTCTCTGGTGCCCCACAATGACAACAGCTTGCTGATCATCAATTCCGGCATGGCCCCCCTGAAGCCCTACTTCACAGGACAGGAGATTCCCCCCAGGCGCAGGGTGACCACCTGCCAGAAGTGCATCCGCACCGGCGACATCGAGAACGTGGGCAAGACTGCAAGGCATCTGACCTTTTTCGAGATGCTGGGCAATTTCTCTTTCGGCGACTACTTCAAGCATGAAGCCATTGCCTGGAGCTGGGAGTTTCTGACGGAAGTGGTGGGCATGGATCCGGAGCGGCTCTACCCTTCCATCTACAGCGAGGACGACGAGGCTTTCGACATCTGGACAAAGGAAATCGGCGTGCCCGCGGAGAAGATTACCCGCTTCTACCGTGACGAGAACGGAAAATGCGACAATTTCTGGGAGCACGGCGCAGGTCCCTGCGGCCCCTGTTCCGAGATTTACTATGACAGAGGATTAAAATACGGCTGCGGTAAGCCCGACTGCAAGGTGGGCTGCGAGTGCGACCGCTTTATGGAAGTGTGGAACAACGTGTTCACCCAGTTCGACAACGACGGCCATGGCAACTACACGGAGCTGGTCCAGAAGAACATCGACACCGGCATGGGCCTGGAGCGTCTGGCCGTGGTGGTGCAGGATGTGGATTCCGTGTTCGACATCGATACAATGAAAGCCATCCGGGACAGAATCTGCCAGATTGCCGGAGTGGAATATGAGACGGACGCCGCAAAGGATGTGTCCATCCGCCTGATTACCGACCACATCCGCTCCACCACTTTCATGATCAGCGACGGCATCCTGCCCTCCAACGAGGGAAGAGGCTATGTGCTCCGCCGCCTGATTCGCCGTGCGGCAAGGCATGGGAGACTTCTGGGCATTCAGGACAAGTTCATGGCCACCCTCAGCGAGACCGTTATCAACGAGAGCAAGGACGGCTATCCGGAACTGGAGGAGAAGAAAGCGTTCATCCTTAATGTCCTTACCCAGGAGGAGGACAAATTCGACAAGACCATCGACCAGGGCCTGAGCATCCTGGCCCAGATGGAAGCCCAGATGAAGGAGACAGGCTCCACCGAGCTTTCCGGAGAGAATGCGTTCAAGCTGTACGACACCTATGGATTCCCTATGGATCTGACCCAGGAAATCCTGGAGGAGAAAGGCTTTACCATTGACGAGGCGGGCTTCGGTGTCTGCATGCAGCACCAGAAGGAGACCGCCCGCAAGGCAAGGAAAGTGACCAATTACATGGGAGCGGACGTGACTGTGTACGAGTCCATAGACCCTGCCATCACCACCCAGTTCGTGGGCTACGACAGGCTGCAGCACAATTCGAAGATAACAGTGCTGACCACGGAAGACAGCCTGGTGGAGGCCCTGACGGACGGCCAGGTGGGCACCGTCATCGTGGAGGAGACTTGCTTTTATGCCACCATGGGCGGACAGAATGCTGACACGGGTGTCATTACCACGGCGGACGGCAGCTTCGAGGTAAAGGACACTGTGAAGCTGCTGGGCGGCAAGGTAGGACATATCGGCACGGTCACCAAGGGAATGCTCAAGGTGGGCGACATGGCAACCCTCACCGTGGACGCGGACAAGCGGGCCGACACCTGTAAGAACCACAGCGCCACCCATCTGCTGCACAAGGCCCTGCGGGAAGTGCTGGGCACTCATGTAGAGCAGTCCGGCTCCTACGTGGACGGCGAGCGGCTGCGGTTCGACTTTAGCCATTTCGCCGCTATGACGAAAGAAGAGCTGGAAAAAGTAGAAAAAATCGTAAACGACCAGATTGCCGCGAACCTCCCGGTAGTGACGGAGGTAATGGGAATCGAGGATGCCAGGAAGACAGGAGCCATGGCGCTGTTTGGGGAGAAGTACGGAGAGAAAGTCCGGGTAGTGAAGATGGGAGATTTCTCCGTGGAACTCTGCGGCGGCACCCATGTGGCGAATACGGCATCCATCGCCGCGTTCAAGATTCTCTCCGAGAACGGCATCGCCGCCGGAGTCCGAAGAATCGAGGCTCTGACGGGGAAAGGCGTGTTCGCCTATTATAAGGGACTGGAGCAGACCATCGAGGACGCAGCCAAGGTACTGAAAGCCACCCCCGCCAGCCTGGTGGAGAAATGCGGTCATGTGATGGCTCAGGTGAAAGAGTTTTCCTCCGAACTGGAGTCCCTGAAAGCCAAGGCTGCCAAGGAAGCCCTCGGAGACGTGATGGACAATGTGGTGGAAGTGAAAGGCGTGAAGCTCCTTGCGGCCAGCGTGGAAAACGTGGACATGAACGGGCTGCGCGATTTGGGCGACCAGCTTAAGGGCAAACTGGGAGAGGGCGTCATCGTTCTGCTGTCAAACGCGAACGGCAAGGTGAACATGATTGCCATGGCCACAGATGGAGCCCTCGCCAAAGGAGCCCATGCGGGCAATCTGATTAAAGGCATCGCCCCGAAGGTAGGAGGAGGCGGCGGCGGACGGCCTAACATGGCCCAGGCCGGCGGCAAGAACCCGGCAGGCATTCCGGATTGTATAGCAGAAGCCTCGAAAGTGCTGGAGAGTCAGCTGAACTGACGGGAAGCCGAGTAAAGGGAATCATGAAATGTAAGAGGGCAGGTTATCGGTTTCCCGATAGACTGCCCTTTGAAGATTTTCAGGTATCGCAAATTTAAGGAAAATTTGAAAATTTAGGTGAAGTGAAAAGTTAACTTCCACTTCTAAAGACCCCGGTGTGGAAGTTGCCGTTACTGTTACAGAAAGCGGGTTT
>ERZ808037.2283-NODE-2283-length-10143-cov-3.938307_pt1 | contig 10143 bp, 5 predicted proteins | sample MGYA00380190_ERZ808037 | MGnify/ENA primary metagenome ERZ808037 (study PRJEB31490, sample SAMN06133399) | mouse gut metagenome | isolation source: J9 | host: mice | place: China: Chengdu | collected 2015-05 ...
GTCATCCTGATGAACCTGCTCCCCGCGCTGGACAACAGCTACTCCCAGGCGGCCGCGCCCTTCAAGCTTGTGGCCTTCGTCATCGTGCTGGGGCTGCTGCTGGTGGCCATGGGGACCTACCGCTCCCCCGCCGTGGCCCTGATGCCAGACGTGACGGCAAAGCCCCTGCGCAGCAAGGCCAACGCCATCATCAACCTGATGGGGGCCGTGGGCGGCATCCTGTATCTGGGGGTGGCGGCTGTGCTCTACCCCACGGCGAAGGTATCCCAGCTTGCCCATGTGGACTACCGGCCCCTGTTCGTCATCGTCTCCGCGATTATGGCTGCGGCGGTCATCGTGCTCCTGCTCACGATCAGGGAGCCTGCCCTGGCCGCGGAGAACCAGGCCCTGGAGCGGCAGCACCCGGAGTGGAACCTGGCCCAGGACGACGGGCACGGTAGCGAGACCCTGCCCGGACCGGTGAAACGTAGCCTATGTTTCCTCCTGGCTTCCATCGCTCTGTGGTACATCGGCTATAACGGCGTCACCACCTGGTTCACCACCTATGTGTCCCAGGTGATGGGAGAGGGACTGGGCGGGGCTTCCACCTGTCTGCTGGTGGCCACCGCCGGGGCCATCGTCTCCTATATCCCCATCGGGGTGATTGCCTCCAAGATCGGGCGGAAGAGGACCATCCACGCCGGCGTCATTCTGCTGGCCTGCTGCTTCCTGGCCGGATTCTTCCTGACCACTCTGTTCTCCTCCATCAACACGGTCATGTTCGTGGCTTTCGCTCTGGTGGGGCTGGCCTGGGCGGCCATCAACGTGAATTCCCTGCCCATGGTGGTGGAGATGTGCCGGGGCAGCGATGTGGGCAAATTCACGGGCTATTACTATACCGCTTCCATGCTGGCCCAGGTCATCACGCCGGTGCTGGCGGGCTCCCTGATGAAGAGCGTGGGCTATCGGATTTTGTTCCCTTACGCTGCGTTCTTCGTGACCTTGAGCTTTGTCACCATGTGCTTCGTCCGCCATGGGGACAGCAGGGCGGATGCCAAAAAGGGGCTGGCGGCCTTTGAGGATATGGACGACTAAGGGAGAAAGGTTTTAAAGCACATTGTACTGCACCCTGGCATGAATACATTTTCAAGAAAAGGCATCACGGCCCGGCAAGCCAAAAGCAAATGGCTGCTATTAAGGACATAATTGACTGAGCCAAATACCGAGGCCCTTTACTCACGAGCAATGAAATCTGCCGCATGAATGCTCCTCTTCATTGATGTCCCTGACATCTTTCACTTGTGAGTCGGAGGCAATGAAGAAGAATATTTATGACAAGCTGTAGTAATCGACAGCATAAATTCATCAGCATAATTTAAGAAAGGATATTCCAATGATTATTTTATTCAAGATTTTTTTCACTGCACTGGCGCTGCTTCTGCTCTGGTGCCTGATGCTTTTGCCCCGCAAGGGCCAGTCCGGGTGGGAAAAGCTGGCAGATGTCCGCTATGCCCACCGGGGCCTCCATGACATGAACCAGAACATCCCCGAGAATTCCCTGACCGCTTTCCGCAGGGCGGTGGAGAACGGCTTCGGGGCGGAGCTGGATGTGCATCTGATGGCGGACGGTCATCTGGCCGTGGTCCACGACAGCGACTTGAGCCGGGTCTGCGGCAGACAGGCTATCATCGAGGAGCTGCGACTGGAAGATCTGAAAAATTATCCCCTGACAGGAAGCGGGGAGACCATCCCCTTGCTTCAGGATGTGCTGGCGCTGTTCGAGGGGAAGACGCCCTTGATCATAGAGCTGAAAGTGGAGCATGGCAATGCCGCCGCGCTGACGGATGGGGTGATGGCGCTTTTAAGGGACTGGAACGGCTCCTACTGCATGGAATCTTTCCATCCCGCCGCGCTGCTGCATCTGAAGAGGCACTATCCCAGCGTCATCCGGGGACAGCTCAGCGAAAATTTCATGCGGGCCAAAGACGTGGGAGCGCTTACCTGGCCCATACGGGCTATCCTGACCTTGCTGCTGACTTCTTTCCTCACCCGGCCAGACTTCATAGCCTACAATTACATAGACCGGGCCTGTCCCAGCCTGCGGCTGATGAAGCGGCTCTACGGCGTCCATGAGGTGGGCTGGACTATCCGCAGCCGGGAAATCCTGGAACGGCTGGAGAAAGAGGGCGTGATGCCGATTTTCGAGGGATTTCTGCCTGACAAGGCGCTGCAGGTCTCTACATCGCGTTGATATTTGGGAAAAAGGGCTGCCGCATCATCGCTTATTCCATCTGTAGTGCGGCAACCCTCGTTTCTTTCTGGCCATAAATATTGGGGTAAATGTTACCATATGGCCAGCGTCCGGAAAAACCGCAGCACCCCTTTCTCTACGGCCAGCTGATCCATCTTCGCTTCCTCCAGGTCGTAGAAGTACTTCCCGGTGGCGATGTCCACGGAAAGGCTGTCCAGCGGAAATCCTTTGTGCAGGACTCCGGAATGTGGCACGGAAGTCAACAGGAACAGAGGGCTCGCCGTGCTTTCGTCCATGATTTCCCGAATCTGGCCGTCCCCCGTTATCAGGCACACAGCGTGCCTGTACCTGGCTTTCAGATTTCCGTATCTTTCAGCCAGACCTCCGTAATATTCCAGCATTTCTTCATCCGTGAGATATTTCCCGCCCACCGTCCGCACATGGACGCCCGGCTGGAGCTCCTGAGGCAGATTCTCGAAATACAGGCCGGAGTCACAGGAGAACACCGGAACGCCGAAAGCTCTGTAATAGGCATGCGCTTTCTGCCTGGCATTCTCCAAAGGAGTCTTTCCGTCCTCCGGCACAGAGGGCGCATTCCCGTCCATGTCGGCCAGCCCCAGGATCTCTATGGGCAGTTCGGCCAGCGTCCGCCGCATGGCTCCCAGTTTGGCCGGGTTGCCGGTGCCGAATAAAAGCCTGATTCTATTTTCCCCTTGTCCTTCCATGGGACTTTCCTCCTCTTCCAAGCGCATAGCCTGACACATCATACTATTCCTATTCCGCTCACTCAAGACGCGACAGGCGATACTTCTATGCCACGGCAGCTGATGTGGCCGCCGTTTCTGACCGCCAGCCCGATGCCGCCCCTCAGATAGGTCCAGTCCGTATCCTCAATGGCGAATATCTTTTCGCCGTCCAGAAATACGGTAAAGCAGCTTCCCTTTGCCTTCACGGCAATCGTATACTCTTTCCCGGTCTCCCATGCATATTCTTTCTCTGCCAAAGGCACATATCCATTGTCATTTTTGTAAAAGCCGAATCGGCCTTTCTCTCCAAATCCCGCAGCATAGGAGCGCAAAGCCCCCTGGACACGGACATTCACCAGATGGGCACCGGCACACTCCGGGCGGATATGGAAGACTGCTTTATAGTCTTTCCATTCATGGCCGCCCGTATAGGTTTCGCCGAAATCCGCGCAGCTTAGATGCATCCGGCCATCCTCAAGCCAGGTCATCCCTTTCAGCTTCGTGAACTGGCTCACCGGCCTGCCCCTGCGGTACCAGTCTTCCAGCCAGGACTTCGCGAAATCCACCGTGTAATCCGGTGCGCCTCCCTGGCGGAAATCATCCAGCAATACGTCTATGACAGCCGGAGATTCCTGGTCAGGCAGCGCCTCCAGCAGAAATCCCGCCGCGTCCAACAGGCCGTTTTCCATAAAAGGTATCTTCATAGATACTTCCCGCCACTCATCTCTGTCCAAAAGAACCTTTTCGCCACAGGCAATGGTTCTACCGGCAGCCATGTCATGGACATATGCCTGAGCCGTGCATCTGCCGCTTTCCGGCCCCAGTTTCAGGCTGCCCCGGATCTCCTGACCGGGATAAAGGGTGGGCGAAAAGGTGGGCTGATATCTGTCATCCTCAAAATCCTTTGGGATATAGTAAGTCTTCCGGTACAGCATCGCTCCTCCCCGGGGCGGTTGGGGAACCGTGACCCGCAGACAGCGCTTTCCGGTACAGGCGTCCAAATCCGTATTTTCCATGACGGCCTGAATCCCTGGCCGGTCTCCTCCCCTGAGCCGCATGCCATGGGTGGAGCCGGGATATTCAAAATGGCATCCGGGATGCTCCCGCCCCAGGATTTCATTCCAGGGTGCCGGAAGCTCCTGTCCCGCCACCGCGGCGGCCAGCCGGACGATGTAATCCGCTCCACAGGGAATGTCCATGCTGTTCAGGGAGCCCACCACACTGGAACAGATCAGGATATCATTGATCGGCTTTCTGAGCGACTCCGGAATCCCCTCCAGCCCGCAGCGGACGCCCATGATGGTGGCCACATTGCCCACGTTACAGTCCGTGTCCCAGCCGCACATATTGCAGATGTCCAGCGTCTTCGCGAAATCCCCCTGCCCATAGAGCAGAGACAGAATCATCACCGAACTGTTCGGGATGATATGGCAGCTGCCGGGATATCTGTCATACCCGAAATTGTCTTTGACATAGTGGTAACAGTCCCGCCAGTTTTCCGGATGCTCCTCCTGGTAGGCCATTACGCTGCGCACCGCTCTTGCGTATTCGCAGTCGTCCGGAATATAGCACAGGCCTTTCCGGATGATTTTCCGGATGTCCTGTTCCACGAAGGCATAGCTGATGCAGCAGGCCACAAAGATGCCGCCGTAGATACCGTTTCCGTCATGGGTCACGCTGGCTGCCGTGCGGGCATACTTCGCCGCCAGATCCGGATTGCCCGGCGCGACCAGCCCCCAGGTGTCGATGAAAATCTGACCGCCTATCTGCTCTGCCACTTTGCTGCCGTTTTTCTCGATACTGCCGCTCATAGGGGCAGGCACCCCCGCCCGCAGGTTCAGATAGGCGGTATGCTCTGTGGAGATACCATATCCTCCCCACCAGAAAAAGCCGGATTCATAACTGGCATAGTTCAGCAGGGCATCCCCCACATCCTGTGGAGTGATATCATAGCCATGCCGGCTGTCCTCCAGCGCCCTCAGGAAGAACAGTGGCCCGTTCGTATCGTCATCCGCGGCGAACTGCCGATATTGCTTAGGATACCCTTGCAGCTCCCCAAAAGAGTATAAAATCTTCTCGTAAGTCCAGCCTTCTATCGGTGCCCCCAGCCGCACGCCAATGACCTTCGCCAGCCAGCCTGCATAGATTCTTTCGATAAATTCAGGCTTCATCGCCATACCACGCTTTTCTGTTTTATTCGCTCGTATTTTCCAGTGCCATTTGCTCATATCCCAGCGCCATGACCGTCAGGCCTTTCCCCTTTCCATACAGAATCCTTTCTGTTATCATATACCGGAAAAGAACGGGATGTCAATGATTTCCGCCAATCATGATGTCTATACGACTTGAAGCACGTGAAAGGCTATGGTAGAATAGGGGGAGTCGTATCTGGATCAACAGCATCTACCAAAGAGAGGGACGTAAGAATGGTGTATAGTTTAACGGATTTATGTTATCTTTTTTTCATATATTCTTTTCTGGGCTGGTGCATGGAGGTATGTTATTCCGCATTCAGCCGCAGGCAGTTCGTGAACCGTGGATTCGTGAACAGCCCCGTCTGCCCTATCTACGGGTTCAGCGCCGTGTTGTTCGCGGTGTTTCTGCCGGAGCTGACGGGCAATCCTTTCTTCCTGTTCCTGGGGGGCATGCTGCTGGCGGGCATAGTGGAATACGCCACCGGGATGCTGATGGAGAAGATTTTCCACAGGAAGCTCTGGGACTATTCGGATATCAAGTTCAATCTGAGCGGGTATGTGTGCGTGCGGTATTTATTGCTGTGGGGGCTGCTGGCGCTGGGGACTATGCTTTTTGTCAATCCCGCGCTGTGCGGGCTGCTTCGCAGGGTGCCCCGTCCGGTGACATTGATCCTGCAGTGGGGCGCGGCGGGGCTGCTGGCTGTGGATTTCATCACCACTGCCATGGCCGTCCTGGGCATGAAAGTGACGGCCAGGAGATTGGCTGCGCTGTCCGAGGGGATGCAGCAGACTTCCAAGCTGCTGGAGAACAGGCTGACCGCCGGGGTGCAGCGGCGTATGCAGAAGTCCTTCCCGGCCATTGACAGGGAGGCCATCGCAGAGGATTTTCGGGAAAAATCCAAGACGGAGACTGCGGTCTTCGCGGCGGGGTGCAGCTTCTATAAGCTGGTATCGCTGTTTTTCATCGGCGCTTTCCTGGGAGACCTCACGGAGACCATCTTCTGCCTGTTGACCACGGGGGTGCTCATGAGCCGCAGCAGCGTGGTGTACGGGCCTTTCAGCATTGTGTGGGGGCTGGGGTGCGCGCTCCTGACGCTTTTCCTGTACCGCTACCGCAACAAGAGCGACCGGTACATCTTCATGGCGGGCACTCTGTTGGGCGGCGCTTATGAGTATGTCTGCAGCGTGTTCACGGAACTGGTGTTCGGCACGGTGTTCTGGGATTACAGCGGGTTCGCTTTCAACCTGGGCGGGCGCATCAATCTGCTGTATTGTTTCTTCTGGGGCATTGCCGCCGTGGTCTGGCTGAAGATGATCTATCCCAGGCTCTCCGGGCTGATCGAGAAGCTGCCGGTGCGGGCGGGGAAAGTGCTGTGCAATTGTATGATCGTCTTTATGATTTTCAATATGATCATCTCCTCCCTGGCGCTGGCCCGGTACACGGAGCGCCATACCCAGGGGATCGGTATGGCCGCAGCTGACATGGCGGGCGACAGCCAGGATGGCTCCACGGACGCTGCCGATGACAGCCCAGTTGCTGCATCCAACAACAACCCGGTTGCTGCGGACGCTTCCGAAAGCCCCCTGGATGCTTTCCTGGATGCCCATTTCCCGGACGAGCGGATGGAGCGGATCTATCCGAATGCGAAACTGGTGGAATAAAAAAGCCGTTCACACATATTTTTCAGCCTGCAGGCGGAACAGCCTGGCATAAGTGCCCCCTTTTGCCAGCAATTCCGCGTGAGTGCCCTGTTCGATGATATGCCCTTGCCCTATCACGAGAATCCTGTCCGCCAGCACGGTGTTGGAGAGCCTGTGGGTAATGGTCACCCCTCCCTTGTCCCTGCTCAGGCGATAAAGCTGCTCAAAGATCCTGTCCTCGGAAACAGGATCCAATGCCGCCGAGGGTTCGTCCAGAACCATGAACTCGCTGTCCCGGAAATAGGCCCGTGCAAGCCCTACCAGCTGCCATTGCCCTCCCGAGAACTCCTTTCCGTCATCCGCATAGTGTCTGCCCAGTACACTGTCAAATCCTTTCTCCCAGTTTCGGATGATGCCGGTCACCCCGCTCATGTCACAGGCTGCTTTCAGCTTCTCATCATTGAACCGCTCCCCAAAGTCGGAGAGCGCGATGATTTCACGCAGCGGAAGACAATAAGGGACATAGTCCTGAAACAACGCCCCGAACACTTTCCGCACTGCATATACGTCATATTCCCTGATATCGATTCCATCCAGCCGAATGCATCCCTTAACCGGATCATAAAACCGGAACAACAGCTTGATGATCGTCGATTTTCCCGCTCCATTGCACCCCAGCAGGCCGACTTTCTCATATGGTTCCATCACAAAAGAGCAGTCTTTCAGCACATATTCTTCCGAATTCGGATAGCGGAAGGACACATTGCAGAATTCTATCCTTGGTGCCGCCGCTGGTTTCCTGGTTCCGCTTTTTTCTATCACAGGCTTGTCGCAAAGGAATTCCTGTATCTCGCTTATTCGATGATTGTCAGTCAGAAATTGGGGCATATCGCCCATGAACTTCAGAGCCTGAGACTGCAGACGGTTCACGATACTGATATAGTACTGCAGATCTCCTATTCCGATTGCCCCTGCCAGGACATCCGCAACGGACGCTAACATGGCCAGCGCTATTCCCAGCGAGCTCAGAACCATGAGCAATGTGCTGCACCTGGTATGGGCTATCCTTTCTCTGTCATTTATCCGGAACAGCCTTTCCCATATGCCGTCCGCCTTTTCCATGAAATAAGGGCCTGTATGGTTCAGCTTCGACTCGAATTGTGCCGATGCGTCCCGGATGATTCCCCTGTAATACTCCCGCTTTCTTCTGTCCGTAATCTGCTGTTTTTCCATTTTGTACAGCTTCTCTGTGCGGTACTGGTTATAGAGACAGTAAGGCACCAGCAACACGCAGATCACCGGCCCCAGCCAGATTTTATAATAAGAAATAATCACAAAAGCCGCTATTATATTGGCCAGTTCCGTGATGATGTCAAATACCGTCCATGCCGTGTCGTGCAGAGCCCCCTCACTGTTCCGCGCATTTTGCAACCGGTTCCGAAAAGACGCCGACTCTAAATATGCCATATCTGCCCGGGATGACTTTTCAATCATGATGTCGTCCATATAGAAAGCCCTTGCGTCATAATATCTGTCGCATACATAATCGTCAACTTTTGCCGTCAGGTAGGAAAGCACTGTCAAAAACAGGTACAACGCCAGCCCCTTCCAGATTCCCTGCATGCCTTTCCGCAACAGGATATCATTTAAGACTATCTTCCACAAAAACAATGCGGCAATCGGAAACACTGTATTGGCCAAAAGAATGAGACATTTCAGCACAAAATACAAATGGGATGCCTGATAGCTTACCTTTATCCCGAAAACCACATTGCGGCCCATGCCGCAGACCGCATCCTGAAATCTCTTTCCCATCCCAGCCTCCTCATACAGCGTACTTCTCTTTCTGGAGCCGGTACAGCTGTGCATAAAAGCCGTCTCTCTTCACCAGTTCATCATGGGATCCCGTCTCCACGATCTTCCCGCCGTCCAGCACGACGATCTTTGTGGAAAATCTCGCACCGTAGATGCGATGGGATATCATGATGCCGGTTCTCTGGCCGGACAGGCTGCAGTAATTGCCGAACACATAGTCCTCCGCTTCTGCGTCCAGGGAGGACGAGGGCTCGTCCAGGACAATCACCGGTGCCTCCTTAAAATAAGTCCGTGCCAGCGCGACTTTCTGCCACTGCCCCTTGGACAGTTCCATGCCTGTATCGTCAAAGTTCTTTGTCATGTCCTTGTCAATAAATTCTCCCATGGCATCCCAAATGCCGCTCTTCTCCATTGCAAGGCGGATTCTTCCTTTCTCCTGGATACCAGAAATGTCGGACAAGGCGATATTCTCTTTCAAGGAGAGGGAATATTGCGGGAATTGCTGGAACAATACAGAATAGAGATTATGTACGTCCGTTATATTGCACTCCTTTAACGGATGTCCGTTTATCCTGATACATCCGGACTCCACTTCATATAACCCCAGCATGAGTTTGATGATCGTGGTCTTCCCGGCGCCATTTATCCCGATGATCGACAGCCTGTCCCCCTTATTGAGCCGAAAGGACACCCCTTTCAGGACATACTCCTCCTGCATAGGATATCTGAAGTAGACATTGTCGAATTCCAGACACTGAAACGTTTTGACAGCATGGCCCCCGTTCGCTTCCTGAGGGCATGGCATATGATGGAATTCGAAAAAACGTTCCATCTGATTCACTGTGTCCAAAAGCATGGTCGTCAGCAGTTTTCCCGATTGCCGCAGCGCCCCGCCGAAAGAAATCGCAAGCCCTGTGTACAGCGATGCGTCTCCTATGGTAATGTCCCCATCCAAAGCCTGTCGGCATACAAAGGCAATGAAGACAATCTCACCGCTGCGCATCAGCGCCTCGGTCATCAGGTTCGCCCTAAGCTTCTTCCTGGCCAGCCTGTCTACCGCTTTCCTATACGCGCTCTTCTCCTCATGATATCTGCCTTGCAGGGCTTCCGCCAGGCCGTACATCCTGACATCTCTTCCCGGCAGGGCATCTATGAGCATCCATTTGTAATAATTGGCTTTCCTGACATCAGGAGCTTTTGTCATCCGCAGCTTCTCATGCTTCAAATCAAATCGTTTGTCCACAATGATGCCGGGGACAGCAAGCGCCACGAACAGTATTGTAAAATGGACATTATATTTCACCAGTGCCGCCAATGCCACAGCCAATGTATAGACCGCCATAAGCATGTGGGTCACATCGCGCAGAAAATACAGCACCGTTTTACTGACATAGGTCACGTCATCGATCAAATCTCTTCCCTGGGAAGTATCTAATGCGGACAGAGGCAGATGATTTATTTTTTGATCCAGCTCCCTCTCAAACGCATGGGCAGCCCTCTCGTCCAGAGATGCGGA
>ERZ808037.2284-NODE-2284-length-10140-cov-4.005466_pt1 | contig 10140 bp, 9 predicted proteins | sample MGYA00380190_ERZ808037 | MGnify/ENA primary metagenome ERZ808037 (study PRJEB31490, sample SAMN06133399) | mouse gut metagenome | isolation source: J9 | host: mice | place: China: Chengdu | collected 2015-05 ...
AAGTTCATAACTCATGATGATCCTCTGACGGAATGGCTCATGTATACTCAGGCGAAGTGTGGCATTAAGTGATGGAAAAAGGCTAAGGTTTTTTCTAATTTGGATAAAGCAATAAAATTTGGAGTAGACGTGCCAAAAGGTATTATGATCATTGGGATGCCTGGTTGTGGAAAAAGCCTTACTGCAAAAGCAACTGCCAGTCTTTTTGAGATTCCACTTGTACGGCTCGACATAGGCCGCCTTCTTGGAAAATATGTGGGAGAATCAGAGGGAAATATGCGTAAAGCATTGAAATTATCTGAGGCTATTAGTCCATGTGTATTATGGATTGATGAGATTGAGAAGGCATTTGCAGGTATTGGTGGTACTGCGGGAGGTCATGAAGTTACAGTCCGTCTGTTTGGGCAATTTTTGACATGGCTACAGGAAAAGCAAAATACAGTATTCGTAGTTGCAACAGCTAATGATATTTCAAAAATGCCGCCGGAATTTTTAAGGAAAGGAAGATTTGATGAGTTATTTTTTGTAGATTTGCCCAATGGCGAAGAACGAAGAAATATTCTGGATATACATTTAAAGAAGAGAAATAAATGGAATAGAAATATAGATTCTATTTCTCTTATCAAGGAAACGGATGGATTTAATGGTGCCGATTTGGAAGCTGTGGTAAAAGATACGATTGAGACGGCATTTATAGCTGGAAGAAATACAATTACGACAGAGGATTTAATAAAGTCAGTAAAAGATACAAAGTCTATATCTAAAACTCTAAAAGATAAGATAAGTGAAATAAAATCTACTATTGAAAAAATAGATATTAAGCCAGCCAGTCGTGCAGAGACAAGCAAATAATATTGAGTTTAAAGATAGCGGAGGCAATACATAATTATGCAAGAAAAGGACACAGATGTATTATTACTGGATGAAGAACTTGAGCCTGCGATCACTGATGAAGCAGGTGCCGCCCTGAAATCGGTCATGGATGGTCTTATGGAGGCATATAAACAGAATCAGGATACACCGATTGAAGAGTGGCTTGAACCAAAGCTGCAGGAAAATCTTCCGGATAAAGAGCCAGAAGAAATAAAGTGCATAACAAAGGGCATTATCGTTACGCTGGAAACGGTGGAAGAAAAGAAGCAGTCCCTGACCAGGGCCGTTGAGAATGGGATCGGTAAGGAGAGCTGGTTCGCTACAGAAACACAGAAAGCCGTGTCAGCGATGTCTGCACAGGATACGGTAAAATATCTTGTTAATTTAGACGATGCGGTAAGAAGCGCGAATGAGGCATTTGAGCACACAATCAGGACCCAGGCAGGCGTGGTCAGCCAGAACCCCAACCTTGATGGATTTATTGCGGAACAATACCATGCGCAGACTTTTAATCTTAATGCGGAGACGTCGGGAAGCCAGTACCGTGCCAGAGTATTGGAACCGGACGGAAAGCCCTATGCAAAAAATTCGGTTGATATCGTGATCGAAGATGGCAGCGGGAAGATCGTCAGGAAATACCAATCGAAATATTGCAAGGATGCCAAAGCATCAGAGATAGCTGTGAGAAAAGGTGACTATTCGTTTCAAAGGAAACTTATCCCCGAGGGCCAGCAGGAGCAGTTTGGTATGAAGTGCAGTACTGTACTGGAAGCGCCGGACGGGACAACGAGCAAGCCTTTGACTAAAATGGAAGCGAAGCAGAGGCAATATGATGTCCAGGCTGGAAAGATAGATGAGTTTGGCTGGAATGAGTACCAGACAAAGGATCTGGCCAGAGGCATGGCAAAAAATGCAGGAAGCGCCGCTTTGCAGGGAGCTGTCATTGGCGCAGGACTCAATATTGCACAGAAATTGTGGAATGGTGAAGATGTTGATGGTGAGGAGGTTGTCGAGACTGCCTTGGTAAGTGGAATGGATACAGGTGTAAAGGCGGCAGCGGCAGGAGCCGTCAAGATCGGGGCAGAAAAGGGACTGGTGCCTGCAGTACTGAAAGAGACATCTGTAGCCGCCAGTGTAGCATTTGTGGCCATCGAGAATGTGAAAGTAGTTGGGGAAATGATGAGCGGCGAACTGACTGGCAAGGAAGGGCTGGAGAAAATGGAACAGACAACAGTAGCAACGGTAGCAGGTTTAAGTTCCATGGGGACAGGAGCCGGGATCGGGGCTGCAGTCGGGGCGGTTTTAGGGCCTGTAGGGGCTGCAGTGGGAGGCTTTATTGGCGGAACAGTCGCTTATATGGCCGGTTCAAAAATAGGCCAGACAGTAGTCAAAGGATTCCAGAAACTGCGGGACTGTGTAGTGAGTGGCGTAAAAACAGTAGTTGGTGGAGCACTTGATTTTATAGGTGGTATTTTTGATACAGTTACATCTTTTCTTTTCTGGTAGGAAACCATGATATTTTTTCGATGATATACTTATATTTATGTTGTCCCTGTGGATAAAATATCTGTATATGAGAGAAGGGTAATATTGCAGTAAGACTGTGTGTTAGATTATGTGATACGGTATTTACGGCGATAGGTTGAAGAACGGTCATATGAGGTATCTGTAGATTTGGAATGTATAATGAGTCAGGGTAAGGGCATCTGCCGGTTCGATGGTGGATGCTCTTTGATTATTCTATCGTCATGAGCTTATGTTTTGGAATATAGGTCTGATACCTTTATTTCGAATCTGTACATTGTAAAATGGAGAAACTTCGATCATATATCATAACCATGAAACAAGGGGTGCCCTAGCAAATAGAAGTAAAGCCAATCGGTGGCAGGAAAGGGGAAGATCAGAGTACGGTGTTGTGAGTGTACGGAACAATGCGGAGAGGACAGAGAGGAATTTAAAAAATAGTTATGGAAAGGAGGCAGAGATTATGAAAGGTGATCTTAACGAAGAGGAACGGATATACAGCAGCATACTGGATATCATCAGCGGTTATTCTGTAAATGAAGGGATGAATGATTTCCTTTTGGCAGATGAAGGATATCTGGGAATGACCGTAAAAATGCATAAAGAGAGCAGAAAGTGGAAAGGAGAAAATCATTATGTATGAAAAGATACCACTGGCGGGAGTAGACACGGAAGGATGGCTCCGCTTAAGGAAGTCGGGAATAGGAGGTTCTGACGCAGGGGCGGTCTGTGGTGTGAACCCGTACAGCAGCGCCATGAAAGTATTTCAGGACAAGACAAATGAGTCGGTGGAGGAACAGGATAATGAAGCAATCCGCATTGGCCATGATCTGGAAGATTATGTTGCGCAGCGTTTCACGGAAGCGACCGGATTAAAGGTAAGGAAGTCCAACTTCATGTACAGGAGCAAGGAGCATCCGTTCATGATCGCTGATGTGGACCGACTGGTGGCAGGAGAAGATGCAGGACTGGAATGCAAGACCGCCAGCGCCTACAATGCGGACAAGTGGACTGATGGGAATATCCCGCTCCATTATGTCCTGCAGTGCTACCATTATATGGCGGTCACAGGAAAGCGTACCTGGTATATTGCCGCTGTTATTTTAGGCAGGGAATTTACATACCGCAAGCTGGAGTGGGATGAGGAACTGATCAGCGGATTGATTGCCATGGAAGAAGATTTCTGGAATGGCCATGTAGTAAAAAGGATCATGCCGCCGCCGGATGGGAGCAGGGCATGTGATGAAGTGATAGAACAGTATTTCCATACGGCAAAAAAGGCAAGCGCAATAGAACTGGTCGGGTTTGACGAAAAATTGAAACGGAGGGAAGAGATCTTAAGATATGTGGCTGAGCTGCAGGAGGAACAGAAACAGATCGAGCAGGAAGTGAAGATGTTCATGAAGGACAATGAACTTGCGAGCAGTGAATGTTTCCGTGTTTCCTGGAAGAATATTGATTCGACTAAGCTGGATACAACGCGTATCAAATCTGAAAGACCGGAAATCTATATAGATTACGGGAAGGCATCACACTACAGGCGCTTCGAAGTGAAGGCGGCGTAAGGAGGTGTGCGTATGGAGGAAAGGGAATTGAAGTCATTACTGATGCAGCGGCTCCACCTTGAGCTGCTGCTTTTTAAGGACCGGATACTGCAGAAAGAGAAAGAGGATATCTTCAAGTCCTCATATGAGATAGAGATCCATGTGGATCTGTATGAGATACTGGTGGAACGTGCCGACCTTCTGAAAAAGGAGGCGCTGCGCGGCTTGGTACACTTAAATACCGGGATCCTGGGATCTTTCTATCAGGAATGGATGGATAGAAAAGATGGATCTTACGAGGAACTGAGCGCATATGTGGGCGACCGGCTCGAACTGCTCTCGGAGATGGAAAAAAGCAGCAGTACAGGTGAAAAGGAGGATGACGATGGGACAGGATATGATCAGGCTGCTTAAGGCAGATGAGATCGAGTGCAGGATCGCAACGATCAATGAGAAGGGGCTTAGTCTTTTACTATATAAGGATGCGAGGGTGGACCAGCGGATCCTTGACGAAACTTTTGGGATCTTTGGCTGGAAGCGCAGCCACCAGTGCATTGACGGGAACCTGTACTGCACGGTGGAGATATACGATAAGGATTCCGGCGAGTGGATATCCAAGCAGGATGTAGGGACTATGAGCTATTCGGAGAAGGAGAAGGGGCAGGCATCCGACAGCTTCAAACGCGCGTGCTTTAACTGGGGTATCGGCCGGGAACTGTATAGCGCGCCTTTTATCTGGATACCTGCAGGAAAAGCGGCGGTACAGTGCAGGGAGGATGAAGGCCGGAACAGGGAAAAGAAGTTTTACTGTTATGATCGTTTCTCCGTAAGTACCATCGAGTATAACAGTAATCGGGAGATAACGTCCTTGGTGATCATAAATGAGAAAGGACAGACTGTATATGCAATGAAATCAAGGGATATATCCGAAGATGGTGTGGATAAAAAAGATGCAGGGAAGTCAGAAAAATCAAAACAGGGAAAGCAGCAAGGCAGCCTTTCTACGGAGCAGATGACTTCCCTGCTGGCAGAACTGGATCGGACAGGAGTTGCGTTTGAGACGGTTAAGGAGCGGTACAAGATTCCGGAGATGGGAAACATGAGTGAGGAATTGTACCGGAAAGTAATGGCGGCGCTGTCGAAGACAAAGTCGGCGGCATAAGCAATAAGATGTATTGGTACAGGTATATGGCCGGGGAATCATCCCCGGCCTGACTTTAAGAGGAAAGGAAGGTAGTGGAAGATGGATGAAGTTGTGAAGGCGGTAGTGATCGGGATCCTTACGGTGGTGATCGCGGCATTGAACGACTGTGAGAATTAATTTTTAATCTGGGATTTTGCTGAGCCTGCGCCTTTTATTACGGGATTTATTGCTTTTACAGGATGAAACGGATATATTCTGTTAATAGAAGGAAGCAGGCGGTATGGATCCCGGAGAATATGGAAGGAGACGGCAGGTATGGCAAAAATATAATTTTTATCCCCGTTCTTATGGCAATCGTTTAAAATGTTGTTAGAATATTAATGATGGCAGGTTTGGCGGGCGAGAATAGAAAGGGGAGAGAACATGTGTAAAGCAGAGAAAGGGCAGAAAAAAATATATAAGCCGGATGAGATAGAAGAGGAATTGAAGGTCAGGGACATTAATATTTTAGAGGATGACTATATATTGAATAAAGAATTTCTTGAATTTGAAAAGGAATACGTTATTGACCAGAGAGTGATGCAGGCATCATGGTGGATTGAAAAAAATTTGGTCGGACAGAGACGGCTTAAAAAGATTTACGGGATATATGCGATGGGAGTCGAGCACGAGTATAGTGACGATGAGTTAAAGGACAGTGTATGGATGACGGATCTGGCAGATAAGTATAAGGAATCAAAGATTAAGAAAAAGGATTTTGCCAGGACAGTAAAGGATGTTGAGCAGTATTTTAAGCGTAAGGATAATAAAAGCGGCGAAGTAGGCCTGATAGAGCGCCTAAAAAAACTGGGGATAGATATAAATAAATTTGAGGGCCCGAAGGCAAAGGAACAACGGGTCAAGCTTCTGTATTTCCTATATGGGGTTGAGTTTAAAAATCAGGCAAAGTTGTCTGTTTTTTTATCTAATCCGTCTTTGGAGAATGTTGATAACAGAATTGTCGGCGATATAACCCGCAATGGTGAACTGATGGCATATTTAAAGAATAATGTCGAAAAGGAGTGTGATGGGAGTTATGTCGCTGAAGTTAAAAGGACATTATATATAATAGCAGACGAGTGGGAAAAGGAGATACACTGCGTAAAAAGCAAAGTCCTTCCGGGGACTGACACAGGATGGTTCAGCAGGGTAAGCGATGATCTGGCATGGCTGCTTGGCAAGTCAGATGAAACACCTGTTGTTTATATGGATTCCCTGATGGAAACCTTTTATTTAAAACTCTCACTCCATGAAATGATCGGACGTGAAAGAGATATGATACGCACAAATTCGGCAGAGTATAAAGAGACGGGAGAACCAAATGAGTTTCTGAAAAAAATGTATGAGAGATTTTACAATGAACTTATCGAAATGGGAAAAGACGAAGAATCTACATATGAAAGAGTCAGGCAATACGTTAAAGAGAACAGGAAGAGCCTGGCCCAATGTGTGTTTGGAAAAGAATCAATAAGTGGCAACGATTACAGGAAATTTGACCAAGCGGAAGAATATTTTAAAGAGTGTTTGGAATTTTATTTGAATAATACTCCTGCAGCCAACGCAGGAGCGGTTCCGGTCATCCTGCTGGTTTGTCATATACAGGAGTACATATCCTGCAATGAAACATTAGATTACGATTTTTACCGATACCAAACCAAGGACGTCGTATCGCTTAAGACAGAGTTAAAAAACGGGAAAGATGCTTTAAGAATAAGCCAGCTTACCTGGCAGGAGAAAGTCAACAGACGGATGAATGTAATACGCGGAATACAGGAAAAATATGAAATGGCGGTGGAGGTGGAAAATAAGCTGGATAGGCTGTTGCTTAAAGTGTATGCCTGTAATAGCCTATGTGAGGTAAAGTATACGGCGGAACTGATTCTGCAGTTTCTCAGGGCGTTTATCAGCAACAGGGAGACGGTGGAATGGCGTTACGATTATCTGGTCGGTTATCTGTCGTATATGTCTTATACTTTATACTGTGATGACCGGAGGTGGATTTACCGGTTTGTGGATCAGGTGGATACATCTCAGTTTTTCGAGTTTCTCAGTATAATAAAAGGTCACCTCAATTCGTCAGAAGAGGATCAGAATTTTACCTATGTATATGCGATAAAGCCGGATGCTTTACATACAGAAGAACATTTTGAAGGATATCTTGAAGTACAGATATCTGTAAAGTATAAGAGTGTAGATTTTACGGTGACTGGTGTGAGGTTAAAAGAGAAACGTATGTAATATTTGTTGTAGATAGATGTGGGGACAAAAGGAATTCATATGTTCCAAGGGTGGCCTTGGAGTATATGAATTTTTTTACCCACATTTTTTATGATATTATCAGATTTTTGGCCAAATTAGCGGGTTTTTAGATAAAAAATGCAAAGAATCTGGAAACATGTGGGTTTTTCGATGTGAAAGATGCTTCAATGAGATTATGGATGAATATGTAACCCGAATGTTTATAGTATGAACAGCGAGGAAAAATGGATTAAAAAAGGATATTTTTTAGAGGGTGCTAAAGGGTTGGAAGGAGACTAAAATAAGACCATCCGGATAATGAGTGCATGAGTGCAGTTGTAAAAAATAATCAGGAGGAAACGAAATAATGAGAAACAATGACCGAGAATTAGATTTATGGGAAATGAGCGAAAAAGCTAAAATCACAGTTAGCGCTGATGTGGAAAGGAAGGCAATGATAGCGGAAATTGAGGTGAACAGTGCAGTTCAAAAGGCGGAAAGGCTGGCAGACATTAGAGCAAAAGAAGAACTAAAAAAAACTGTCATATCGTGTACTGCGAACGGCAGTGTGATTCTCCAACGTGAGGGATTCGGGGAAAAGATATCTGGAACGCTGCCAATCAAGATCAAGGGAGCGCAATGCTACTGCCACATCGGGGATGTGCAACCTGCGGCGCTGGTTCTGGTCGTGGAAAAAGAAGCCGGTGAGGAGGTTTTCCTGTTTTGGGATTTGGGATTGGTTGAGGACCGGCACATCAGAAAAATATTTGAGAGGCAAGGGATCCATTTTGGCTTTGGCGAAAAAAAAGAAAAGGAAATACGGCGGCAAATCTTGCAGATGGCCAGAAACATGGCAAAAACCTGTTAACTTCCCGAAGAGCATGGGTGGTACAGGATCGATGATACTTGGCTTTATGCGTTTCCAGAGGATATAACATGGAGGGAGGTACGGGCATTATGTTAAATACGTATTTGGAGTTGGTTCAAAATTTTGGTAAAAAAAATGCTGCAAAAATTTTTATACTTCAGGTCGGAGTCCGGTTTTATCCGATTTTGAGAACGGAAGGATTTGGATTACGGGCACCGATTGGGGTAGTGGTGGAAAACGAGGAGATGATCGAACCGATTGTTGAGGAACTTTGCGGTTTTGCTGAGCCAAGAATAATTTCGCTTTGTGAGCGGCGAAAGGATTTTGTTTATAAAATGGAGGATTCGGAATATGAACTCGTGGCGGTGATGTGTAAAATACCGAGTCCACACGATCGAGAAAACTTATTGTTTTTAAACGAAATAATGATTTCTGGATGCGTTGATAAGAAGGTGTTTAGAAAGCTGCTGGTGATATTTTTTATTGGTGGAGTGCCGTTGGAAATAGCGGATCTTCTTTCGGGAAAGATTGCTTTTGAAGGGAGAAGAAAAGGAGGAGAATCAGAATTTCAAGCGGAACAGACCAAGGAATGTGTAAAACTGCTCGGCGATTACTGGCCGTGCATTCAAGAAAATTTGAACGGTATTTTGCGCGATGAAAATCGGGAAAACATCTTTTTGGAAGCGTGTAGGGAAATTGCTTTGATGTTTTTGAATTTTGATGCAAAGAAGTCGGAGGAACAACGTATAGTCCGGATGTTTAATGTATATGTAGATTCAATGAAGAATGGTTGGAATATCAAAAACGACTATTCTAATTGGACAGACAAATTGAGGGAGTTAATCTTGGAGGAAGGCAAAAAACTTACTGGTGTGGAAGACCGAACCAGGGTGAGTGATGGGAATGAAGATTATGCATTGACGGAAAACAAGCTGTTTTTCGACGGAAAATACTACTATATAACAGAATATATGTTCGAGACTGCGTGCGCTAATCTGAGCTACTATGTGGGATCGTGTGAAATGAAAAATGCCCTGGCAGAGGCAGGAATTTTAATCGGAGAGGGTGCAAGCCGTAAATATTATTCAGTGAAACTGCCTATATCTACACCTGAAGGTATTCGTGTAATCGGACGCAGGATGCGTATTCGGCGGGAATGGCTGGATCGACCGGGTGAGTTGTCATGGGCGGAGCAGATTAGGATGAGAAGGAGGAAGCAGGGATGATAGAATTGGCAAAAACGGCAGATTTTGGCTATCCGGTCTGCATCGCGGAAACGGCGCATAATAAGCACATTCTTATCGAAGGAGACTCGGGGAGCGGCAAGACTACAGCGATAAGGCAGATCTTAAAAAATCTTTGCATGGAAGGGAACAGGGTGTTGGCTTTGAATGTAAATGGTTCGTTTGGCGATGTGACTGATAAAAGCGGATGTTTTTCTGTAATATATGCAAAAAAAGATGGAATTCCGCTTTCGTTTCTTGAATGTTTGAATATGCCTGATGGCACAAGGGAAGACCTGGATGATGTCGCCGAGGCTGTAGTGGAGGTGTTTTCTCAGGCTGGGCGTATGGGATATGTGCAGAGATATCTTTTGTCACAGGCTGCGAAGAAAGCTGTTATGCTGCGGGAAAGCTGTGCTGATGATATGTGTTGCTTGAAAAAAGGACTTTCCGGCATGGAGGATGATAAAGGGAAAGCCCTGCTTGCAAAGTTCGCACCACTTCTTGGGCGTGTGCGCTTCCAAAAGGAAACCGGCCTATGGACAAAAGGCAGGGCGGTAGTTCTTGACCTGTCAGGTTATCCGCAGTGGGTACAGCTTCTTATAGCACAGCTGGTTATGTCCATTTTGTGGCGACAAAGCAGGGCAGAGGGGCAGCATGGGAGTAATGCGACATGGCTGGTCGTGG
>ERZ808037.2287-NODE-2287-length-10125-cov-31.365545_pt1 | contig 10125 bp, 9 predicted proteins | sample MGYA00380190_ERZ808037 | MGnify/ENA primary metagenome ERZ808037 (study PRJEB31490, sample SAMN06133399) | mouse gut metagenome | isolation source: J9 | host: mice | place: China: Chengdu | collected 2015-05 ...
GTATTATGTATCTCTGGATGCTGCTTAGGCATTAAGTATCCTTGCAAAAAAAGTGTCAACCGATATTGACAATATCATATAATGTAAAGATTATATCTTCATATCCACTGAACTGCCCGAAACAGATGACCTTTTCACAAGCGTATTACCGCTTTTCATAAGTGAGCTTTCTACGGATTCCCTTGTAACGCTGTCTAAAATACTTGCATCAAATGGATCTCCGTTTTTCCAGTTCGGATTAGCCGCTCTTACCGCTGCTGCAAGTGCTGCTGTATATTGCTTTTCATACTGCTGCAATGACCATGTCCCTTTTAAACGGTCATCCTCTTTGATGCTTAACTGATATGCACGGAAGACCTCCGAACGTTTTGTGGTATCTCCATTCGCCACACCATTTTCCTGTAAAAAGTGACGTTTACATTCATCAAACATTTTCTGGCGGTATTCTTCCGAAACATCTATCATCTGATGCATCTCTGATTCACTTTTGCCGTTCATGATCATCCCTCTTACACAAATACCGCTTTCATAAATAATTTCTTCAATTTCTTTATTCGACTTTACAGACTTATTTGCCATGCCTATGCCTTTCTGATTTTTGGCATTGAATATATTTGCCGGATTCAACAAGCCATTGCTTTGGTTCTTTTTTACTCCAAGCAGTTGCGACATTAAATTATATCTTGATGTTAATTTTGTAAAATTGATATTCATATCCTTATCCTCCACTTCTGATTCAATTTTTAAATCTATGGTTTCTCCACTCAGCGATACATCTGCTAATGCAGTACCCTCCTTTTCCTCCTGTTGCGCCTCATCATCCATATGCTCTTTCTGACTTCTTTTTCTTCGTCAGGAAGTTTTGCATACTTTGAAGAATGCCAGGTTATTTCAGCAATATATCTAAATTCAGACAGATACCGAAATGCTTGCAATCTGTTCCGAAGGAACCGTCTCACCTGTTTTTGTATATGTTACAGGCTCCTTTACAGCATCTATCTTTATTTCATCAGAACCTGTACTGTCTGAATCTATGTTATCCTTTAACAATACCTTTCCTTCTGCACTGATCTCCACGGTGTCTGTATTGGTATCAGCATTCCTGTTTTCTTCCAGCCTCTCTTCCAGCTTTTCACGTTCTTCCTTACGTTTCCGGATAGCCTCCTCACGCTGTTCCTCCGCAATCCTGCGAGTCTCCTCCGCATCCTTCTTCATACCCTCGTCAGCTTTCTCTTTGTAATCATAGGCCGCTTCGGTACAATCACCCATGTAGTCCATTGCCTGCTCCATCTTTGCGGTATCACCCTTGAGCCTCGCTTCCTTATAAACCCGAAACGGATTATTGAGCAGCTCCATGTTAGTCCTTGCGCCTACAAGCCCTTCCATTGTTTTTGCATGCATAATACTATCCTCCTTATCGCCGTTTTTAAGAGCATAACACCCTCATTTATTTTCTCGGCGGCGTGAATATGCGATATTAGGTTTATGCTTCAAACAGCCGCTTTGATGTCATGTGCGGCATCAGAAAACGGCATTAAAATAGATATTACAAAAATGCCGTTTTCGGCCTCTGTATTCACTGCCCCGTTATACTTATTTACCACATCGCTTACATTCAGCAGACCGATCCCATGTTCCTTCAAATCCCCTTTACTCGTAAATCCATCTGCATATTTTTCCGTCCTGTCCATACTGTTTTTTACCTCAATCAAAAAACATTTCTTTACCATTTTTGCCTGAATATTGATAAAACGGCATTCGCCTCCCGGCATCCTCCCACACGCTTCCAGCGCATTATCCAATATATTTCCAAACAATACACACAAGTCAAATTCGTTGATGCAGTATTCCTTTGGTATCTGCACATCACACTCCCATTTGATGTTTTCTTCTTCCACATGTTTCCGCTTCTGATACAGAAGTGCATCCACTACCTTATTCCCTGTCATATCTTCGTCAGCATCCAGAGCAATGCCCTCCATATTTTTCAGATATCTGTCTATCTTCTCCCATTCTTTATTCCGGGACAGTGCCGACAGGGCAATGATATGGTTCTTCATATCATGCCGCAGCCTCTCCGACTGCCTGTACTGCTCTGACAGCATCTTGTAAACAGCAATCTGCGAATGGTACCGGCTGCTCTTTTCCTGCTCCAGGTAAATCCGGTTCATCCCAAACACATAAAATCCTGTTGCCGCCATAGACAGAGACGCCAAAACCAAAAATTCAACAAGGCTGAAAATCTGGTCATAATACAAACCCATGCTGCCCCCGCTCCTGACCATTATACCATTGCTGGCACCCCAGCTTGCCACATCATACACTATAACAATCACAAGTATAGGAACTGCCAGTATAACATACCACTTTCTCGGTTTGCGACAAAAAACAGGATCAAGATGCTTCGACATCCAGCGTACAGCCAATATGGCAAAACAATAGCCTGCACCACTGATCAGTCCGATCACCCAAACTTTAGAAAACGGTTCTGGTATTTTTTTTACTACATGCAGGAAAAACAGTTCCAGACATGATAAAAAAGAGGCAAAGAAATCTGCTGCCATCCTTACAACCACCAGCAGCATAGCTGCAGCCAGAATCCTTTTCTCCCTGTCTGACTGAAACAACAGCAGCACCAATCCCATAAAGAATATAGGGTACAGCAACACAGAAAAAGTGTACGGAATGAAAGACAGCCGGCCCAAAATATTACAAAACAGCCATCCACAAAAGGCAAAAAACAAAAACAGCCCTTCCCTTCTTTTGGAAGCTCCTAAAAATTTTTTACAAAACTTATCTGCTGCCCATAGATACCCCAGAAAGAATGGCGCTAGGATTAAAATATCCGTGCACTCTAAGAGTTGTTTCATAGAATCCCTCCGTTTTCCCTCATAACCTTAAGCACCTCCTGAGCAAACTTATCGTATCTTCTTTTCGCAATCACAATTTTTTCCCCGTTTTCCAGAATCACTTCCTGCCTGTTATACCCGTCAACATATTTCAGATTTACCAGATAGCTCTTATGGCATCTGAAAAAACCTTTATCCCGCAGTTTGTTCTCCAGCTCCCCTATCTGCCCATAATAAGCAAAAATTCCTTCCGGCCCATGAGCATCAACTATTCTTCCCTTTATCTCGAAATAGTATATATCATCAAGAAATAACTTCTTTTTCTGCCTTTCCCTGCTGACAATGATAAATTCCTGTGAACGGCTTTCTGTTTTCAGGACGGCTTTTTGCAGTACACTTTTCAGTTTCCTGCCTTCCACGGGCTTCAGCAGATATTGGAAAGCCTCCACGTCATATGCTTCAAACACATACTCCCTGCTGGAAGATACAAATATAAGTATCTTATCGGATGCCCTTTCGCGGAAAATCTGTGCTGTTTTCATCCCATCCAGCTCCTGCATAATGATATCAAGGAAAACAATATCGAAACTTTCCAGTGCCTGCAGCAGTTCCCCACCACTTCGGAACTGACGGATAATGCATGGTATTTTCATTTCTTCCATAATTTCTTTAATTCTCTTTGCCATATTGCAGCACTCTATGACTTCATCATCACACACTGCTACCTGCAGCATTTTCATCACCTCTTTTACGGGTATATCATATATATCGACACAAACACAGAAATGGTTTCGTTAATGCCATGAACGGTCATTTCGGTGTAATAACCGTAGTTTTTACTGTACCCTCAAACCAAAACTAATATGAATAGCTTTCGTCCGATAACCCCATTCGCATATTACTGCAAAAGTCGGAATAGGCGGGAATTTATGAAAATTTTTTCTCTCCCGCCCTCCACGGACAGCTTGCGGATTTGCCAAACGTGAGAGGGGATTTCTTTTTATCCCCTTTGCACGGCATAATACTGACGATTTTTCAAAATGCCAAAAATGGACGCAAAAAAACAGGAAACCTTTTCTTGATTTCCTGTTTCAATATGCCACTCTGTATGTACGGCTGTTATTCAATTTTTAACTGGCTGCAATTCTACAAACGAGAATTTACCTTCCTGTTACACCTTCAATAATGTATATATGTCACTGCCCGTTTTCTCGTCAAAATATTCTTTCAACTCCAAAAAAGCCTTCCATTTTGGAATAGTCAAATCATTAAATCCTCTTCGTATAACAACATCAACCAATCTCTTTTCAACATATGTTGGTCCATTCGGAAATGAAATTGCATCACACAACTGAATTAATCTATCGTAATCGTTATATTCCAACATATCTATATAATTCTGTATATATTTCGTTTCTTCTTCTGAACAGTCATTCTGCCCATTATATGCACCAATATTCTTGTATGGAAAAGAATGTGTTAAACATATTCTTGCACTATCATCATACCCTAATGAACTCATAAATAAGTATCCAGCATAAATATGTTTCATATCCATTATACCTTCACGCCTACCTATATCATGTAATAATCCCATTACATAGGCAACATCAGGATTCAGACCATCACATTTTTCCGCAATTGTTCTTGCACAAAATCCTGCTGTTCTATTATGCTCAATCCAAGATCCCGGATTTAATCTAGATGCTTCTTCTATTAGCCTTTCTGCTTCTTCTATTGATGGTATTTTCATCATATCCTCCACTCACTGTAAAATTTCGATTTGTTGATGGCTTTATTATAGTACTTCATTCCCCAAAATGAAATAGCTTTCTTTGCACTTGACAAAACAAAATTGAATAGATATGTGAGTGAGATTCCATAGCCTGTTATACACATTTCCACAATGCTTATCTTTTGGTCTTTGGCTTCTTTGGTGCGGAGTCATTCCTATACTGCTTTTGAATTTCCTTATGAAATAATATTTGCTGACAAAAATATCCGCCGACAATGTTTCTATGGGCAGTTCCTGTTCCCTGCATGACAACCGATATGACATAATGCCCTACATGGTTATGGGAATCAAAATGCTTATCAATATTCTCCGACAACACCCTCACAGTCCAGGACATACCTTGCGCTTTCCGCTGTTTCCTGTTACTTCGGCAGAATACCGTTCCCGATAAAGCAAAAAAGAGCCATTGAACGGCCCTTTTCCCCTATTATCATTTTTTGCCAAAGCTTTCATTTTTTCTTTCAATTTGTATTTACTTCAGCAGCGATAATTTTGCTGCACAATTCTGTATATTCATCATATGAAATTTCAGTTCCATTCAATGTATATTTTATTCCGGCGTCTGCATTATTTGGGTCAAATTCCTCACCGAAATTCATTTCTGCAGTTAGGTTATCAGCTCCTTCAAATTTCTCCATATGGTAAAATTCAAATCCTGCACTCGATCTGTTACTGTACATGATCCATACGGCTCCATTATAATAGGTATAAGAAAGAATGAGAACAGTGCCCTCTCCTGCAGCAAATTCATATACCTTGTCATCACGCGCATCAAGGTATATTCCACCATAAGGCCCGTTAATAATCAGTTCGTTTTCTCCATCATTGTCAAGATCGACTTTCTCTCCAATAGAATATGCGTCCCATTCCTCAGAATTCATTTTTAAATCGTTAATAGAAAATGTCGATGCCGAATCTTCAGAGTCAACTGCGTCTGCCAATCCATTGATAAAGGAATCTAATAGTTCATCTGCCGCTGCTTCCGGCGCTGTATCCGCAGTATCCTGCATATTGCTTTCCTGCTGATTTGCCGGGAAAGTATCTATGTTGGGAACATCTGAGGTTTTGTAAAATCTGTATTCACTTAATCCTGCAAAATCAAGCCATTCCTGACCAAAAATGGTTACGACTGCGATATCCTCTTCCAACTTTATGACTCCGTTCATCTCATTTCCACCAGGACCTGTTGCTGCAAATTCCAACCCTTCTTCCGTAATTTTTCCCGCATCAACATAAAAACCCCAGAGCCTGAATAAATCTATCTGAATCTGATAAGTCCCATCATCATTTTTCTTTATTTCCAACGCCGGCTCGTTTACATCATAACTATTATATTCGCCCTCATACTCATATACGTCCGCCCTCGCCTCTATTTTCTTTGTGGCATGATATATTAATTGAGTCTCTCCAAACCCTGATTCTCCGTAATACACATTGATTTCATCTGCACTATATTCTAAAACATAATAGCTAAAGATAACTGTATCGTCAGAAAATACCTGTTCGGGGTACTTTACATATATCCGATTATTTTCTATGGTTTCTATATTAGATGAATCAGCTAAAAAGCGACAGGAAGATTCCGATTCATAGTCGGAAATATCATATCCATTGGACGATCTTTGAATCATTAACTTACCGGTTCCATAATCCGATAAATATTCATATTCTCCTGTCAGGTTTTCCAATTCTGCCAAATCCGAACCGGCAATGTTGTCATTTTGTGTTTTCTGAACTTCACCAGTGCTGCCGTCTGGTTCTGCAGTTCTGCTCACTATATTCGTCTGAGCGTCTTCTGAATTCTTTGCCTGCCCACACGATGAAAGTGTTAACAGAGCAGCCCCCATTATCATTGCCATTACCGCTTTTTCTATTACTGATTTTCCATTTAAATGCCAACCCTTAAGTAAAATGCGCTGTACCACTTCTGCTATCCTCCTGTAATATGATTAACACCTTATTTATATCACAGTGAGAAGGAATATAGAATACTCCCTGTATAAACAACACAAATTTTGCATAAACGACACAAAATCAATCATCAAACCACATTCTCCATTTAAAAAACTCCTTCTTAAACTCTTTACTATGAATCCTTCCAATTACTACCTTTAATCCGTTGCAAAGCGTAACTTCATGACTGTTAACCTTTTCAATATATTTTAAATTGACAATATATGACCGATGTATCTGAAAAAAGCCAAACCGGGATAAGCTTCGTGCGGCTTCGGATATCTGTCCTTCACATAAATGTTCACTGCCATCCAACATGAAATATCTTAGTTTTCTTCCATTTGTCTCAACAAGCAGAAGTTCATTCAGGCTTATCTTTATGCGAATCCCGGCGGTATCATTACAAGATACGATCCGATCCTGAATTCTGGTTTTAAGGAAAAAATCAATCGCCTCACCTATTTCCTCTAAATGCTTTTTATCGATATATCTGAAAGCATTTACTCTATAACCTAATCTGGCTAACTCTGTGTGTGATGTTAAAAAACAAACCTTACATTTGTTTCCAAGATTCATCAACTGTTCCGCTATTTCAAAACCATCTTCCCCTTCTGCAAGTTCAATATCCAAAAACAACAGATCTGCATCTGCATTTTTCATAAAATCTTTTCCACTCTTATAGGAACTTATTTGTGATGAAATATTCTTATCTCTACAATATTTTTCGATAATAGTCTGTATCTTATCTCTCCATACTGCTTCATCTTCTACAATACCTATTTTCATTCCTTTTTCTCCTCTGCTTTGGCAGTTGGTATAGCAATACTGATTTGAAACAATACTTCTCCATTTTCCACTATAGATTCCATATAACATTCACCGCGATACTTTTCAACAGTTGCAGCAATATTTTTCAGACCAAATCCATGATTTTCCTTATCCTTTTTAGCTGTCATAAAAAAGTCTGATTTTGTATGGATTCTTTTGGCCGCACTGTTACTAACAACAATAAAAATTTCTTCCTTATGTTCTACAAGTTCAACACGTATTCTGGGAACATCTGCTTTTATCGCCGCTTCAAAAGCATTTTGCAGTATATTTCCCATCAATGTGGTAATATCAAACATCTCAAGAGGCATTTTTTCGGTCAGCTTTCCACATACAGCAAACTCTATATTTTCCTTTACCGCCAAATATAAATAATAATTAACAATAATATCGAGAAAACTATCTCCTGTATGAATCTTTAAATCAAACACATCCTGAATATTCCAGATGGTATCTATGTACTCTTTGGCTTCTTCTGTCTTTTTTTCGTTGATTAACTCCCTGACAACCCCAATATGATTTACCAAATCATGCTTAAAACGCCGTACTGCTGCCGACTGCTGCAGCTGGTAATCATACTGCTGCTTTTGCATATACATAAAAGACTGCAATTCCCTGTTCTGCCTGTCTGACAATATATTACTAATGGCTAGGCTAAGCGTAAGAAAAATGGAATAAAGTACCCCTGCTATGCTGATAAAAAATACTGCATAAGCATCTAAGCCATATCTTGCATGATTTTCGTTAAAGAAATAAAACACAAAATTATAGAACATCTGGAAAATACTGCCCTGTATTAAAAGTGCAAACTTATACTTAAATTTTATATCACACAAATATACGTCATTTTTCCTAAAAAGCCGCAAGTATATCAGAAGATACACCAAAAATGAGAGCAGATAGGCAAGTTCCATCCACCATGTTATAGCCGTGCCGCCAACTCCTCCGCCTATTAAAACAACCTGTATCAACATGACACTGAACGTATCAATGATTCCCGTGAAATACATAAGGGCAGCGCTTAACATGAACAGATGGCACAATCTGTCTTCAAAAAATAAACATATGGAAAGTACGCTCCATAATATGTAGATAATCGGAGAGTTTGTATCAAAATATACGTTATAGCCTCCGGCAGACAACATAATCAAAACCGATGCGCCAAGAAAAAACTTGTTTTTTCTTGGCTTTAATTTGAATCCAAAATGAATGATAAAAAGATATATTAAATAATTTGATATATTGTCTACAATATAAATCATGACAACCTCTCCGCTGTTTCCTGCTCATTCCGGCAAAAGTCCATTCCTGCTAAAGCCAGATCATCTACTGAATTATAGCATAGAAATTCGTTCCTGCCTAAAAGATATACTACAAATTTTGCAAACTATCACGGAACCCCCCTGACTTTTACGTGATAGTATACTTTTAAATATTTTTCATGAATTACACAACTTGATGTTTACTGAATATTATCCTGCTTGGGAGCCACCAGTTTCCTGCTTGAGATCCACCCGGAAATTTCTGACTTCAGAACCATTTAGAACGCAAGATATAGTGGTACTGCCCCTGTTAGTTTCAAAATTAACAGAGGCAGCTTTAATTTTTCTATCTAAAATGATTCTTATGGTTTTATTTCATCAACAAGCTTTTTAGCTTCTTTGAGTCATACAGCTTTCTCAGATTCGTTTCATTCATGGGGATTTCATAAGCATTATGGATAGATTCTGCCCATGGTGGAATCCGCCTCTGAGCCTGTTATGCCGTTCATCTACAGGATACTGTCCGACAAAGATGGTAGAATTGTTGTGGCTGCACTGTCTAAACAATTCATAGATCCTGTTGTCGTTCCACTCTGAAATACCCTCCTATGACCTGCCTGACTTCAAGAATAACTATAAGAAGATTTATAATGAAATCAAATATGTGTGGTGCCACAAGATGTTGTGGTGGTTCTGAAGGTAAAAAATATTATTTCCAAATGACTCTCAAGTGGGAAACTGATGGCTCCCAAGATAGATAATATTCACAAGCCTCTCATCCTCTGGTATCTGATAGAAAAACCGCTCCACTACATGGAGCTGCAACGTATGATCCCGAAAGCAACACCCAAAATGCTGTCGCAGCAGTTACATGATTTGGAAGAATGCGGGATGCTGCACCGGGAAGTCATCCCGGACAAGCCGCCCAGGACACTATACTCCCTCACCCCATTTGGACGCAGCTTCATTCCCGTACTGGATGCCATGTGCGATTGGGGCGCAGGCTTTTTAGATGGGTTAGACATCCAACCACCGTGCTGTACAAAAAATTCAGCAGGAGAACCTTGACTGGCTTTCCTGCTGTTCTTTTCATATCTGTATATCCGGCTCCAATGAGAAAACCCCGTTTTTAAATACAAGCCGGGAAACTGATGCGTTTTTTACCTCCCCCAATTTGCCTAACTGCTCCGGCGCAAATAAATGGATTATTGTCTTTATGGCAAGGGCATGGGTTACTATCAGAATATTGCTGCTTTCCTCCATTCCATGCCTTTGGGCAGTATCCATGAATGCAGCTTTCAGGCGTTCTTCTATTGCCTGGAATGGCTCCGCCATTCCTGTCGTATCATGTTCATAAAGGACATCCGCAACATCGGGGAGCCGCTGATTCAGCTCTGCAAAAGACGCTCCTCCCAGCCAGTCCGATACATTCTTTAAG
>ERZ808037.2288-NODE-2288-length-10103-cov-3.942549_pt1 | contig 10103 bp, 9 predicted proteins | sample MGYA00380190_ERZ808037 | MGnify/ENA primary metagenome ERZ808037 (study PRJEB31490, sample SAMN06133399) | mouse gut metagenome | isolation source: J9 | host: mice | place: China: Chengdu | collected 2015-05 ...
CACAAAAAAACAGTTCGTATTTTTCGCCGCAGCAAAGCGCCCCGACAGACTCGCCGTTCACCAGCGAAACCTCCCCCTGCGTCCCCGCAAAGACCACGGTTGTGGCCCCTGCAAAGGAAATCCGCACTTCATCCATCTTAGCATAAGACGGGAGAAACAAATAATTTACCTGTGCTGCCTTATCCGTAAAACAAAATATTTCCTGTTCCGATGCGGAATTACTCAGGACAAAGCAGAGATTTTCTATATAAGCGCCGTCTTTCTGTATTTGGCTGTATTCACGCTTCTGCATAAATACCACGATCAAAATAAAAAAAAAAGCCAAAAAAACAAGTATCCCGCGCTGTTTCGCTCTGTGTCCCATATCACACCCCATTACCCCTTGCCGGAATCCATACCTGTCAGTCCGCATCTTTCTTCTCCAGATCGCGCACCCGCTTCTCTAAAATCGCCAGCTCCTGCGTCAGTGTCCTAATCTTCTGGTTCTGTCTCGATGCAATCGACGTCAGGGAAAGCAGGATCATAATCATAAACCCGATAGCAAAGATAAACAGACCGTTCATATTATCCTGTATACCGAATATACGGATAATTTTCACTAAAAGCTCCGGCACGGCAACCAAAATACCCATAACCAGCCCGGCTACCAGCCATAACAGCGTATATTTTAAATTCAACGCTTTATTTTTCAGAAAATACAGAATAATAATAAAATAACAGACCACCGCAACAATCAGCGTCACTCTGAGTGTAGCAGGTATCATAAATATCCGCCCCCTTCCGGCTCCTATCCGTTTTTCCTTTTGACTCTTCGCACCCCATAACCCATTCTACAGATTAATATCGCCAACGACACTTTGATCATATAGTAAATAGATTTCTTAAAGGTAATGGAGCTGACGCCGCCCTCTCTGGCACGCATCTGCACCGGAATCTCCTTAATCCTGCCCCTATGCATGAGCGCCGAGACAATTGCCTCCGGCTCCGAATAATCCATCGGAAAGTCCTTGCTGTATATCTCAATAAACATCCTGTTCACCGCACGGTACCCGCTGGTCACGTCCATAACCCTTTTTCCGGTCACCAGCCAGATCAGTCCGCTCAGAATATTAATTCCCATCCTGCGGGTCGCCGAGGACTGAAAGCCTTCTTTTTCCAGAAAACGGGAGCCGATGGCAATATCTGCCTCGCCACATATAATCGGCTCTAACAGCTTATCCAGATAGGCGATATCATGCTGCCCGTCCCCGTCCATCTGCACGGCGATATCGTAATTGTTCTTTCTCGCATAAATATATCCCGCCTGCACTGCGCCGCCAATCCCCATATTGATCGGGAGATCCAGATAATGAAACCCCTCCTCCCTGCAGAGATCAGGCGTATCGTCTGTGGAGCCGTCATTGATCACCAGATAATCATACTGCGGCGCCTCCTCCATCATGTGCCTTACCACATGCACGATGTTCTCCGCCTCGTTAAACGCCGGTATAATAACTAAAACTTTATTATTTTTCTCTCGTCTCATGTCCGCTTTCAACCTTATTTCCTTATCTACTGCCTTTTCCCTCTTTTTATCTTTCCCCGCTGCGCACCATTATCTTTTCGGATCCCTTCCCACACTTGCCGTATTTTGCCGCGAAGATAAAGATTCCACAGTTTCCGCAGAAGTACATAATAGGCGATATAGAACATGCCAAAGGCATATATCAGATACCGCTGCTGCCCGAAAAACACAAGAGATATGACAATCACAAGTACCAGATTCGTCCCCAGAATAAGAGCCATGAACTCCGCGCTGCTTTCTGAAACCTTCCTGTCCATATAACCCCATATCATCAACGCCGCCGCTGATAAATAAAGGAAAAGCGTCACCAGATGACACAGAAGATAAATCGGCGCGATCTGGAAAAAGACGGTACAGATAAATGCCTGTGGCAGCAGCATCAGCGTATGATAAAGGAAACGCGCGAAATGCGCCTGCAGCAGCTTGACCCCGATTGTCTGCAGACTGCGGTTCCAGACTTTGTTAAATTCATCGCCTCCATAAATTTCCGGATAATTCTCCTGATAATACGGTACCCCCGCATACAGGCAGGTCTTGCCCGCCTGCCCGATACCGCCGACAATATCTTTCCACATCCAGAGTCCTTTTTGCTCATAGCTGTATCTCTGCTGTTCCTGATCTACCGCCTCATAGAGAGTCTCATACAGACCGCGAACCATCTCATCCTCAAAAAGCCATCTATCCTCCGCGTCCGCTTCATACATTCCTCTGGACAAAATAAGCGATGTGAACTGGCTTGTCACAACAGGTCTTCTGGCTGTTGTCTCCTCTTCCTGATCCTTCCGTATCGCTTCCTCTAATGTCTCGCCTTCCCTCGTTGCTCCATTCTCATCCGTACTCAGCTTATCATAATATTCCGGATCCTGCACCTTCATGGCAAACGCGTTGAACCGCAGGTTATTTCTAATCATATCATTGTACCCTGCCAACGTCCGGGCGCTGATCCAGATACCGAAAAGGCTGAGCAGGACACATCCCGCAAGTCCAGCCATAAATCTTACCAGACGTTTTTTCTTCGTATTTCCCCCTCTCCACATCACATACAAAAATACGATACCACATACGCCAAATAAAATTTGAAGCTGGGAGCGCAGCATCGTCAGCAAAAATACGACCGCATAGGAAACCACTACCCACCTGATGCGCTTCTCCCAGACTGCACGAAGAAAGAACAGCATTAGCAGATAAAACGCCGCATACGCCAGCCCTTCCGTAAGGATTGTCTGTGTCATCATCGCCTGCGGTAATTCCACCGTAAAAGGAATCAGTGTCAGCAAAAAGAGAAAATACCCTTCCCAATACCGCATAGAATATTTATTTATAATCACCCTCACAAACAGGATTGTACAGACTGCCGCAAAAACCGCCTGCTCTACAATCACAAAATCCAAATATCTCTCCAGACCAAACAAATACTGATTCAAAAACAAAAAAAGCGGATAAAGCGGCATGACACCCTCCGCACGCTGCAACAGCATATAGGAATCGCTGTCGTCAAACAAAACCGGCTCTCTCGAACCGACAAACATAAAAACAATAAGAGCAAGCAAGACCAGAGAACCATAAAACAACCGATTCTTCTGCCTTGTATTCAATTGGCTTCGTTTCCTGTTTTCAGCCATGCGCATCGTTTCCTTCTCTATTCCCCAAAGACCTCGTTCTTACTCTTCTCTGTCACCTTACCGTCTCCCACTTCGTAAATCACATCCACGCTTCGAATGGTAGTCAGCCTGTGGGCAATGATTATCATGGTTTTCATACCCTGCAGATGTTCAATCGCCTCCATGACCGCCGCCTCCGTCTCATTATCCAGTGCGGAAGTCGCCTCGTCCAGCACCAGGATTTCCGGATCGTGGTAAAGCGCTCTCGCGATACCGATGCGCTGTCTCTGCCCGCCGGATAATCTGACACCTCTGTCACCTACAATCGTATCCAACCCGTGCGGCAGACCGTCAATAAACTCTTTCAACTGCGCCTTTTCCAACGCCGCGCTCACCGCCGCCTCATCAATCTGTCCCTCCTGCACACCGAAAGCAATATTATTACGGATCGTATCGTCGGAAAGATAGATTGTCTGTGGAATATAACCCACCTGTGCATGAAACGTCTTAGGCTGCTCATGGATATTGACCTCATCCGCCATCACCACACCTTTTACGGGCGTCAAAAGTCCCAATATAATGTCCACCATCGTCGTTTTCCCTGACCCGGTAGACCCGATAAACGCCACGGTCGTTCCCTTTTTAATCGTAAATTTTACATCCTTTAATACCCACTCTTCCGTGTCCGGATAATGGTAAGACACGTCCTGCACACAAATTCCCCTTTGCAGTCTCCAGTCCGACTGCCCGTCCGCTTCCCTCTCGCCTTCCTCATTGGCGCGCAAACCCTCTATCCCCACCAAATCGTGATACACAAGATCAACGGACGGAAGGGCATAAAGCATGTTTGAAGCATGTTCATTGATCCGCCCGACACTTGGCATCAGCCGCATAGCCGCCACCGCAAATGCCGCAAGCTGAGAGATAAAGTAGACCGAATCCGCCTCACCAAAAAGAAGCTTCACAATCACGGCAACCAGAAGTCCAGTCATGGAGACGGCTTCTACGGTATATTTGGGCAGAATCGAAATGGTTCTGGCTATGCGCAGCCCTCTGGCATATTTTCCCCAGTATTTCCGGAATTCATCGGTAAAATAAGCCTCACGCTCCAGAATCTTTATCTCTTTGATTCCGCCCAGCGCCTGGTTCATCCACTGAAAAATTTTACCCTGATAGCCTTGATTTTCAAACCCAAGCCGCCGGCTGTATTTCCGGCTTACTATCAAAAAAATGCCCACAAAAACTGCCAGAAATCCCAACACGATGATGGTAATGGACTTGCTGATAACCAGCAGGTAAATCACCAGCGCTCCGGACACCGCAAACTCGGCGCCCAGCTCCAGCGCATAGAGAATGACCTGCATAAACCGCGACGTGTCTTCATGCAGGCTTCGTTGTAAAATCGCAATATTATGGTTCAGATGAAACGTGTAAGGCTCTTTCATATAGGCAGCGAGCAGTCTTGTGGAAAGCTTCATCTGCGTATTATAAGAAAAACGGAAAATATAATCCTTCTCCAGAATCAGATAAACATTCTTAATCACATAGATTCCGATAATACCGACGGCAAGCAAAATGAGAAAGCTCTTGTTGGAGCGAAAGCCAAAGAAATCAAAAACTGCTTTCAGATACCATCTGTCCTGAATGGTGTTCTGGTTTTGCAGTACCTCAATAAAAGGCACAAATACCATGACCGCCAAAAGCTCCAGAAAACTGCCGACTACAATAGCTGCCGTGAGAAGGACAAGTTTCCACTTATCTCGTTGATCAAAGATATATCCCAGTTTGGAAAGCAGGGACACCTGCTTTTTTTCTCCTATTTCTCTCATACTGCCATTTGCCTTTCTGTTCTGTTCCTTAAATATCCGCCTCACGCAAACAGCGCGCCGCACAGATTGCTGTGTGAATCCTGTTCGCTTATCTTCCTCGCCGGTATGCCAGCCCATGTAGTCCCGGGCTCCGCAATGTCCTTTGTCACCACAGCGTTCGCTCCCACAGCGACATCATCCGCTATACGGACAGCGCCGATTACCTTCGCGCCGCTCCCAAAATAACAGTTATCCCCAATCACCGCCGCCTCATGGCTTCCGTTCGTCGCACCGATGGTCACGCCCTCCTGTAAGCGGCAGTTTTTCCCGGCACGCACATTTCCATGCACTACAATCGTCCCGTAATGCGGGATGGAAAGTCCCGGACCGAACACGTTCGGCGGAATCGTAAACCCGAGACGCACACTCAGGCGGTGAAACCGCATTTTATGCCATTTCCCGATTAGTTTTCCCACCACTTTGTGACGACAGTTTATGTCGAACTCCACCTTGCGAAGCAGAATCTCAAACTTCCAAATCTCATCCCCGAACAACCGGGGACGCGCGTCCTCCCCCCGCCCCAAAGCGAGTTGGTCTTGTCTCAAATATTCGCGATACTTCTGTTTATTATCTATCATGGTTTCGATCGTTGCCCTCGTTTTTATTACTAAATATTTAGCCGATACACAGCCCGGACAGACGGTAATTTCTTAAGGAGCCCCTCAAAATACATCGGCACTTAGCGAGGTTCTTTACGAGCTTAGTTCACCCTCACCTTAATCTGCTCCAGATACGCCGTATACCCCGCCGCCCGGTTCGCTTCTTCGCTGACAAGGTCATGCTTCTCCAGTTTCATCTTACCGGAGGCGCTTCTCACAAACCACTCATATTCCATATCAAGATTCCCGATATCCAGCGCACGGTATCCACGCTCAAACAATTTCACCGCCAAAAACTTCGCCGCCACACCTACCGACAATAAAAACAGCCTGTCCTTATCGTATGCCGTACAGGCTTCCAAAATAGCGGGAACCGCCCCGTAGGCGTCGCTTGGCGGACAAATGATACGCTCTATGCTGCGTGCCGTATCAAGCAGATCGTTGCCGACGCCATTGTGTGTTCTCTCCCCCTCCACGATAACAACATCTCTATTCTCCCATATTTTTCGGATTTTAGCAAATTGTGCACCGCAGACGCTGCGATCCTTTGCATAATAATAGCCGCGCGAGACAAAGGTGCTGTAATAACGCCGCCTGGGATCACAGTACTTCTCGTATGTTTTTCTGCAAAAAAGCAGATGTTCTCTCCAAAACTGTCTGCTGGCGCTGTGATGATCCGACAAGGTTTCAAAAATATCGGGAATCGTCACCATCAGCTTTTCATCGGGGTATGCCAAAATTTTTTGAAGTCCCTGCGCAATCTCCGGGCTTGCCTTCTGCAGCATCAGACTACCGCCCTTAATCATCACAATCTCCCCGTCCCCGAAACGCACCATGCTCTTTTCGGTATGAAGAAGCTCGTCAATGGTCTCGTCGATATCGTGAACCTTTATTCGATTGTACAGGATGCCTTTTTCATATAAAAAATAGGCAATCGCCGCCAAGATATCTTTTATTTTCTGCTTCATTGTTCTACGGATACACTCCCAAATCAAAAATATATTTGTACTCAAAGCGATCGTTCATAAGCATCACGCCCACAGTGCCTGAGGTATGACCTCCGACAAAGCAGTCGCATCTGGCAAGCAGCGCAATCGTTACGAGGTACTCCATCCCCTCTGCCTTGAGGTCCTTCACGTTCTCCCGAATTAACTTCCCTATCGCATTCTCCCCATTGTAAGTAATAAACTGTTTCCGGCTTGTTGTTACTTTTTCCCCATACTTTTCTAAAAACCGCGAATAAATCTCTTTATCTTCAGTCCCCAAAAATATCTTTGTGCACTGATACTTTTCCATCACATCATCCAGCTTTGCAAACATCTGCTCTATATCCGGCTGTATCGGATGTCCCGTTGGCTTATTGCTTGTATAGTCTGTTCCTCTGCACAAGACACCGAGCACTTTATGGCCCTTCAATACAGAATCAAAAAAATGCTCCACCATTTCCTGCGCCTCAACGCTCAAATTAAAGTATTGTTGTGCAATCTGTTGATACAGGCTGAATCCGCTCTTTTCGTCCAATAAATATTTTACATCCATATATGGAAAAAGTTCTTCTGTGTACCCTGAACCCCAGATTACATTTTTAGCTTTCAGCGTATTTTCCAGCGAATATCCGCCCGGCTGCCTGAAAAAATATTCCCACGCATTCACCTTCCCAATCTGTTCTTCCTTCAAATACATATTTTGCGATGTCTGCATATCAACTATCGGAATATATCCTTTGTCTAACGCCAGCTTCGTCTTATACACATAAGCGATAAAATCTGAAAACAGCCCCGTATATACTTCCCTGCGCCTGACTATATAAAAGGTTTTGTCAGCGTACTCATGACCATTACAGACTCTGTGCTCACTCCAATATTTTCTGTATTTCCAATCGTGAAACCGGTCTCTGCATCGAATATAGGTGGCATGCCAAACAACTTTAGCAAACGAATATATCTTATCATACATTGCTGCTCTTTCCTCCACATGCTTTCCCTTCCCGTTGTATTTTCTCCCGCATCCCCATAACCGTATCAAAATAATTTTTAAAATTATACTTTTCCACCACCGCGCGGTAACCCGCCGCCCCCATCTTTAACATCCGTTCTCTATCCGACAGCATAGCGTCCAATTTCGCGAGTAAATCCGCTTCGTCGCAGTCGCGAAAAAGATACCCTGTCACGCCATCCTCCACATAGCAGGACGTGCCGTTCGTATCGCTGCAAATCACAGGAAGGGAATAACTCATTGCCTCAAGCTGCGACACCGACGCCATCTCCAGCGTGCTCGGAATCACATACAGATCCGCCGCCAGATACTCCCGCTCCATCTCCCGCTTCGGCACGTTTGTTTTCACCGTAACCAGTTCTTCCATGTGCTGCTCCCGCACATATTTTTTTACCTGTTCACAGTATGCCTTCTGAAAATGATTCGTGGCTTCGCCCACCAGCGTCACATAGAGCTCGTAGTAATCTTGAAGCTGCTTAACGGCGCGCAGAAGCTCCAGATGATGTTTCCTGATTTCGTACTTCCCTATGCAGAGGATATGTATCCTGCCGCCCTCAAAATAGGTTCGCTCCTTCGGCTCTTTCTGCGGCTCCACCACAAAGGGCACAAAATAATCGTTCTCCCTCACAACCGTCCCTGGCTTTTTTTCACCCATCACGGGCGTCATGCGAAGCGGCGGCGTCATGCAGTCTACCAGACGATGCTTTAGGTCTGTCTTTGCAGGCTCCGACCAGAGCGGATTCTGGTTGTAAAGGATGCAGGGATAGCCTTTCTTTTTGCAAACGCGGTAAGCCGCCATGGAATACACCGAACGCTCCCGCAGAATAACCAAATCCGGCTCAAATCCGCAAATCAGCTTTTTCAGTTTCCGAAGCGGCGGAAACCCGTGCTGTATTTTAAACACGATCGCCGTCGGGTCTTTCCTGTGAATCACCTTCACATACAGAAAATCAATGAACTTGTAAAGCCGCGAATACCCCAGCACAATAGGCGTCACACAGGAATAATCTTCAATCATGGCGGCATAGTGGCTGATAAAACGCACCTCATGCCCGTTTTCCGTGAGTCCCTTCATAATATCCATCTGGTTGGTATGGTAGCGCGGTGCCACATACAGGAATTTCATGCAGTCCTCCCCCATTATTTCTGCTTGATATAGTCATTTTCTTTCAGGCTGTACTTACCGCGTTTCAAAAACTTATGCTTAATTACCCACCAGCCGGGCACCCAGATATACTTATGCATCGCCGGGGACGCGGAACCAATCATCCAGCAGTTCCTGTCGCACTTTTTCGTGCACTCCCGCACCTTCTCCGCCTGCTCGGAATGCCACAGTTCCTCCCAGCTCTGCTCTCTGAGATTTCCCATGACCGCCTTCTTCTCCATCCCGTTACACGGAATCACATCGCAGAAAGGATCGATAAAAAAGGCGTTCTTCGACATATCGCAGGGCAAAAGCCGCTTATTGCCGTAAATATAGTTGATAAGCCCATGATTAAAGTAAGCGCGGAACCACTTTTTCGGCGATTTGCTCTTTAACAGCTCGTTGATCAGCTTTTCAAAATTCTGCGCTACCTTGTATTTGTCGTCAATCTTATTGTCCGTCTTGCGGAAATAAAAGGAATTGTGCAGCGTCGCCGTGGCGAACTCCATCCCCATATCATTGGCAATATGGTAGAGCGGCACCAAATCCTCGCAGTTCATATCCTGCACCGTCATACCAAAGCCCACGTCAGGATGCCCCATCTCCACCAGCGTTTTAAGCGTCTTATAGCCCCTGTTAAAACCGTCGGGAATCCCGCGTATTTTATCGTTGGTCTCCTGCAGTCCTTCAATGCTGATGCGGATGCCCACCTTCGGGAACTCCCTGCAAAGAGCAATAATGCGCTCCGTAAAATAACCGTTCGTTGATATGACAATCCTGTCAGATTTCTTGTAAAGCTCCCGCACGATATCCGGAATGTCCTGCCTGATAAAAGGCTCCCCGCCCGTGATATTCGTAAACGCCATCTCCGGCAGCTTCTTAATATCCGCCAGTGTAATCTCTTCGTCCGGTCTCGTCGGATCCCGGAAGCAGTCGCACATGTTGCAGCGGGCGTTGCATCTGTATGTTACTATAACCGTGCCGTATAAAGTTCGTCTGGACATGCAGTAATCTCCTATCTATCGTTATATCAAGTCAAATGTCAATATATTGCCCGGATGGAAGTGAATTTCTCAAGGAGCCCCTTAAAACTCATCCGGGCACCGCATTGTATACACTTCTCTCTATTTTATCACAGTATTCTTCTATTGTGTCAAAATTTATACTCCGGCAGTTCTCCCGATACGCCCGGCACAGCTCCGGCTGTTCCCACAGCTCCCTGATATGCGCGGTCAGCTCCTGCGCGTCCCCGCCCCGGAAAAGCTCTCCCGTCCTGCCCGCCTGCACCAGCTCCGGCGCGCCGCCAAGATCGGAAACAAGCACAGGGGTGCA
>ERZ808037.2289-NODE-2289-length-10102-cov-3.684888_pt1 | contig 10102 bp, 10 predicted proteins | sample MGYA00380190_ERZ808037 | MGnify/ENA primary metagenome ERZ808037 (study PRJEB31490, sample SAMN06133399) | mouse gut metagenome | isolation source: J9 | host: mice | place: China: Chengdu | collected 2015-05 ...
GCCGCTGCAACGGCAGCCATCGCCATTCTGCAGACCTGGTGTCTGCGCTATATCCTCCAGGAATCTCCAGCCGGCATATTATGCTGCTTTCCGAAACTCTCTTGGGCTGACGCCCCGTTTTTCCAGGTGCCGTCCAGCCCGAATGGCTGATTCCATTTCCTAAAGTTCCGAAAGCCTATACAAGGAAACCAATCAAGATTCCGGCCGCCACGCCGATGCCGTATAGCAGCGCCAGAATCTGTAGGTTCTCTTTCCTGTCAGGGTTGACGCGGAACAGCACCAGGACCCCCACCCCGGAACCGGCCAGCAGTCCCGCCATGGCGGCGCCCAGCCCCATGGAGCCGGACAGATACAGCTGGGTGATCACCACGGAACCGGCGCAGTTGGGAATCAGCCCCACCAGCCCCGCCAGCACCGGGGCCAGCACCGGTTTGTCCAAAAGAAGGTTCGCCAGCGCGTCCTCCCCCGCGAAATGGAGAATCAGGTTCAGCACCAGGTTCACCGCCAGGACAAACAGGGTAATCTTCACTGTGTGGGCCAGGGCCGAGCGGAAGATGCCTTTCTCGCAGTGGCAATGCTCCTGTTCGCAGATGCTGTGGATATGCTCCCGTCCGGTCTGCTTCTTCCGCCACAACAGGTCGATGGCAAGGCCCGCCACCATGCCGATGGCAGCCTGTGCCGCCAGCAGCTGCAGGAGCATGCCCATAGGGGCGCGCTCCGATATCAGGATGGGCAGCATCTCGTCCGATGTGGACAGATAGATGGCCATCAGGGTTCCCAGGGTGATGAGCCGTCCCGCGTACAGATTGGAAGCCGCCGCGGAGAAGCCGCACTGGGGGATGGCTCCCAGCAGCCCTCCCGCCACAGGGGCAAGGTGTGCCAGCACAGGATACCTGGAGCCTGGCCGCCCATGGGACGGGGGCTTTGCGCCGGGGCGACGTATCAGCTTCGTTGCCCGTTCGCCGGTCTTATGCTCCAGGTACTCCATGGCCAGGTAGGCCAGGAATAAAAACGGGATCAGCTTCACGCTGTCCAAGAGGGAATCTATTATCAAATCCAGCATAATCATCAGCCTTTCCTGAGAATGCTCTGGCATTCCATAATTCCGGATAGAAAATCGCATCCGGGCGCATCGGTTGCATCTGACAGAGATAGGTGTAAAAATGGCAGATGCGATAATCGTGCCCGCAAATGCAAATGCGACTCATTCGCAACTAGGACTATAGCATATCTGCCGGCGGTTTGTCAACTGGAAAATGGCAATGCGTGGCAATGGAGCTCCGAATTAGTAGTCAGACGGTAACGGTTCATCAACTTTTGTTTGGGAGTGTGGGGCTGCGCAGGCGTTTTCTGTAAATAAAAAGGCGGCTGATTTTCCTTTCGGATAAACCGCCGCCATCAGCATGGATATTCAGTTTGTTCTATTCGTCATTTCCCAAGAATCTGTCCTGCCCCGAAAATACCTCCATAGTCATTAATACGCCTAACCGATATCCTCTGACAAAGCTGTTATGTGCATCGCAACAGCTTTCGTCAAAGTATGTGTCTGCAAGTTTTCTTAACAGCTCCCTGTCCTCGTCATTCAGCTTTTTTTCCAGTTTGTTTCGGTTATGGCATTTACATGGAGTTGGTCGTCTACGAACGCATCTAAAATTTTTCCCATAGTTTTCATCGTTTCCTTTCTGTTTTGCTCCATACGCCGCTTGCAAGACAAAAACGTGTAGTGTATAATATTTACGCGGTCTGCCTTGTAGGCGGGCGTAGTGTGAGGTGGCGTGATTCTTTGCAGGGGTTCGCCGCCTCGCTTATTTTTCCAGTTCGTCATACACCTTGTCGATACCACGACGGACAATATCAGATGTGGTGGTGTCCAGTGCCTTTCTGCACTGTTCCAGCTTTTCCTTTGTGTCATCATTGACTAACACAAATATCCTGTCTTTCATGGGCTTATCGCCATTAGGTGGACGTCCCATTTTCTTTTGCGCCATTTTATCACCTCACTTTCATGCGCATATATATTATACACTAATATGCGCATGAAAGTCAACAGAAAGAAAACTACTTGCATGCCATCATGCGCCTGTAACCAGCGATGCTATCAAGAAATATTTGTGAGTCGGCAAGAAACCTGATATAATGGGGGCAAGCACCCATCCCAGGCAGAAAGCCGGGAAGAAAAATGCGCATCAGCGGCAAACGGCCCCGGCACATGTTGACAGGGCGCAGCATGAGGAAAGAGGATTTCGGGATTGCCGCCGGACTGCCCACAAATAGGATTGCCCACATGGGAAAAGGGAAGCATATGCCATAAACCAAATCGGAGGGGAAATGTTTGGATGAAAAAAGTATCATGTGATTTATTCCGGGTCGAAAAAGAGATAATAGAGAAATGCGGCATCTCAAAAAGCCGTTTCCATAAGGTTCACGGAAATCAATGGGAAAATATATATCAGGCAATTACTGAAAAGTATGCTGACAAAACAAGGACATGGAGAAATGGGCTGCATTGGGCCAACATAAATGGCTACAGTCCCAAGAGCATGAGGGATTTTGTGGGAAGCTATCCTGTCGACTCTTCGACATGGTTTAACTTTTTGCCCCATATCCTACCAGGGGATGAGATGGTCTATTTCCTGATTGACAAAGGCAATGATTGGTATTTGGGAGAAAAGTTTTGGATATTTGAAAGCTATATACCCGAATTGGTAAAAGCCCTTGATTTATTAAATCAGACCGCATTTTTGGATACTGGTTGGGCAGATTACTATATTGTTTCAAAGAAATATCAATGGATAATCGGGTTTAACCATCACGATATAATTACCTGTATCGGAGAAGGATTGAATTTTAGCTATTTGAAAAACGGGCAATAAAACAGTTCCGGTTTTCGCCCCACAGGAAAGGGATGCCTTTCAGCATCGCTGTTTCTTTGGTAGAAGCACTATGGCAAAAGCCCAGAGAATTCTGTTGACAAATCCCCCGGATATGTTAAGATAGATACAAAGCATAACACTTTCTAAACACATGTAACGAAATCAGGGTTCTAAATCTGTTTTTCAGAAAATCTATGCTTTTATTCAACTCAATCAACATAATAAGAGCAGAAGGTTTTCCATAAGGGGATGGGCATTCCGTCCGTGAGGCAGCCTTCTGCTTGGACAGGAGGAGAAATGGAGATCATTTCGATGAAGACGGACTATGCGTACCGGGAGGTGTTCTCTCATGAGAATGTGAGGAAGCAGTTCCTGAGCGACGTGATGGGGATTCCGCTGGGGGAGATCAGGAGGGTGCGCGTTGTCACGCCCTTCCTGTGGAAGCGGCGGGCCAGGCAGAAGCAGGGGATCCTGGACATGGCGCTGGAGATGGACAGCGATGCGAAGGTGAACGTGGAGCTGCAGGTGCGCCGCCAGAGCGCGTGGACAAAGAGGGAGCTGTTCTACCTGGCGAAGATGTTCACGGAGGATCTGAGGGCGGGCCAGGACTATGGGAAGCTCCGCAGGTGCGTGAGCATCGGCCTGTTGGACTTCAAGCTGACGGAAAGGGAGAAGTACCATTCGGTATACCGTCTGCGTGAGGAGGACGGCACGGAGCTGACTGATCTGCTGGAGGTACATATCGTGGAGCTGTGCAAGGCCCTGAATGGGACGGAAGCGGTGGACGACTGGATCCGGCTGTTCAATGCGGAAAGCGAGGAGGACTTGAAGATGATAAAAGCGAGGAATGCGGGGATCAGAGAGGCAATAAGGGCAATCAGGGAGATGAGCCTGAGGAAGAATCTGCGCTATTTATATGAGGAGCATCTGAAGCGGGTCAGAGACCGCAGAGGGGAAGATGAGTATGTCAGGAACGAGGGCAAAGAGGAGGGAAGAGCAGAGGGCAGAACAGAAGGGAAGACGTTAAAATTGATAAGCCAGGTCAGAAAAAAGATCCGGAAGAACAATTCCGCAGAAGAGATTGCGGATATGCTGGAAGAAGAGCCCATTTCCATTGCCCGAATCTGTGAACTGATCCGGAACCACCCTGACTGGGATGACGAGAGGATCGGCAGTGAGCTGAAGGAATGGGAGAAGAACATTTCCGGTATAAGTGGCTGACTAAATGGCTTCCGGATAGGTTGAGCCATAATATATACCGGAAGCGTCCGTAGGAAAGCAGATAAGGAATAGGCCGACGATATGACGGAATCTTTTAAAAACAGCAGTATTCATAGAGATTCGGAATCAAAAACACAGGCCGTCAGGCTATTCGGGAGACCCGGCATGAGCCTGACGGCAACATTCAATATGTACGCCATTATGCACCTGTATCGGGGGGGGTAGAAGATGTTTTCTCTACCCTTATTCGTGGTGACAGAAGACGCGCAAGGCGTGGATTCTGTTGTTTGTGGCAGCACATGACAGGAAAATCCTGATTTTGGATTTTGCGGCCATGTATTGCCTGTAAATCCGAATTAACAGGGATAAATATGGCGGCAGTCTTGCTATAATCTACAATTTATCCCCAGTTTATATTTTCCCTAAAACGATACTTACCAAAAGAGAATGAGAGGAAGAATATATGAATAGAGCAAAGAAGCTTTTTGCGCTGGCATTGTTGCTGCTTGCGTTTACGGTGACAGGCTGCGGAAACGATAAAGAACAGGATGCAGCCGCGGACAGGGCAGAAACCGGCGCTTCGGATACCATAAGTGCGGGAGGGGCCGAGGGTACAGGACTGGACGTTTCGGAAACAGATGCCGACAATACTGCGGAAGAAAAGGGGTCAACAGATTTTGCGTTTACGGACGAATGGATTACTTCCATAGAAGATGGTAAGACAGAGCTTACCTTAATCATTACCCACCATATAAAAGAGGCTAAGACCGTAGAATTTACTTATCAAGAGGTCTTTCTTGACGGTGTGGCAGCGGAAAACTGGGAGGCGCAAGGACGGGGAGCCACTGCTTTCACAATCGATCCCGATGCCCCACAAAGTTTTCCGCAAACATTGACTCTAGGCGCAAATATCGACGATTATTCGGAGCTTACCATAAATGCCACTGCCAACTTTGATGACGGAACGGGGCCGTATCCTTTCTCTGTCACTTATCGAATCAGTGAACTGGAAAGGAAGATAGAGGAAAGCGCTGCTACCAACTCCGGAGAGGCATATGTGGATGAACAGGAGCTTTACAATGACAACGGAGTCATAATTACCCTGACGGGAATAGAGGTGGAAGAAGATGTCGAAGGTGAGTTCGGAAGCGACAGAATAACACTGACGCTTAACTACAATAATATCAACTCATCCTTGGGCTGCTATCAGGTGTATATCGGTGATACATTGATATACGATGACGCATGGCAATGGGAAAATAAGGTTGGTGTCGGCTGCCATCGTGACGAGGATACGATTTGGGTAGTCATTAACGGTGACGGCTTATATGATCAGCTCTCGGAAGAAATGGAAATTTCCATAGTCTGCGGCATGTTTAATCTTGATTCGGGTCAGAAGGACGAGTTCGGAAAGGTTCTGACCCCCAAACTGACTATCCCCATTGTGATTAAGTGATTGGATTATGACAGGAATCCAATTTCCATAGGGAAATAAGAGAGATATTCGGGAGGGGTGCGGTTCATATAAACTGCGCCCCTCCCGAAATTTTTCCACGAATCACCCTACAAAAACGCGCAAGCCACTAATGAACATGAATCCTGGTTAATTTTTTTAATCTATACTTAATATCTGCTCAATTGCGTAACAGGGGAACCTTTGCTATCATAAAAGCAGCAAAGGCCAATGCAGATAACAAAACGGAATCCCCCATACTAAAGTGCCGGGCGGGGCAGATGTGGGAACCATAAGGAGACTGTCGTATGGAAATAGGCAAAGTGATAAGAAAATACAGAAAAGAAAACAACATGACCCAGGAGGAGATGGCGGGGTACCTTGGTGTGACGGCCCCGGCGGTGAATAAGTGGGAAAATGGATCTTGCTGTCCGGACATCATGCTCCTGGCGCCCATCGCAAGGCTGTTAGGCATCACCCTGGAGGAGCTGCTGTCATTCCGGGAGGACCTGACGGAGGAGGAGATAGGCCGCATCGTGCGGGAGACGGACGCCAGGCTGAAGGACGGCTCTTACCAGGAGACCTTCGAATGGGCAAAAGGGATTCTGGAGCAATATCCCAATTGCCATAGGCTGCGCTGGCAGCTGGCGCTGATATTCGATGCCCAGCGCATGGCAAAGAAGATACCGGACACAGAGCGCTACGACGAAGACATCAGAGGCTGGTATGAGCGGGCGCTGGACAGCGGGGACGAGGATCTCAGGTTCCATGCCGCGGATTCCCTCTTCGGCTTCTATTTCCGGAAAGAACAGTATGAGAAAGCCCAAAGCTGTCTGGAGCATTTATCCCCGCAGAATCCGGAGCGGAAGAGGAAGCAGGCCGATATCTACAGCAGGACAGGGCGTACAGAGGAAGCCTATAAAGCCTATGAAGAGCTTCTTTTTTTCGGATATCAGAGGATATCCATGTACATGCAGTGCATCAGCCAGCTGGCGCTTCAGGAAAAGGACATGGGAAAGTTGCGCCTGATGGCACAGAAACAGGAGGAGCTGGCGAGACTGTTCGAGATGGGCGAGTACCAGGAAGATTTCACCAGGCTGCAGCTGGCCGTGACCGAGCAGAATGTGGACGCCACCATAGAGAACGCGGGGAAATTATTGTCCCATGTGGAAAGCGTCGGGGATTTTGCCGGGTCTGCGCTCTATGGACATCTGAAATTCAGCGCGCCCAGAGAGGAATTCCTGGCTGAACTGAAAGAGAATCTGCGGAAAGAGTTCCGGGATAGGGAGACCTATGGCTATCTGGCGGAGGACGAGCGCTGGCAGAGTCTGGTGGGAGGCTGACATTGCCGTCTAAGGCAAATATTTTTTCCACAGAGGATAGTCTGTTCCGGGCTCGCGACATGGAGCGGGAGGAATAATTGAATTTTTTAGCTGTATCATTTACCGGAAAATGGGAAGAATCATAAGAGGGGTCGTGAGAAGACGATGCCCCGAGACCGAATTCTGAGGAACGGAAGGGGATGACGGTAATGATATCATTTCTGGAGATGGTGCAGCAGTATCCAATCGGGTCGAAAATAGAACTGCCCAGAGATGGCCGGGAGACGGAAAAGCGACAGGAGATCGTAGGATACGAATATTATAACGGAACAGGTTATCTGGTCTTCGGGAACCATGAAAGAGTGGACGTGGAGCGGGTCATCAGCTCCAGCCGCCCATATCTTCACTGAATCTTAACCTTTCGACAATAGAATAATAAAGTATGAAATCCCTCTGCCTTTATAATGGATTTATGGAAAGGCAGGAGGGATTTTTTATGACAGAGAGATGTTATGGAGCAAGAGAAAGCACAAAAAGATACGCCTCGGGAGAGATAAAGATGAAGAGAAATAACCGTCAGGAGACAGCTGCGGGAAGCTATGGCCGTCAGAAGGCGGCTATGGGAAGCTATGGCTGTGAGGAGGCGGTTGCGGGAAGCTATGGCCGTGGGGAGACAACTGTAGGAAGCTATGGCCGCAGAGAAATGAGCGCGGAAAAGTATGGCCGCCGGGGAAGATATGAGGAAATGCCGCGAAGCATGGCCCGCGGAAACCGTCCCCAAAAGGGAAATCCCGCGCGGCGGAAGAGACAGCAGAAGCAGCGCCGGGACAGGATGGTCAAGAGGTTCTGCGTCCTGGCGGTAGAACTGGCGCTGTGCCTGGCAATCATCGTAGCGGTGAGGAATGCGTGGAAGCCACGGGACCGGTCGGAGAGCGCGTCTCTGTGGACAGGCGTGAACGCCGGAGAGGGCGACGCTTTGGCGGGTGTGGGGACAGATGCGGTATCCGCCGGGGGAGCGAGACTATATCCGGATTTAGACCTGACAGGGTATCCGGAGGACATGATCAAGCTTCTGGAGCTGAATGAGGAGACCCTGGACTATATAAAAGGCTATCCCGACCGCGCCCAGTACCAGAACCAGCCCATCGACCTGTCCCAGGACGTGCAGGGCGGACAGGTGCCGCTTCTGATGCAGTGGGACAGGCGCTGGGGCTATGACGCATATGGCGACGACATGATCGGCCTGGCCGGCGGCGGGCCCGTCGGCCTGGATAGGGCGTATCTGTACTTTACCGGGGACACCGCCATGACGCCCAGGGATATGGCGGCGTTCGCCTATGACAACGGGTACTATGCGGACGGCGGAACCAGCTGGAGCCTTTGGACGGAAGGGGCGGCGCAGCTGGGGCTGAGCGGAGAGGAGCTGCCCCTGGACGAGAACCGGATGAAGCAGACGCTGGACGGCGGCGGATTGATTGTCTGCAGCATGCGCCCGGGAGACTTTACCACCACCGGGCATTTCATCCTGATCAGGGGATACGATGAGAACGGCTTCTATATAAACGACCCCAACCGCAGAAGCAACAGCGAAAAGCAGTGGGATTACGGCACTCTGCGGTATCAGATCAAAAATCTCTGGGCGCTGGAAAAATGAGGAAAATGAGGGACAGCGATAAAACTTCCGCAGGGGTGGATTTTCTGACGATTCATGGTATAATGTTGACCCATAAGGACATTGTGTCAACTTCCGATTCCATGTGCGCTCGAGCACACGAAATCATGGTTTAATGACCTTGTTCAATGCAGAAACAGCCGGATGGCCATCCTGCCATGATGTGACCATGGCATAATACCCTTATCCGCGGCGTGAGACGGCTGGATGGACATAAGCGCCATGAGCGTGGCCTTGCCCATGGAATAATGCCCCTTATTCGTGGCAAGAAATGGCTGGATGGGCATAAGTGCCATGAACGTGGCCTATATTCATGGCATGATGACCTTATTGGAGACATGGCGCGGTTGGATGGCCGCAAATATTATGAGCGTCAGGCAGCCTTGTCAGGAAGGAGAGATTGGAATGAAATATGAGTTTTTCGCGGGCTCTTACGGAGGGCCACAGGAGGAGAACATAGTCCGGTTCTCGTTGGACGGTGAGACCGGAAACATCACGAAGCTCTACGGTTGTACAGGAATCGAGAATCCTTCCTGGCTGACCCTGCACCCTGAGAAGGATATCCTATATGCAGTGGAGGAGCTGACCCCGGAGGGGAATATCCGTGCATTTGAGATAGAAGAGGAGGGATTGAAGCCCCTTGCCGGTTTTCCCTCGAAAGGGGCCGACCCCTGCCATATCTGCCTGGACGAGGAAAAGGAGCATCTGCTGATCTCCAATTATACCAGCGGCTCCATTTCTCTATACAGATTGGACAAGAACGGGATTCCGATAAAAATGACGGATTTCATCCAGCATGAGAGAGAGGGGGCAAACGGGTCCGCTGGACGCAATCCCCTCCGACAGGAAGGCCCCCATGTCCACTTCAGCGGCGTCATGGGGCAGCGGATTTTCGTGGTGGACTTAGGCCTGGACAAAGTGTTCGTCTATGACCGGGATAATGTCAGCGAAAGCTTAAGAGACACCGGAAGATATCTGGCATTCCCGGCCGGCGCGGGCCCCAGGCACCTGGCATTCCATCCCCGGGCGTCCGTCATCTACGCCGCCTGTGAGCTGGACAACAAACTGGCAGTCTTCCGGGAAAAGGAGGGGGAATATGTCCTGGAAAGCATGCTGCCCACTTTGCCGGAGGCTTATATGGGCGAGAACACCGCAGCCGCCATCCGGATCTGGAAGGATCTGCTCATGGTCAGCAACCGGGGCCATGACAGCATAGCGGTCTATTCCCTGAAAGAAGACGGAAGCGCGGCGCTGGAGCAGATCGTCCCCACAGGAGGCAAAGTTCCCAGGGACTTCGCCGTTCTGGGAGAGTATGCGGTGGTCGCCAACCAGGGCTCCGATGAGATCACGGTGCTGCGGATAGAGCGGGAAGAAAAGCGGCTGGTACAGACCGGCATATCCATGCCTGTGTCCCGTCCCACCTGTATCTGCCCGGTTTGTCCGTAGAGGCCGTAAGGAATTGTCTACAAATAACTGCTGCGGGTTGAAAGCCGTTTTCCTTGTATTTCTGGGCTTTTTTCTAAAGAAGTTGCAGCAGTTTTTTTCCGACAGTTCCTAAGGA
>ERZ808037.2290-NODE-2290-length-10099-cov-3.739673_pt1 | contig 10099 bp, 7 predicted proteins | sample MGYA00380190_ERZ808037 | MGnify/ENA primary metagenome ERZ808037 (study PRJEB31490, sample SAMN06133399) | mouse gut metagenome | isolation source: J9 | host: mice | place: China: Chengdu | collected 2015-05 ...
GTCGACGAAGGGCGCCTTTCGTCGACGCGGGTTCGACCACATGGAGCTGGTTGCGCGCGAGCTGTCGATTCGGCTCGGGTGCGAGCTCGCTTGCGCTCTTGACCGTCCGATTGCCCGCGACCAGCGAGAGCTGGGCGGTCGTGGTCGCGTGGAGAATCTCCGCGGCGGCTTTTCGGCGTTCAGCGGCGTGGTTGAAGGCCGCAGGTTGCTTCTCGTCGATGACGTGATGACAACGGGCTCGACGATATGCGCTGCAACCGACGCCCTCTTGCGGGCCGGCGCGAAGGATGTTTTCTGCTTGACGTTTACCCGCGTTTAGAAGGATGGAGGAATCGGCTATAATCAAATTCGTTTCTTTCGGGTCTGTAGCTGCGGGGCTTTGCGGCCCTTAGTCCATGGCAGATGCGGTCGAAAGGACCCACGTAAGCCTGCTGCGAGGCAGGTGAGCACGGCGCATTCTAGATGTAAGTCGCCAGGCGCGTTGACACGCGGCAAAAGGCCGCGGCGTGCGGGCGCGAGTGTGGGGGCGAAGGCTAGGTCAGCCGAAAGAAACGATGAGCTTCAACAGCATGAAGGAGGATTGCGGGATGAAGCGTTGGAAGATTGTTGCGTTGACGTGCGCGGTTGTAGCCTGCTTGAGCGCGGGGCTCGTTGGCTGCCAGTCGTCGGCCTATAAGCCCGAGGCAAAGAGTCAGACCGTTCCCTCGTCGGCTTTGGGCCAGACCGGGACGTTGCGCGTGGGCGTTAACGCGTCTTCGGCTCCTTTGGCCGGCAAGACGTCTTCTTCGTCCCATATCGTCGGCATCGACGCGGATGTTGCCGCATATCTGGCCGATGAGCTTGGGCTGAAAGTCGAGCTCGTCGACGTGGGCAGCGACCCGTCCTCTGCGCTGAACGACAAGAAAGTCGACATCGTTCTGGGCGTCGATAATTCCGATTCCGAGGCCGACTTCTGGCGCTCGTCCGCTTATCTCCAGACGGGCGTGGCGTTGTTCGGGTCGGCCACGGAGGATTCGGTACCCGCGGTCGATTCGAAGCCGAAGATTGCCGCGCAGGCTTCTTCAAAGAGCTCGTGGCGCGTGACGAATTTGTTCGGCGACGATTCCCTCGTTTCTCAAACCGATTTGAAATCGGCGTTTGGGGCGTTGGCGAACGGCACGGCGCGTTATGTGGCTGCCGACGCGGTCATCGGCACTTACGTGTCTTATTCGAACGGCTATTCCGACAAGATCGTCGCGCTGCTTCAGGACCCGAGCGGTTATTGCGCGGGCGTGGCGAAATCGAATACCGACTTGCAGAATGCCATCGGTCCCGCTGTTAACAAGCTGGTGAACGGCGGCGTGATGGACATCATTGAGAAGAAGTGGCTCGGGACGACGCTTTCGGTCGATAGCGTCACTGTGGTGAAGAGCGCGTCGGGCGACGACAAGAAGAAGTCCGACAAGAAGTCCGACGAGTCCAAGTCAGATGAATCCAAGTCAGATGAGTCCAAGTCCGATGAGGGCGAGGCTTCTTCTGCAGGGGATGCCGCTGCTGGCGAAAGCGCTGCAACGCAAGGGGCGGCGGCTGGAGATGACGAGGCCTAGTGTCTGCCTTGCATATCGATCTTGCAATTCGATGAGACACGAAGCCTGGCTTCGTGTCTCTTTTTTGAAAGGATGATCATGGAATTGAGACATGGGTTCGAGATCGTCAAGCGCGAGGAGCTTTCTGAAATCGACGGAGTCGCCATCGAGGGGCGCCACGTGGCGTCGGGCGCGCGCCTGCTTTACCTGAAGAACGACGACAACAACAAGTCGTTCGCCATCGGGTTTCGCACTCCGCCCCGCGATGACACGGGTGTGTTTCACATCCTGGAGCATTCGGTGCTGTGCGGATCGAAGCGCTTTCCGGTGAAAGAGCCGTTCGTCGACCTGATCAAGGGCTCGATGCAGACGTTCCTGAACGCGATGACGTTTGACGACAAGACGCTTTACCCTGTCGCGTCGACCAACGAGCAGGACCTCTATAACTTGATGGACGTTTACCTCGACGCCGTGTTTCATCCCAACATCTATGTGAAGCGCCAGATTTTCGAACAGGAGGGCTGGCACTACGAGCTTGAGGGCGCAGATGGCCTGACATACAACGGTGTCGTCTTCAACGAGATGAAAGGCGCTCTTTCCGATGCGAACTCGGTGCTTTACGACGAACTGCAGGTTTCGCTGTTCCCCGACACGTGCTATTCGTTCGAATCGGGCGGGACGCCGGCGGCCATCCCCACGTTGACTTATGAGGGTTTCCTCGATGAGCATCGTCGGCATTACCGCACTGACAACAGCTACATAATTCTGTATGGCAACCTCGATATCGACCGAGCGCTCGCCTTTCTTGACGAGCAGTATCTCTCGCCGGTTGCGGCGGAGCAGGCCGAGCGCGATGCGACGCGCGATGCGGCGGGGCTTGAACCGCTTGTGCCGCGCGAAATCGAAATGCAAAAGCCGGTTATCGCAGCGCATCGGCGCCATGAGATGGTGACGGCGCCCGAGAATGCGTGCACCGCTTGTGGCTATGTCGTCGGCGAGTCGGGCGACCGCGTCCGGGTGATGGCGGTCGAGATCCTGCTGGATGCGTTGTTCGGCAGCAACGAGGCGCCGCTCAAACGTCGATTGCTTGACGCGGGGCTTGCCCACGACGTGCATGCGTTTGTTTCGGATGCGGTGCTGCAGCCGTTTGCGGTGGTGCAGTTGCAGATGCCCTCGGAAGGTGCCGGCGCGCGCCTGGTTGACGTTCTTGCCGATGAGGCGCGCGCCCTTGTTGCCGGCGGTTTCGATCGCAATCTCGTGGAGGCGGCGCTTTCTCACGCCGAGTTCCAGATGCGCGAACATGACATGGGGGTGGCGGATGGCGTCGCGAATGCGATGATCTCGCTTTCGGGATGGCTTTACGACGATGGTGCCGCGACGGTTTACCTTCGCTATGAAGAGGCGTTCGCGCAGTTGCGCGCAAAACTTGCGGAGGGCTTTTTCGAGCAGTTGGCTATCGAGCTGTTCTGCGAGAGCGAACATCGGGCTTCGGTCGAGGTCGTTCCGGTCGAGACGGTTGCCGATGACGACTCCGCTGTGCGTTTGGCCGAGATGAGCCGTACGATGACGAGCGATGACCGCGACCGCATCGCCGCCGAGGTCGCCTTGCTTCGCGAGCTGCAGGAAGCTCCTGACGCGCCTGAGGCGGTCGCGATGTTGCCGCATCTCGGAATCGCGGACATGGACGATGCCCCGGATGCGCCGGCGTATGCGCTTGACGGGTCGGTTCCTTTTGCGTGCATGAGGCACGAGGTCGCGACGCGTGGAATCGCTTATGCCTATCGTTATTTCGACCTGAAGGCGCTTTCGTTCGATGACCTGCCTTACGTTTCGGTGCTCGCCATTGTTCTGGGAAAGCTCGACACGGCCCATCACACGGCGGCCGAAATCGACACGCTGGTTCAAGGCAAGCTCGGGAACCTGTCGTTCTTCTCGGATGTCTTTGATCATCGTGGTAGCGTCGAACATGCGGAACCTCGCTTCATCGTGAGCTCGTCGAGCCTTTCCGATAACGCCGAGTGGCTCGCCACGTTGCCGCGAGAGGTCATGATGGAGACCGACTTCTCGAACACGGGGAAGATTCTCAATGTCTTGAAACAGCGCAAGATAGGCATGGAGCATGCGTTTGCCAATTCGGGCCATTCATGCGCCACCGGCCGTGTGAAGTCATATTACTCATCGGTCGGCGTTGTGCGCGAGCAGCTTGGCAACGTGGGTTTTTATCGGTTCCTGTGTGATTTGATCGACCATTTCGACGAACGTGCCGATGCGCTGACCGCGCGTCTTGCCAACGTGACTGCCCGGTTGTTCTGCGATGACCAGTGCGTCGTGAGCTTTGCGGGCTGCGATGAGGCTTACGAGCGATTCTGGGCGGCCGACCCGGCGTGCGGGCGCACGGGCGCTGGCGTGCCCGCGCTTGTTGTTCCCAAGCCAATCATGCGCAACGAGGCGTTCGTCGTGCCGAGCGACGTGAGCTACACGGCGGTTGGCTGGGACCGGCGCTTGATCGATTCGCCTGTTGCGCGACATTCCGGGCCGTGGCTCGTCGCAGCGCGGGCGCTGTCTTACGATTTCCTGTGGAACGAGGTGCGCGTGAAGGGCGGCGCCTATGGCACGGGATTTCAGGCGGCACGCTCGGGCAATGTGCGGTTCTATTCCTATCGCGACCCCCATCTTGACGAGACTATCGAGCGCTTCGCGGAATCGGCGGCGTGGCTTGAACGTTTCCATCCGGCGCGGGAAGCGTTCGAGGGCTTTGTGGTGGCGACGGTGGCGGGGCTCGACGCGCCGGTGAAGCCGCGCGAGCTCATCAGGCGGCAGATGGGGGACTACCTCACGGGCCACGCCCCCGAAGAGCGCGCTGAGCGCCGGCGCGAAGTTATCGAAACGTCTGCCGGCGACGTGCGTGCGTTGGCCCCGGTTGTGCGTGAAGCCGTCTTGGCGGGCGCCGTTTGCTCGTTCGGCAATCGTGAGATCCTGGAAGGCTCGTCTGCCGACTTGGATGTCATCATGTTGGTCGGCTAGTTGGGGGGGCGAAGATGAAGATTACCGTAACGCCAGCTGAAGAAGACGAGGTTATCGTGGCAGGAGCGGAAGCCCAGGTTGCTTTCGAGCCGGAAACCGAGCAAGAGCCCGAGCGAGAGCCGGAACGTGAAAACGAGTCAGCGCGGGAGGCGGCGGAGGGCCTGGCGAAGGTCGAGAAGCGCCCCGAGGCCTATCGTGAAACAACGCTCGAAGACCTTGAGTCGTCAAAAATGTCGTCCATGCAGCGCGTCATCATCATCGCGGCTATTGTCTGCATTATCGCCGCTCTGGTTTATTACTTCGTTGCTATGCGATAAAATATCGAGGTTGTTTTATCGCGCCTTCGGCGGAGCCGGAGATACGGGGGAGTTGTAAACGATGCCTAAACGTGGGATGCTCGATTCTGATGATGATTTGACCAGCTTGACGGGTGCGTTTGTGCCGGTCAAAGGTCCGCAGTCGGTTGATTACGACGAAAACGCCGGGGATGACCCGATTGGCTTGACGGGCGCGTTCGGCGCAATCGTTCCGGACGAAGACGAACGCTCCTGGAGCGAGGACACCAAGTGGGACGGTTTCGACTGGGATGCCGCGCTCGGCGAGCCGGCGGTTCCGGAAGAGGCTGAAGCGGCTGGTGAAGAGACCCCCGCCGACGAGACGGGTGATGCCGAAGCTGAGGTCGAAGAACAGGTCATCCCTGCTCCAACGCGAAGCGCCGGTGGCCGTGGGCGTCATGCGGCGCCGGAAAAAGAGCTCTCCCCGCGCATGAGGAAATCTCGTCGCGTGCGCCGCATCCTCATCGTGCTCATCATTCTGCTCGTGATTGCCGCAGGCGTCGTGGCTTTCTTTTCCTATCGCACGTGGACGGGCAGTCATCAAGAGGCCGCCCAGCAGACGCAAGAGCAGGTTGAGTCGCATGGCGCGCGTGAAAGCATTGCCGAGGCGCCGGCACGCGATGCGTCCGAGGCGACTTCCAAGCTTGCTGACGTTCCTGACCTCGCGGGTCTTTTAGGCAAGACTCAGGACGAGGCGATCGCGGCCCTCGGGCGCGGTGCGCTCGTCACGGCGAATTCCCCGGTCAACGAGGACGACAATCCGATCAAGACCAACTTGAACGTGGCGCTTACCGAGGAGCCTGCCGATTCCAAGACTGGCACCCCGACGGTTTACCTCGGCCTCGGCGAAGACGGCCGCGTGCGACAGGCGGGCTATTCCGCGTCGGCTTCGGCGCTCGGCTTCGGTGCCTTGAGCTTTGCGGACGCCGTTAATAACGAGCACGTTATCGAAAAGACGCTGGCAGAGGTCGGCGCCAAGGTGCCCGAAGGCTCTGCGACGTTGCCGGCGAACAAGGATGAATACTCGACTTATGCGTCAGACAAGACCACCGTCGTGCGCGAGCGCTGCTCGTTCGAGGGCGATGTCGACGTCTCCGGCATGCCGTGCACCTGGTCAGCCGTGTTGTCTTACGACTATACGACGCAGGTCGTCACGGGCAACCTGAGCGACACCGTGCGCGTGATTTACGTTTACATCACGATGAAATAGGGCTTTTGCCGCTTGACGACCGTCGCATTTGCGTTTGCAATTCCTGCGGAGGTGGGCGGCGTTGTGAGCTGCTGTGGTAGTATTTGCGGTTGGTAATTTAGCTGGTTTCCCGGCATGGGCCGATAGGGAGGACTGATATGTCAGGGCATTCAAAGTGGGCGACTACGAAGCATCGCAAGGCGGCGCAGGACTCGAAGCGTTCGGCGCTGTTCTCGAAGCTTTCGCGCAACATCACGGTGGCTGCCAAGGAGGGCGGCGATCCGAACCCGGAGAATAACGCTTCTCTGGCGGCGGCGATTGAGAAGGCGAAGGGCTATTCGCTGCCGAAGGACAAGATCAAGACCGCTATCGACAAGGCGTTCGGCACGGGTAAGGACGCGGCGAATTACGAGACCGTGTCTTATGAGGGTTATGGCGCAGCCGGCATCGGCATTTTCTGCGAGGCGCTGACCGACAACCGCAACCGTACCGCTGCCGACGTGCGTGCGGCCTTCAACCATCATGGCGGTAACCTGGCGACGTCGGGTGCCGTTGCGTTTCAGTTCGACCGCAAGGGCCAGATCATGATCCCGAAGATCATCGAGGGCGATGGCAAGAAGGTCGCCGATCGTCCGAACGGCGCAGCGGGCGATGCTGACGAGCTCGAGATGCTGTTGCTCGAGGTCGGGGCCGAGGATTACGAGGACGCCGACGAGGAGTGGATCGTCTACACGGGTCCGACGGATCTCATGGCCGTTAAAAAGGCGATCGAGGAGCAGGGTGTCGAGACGAAGGGCGCCGAGCTCACGATGATTCCGCAGAATCCGGTTTCGGTTTCCGTGGCCGATGCGAAGAAGGTCATGCGCCTGGTCGACCGCCTCGAAGAGCTCGAGGACCTGCAGAACGTCTATCACACGATGGACATCACCGATGAGATCGCCGAGGCGCTTGAAGCCGAATAGCGGACTCCTGCGGCTTGCGGGCCGAGAGATTTGGAATAATGAACCCGAACGGTTTGTTCGGGTTCTTTTTTTAGGAGGCGGAATGGACGGATTTCTGCAGAGTGTGCTTGCCGGTGAGGCTTTCCTGCTGTTCGATGGCGCGATGGGAACGATGCTGCAGCGGCGCGGGCTTGCCGGCGGTGGTCCGGCTGAGCTGCTGTGCTTGTCGGACCCGGAGGCGATAACGGACATCCATCGGGCATATGTCGAGGCGGGCAGCCAGGCGGTGACGACGAACACGTTCGGCGCGAACCGGCTGCTCCTCGATGGCGTGGCGCGCGTTGACGAGGTGTTTGAGGCGGCGGTTGCATGTGCGCGCAAGTCCGGGGCGAGGTTCGTCGCGGCCGACATCGGGCCGACTGGCGAGTTGCTCGATCCGCTTGGCGACTTGGAAGTCGAAGAAGCGCGTGAGGTTTTCGGCGAGATGGTCGACGCGGCTGAGGCGGCGGGCGCTGACCTGGTGATCGTCGAGACGATGGCCGACCCCCAGGAAGCTGAAGCTGCGGTGAGCGCAGCGAAAGAGCGGTGCAGCTTGCCTGTGTTCGCCACGATGACGTTCGGAAACGGCGGGCGGACGCTGTTCGGGACGGCGCCGGCGGATGCCGCTCGGCTGCTGGAGGGCGCCGGTGCCGATGCGGTCGGGGTGAATTGCTCGCTCGGTCCGGATTCGCTTGGCCCGATTGTCGACGAGATACGCGCTGCAACGGAACTGCCGATCATCGTGCAGGCGAATGCGGGGCTGCCGTCAGTCGTCGGTGGCGAGACGGTGTATTCGGTTGACGTTGAAAGCTATGTATCTGCTGTCGCGGGGCTTTTGGATGCAGGCGCGTCGATCATCGGCGGGTGCTGCGGGACCGACCCCGATTACATCCGCGCGCTGTCGGCGATGCTCGAGGGGTGCTCGCCCCGGCGGTGAAAACTCAACACATGTGAATAACCCGGATGGGGAATAGCGGGGCCGACACTTGCCAGCAGGTGTCGGCCTTGTTGTTTCCTTGCGGTTGGAAAACTGTCGTCAATTGAGGGAATATCTGTTGGAAACGAGGGAAGAGTCGTTGGCTTAGCAACCGTTCGGCGTTGGGGTTCCATGGGTTTAACTGCAAGATTCGCGATTTAGCATCGAGGGCAGTTGGAAACTTGACGGGGGCGCGTCTGCGATTGCGCCCGAAAAGGAGGTTGCTATGGTTGTTTCCAGGTTCAAGATAGGCGGAAGCCTGCTCAAGAAGGCGATGGTGCTGCCGCTCTCAGTCGTGCTTGCGGCAGGGTGTGCGCCGACGCTTGCCTATGCGGAGAGCCTTTCCCCGGTATCGGCTGGGCTCAAGGCCGCATCGGCCCCGACCGGAGTGGGAAGCGCGTCGCAAGCCAAGTCGGTGACGGGCAAGGTCGCGCTGTCGGTTGCGTCAAGCGCGGCTTCGCCGCAAGCGGTTTACCTACCTGTGCTCTTGCGTGCCGTGGGTGGGATCGAAGAGTTCGAAAGCGCCTATCAAGCTTGTGGCGATGAGCGTTGGGCGCCTGAATATGCGCTTTTCGATGTGGGCAATGACGGCGTCCCCGAGCTTCTGGTCCGCGTTAGCGACGCGATTGGCACATCGACCGTGCATGTTTACACGCTGCGATCCCATCAAGCGGTGCACCTCGGGTGCTACTCCGAAGGCGCGGGCGGTTCGGCTGGTGCCGGCGACGGGAGGTTGTTTGTCGCGGGTTGGAGCCAAGGTTCTTCATTCATGAGCGAGGTGCTTGTCAGCGGGGATTCCGTCAAGACGAAGTTCATGGCGTCGGGGCAGGCGAGCAACGACTGCTTTACCCGTGTCGGGGCCTCTTGGCTCAAGTTCGCTGACGCCGCCAAGTTCGTTTCGCTTAAAGAGCAGGGAAAATATGACATCAGCAAGGCAAAGGCGACTGTCGCTGCGGCGGGCGCTTACACGGGCGCTGCGAAAACTCCCGCGGTGACCGTCCAGTTCGGTGACGAGAAGCTGGTTTCCGGAGTTGATTTCAAGGTCTCCTATCGGAACAACGTGAATGCGGGCGCCGCGACGGCGACGGTGACCGGAGCGGGCAGCTTCAAGGGTTCGCAGAGCATTGGGTTCGCAATCGCCAAGGCGACGAATTCCCTGTCGGTCAAGGCGGTTGGCAAGACGTTGAAGCATTCGAGCGTCAAGTCCAAGGCCCAGACTCTCAATCTCGTGTCGGTCGCGAAGAAGGGCCAGGGTAAGGTCAAGTTCAAGAACGTGAGCTCGAAGTCGGTCTCGAAGCACTTTGCCGTCAATGCTTCGACGGGCACCGTTACTGCCAAGAAGGGGACGCCCAAGGGCGTCTATGCGGTTAAGATTCAAGTCTCCGCTGGAGGCAATGGCAACTTCAACGCTTCCGACAAGACGGTGAGCGTCAAGGTGACGGTGAAATAGCCGGGGCTCTTGTATCATGGTCGCATGAAGGAGCAGGCGGCGACAAAAGACCGGAGGCGCGAGCTGCGAGGCGTGTTGCTCGCGCTTCTTGGCGCGACGTGCTGGGGCTTTTCCGCGACGTGCGTGAGCTGGCTCACGACGCGGGCCGGAATGGACGTGCTGTTTCTCGCGAACATGCGCGTGCTCGGCACGGGAATCGTCTTCACGGCAATCGCGGTCGTGAAATGTCGTCCGCAGATTGCGCATCTGTTCAGCGATTGGCGGTTGGTCGTGCAGCTCGTCTGCCATGCGATCGTCGGCGTGTTGGTCGTGCAGATCAGTTACATGTATGCCATCGAGCTCACGAACCCGGCGACGGCGTTGTTGTTGCAGGAAGCTGGCGTGCCGATCATTTTGGTGCTCACGTGCATCTGGTTGCGCCGGTTTCCCACGCTTATCGAATTGGTCGCGCTTGCGCTGGCGGTTTTCGGCATCATGGCGATTTCGACGCAGGGCAGTTTCTCGAGTTTGGCCATCAATCCCCTCGGCTTGATGTGGGGGCTTGTGGCAGGGGCGTCGCTTGCGGGGGATAACCTCATTC
>ERZ808037.2292-NODE-2292-length-10080-cov-2.786464_pt1 | contig 10080 bp, 10 predicted proteins | sample MGYA00380190_ERZ808037 | MGnify/ENA primary metagenome ERZ808037 (study PRJEB31490, sample SAMN06133399) | mouse gut metagenome | isolation source: J9 | host: mice | place: China: Chengdu | collected 2015-05 ...
GTTTTCTATCAAGATCATCAAAGACGAGCACAGCAGAAATGAAAACGCCTTCAACTGCAGAGCCTGCACGTTTCGAAACCACAGCAAGCGATTCGGCACTACCTATTTTCTGATACTCACTAAACAATCTCAAGAAAGGGGGAGATGTAGAGGCATAACCGCCGCCATACCGGACACTTTTCGCTAATGATCAATTCTTGAAGAGAAGATGGGGAAATACACAATTGAAGAGCAATACGAGAAAAGAGAAAAATGGAAAGACACTACAAGCATATTCGCCAGTATTAAGAAAGTCCGGATGAAGGGGAGGGGACCCCTGATATCCAAGAAAATATTCAGCAAAGGGACTGAATACAATTTACGCCAAATCATCCGCCGCTCAACGGTTTGGAGACCACTTCCAAAACAGAGCTGGCGGAATACATATCATTCGAACGACAGAAAGGAGGTGGACATGAATGCCAGCAAACCACCAAACAGCAGCCAAGCAAAAAGCCCAGTCATTCACAACCGAACTGCCTATCTTCAAAAAGAAATACCAGGACGACATCCAGCGCCTCGAAAACCAGGTAGGCCAACTCATCCGCATCATCGCCAACTTGAACGAACGCCTGAACTACCTCGAAACAACCCAATCAAACCCCTTTTTCCTATCCCCCGATCGAAAATAAAACCTCAAAAAGACCTGTATCCACATACGATACAGGTCTGATACTTTTATTCGGAAGCCGTAAATGGTCAGGAACGAGCGTAACATTGCCGCGACCGAACCAATCTGTATCCAGACCGAGCCAAACCCGGCCCGGACCGAGCCAAACTATGCCTGGACCGAGCCAAACCCAGCCGCGACCGAACCAAACTCTGCCTGAACCGCACCAAACTCCGCTCATCCCGAACCAATCCCAGCCAAACTCCCCAACTCAATTAAACGTCAAAAGATCCTCCAACTCCCGATCATTCAACTCCGTCAGCCACTGACTCGAATGAATTAAATCGGCAGACAAAGCGGCCTTCTCTACAAGCATCTGATCAATCTTCTCTTCAATCGTCCCGACCGTCACGAATTTATGCACATGCACAAACTTGGTCTGACCGATTCGGTAAGCGCGGTCCGTCGCCTGATTCTCGACAGCCGGGTTCCACCAACGATCCGCATGCAGCACGTGATTCGCCTGCGTCAAGTTCAATCCGGTACCACCGGCCTTCAGCGAGAGAATGAAAACTGGGAACTCGCCGCTCTGGAACGCGTCCACCAATGCATCCCGCTGGCCTTTTGGCATACTGCCCGTCAAGAACGGCACATCGATTCCGTGCAGTTCTGACAAACACTGGCGCAGCATCTGGCCCATGCCGATATACTGCGTAAAGATCAAACATTGCTCGCCGTTCGCCGCGATTTCTGCTGCCATCGAGACGATCCGCGCCATTTTATTTGAACGCTTCGTCAACTCGGCAGCTGGAGCTTGCGGCTCTTTCAAAAACAGTGCCGGATGATTACACAGTTGCTTCAGTCGGCTGAGCATCTTCAAAATCAAGCCTTTACGCTCAAAGCCAGTCAACGTCTCAAGCTTGAACTTCGTCTCATCCACAAAGCTCTCGTATAGCGCCGCCTGTTCCGTTGTGAGTGGAACATACTCATTTTGTTCCAACTTCTCCGGCAAATTCAAGCGCAACTCCGGATCATTCTTTGTCCGTCGCATCATGAACGGTTGAATGCGGGCGCGCAATTTCCGCTTCTCCGCCTCCAAGTCATCCCGCTCAATCGGCACGATGAATTCATCGCTGAACTTACGGAAGCTGCCTAAATATCCTTTGTGAATGAAATCAAAAATGGCCCACAGCTCGGACAGACGATTCTCGATCGGCGTCCCTGTCAACGCGATATGATGAAGCCCATGCAATCTGCGAATCGCACGCGACTGCTTCGTCTGCAAGTTCTTGATGTTTTGCGCTTCATCGATCGTCACGCTGGCGAATGTAAACGCTGAAAGCATCTCGCCGTCCTGCGTGGCAGTACCGTACGTCGTCAAAATAATATCGGCTTCACGGTTTGCGATAATCGACTCGAACTGCTCATCCCGAGACCGATTCGCACCGTAATGAACGTGTACCCGCAAAGAAGGCGCAAATCGCTCCAATTCCTTCTGCCAGTTGCCCATGACGCTCGTCGGACAAATGATCAAGGAGGGCGAATCCGTCTCGGGCAAATTGTGCACATACAATAAGTACGTAATGAGCTGAACTGTTTTCCCAAGCCCCATATCATCCGCCAAAACTGCACCGAAATGGTTATCACGCATGAAATGAAGCCACTCGAAACCTTCCTGCTGATATGGACGCAGCTCCGCCTGCAATGCTCCCGGCACCGCGACTTCCGGCAGTCCCTTCTTCTCCTGCAACATCGTCATCACTTGGCGCAACGACTGCTGCATCGAAAACGCAACGAGCGGATCATCCTCATTTTCTTCATCAAAAACCGGTGCGATTTCTTCCGGCACTTCATGGAACAGCAAATCCTTCACCGTCCACTCGCCGTCATCCACCTGCTCCATCAACTCCCGAATGCGCTTCAGCCAAGCCGGGTCCAAATGAAACCACTCATCTCCCGCGCGGATGTACTCGCGGTTCTCATCAACCATTCGCTGAAACTGCTCCCGGTCAATATTTTCGCCCGCCAGTGAAAATTGCCAATCAAACGACAGCACCTGATCGAGACTAGCAGACGAACGATACGACTGCATCCCGGCAGAAGTCCGGATTTTCAACTTGGTCTCCGTTACGGACTTCAACCAAGCCGGCAAAATCACTGGATAATCAAACGCCTGGCAAAGCGGCAAATCTTCCTGAATGAACACACGAACTTGTGCATCGTTTAAAAACTCATGAACGAACTGCTCATCTGCCTGCAACTCAACCGAACGAAAAATCCCGATCATCTCCGCTTGGCGCTCTTGAATATCCTTAGCATACGGCTTGCGCTTTGCGGGCAAGGCCTCTTCAATCGAAGCCGACACTTTCCGGACAGCTGGTACCCACTGTGTCCCACGCTCGTTGATCAGCACCGTCTCAAGCAACCATTCTGTTTCATCGATATCAGGCTCCGTCAAGCGCAACGCCACACGAAACGGCAACTTTGTCGTCTCGCCACTCGGCCATCCATATTGCTGGAAGTGGGGAAGCAAGGTCGGAAAATCCGCCATCGACACACCAAGCGCAGCAAGCTGACCGCGCACCGCAAGCGACACATAGCGTCCAGCTTGCTCAGACAGCCCAGTCTGTCCCATATCAAACGACAATCCTTCTGCTGACGCCTCGATATGTGAAAACAACGCCGGATCCTGCCAAAGTTTCGCGGCCTCACGGATTCCGTCCAAAATCACGTTATCCGCATCTGTTGCTCCTGCGTACTGGACATATGGGTGTCCTGTCGCAGAAAACAATCGAAGCAACTCATCGATCGTCGCTTCTATCCAGCCGTCACGCTGCGGAACGAGCATGCCGTACATGGTCGGTTCATCTGAATAAAACAGATAGGACACAAGCATATCCGCGTCAATCATCTTCGATTCTCCTGCGACATTCGCACAGACGAGGAACGCACCGTCCTGTCCTTCTTTTAAAGTTAATTCCAAGGCAAGTTGCAAGATGTTCGAATCGGTCATAGCAGCAAGTTTCCTTTCTCCATTTCTTCCATCAGTGCACGCAGGCGGGGAAATTGCTGGCGGACTGTATTGATGTAACGATTCCAAAATTCATTGCGGCCATCACGTTTGGCGGCCGTCTTCATTTGTTTCCATAAACGTACGGCACGGCGATAACTATCGCGATTCTTCTCTTTTACCAATTTCAGTGCTTCTGCATGCATGAGCGGGAACACCGCTTGCGAATCTTCAGCCAGCGCCGTTTTCAACAGTGAACCATCGATCATGTCGACAGAGCCACGCGTCAAATGCATCAGCGCGGCCCACTCTTCATAGCGACCGCGTTCAAAAAGAAATTGTCCATACGCTCGTCCTGCTTCTGACCCATACGATTGAAATAACTGATCGCGCTGTTCTTCCGACACATCCGAAAGCGCAAGCAACTGATCGATATCTTCCGCAAAAGACGCACGATTGCGCGATGCCAATTGCTGATAATGTCCCGCAAGATGGGGAAGAAGCTGCAGCATGATCGACTGGACAATATCGAAGTCCTCGTCTTCTTTCGCATAGAGCGCAAACGCCAGCCATTGCGGCACTGCGGTCGGATCCAATGAATTCAATTCCCGATCAAGCTCGTCAAAACGACCCGACGTCAAATAAAGGAATGCACGGAACAACGGTGCATCCGCTGCAGTTTCATTTTCCAGCCGCCCGAGCGCTTCCGTGAGTTCTGATTCATCAGTATAGAGCTCAGTATAGACCAATCGAAACGCTTCAAAACGCTTGGAAAATAACCCTTCCACTTCAACTGCGAATGAATGGATCAAATCCTTCAATTTCGTATGGAAGGCATCTGTCTCGAAAAGCTTGGACTTCGAACTGAGCTGAATGATACTGGCCTTCAATTCGGACATCTGCTCATTGAGCCAAATTGTCAGCTGCCACTTGCCATAGTGATACGAATCATTGGAAGCCAACTCGCCCTTCAAAAAAGGCCAAGCCGCACGTAACACCGTCAACTGATAATATAGAGAAAAGAGCGGCTTCCATTCCCATTCAAAAGGAGAAAGCCGCGTCTTCTGCTGTTCAATTTTGGAAACATAATGCAAAAATCCGGTCGGACCGTCTTTCGGATCCAACTGGGCAAGAGGTTTCACGAGCAACGACAAAGCCGAAAGCCATGCATCCGGCGTACGCTCCGCAATCGAAAGCTGTGCCTGCACATCAGATTGCCGCCAACTATGCAACCAATCCGAAAGCGAATGAAACTGCGAATACAAATGAAAGACGACTGCAATCTGATGCGCGCACCAGCTGTCGTTCAAGCACGTGCAATACGGCTCCATCGACTGGAAAGACAACCGGGCAAACTCGGACTCCGTACCCGAAATATTGGCCATCAGCGACTGCTCGTTTTCTGTATAGCGATAAGCTCCGATCGCGTTCATTCGAACAAGAGAAGCCGCCTTGCGAATAATTTCCGCTTGTTGCGGCACAGACGGCTGAAATGTATGTTTAATATGGTTCATGAACTCTTCAATTTCACGTTCGTGCAAATTTGCAATCCGTTCAATCGTCATTTGCATCGAATCAACTCCTTCAGAAAGCATTCCTCCTATTATAACGTTTTTTTTGCCTCTTTGCCACTGCTTAAGAACGCTTTGGAGGAATCTTATTTAACGATGCGATTGATTGCCGAATAATTGCAATAAGTTTCGGATGCCGGATAAAAATAACTGCCGCTCTTCCTTGTTCAGATGGGCAGTTCGCATGATAATCTCTTTTAATATCGGTTCTGACTCTATTAAATCAGCATGCTGCTCGACAAAGGAATCCGAATAGCTGCTTTGATATTCTAATGTTTGAAGCCCTTTCAATGAAAGAACTGTTTTTAGGGGCCGGTCCAAGATCATTGCTAGGAAGACGTCATCTGGAATATCGTAGACTTTCTGTACATGGGGCAAATGGCTGATGGGGAATTCTCGATGATTCGATTCATATCTTGATAGGTTTCCAGCATCCAAGCCTAAATCCATTGCCATCTGCTTTTGAGTAATTTCAAGATGCTCTTCACGATATTCACGTAATTGCGTACCAAAACTCATACTCTATCACCCATTTTTCTCGCAATCGTATAAGAAAAGTGGAACGATTTCTCGATAATTGACAATTAGACAATCAGTCATGTCAAATCGGCAATTTAATAGTTTTTGGTAATAATTATGAGAATATTAACATAATGGATAGAGGAGGGGAGGGAATAGAAACAATGCAATTGACTTTACATATACCTCAATTGCAATACCATTTAGAAAATATGGAGCCCATACTTTTCAATAAAATGCCAATTATGAAAATAGCAGAAAAGCTGAGACATGATGCGCAGCGTAAAGTATTCTACATACACGAGATGGTACTTTGTGAGATGACTTTTCAGCAAGTGACAATTTATTATGAGAACAATCAAATCGTCTTTTTGTACAGCACGTCGGGCACAGATGTCTGCCAAAAACTGCAGACCCAATTGGCCAAGCATGAAATTCCTTTTGTACCTTTACAAAAATCGTTTGTCTTACGCTAGAAAGATAGGGAAAACGGCAAGCTGAGCAAATATGACAGCAATCAGAAAATTCTCTTGACATATTGAGTGCATTCTGACACATATCATTCACAAAACCCTTCTAATTATGATATATTATTAATAATCGGAATATTCGTATGATTAGTAAAGGGAGGGGAAAACATGCTGCTCATAAAGCGAATCCAGCCTTTTTTCACGAGTAGAGAAGAGTTCAATTTGCGCCTTGTATTCGCCTATCAGTATTTCTCGATCATTAAAAATGAAGAAGTGTTTCAGTTCGTGCCGACAGAAGGCAAAGAGATCGTCATCAACACGCGGAGCTTACAGATTGAGAATCTAGGGGAGGTATTCGTGTTTCAACGGGGGCGTCGGTTCATTCGGATCCCACTTTATCAATTATTGCTAGTTTCCGATTTGCATTTGCATTTGTCGACTATACTCGAAGGAGCGATGGAAGTGGACGGCCATCTTCAGGAAGAAGGTATGCGGGAAGCAGAGGGATTGGTGGAGCAATTGGAAAGAGAGAATTGGGAACGTATGGTAGATTACGCACTGGAAACGAAAAACCGACTCTTGTTTAAGGAGTTGATGGAAGGACTGCGAGTAATTTGAGAATGACCGATTAAAAAACACCTCAGTTGACCGCGCATCTCATATGCGTCAAAACCGAGGTGTTTTTATGTTGATTGAAACATGATCTTCCACGTCCTCATAGTGTTAGGAAATGGAGCGCCAATACGAAAATCCCTGATCCACCCAGCCCAAGTGCAAAGTCTTGCCACGTAAACTCAATCGTCTTCTCCAAATTCATCGCTCATCACTCCTTTGTATAGTTGCGAGGAACATCTCGTCCTTACTGCTTGACATACCCGCCATACATCCCATTATAACCGATGTTACGGATTTTTAAACATTCAGACAACTAATTAGATAGATTGAACTACCGTTTTTGGTATAAATGAGGCTGTGGACCAACACATACACTATGGTGTGAGATGAATAGAGAATTGTAGTCCGGCATAGTGAAAACCATTACGCTTCTATTAATTTACCACCAAACAAGACAATCGTTGCAAATTCGTCATTTTCTGATAAAGTAAGAGAGATAGAAACTGATACTATTCGCACGAATATGTTGAAGGTAAAGGAGAAGTACATATGTATTCTAATTACGGTTATTGGCGTTCAATAGTCTATCCAGACCGGCTTGCCGTTGAACTTGGACAAGGGACAGTGACGGGTTTCAAGCGTCGTGTGTTTGGCGTGTTTATTTTTGGTATTATCCTGTTCGTGCTTCGCGATATGTGGGGGATGAACACGGAGACGATGACATATATTTTGGCGAACGGCACGTTAGACGACTACACTATCGCACGTTACGCCGCACTGATCGGATCGGTTATATGGTCGGTGATCTACATGTCGTTCCATTTTTGGGGCGTAGCATGGATTTTGAGCAAGGTGACGAATATCCCTTTCAAACCACTGCTGAAATTGCAGTTGGTGGTGACAGGGTTGCTAGTATTCGAAAAAGCGATCTTGTTCATCGTCTTCGCATTGGCGGGCAAAACGGCAAGCATCTCAATTTTTTCATTTGGACCGCTGGCAATGAAGTTTCTCGAAAACTGGTACATTATTTATTTCGTCAATCAGCTGACGATTTTCACTGCGCTTATCGTGGCAGTGCAATATCGCTTTATTCGTTTCTATGAGGGTGATGAAATTCGCAAAGATGTCCTCTGGCTGCTAATCGCCATACAGATTGCCTTTGCTTTAATTACAGCAGCGGTCGGTTTTATACCTGTTGAAAAACTGCTGAATCTATTAATGATAGGAGGGCTATAAATGGTGAAATGGCGAAAAATTATCGCAATGATCCTTATACTGTCCTTTATAGCCTTGAACAGTTATCTTGTTTTCTTCGGAAAAAGCGACATTCCGAAATCATACTATGTGAATGATTATGAACGATTGGCAACGGGTGACTACACAAAAGAGCTCGACAAGGAAGGCTTTATTGCACCAAAAGATTTGTATACCGTCTACTTGAAAGAAGATCAGACAATCGATTCCTGGCTCGTTCAAGAAGGGGAGTCAGTCGACTTCGGCACAGAACTCGCCTCCTTGAAAACCGAGTACTTCGACGAACAGCACAACGAATTAAATGCTGAACGATCGGCATTGCAAAACCAAGTCTCCACGATTCGCCAGACGATCAGCGACTTGGAAGATGAACAGGAACGCAGCGATAGCATGAGAAACGACAACAATTCCTATGATTCGCTTTACGAAGAGAAAGTGCAAGTGAATGTGGATGTGGCGGGGAGTGGAGCATTCGCACAAGCTATCGCGGACGCAGAGCGAGACCTCGCTCAAGTGCAACGCCAAATCGAAACACTGGATTCGAAAATTGACCGATTACCGACCGAAGCTGCGATGACAAGTCCGGTCAATGGCTATGTCGTCAAAATCAACCGCGAAGGTGCCGCGCCATCAATCGATATTTACAGCACGGATCAGACCATCGTCACCTACGTTCGGCATGACGAGTGGCTCGACATCGAACCCGGCAGTTTCGTTACCATCCAGCACGAAGCCATCCGCACACCTTATATGATCGATGAAGATTCGGACAGTGTGAGCAGTATCGGAGGCAGCGATGTGGCGGTTGCCGCAACCGAAGATCCATACGATGACTTGGACCATGAAGTTGACGGCAATTCATTCGATGACCAGATGGATGAATACGATGTTGATTCGGACGAGCCGGTTAACGGCACCGATGATCCTTACATCGACAATCCGGACAGTGACACAAACGATGATCTGCAATTCGAAGAAACACCTGAAGGATCATCTGAACAAACACCAGATGAAAAAAAGCAAGTGAATGACCGCAAGCGCATCCAAGGGGATTATCCGGAAGAAGTTTCGACGATGAGCGGAACCGTTGTTTCGGTTTCCAAAGTGCCTGCCCAGGACGATAACTGGTTAAAATCATACAAAGCATTAGGCGGCACGCAAAAAGAAAATTCGCAGGCGTACTATGAAGTCCGTATCGCGCCATATGACGAACAACTAGAATTGCCATTCGCTACTAATGTCAACATCTTCATTCAAACAAACGAAGCCAACCAAGCAACTAGCGTCAAAACGGGTTGGCTGGTCAACAAAACCAGTGACAGTGCAAAAGTCTGGACGCTCGACAGTAAGGGGCGCGCTATCCAAACTAGCGTCAGTACACCATTTACCTCGCTTGACCGTTCCATCTTAACAAGCGGAACCGAATCAGGTATGGTCGCACTGTACAACGACAATCTTAACAACAACCTGGATAACCAGACTGTCTTCCATCCACTTCCACTCTATCTACCGGAATGGGACAAATGGAAAGGCGTCCACTGGAAAAGCTATGCACGCTATATGATCAAACATTAAAAACTGCCCCTGTGGCAGTTTTTTTTATTGATCCGGCGGGTGTCCGCGCTCATAAGCCTCCCGTAAGCGCTCATAAAACCCCTACACGCGCTCATACCCCTTGCCCTGTACTTGTTTATCTAAGCAAGGGGAGAGTAGGGTCGCTCGCGCTCATAAAACTTCTTCAAGCGCTCATAAATCCTTCTGCCGCGCTCATAAGCCCTCCACCCACGCTCATAAACTTGCCCGCGCCGCTCATAACATTGCCTCCCGCGCTCATAAACCCTCCACTTACGCTCATAAACTTGCCCGCGCCGCTCATAGCCCGCGCATCACGCCTCACAACCCGACACCCCACACCAAGTAGGTCGAAATACACATTTTTTACAAAACACCCAAACTCCAGTGACATGCCGGACGCGGAAATTCATTTCCAAC
>ERZ808037.2293-NODE-2293-length-10076-cov-3.916092_pt1 | contig 10076 bp, 8 predicted proteins | sample MGYA00380190_ERZ808037 | MGnify/ENA primary metagenome ERZ808037 (study PRJEB31490, sample SAMN06133399) | mouse gut metagenome | isolation source: J9 | host: mice | place: China: Chengdu | collected 2015-05 ...
AACAAGCGGCAACAAACCCCTAATATTCGGCGGCGGTTCCCCCGACACTCCTGCGTCCGAGGATTTAAGCGGCGTACAGCTTGTAAACGGCACACGCCCCGGCAATCCCGCCGTCGTGGAGCTTGCAAAACAGCAGGCGGGAAATGTAGGCGGGCGTCCTTACTGGAGCTGGTACGGTTTTAACAGCCGCGTGGAATGGTGTGCCTGTTTCGTGTCGTGGTGCTACGGACAGGCGGGGCTATCGGAGCCGCGCTTTGCCGCCTGCCAGTCACAGGGCGTACCGTGGTTCCAGTCGCGGGGACAGTGGGGCGCGCGGGACTATGGAAATATCGCACCCGGCGACGCAATCTTTTTTGACTGGGACGGTGACGGGCGCGCCGACCATGTAGGGCTTGTGATAGGAACAGACGGAAGCCGCGTCTACACCGTAGAGGGCAATTCCGGCGACGCCTGCAAGATAAAGAGCTACCCCCTTGATTACCGCTGTATCAAGGGCTACGGGCTGATGAACTGGAACTGACAACAAAAATTTTTCAAAACCGAAAGGAGCATTTACACAATGGCAATGAGCAAGATTGAACGTATCGAGCGGGAAATCCAAAAGACCCGCGAAAAAATCACCGAGTATCAGAACAAGTTAAGGGGGCTTGAAGCGCAGAAAACCGAAGCGGAAAACCTGCAAATCGTACAGCTTGTGCGTTCCATGCGCCTGTCACCGCAGGAGCTTGACGCCATGCTTGCGGGCGGCGGCATACCGGGCATTGCAGCCGCGCCCGCGATCCCCGCAGACTATGACGCAGACGAAGAAAAGGAGGACACAGACAATGAAGAATAAAAATATTTTTAGGACACTGACCGCATTATGCGCCGCCCTTATCCTCACGGGTGGCTTTTCCGCCACTGCCCACGCACAGGTGCCGCAGGGCGCGGACGACGCAACCGACGACAGCGGCGTTGTCTACGAGGAACCCAAAAAGGAAGAACCACTCACCCCGGACGGGAACGCAACCCTTGTAGACGATTTCGGCGGCAACAAGCAGCTTATCACCGTAACGACCAAAAACGGCAATTATTTTTATATCCTCATTGACCGGGACGGCGAGGGCGAGAACACCGTACATTTCCTAAACCAAGTGGACGAAGCCGACCTTATGGCACTCATGGAAGATGAAAACGCCGCCGCGCAGACAACGCCCGCCGTCTGCAACTGTACCGACAAATGCGAAGCGGGAAAAGTAAATACGGCTTGCCCGGTATGCTGCACCAACATGACCGCTTGCAGCGGCAAGGCAGCGGAGCCGCAGCCGGAAAAAACCGCAGAGCCGCAGGAAAAGAAAAACAATGCGGGCGGGCTTGCCTTATTCCTCATTGTGGCACTTCTTGGCGGCGGGGGTGCGTTCTACTATCTCAAAGTGATGAAGCCGAAGCAGGACGTAAAAGGCGGCACCGACCTTGACGATTTTGACTTTGACGAGTATGACGAGGACGAAGCGGACGGGGGCGACGACATTCCCGAAGATGAAGAAGCGGAGGACGGGGACGCATGACACTTTTCACCGAAAACCCCTTAGAAAGAATGATGATACAAAGACCCACCGGGCGGCGTGACAGTGCGCCGCCCGTTCCCAAATCCCCGGCGTGTGCGCGCTGCCCCTATGCGGGGCAATCCCCCTGTATCGGCTATTGTCTGAAACAGGCACAGGAGAAAAAGCATACCGCGCCGGAACGCTGAAAGGAGGATTTATTTATGGCACTTAAACTTGTGGTTGCAGAAAAGCCGAGCGTTGCGCAGACTATCGCCGCCGCGCTTGGCGTGACGGAAAAAAAGGACGGATATATCGAGGGCGGGGGCTACCTTGTTTCATGGTGTGTCGGTCACTTAATCGGGCTTGCGGAAGCTGCCGCCTACGGGGAGCAGTACAAAAAGTGGCAGCTTGACAGCTTACCCATTCTGCCGCAGGAATGGAAATACACCACAGCCGCCGATAAGGGGAAACAGTTTCAGACCTTAAAGGAGCTTATGCACCGCGCCGACGTTTCCGAAACGGTAAATGCGTGTGACGCGGGGCGCGAGGGAGAACTGATTTTCCGCTTTGTCTACGAAGCGGCGGGCTGCAACAAGCCCATGCGCCGCCTTTGGATTTCCTCAATGGAGGACGCGGCTATCAAGGCGGGCTTTGCTGACCTAAAAGACGGGCGGGAATATGACGCGCTCCATGCGTCCGCACTCTGCCGCGCAAAAGCCGACTGGATAATCGGTATCAACGCGACGCGACTTTTCTCATGCCTTTATGATAAGACCTTGAACGTGGGGCGGGTACAGACGCCGACGTTAAAAATGCTTGTGGAACGGGACGCGGCTATCCGCTCATTCCAAAAAGAAAAATACTGCCATGTGCGGCTTGACTTATCCGGCGCGGAAGCGGTGAGCGCGCGGATCCCCGACAGGGACGGCGCGGAAAAGTTAAAGGCAGCTTGCAGAATGTCGCGGGCAGTCTGCACCACGCTCACCCGCGAACAGAAAAGCGCAGCCCCGCCGAAGCTCTTTGACCTCACTTCCTTGCAGCGGGAAGCAAACCGCATTTTCGGCTACACCGCAAAGCAGACACTTGACCTTGCGCAATCCCTCTATGAAAAGCGGCTGCTCACCTATCCGAGGACGGACAGCGCATTTCTCACCGACGACATGGGCGGCACAGCGGAAAGTACCGTCAAGCTGCTCTGCGACAAACTGCCCTTTATACAGGACATGACTTTTACGCCCGATGTTTCCCGTCTGCTTGACAGCAAAAAGGTATCAGACCACCACGCCATTATCCCCACTATGGAGCTTGCAAAGACAGAACTTTCCGAACTGCCGGACAGCGAGAAAAATATCCTCACCCTTGCAGGCGCGCGCCTTTTGTGCGCTGCCGGACAGCCGTATATCTTTGAAGCCGTCACAGCCGTTTTCGACTGCGCCGGTACAGAGTTTACGGCAAAGGGAAAAACCGTCATTGCGGACGGTTGGAAAGAGCTTGAACGCAGATACCGGGCGGCGTTAAAGGTAAAGCCCGACGCGGAGGATACAGACGGGGGCAATAAAAAAACGCTGCCGGAGATTGCCGAGGGACAGGGCTTTGACAATCCCGGCGCAGCGGTTACGGAGCATTTCACAACGCCGCCAAAGCCCCATGACGAAGCAACCCTTTTGTCGGCAATGGAACGCGCCGGGAATGAGGACACCGACCCGGACGCGGAACGCCGGGGGCTTGGCACTCCCGCCACCCGCGCCGCCGTCATTGAAAAGCTGGTTAAGGGCGGTTTTGTGGAACGGAAAGGAAAACAGCTTATCCCCACGAAGAACGGGAGCAGCCTTATTGAAGTGCTGCCGGACGCCCTCACTTCCCCCAAACTTACCGCCGAATGGGAAAACAGTCTGACGCAGATAGCAAAGGGCGCAGCCGACCCGGAAAACTTCATGCAGGACATTGAAGCAATGGCGCGGGAGCTTGTGGAAAAATACCGCGCTGTCACCAATACCGACCGGGCGCGTTTTAAGGAAGAAAAACCCGTTATCGGCAAATGCCCCCGCTGCTGCGGCGACGTGTACGAGGGGAAGAAAAATTACTATTGCAGCAACAAGGACTGCGCCTTTGCCATGTGGAAAAATGACCGCTTTTTTGAGGAACGAAAAACCGCCTTTTCCGTGAAGATTGCCGCTGCCCTCTTAAAATCCGGCAAGGCGAGTGTGAAAAAGCTCTATTCCCCGAAAACAGGCAAGACCTACGACGGAATTATCATTTTAGCTGATACGGGCGGGAAGTACGTCAATTACCGGGTAGAGCTTCCGAAGAAAAAATAAGTACCGTAGCAAGCATAGGAAAGGGGTACCCTTTCCGTAAATCCCCGCCCCGCTGCTGACGCGCCGGACAGGGATTTTGCTTGTTGGGAAGTTTCCCAAACCCTCTGTTTCTTTAGAGGGTTTTACCCTCTATAAAGAAATGAAAAAACTTGGCACAGGACGCGGGCGCGTCGTTGTAGGGAGTGTAACCCACAAACGCGCAGCGTCCTTTTTGCTGCCATGAAAGAAAGGAGCATATCAATGAGCGAACAGTTTTCAATCTTAATCGACAGCCGCAGCCGCCATGAAACGGGCATACCGGGCGGCGTGTGGCTCTCCATGCCGACCACAAAGGAGCAGCTTCACGCGGCTATGGAAAGCGTCGGTATTACCGCAGACAACCCGCAGGACTTTTTTGTGGGCGGCATTGCAAACACAGAGGAAATCCCCTTTGACGTGCCGCTTCCCGTAATCCAAAACGCAAGCCTTGACGAGCTGAATTATTTGGCAAAGGTACTTGAAATGCAGCGCGACGACGACCGGGATAAATTTGTCGCGGCGGTAACGCTTGGGGAATACGCCGGGAGCGTCAAAGACCTAATCAACCTTGCGCAAAACCTTGACTGCTACTGGCTCTATCCCACCGTACAGAACGAGGAAGATTACGGCTATTACCTTATCGACGAGCTGGACGATTTGGAGCTGCCGGAGGAAGCAAAGAAATATTTCCAGTATGAGGAATACGGGCGCGACGCCGCAATCAACGAGGGCGGACGCTTCACCGAACAGGGCTATATCTATAACAATAAAAACACCTTTACGGAATGGTACAAGGGAAAAGAAAACGACATACCGGGGGAGTACCGCGTTATGAGCTTCCCGAAGCCGCCCCACAGGACGGAGCCGACCGCCTACATGGACGCCGCCGCACCGGGCATTATGGCACAGGCAGCAAGACAGCCGCGCCAAAGCAGACAGGCACAGACCGGGCGGGAACAGCCGCAGGAGGGACAGGCAAAAGAGCCGCGCCCGGTGATCCCTATCGTTCTGACTTCCGGGAAACCCGAAGAAAAACTCAAAGAGATAACCGACCGTTTGGAACAGGGCATAACGGAACTTTTTGAAAGCGACCGCTACAAGGAATATCTGCGCGTCATGTCAAAGTTTCATAATTACAGCTTCAACAATACGCTGCTAATCGCCATGCAGAAACCCGACGCCACCTTAGTCAAAGGCTACAAGGCGTGGCAAAGCCCGGACCTGCAAAGGCATGTCAAAAAAGACGAACAGGGAATTAAAATCATTGCACCGTCGCCGTTCAAAATCAAGCAGAAAATGGAGAAAATCGACCCGCACACACAGAAGCCCGTAATCGGAAAAGACGGGAAGCCCGTCACCGAGGAAAAGGAAATTACCATACCCGCCTTTAAGGTTGTGTCCGTCTTTGACGTGTCGCAGACCGAGGGGAAAGAGCTTCCCACAATCGCCGTCGATATGCTGACGGGCGACGTTGACCGCTACAAGGATTTTTTCGCCGCTCTTGAAAAAACTTCCCCCGTTCCTATCGCCTTTGAGAATATCAAGGGCGGCGCACATGGTTACTACCATTTGGAGGAAAAACGGATTGCCATTCAAAAGGATATGAGCGAGCTGCAAACCCTAAAGACTGCCATTCACGAAATCGCCCACGCAAAGCTGCACGACATTGACTTGAAAGCCCCGAAAGACACGCAGAAACAGCTTGACAGCCGCACCCGCGAAGTCGAAGCGGAAAGCGTCGCCTATACCGTCTGCCAACATTACGGGCTTGACACGTCGGACTACTCTTTCGGCTACGTCGCCGGGTGGAGCAGCGGGCGGGAGCTTGCGGAACTGAAAGGCTCACTGGAAACCATACGCGGGGCTGCCGCCGAAATCATCAACAGCATTGACGAGCATATCGCGCAGCTTCAAAAATCGCAGGACAAGGAACAGACCGCCGCACAGGGGCAGCCGGAACAGGAAGCCCCGGCAAAGAACAACGCAGCACCGAAAAAGCAGCCGGAGCAGGAAACGCCCGCACCGGGAAAATCCGGCGCACAGGAAGCAGCCGACACGCCAAAAGCTGCCTTTACCCCCAAAACCATTTACCGGGCGCGGAAAAACCCTTACGGCGACAGCCGGGAAAACAGCTACCTCTTGCAAGCCTATGTGACACAGGAAAATGGGCGGGCAAAAATGGGCGACGTGCTTTATAAGGGAACGCCGGAGAAATGCCGCGAACTGATGAAGCAACTTAAAAGCGGCGAACTGACCGAGGGCGACGTAAAGGAGCTTTACGCAAAGGCACAGGCGCAGACGGGACACGCCCGTATCACCGCCGCAAGCCGAAGCCGTTATGAGGGCATGGTGGCACTCTATGACATGGACGACAAAATCTATATCGGGAAAAGCGAAAACTACGACAACAAAGGGAACTATGACAACAGCGACAATTCGCTGCTTTATGTTTCGGACTGCCAGCCCGCCTTTACATTCCTTACAAATGAGGGCTGCACCTATTCACAGGACGAAGCCTTGAAACAGGGCATTTACACAAAAGAGGATTACGGGGAGTTTACACGCATACAGGACACTTTATCACAAACGGGGCTGACACCGGAAAGAGAATTTTATTTTTCCGACAAGCCTTTTTCACCGAACGGGGACACAAAGGCACTGGACGCCGGGACGGTGACGCCGCCCGACCCCACAATCAGCACAGAAGACATGAAGCAGTACGGCTATACATGGGACGGTATGCTTCCCTTGCAGGAAACCGCAGCATTAAACCTTTTTGAAAATGAGGATATGCAGATATTCCGGCTTTACGGCGACGGGAGCGAGAACATAGCGGACAGCGCGGAGGACATAAAGAGCCACGCCGAAAAGGGCGGCATTATGGGCGTACATAAGGAGGACTGGGAGGCATTACGCGAATACCGGGAAATGAAACAGGAATTAGCGGACAGCGTGCCGGAAAAGGAAGCACTTCTGCTTTACGGAAAAGAGGACGCTTTCGGCATTTATCAGCTAAAGGACGGCGCGGCGACAAGGGATTTGCACTTTGAGCCTTACGACCGCCTGCAGGCGTCGGGAAGTACAGTTGATCCGGCGAACTATGAGCTTATCTATACCGCGCCCCTTGCGCCGGAAACTTCGCTTGAAGATATTTATATCCGTTTCAATACCGACCACCCCAAAGATTTTAAGGGACACAGCCTTTCCGTTTCTGACGTGGTAGTGCTTCATCAGGACGGGGAAAACGCGGCGCACTATGTTGACAGCTTCGGCTTCCGGGACGTGCCGGAGTTTTTGCAGCCGCCCACACAGCAAAAGGAGCTTACGCCGGACGACTTGACGACCGGAGAAACCGTCAAGACACCGAGGGGCAGCTTTCACTTAACCGCCATGAGCCGCGAGCAAATGGAAGCCGCCGGGTATGGCTTACACCACCAATCGGACGACGGGAAATTTCTGATTATGGGAAACGGGACGCGGGCGTTTGCCATTTCCGCAGAGCAGCCGGAAAACCACTTGAAACATATCGAGGACACCGTAGAGCAGAACGACAACAGCTTTGACGGTATCATCAACAACACGCCGACGCCCACCGCCCGCGAACTGGAAGCAAGGGCAGCGGCGGGCGAGCAGATTTCCCTTGCCGCCCTTGCGGGGGCTATCAGAGCCGATAAGGAACGGGCAAAGGAAGCGAAGCCGGAAAAGAAGCCCTCTATCCGGGCGCAGCTCAAAGCGGATAAGGAAAAGGCGCAGAAAAAAGCGGCAAAGACAAAAAATCACGATTTGGAGGTATAGCATGAACAAGTTTACTGTTGAGGAAACAAACCTTTTGAGCCTTTACATGACAGGCAGCAAACAGGGCGTTGTCGTGGCTATGAAAGCCACGCTGCCCTTTACGGACGGGGAAATGCGGGAGCTTTTCGCCCGCACGCTTGCCAAAGTCGAGGAAATGACCGAAGCGGAGTTTGCGGAGCTTGAAATCTACCCCGCCGACGAGGTATGAGCAGCATGAAGCAGCTGACGCCGCCCCAAAGCCGGAAAGTGAATACCCTTGTGCGCCGGGAGTGCTGCAACTGCGACAACGGGAACTGTATTTTGCTTGGCGGCGGGGACGAGTGCGTCTGTCCGCAGCTCATTTCTTTTTCGCTTCTCTGCAAATGGTTTAAGACTGCCGTACTTCCCGCCGATAAGCTGCTCTATGCCGAACTGTACGACACAGGGGACAGGCGGCGTTGCGAAGTCTGCGGCGCGTTCTTTGCGTCAAGCTCCAACAACGTCAAATACTGCCCGGACTGCCGCCGACGTATCACCCGCAGACAGGCAGCCGAACGCATGAGGAAAAGGCGGGGGAATGTTACGCAGTAGGAACGAAAAAAGTCCTGATTTATGCAGCATTGCGGGCGAGAAAATCACTTAGGCGATATGAAATACCTTTACCCGCAAAAAGCGGCGTTCAACAGCGTAACAGGGCGCAGGAAACCGTACCTATGAAAAGACGGGGCGCGGACAGTCATATATCGGCTGTCTGCGCCCTGTTATTTATACATTAGTTTTCTTGTGCCAAAAATTTGTGGCATAATCTTTAAAAGCATATCCACTATCGTTTCTAAATACAATTATTTCCATGCCTAAATCAACTAATTCGGATAATAAAAAACGAAGCATTTGAACTGACAAAAATGAAAAATCACGTTCAGATATAGCTAATTGAGATGTATATTGAATTTCCTTTTCATTAACAATTTTACGCATGTGGTTAATTGGAGATAATAGAAATTCATATTCTGGTATAAGTTGCGGAGTTCCTTCATTAAAATATTCTGTTATAACTGTAAACTCTCCATTTTGCTCTATGTCTTGATTTGTATTTGCTATTCTATCATGGAGTGCTTCTAAATATATACTATGCTGAAAATAAGGACTATTTTCCCCCTTAACTCTAAATATTTTTTTGTTATCGCAATACAACTCATATGAAACTAATTGACCATACGGTTCAAATTGAATTTCCATACCTTTAGCATGATTTGTTGAATAAACACTTTTAATTTTTATTTGTTTTGGAAACATATATACACAAGTTGCAAGTTCAGCGTCTAACCACGAATTTGATTTTTCGCCCCTAAAATCATCAATCGTCAATTTGCCTTTTTTCTCCTGCAATGTTTCCGACGTAAACAATCCCCAAAGTCCTTTAAGTGATATAGCAAATCGTAATGGTACATTTTGTCTTTTTGCAAAATCAATTCTTTTTTGCAAATTTCCTTGTGATATTTCAAAATAGTCTTTGCCTGTATGTTTTACTTCAAGAAGCATTTTATAACCATCAGTCATTTCAATTCTAAAATCAGGTGTGTATTCTCCTGTTATATGAGAAAATCCTTCATCATAAGCTTCAAAATGCTTTAATACTTCAAGTGATTTCAGTATTACTATAAAATCAGCTTCTTTTTCCTTTCCAACCATTCTTTTTTTATATTCTTCATAGTCAATATTTAATTGTTGTGCTAATATTCTTTTTTCTTCCTCTGTTTTGTCCATTACAAGTTGATTAAAAGCTAATAATATTCCTAAATCCATTTTCAATTTACCTCATTTTTTTATTATTGTTATTAAGTTTTACTATGTGGAAAATATCTATATATCACGATATAGGTGCTTCTCCGACAAATATATTTAGATTTTATCACATTTTTATGAATATTTCTATCACAAACAGTTTTGTTTTGTTTCCCGTTCCGGCTGCTTCCCCGTCTGCAAGATACTGTCTATGTTCTGCTTGATAACGTCATATTCCTTGACCTGTTTCTTCAGCTTTCCATAGTCGGCGTATAGGGCTTCTTTCTGCTGCTTCAGCTTTTCATATTCCGCTTGCAGCGCGTCAATGCTTGGGAGCTTGGAAACACCCGCCGCTTTCAGTGCCTTTGCAGCGGCTTCATGTAAAATGATAGCGCGCTCATGTTCTGCTTTGTATTTCTCTTTGTTCCGGGCTTTTCTGTATGCTTCATAGGCGGGTTTGGTCTTTTGGTAGGCAGAGATATTCTTGATAAGTACCGCCATATCCGCAATCCGCTTTTCGACGGTTTTCAATGCGTCTGCTGCCTGTCCGCTTGCCGTCTGTATTTCCGCGATTTTCGCGGTCAAGTCTGCATACTGCTCAATCCTATTATCAGTGAGGAAATTTATAGTCATAGCTGCCTGTTTCAGATTATGG
>ERZ808037.2295-NODE-2295-length-10068-cov-5.286458_pt1 | contig 10068 bp, 12 predicted proteins | sample MGYA00380190_ERZ808037 | MGnify/ENA primary metagenome ERZ808037 (study PRJEB31490, sample SAMN06133399) | mouse gut metagenome | isolation source: J9 | host: mice | place: China: Chengdu | collected 2015-05 ...
GTAAATCCCTCCGGGGTTTTTCCCGCCCCGTTGCCGGTGTCCGTTGCCAAGGCACAAGCGTCAGCTTTTGCCTTTTGTTCCCGTTCCCATCCTTTTTGTCTGCCGTACCCGGCAAACATCCGGGGATTGGAGAAATAATTCCAGCCAGTGACGCACTGGTTCATTATCTCGTTGATTTCCCGTATCTCCCATTGTTTCGGCTCGTCAAAATCATGGTTCAGGGCTTCTTTGTAAAGCTGCTTGGAGCAGACGGTATCGCCGGGGTAGCTGTCAAGGAAAGCCTGAATCATCCCGGCCTTGGTGTCCTCCGGCATGAAGTCCTGCTGGTGAGCGGCAAATATTTAGTTTTTTGATGGCCTGTCAGTTCGACAAACGGGAATTCTGATAAGACACTTTTTATAGCATTTAATAACTGTTATATCTTATCTTCAAAAAGTCCGTAAACCCTTGAAAATGCTAAATTTATAGCAAGTGAGCCTGCCCTTAGACTTTCCCTTGTGTTATATCCTTTTCCCTCATGTTGCGGACTCTCATAAGGGCAGAAATAAGGGAAACAAAAACCTGTAACAAATTATAACATGAAATGAACAGGGCAGGAAGAACTGATTGAAATGCTTTCTTTATTTCTTCAAAAAATTAATTAACAAGGAAAGGACTAATAAGATATGAGATTCATATATGCTGAATACAATATGTACCACAACAGTATCGATGTTACCATTTTTGACGGATATATCCTACGGATTGATTGTAATGTAGCAGAAGATGGATTGCAAACTACTCCCGGCTCTCAGTGTGCGTTAGATGCTTTGGCAATAGATGAACCGCTTGAATATGCAAGATTAGCACTTGATGGTAACTTGCAAATGTGGGTTAATGCAGAAGATTCTTTGGAATTGTGATGAAAATAATAACATTTTTGCAAGAGGCTATTTGTAATTGATAGCCTCTTCCTATTTTTATCGAAATTTATTAAATTTACCATTATTTATTTTAAAAAAGGTATTGCCAGCACGATTCGTGCTGGTATATGATTGTTTATATGGAGGAGTTGCATATATGAAAACGATATGTGAAGTAGCGAAGATTACTGGATTATCTAGACGAGTCATACAAGAGTATGAAAATGCAGGACTCGCAATAAAACCTAAAAACAAAAATAAATATGGTCATTTGCTTTATGATACTGAAGAATTAGAAAGACTTTGGCAACTTCGATTCTATAAGGAATTGGGATATGATAAAAATAAAATAAGGTCAGTCATGGAAGATTCTGTTTATGATAGACAGAAAGAAATGGAAAGAGTTGTAGAATCCCTCATAGAAAAAAGAGAAAAATTAGATAATTTAATTGCAATTGCGCAGGTGATGCAAGAAATGGGAATATGTTTCAACTCATTAAAGTCTATAGTTAATGAAGATGATAATTTATGTTTTGATGATATATTTAATATACTGGGAACTGCTTTTAATATTTCCCAGCCTACTGCTAACAAGGACTATATTTTTGAAGATAAGCTTACAGAAGAAGATATAGATACCGCTGTTACTCTGTTTGAGCAAGTAATGAAATTCTGTGAAAGCGGAAAAGATGTCTGCTCCGAAGAAGTGCAGAATATAATTGGATTAATGCATGAAATTGCGACCAAAATATTTTCTGGGTCTATTTTGATTTTTCGTTGGGTTACTTTATGTTTTGTTCCAAATAGTGAAGTTGCGGCGGATATAGATACAGATTATGGTGAAGGAAAAGCAACTTACTTTTATAATGCATTGCAATACTATTGCTCCATAAATGCTGACAACGACGTAGACAAAGAACTCATTAACGCTATAGAAAACATAGAAAAACTTGGCAGAGAAAAATACCGAACAGATTCTGAGGAAGTGCAATTAGAAGTAAAAAAAATTCATCACTTTTGGAACGAAATAAATATATTATCTGAAAAAGAAAAGTTAGATATATTAAGAAATACAGGAGAACTATATGGAAGCAAAGCTTACATAAATGCTGTTGATAATGGCGCAAAAAGGGGGATTTCTTGGTTTATTTCAAGAGCTATACAGATTTACTGTGAAAGATTGTAAATAAAAACTTTTATCTAAGCCAATGCTCTCTAGGACTTATGAAAGGAGCTGCTGTTTATGGATAAGAAATGTGAAACAAAGAAAAAGAAAACTCTATCTACATTTGCTAAAGAACACAAAAAAGAAATAACAATTGGTGCATTGACTATTGGTACAATCGTTACTGGCATAGTTATATACAAAAAATGCAATGTTCCTTTAAAAGAAGTAATGACATATTTCAATGATATACATTTAGGAGCTGAAACTGTCAAAGAACGTATTCCTAATTTATTGTTGAATATTGAAATAGAAAAAAATTGCGGCGTTGATAATAATTCTGTCAGCAAAATTATTAATGTGCCGGAATATCTCAGAAAACTTCCGAAAGACTATAGGCATTCACAAGATGCAGTAGAATTTGCTAAAAGATTTGGCTATGATTTGCCAGATGATGAAACCTTTGTACGCCCATATTCATACCTCAAAACAAGTGCTTAACTTAGTTCAAGTTAGTGATTGAAAATCAAATATTTTATTCATGTCACAGTCAAGAATACGACAACAGGCATACAAAAATAATACAGTTGGGTTTTGCGTACCCTTCTCTATTCTGTTATACGAGTAAATAGAAATATCCACTCCATTTGTTTGAAGTCTTGCAACCATGTCTGTTTGCTTAATTTTCATAGTTTTTCGCAATTTTGCTATGTTCTTACCGATGTTAATATTGTTTACTTGGATAATTCTATCAATACTTTCTTCGTTTTTCATAATATTGCACCTCTGTGCAATATTTTATGAAAATTTACGCAAAAATAATTGCACGAGAGTGCAATTATTGATATAATATATGTATTTGAAAAAAGGGAGGATTGCCTATGAAAAAGAAATTTTGTCTGATGTTGCTTGGTTTGTGTTTGATTTCAATGTCTGCGTGTGAAAATAATACTCAGAATACTGATACAAACAATATAACATCGTCAGAAAGTAATTCAGACTTACAAGAAAATGATTTGAATGAGGAACTTACGGAAAATGATGATTCCCAAAATAATTTAGCCGAGATTTCAAATTCTGAAGATGGATTGTTGATGGTGCCGGGGACATATAACATTGGGGATTACATTTCCGACAGGGATTATTTGATTACCTGTGAAGAAACGGATTATTCCATGCGAGTAATTGTGTTTGAAAGTAAAGAAGCTTATGCAAGTTATCAAAACACAAACAGAACAACTAATGGGGAAGAACTTGCTGCCATAGAGCAGAATGCTCTATATGATTATTACCTTGAAAAAGGGGAAATGGGATATCTTAGTTTCAGTGATGATTATGTTCTATTAATAGATAGCGGCAATGGACGATTAAAAGAACTTGACAAAACCGAAAAGAACGACATGGATCTATTTTGCGGAACTTATTTTGTTGGAAATGATATTGAAGCATCCCATTATCTGCTTGCCTGTACTGAAACAGAATATTCCATGCAGGTTATCGTATTTGAAAATATGGAAGCATATAAAAAATATCATCAAACAAGTCGCTTTACCAATGGAGAAGAACTTGCTGCTATAGAGCAAAATGCTTTGTATGATTGTTATCTTAACGCAGATGAAACGGTATATCTCAATCTTGCAGACGGATATATACTACTGATAGATGATGGCAAAGGTGAGTTAAATGAACTCCACATGGATAACAGTACAGCATGGTACAGTGATGAAAATATAGGATTATGTAGCGGTGTATATTTTGTAGAAAATGACCTTGATACAGCACAGTATTCGCTTACCTGTACAGATTCATATATGCAGGTTATTGTATTCGAGAATATTGATGCATATAAAACATATCATCAATCAAGTAGATTTACTGGCGGCGAAGAATCAGAGGCAATAGAGAAAAATGCGGCATTCAATGAATATGTGTATGAAGGCGATTCAATCGCTATTAATTTGCAGGCGGGAAATGTGTTGTTGATTAGTGACGGAATAGGTATTTTAGAAACGCTCAGCAAATAGCGAAATATAAAAAATACAGGAGATAGGATTTATGAGAAGGAAACATATACTGGTTAGTTTGGCTTTATTAATATGTTTAGGCTTAACGGGATGCAAAAGTACAGATTACAATGATGCACTAAAGTTGGAAGAATCTAAAGACTATTCTTCTGCCGCGCTCATTTATGAGGAATTGGGAGAATATAAAGATTCAAAAGAACATCTTGAATATTGCCATACCATGATTAATGTAATTGAGGAATATAATGTCGCTCGAGCAGCGGCTGAAGAGAAAAATGCAGAATTAGATACTGCCATTTCTCATGCAGAAGCTCTTATATTAGAAAAAGAACCCGCTTTAGATGAGACATTAATCCCTGCTTTAGAAACTGCTGTTTCCGAAGCAAAGGCAAAAAAACAGTCTATTCCAGAGATTCCCGAAACAGAAAATGAAATTTCTTCCGTAAATGATGTGCTTAACACAATAGATTATAGTGAGGCTTTATCAAATCTTTCAGATAAACAGGCTGCACTTGAACGAAGCATAAAGCAATACGCTTTAGTCAATGCACCAACAGAAGCCTATATTATTACATGTTTAAAGGAAGTACCGAATGTTATTGATATTTCGGCTGTTACAGAAGATAATGATCCTAATGGAAACTTAAATAAAGCGGGTGGATATACGGCACAAGTCTATTTTTCAAGTGATTTAATAAAGCAGGATGATATTATAGGTGACACTGTAATTGAAAAGGGGACTGATTGCGGAGGAAGCATAGAAGTTTATTCTACTGCCGAAGATGCAAATTCCAGAAATGATTATCTAGCAGTTTTTGACGGAGGAATATTTGCATCCGGTTCACACACTGTTGTAGGCACTGTATTAGTTCGTACATCAAATGAACTGACCGCATCACAACAAAAAGAAATGGAAGCTAATATAATTGCAGTTTTAATAGATATTGAAAAATAACGATATAGCAGGAGGAAGTTAATTATGGATGGCTTGGCATCTCAAATATATACCTTAATACAGTTAGAAGGCAAATCTGCGGATAAGATTACACATGCACTGGCAACTATTGGCGGAGGGAAAATGGATGTTGGCATTAAACGATTAGCAGATTTTTATATGAAGGCTGGTGATAGGAAGGGAGAAAAGCGTGGTAGAAAAGAGGGAATTGCAGAAGGAATTGGCGGAACTCTTAGCATCTTTGCAATTTATCATTTGATAAAATTCTTCAAAAGGAAAATTAAAGAAAAAAAAGAATATAAGGCAGAGGGAGAAGCAATATTAACATCTTTAGAAAGAGCATCTATTGGCAATAGTGAGTGCATTATTGTAAAAACAGATGAAAAGAATAGAACAAACATAGATACACCGACCGAAGGAGTCGTTGACAAATGAGAAAATTGAGCTATTACAGAAATGTTGACATGGAATGTTTTTGTATTCCGTATCTATTCACAGCAGAATACAATGACACATTTTTCTCAATTGCCATAACAAAGAGAGCATACATACCCTAGCGTTAAAACGTTTGTAGGCATTATGAAAGTACTTATACAGAACAAAAGCCTATCAGACAACATTCAAGATCACATTGCAATACAAATTGCGATTTGATATACTGTACAAAAGTAATAAAAAATCAGATATCCAAAGGAGGTATATTTCCATGAAAACCAAAAAAAGAAAAACTACTAAGCAGGAAGTTTCAAGCAATAAAACCTGTTGTGGTAAACCATCATGTTGTGTAGCATGTGGAAATCCTGCATATCCAAATTGTAAACTTAGTTGTCCAATGTTTGATGATTAAATGGGGAAAAGAGGGTAGTGTTCTTATTTTTGTGTCTATGACCTTTAACCTTATTCCAGAGTCCACGAAGCCTTGTAAATACTGAAAGTTTTGGCAATATTCTATGCTGGAAATCTTAGGAAAATAAAATCTCAAAGACACAAAACTAATTACACCCTCGAAAAGAGGAGTAATTTTTGATTCCAAGCGAAAGTCTACAGAGGGGCAATTATCTTGCCCCTCTGTTCCTGTTTTTAGCTGTTTGGGGTAATTGTCGGTCAGTACTTTCTTTTTGATGATTTTGTAGCCGCCTGTGTATGCTTTCTTTTTCCTGCTTTTGTGCATTTTCTCCATAAAGTTCTTCCCACCTGTCGGCTTTTGTTTGATATTCGTCATTAGCGGTTTTGGCGGCGGCAAAGGTTTTATAGAAAGCATGCACCGTTTTGAATCCATATCGTTTTGCAATCCCCGACAAGCCGATTTTCAGGAGGTCTATTTCCTCATTTTTACGGTCTATTTTGCTTTGAATTTCCCCTTTCTTGGTAAGTCTTGCAATTCCTTTCAGACTGTCACGTTCCAGCTCTAAAGCGTTGCGTTCCCGTTCTGCATCAAAGATGATGCCGTTCTGTCTATTCAGTTCTTTGTAAATCTTTAGCAGCTTGGGATATGCCGCTGCTTCGACAGACATGACAGGTCTTGTCGCTATCTGCGGCATTTTATTTTCTGTTGTCTGTGCTTTGGATTCCGCTTCTCGGTTTGGCGTTATCGCATTGTTTGACTGCTCTCTGCCAATGTCTTTTTCCTGCTGTGATAAAGGCTGCTGTACCGTCTCCGTATCAAAGAGCTGCGCCAACAGTTCCCTTGCCTTTTGCAGTACCTTTGAATTCAATAATGCTAGCGCCGCAACAGCAGTCATGATAATATTTCCCAGACGTTCCGGCTTGTTCCCGAACAGATTGAGCGATTCTCTGATACGATCAGTGATATATTCCTTTTTTATCTGTTGTATCTCTGTTTCCTTCACGCCGCTCACGATTGCCCTGTCAACCTCACGATTCCAGCGCATACGCATTTCGTTATCTGTCTTTATCTGTTCCGCTTTGGGGTTGTTCTTTCCTATCTTCTTGGTAGCAAAGTATAAACCGCCGTTATTGAAAACGTGCAGTTTTTCTTTTTCGTCTTTTACAAGAAGGTTGATAAGGTCTGTGTAAAAATGCTTTACCTCGTTCACAAAATTTTCCTGCTTAAACAGTTTGTTCTTGGTGGTAAAAATATTGTGCTCGTATACTTCCCCTTTTTTTACAATCTTACAGCCTTTGCGGACTTCGCCGTTTTCGTCAAGTATTTCTTTTTTGATTCGGACGTGTCTCCCCTGTTCATCATAGAACATATTTCTTGCTGCCGTCTTTTCTATGGGTTCGGGTAACAGCTCCCGTTCCGAAAAAATAAGGTGGATATGGTAGTTTGTCTTTCGTTTGTTGTGGTGCAATGCCGATACGCACTCCACGCCGTATTTTTCCTTGAAACGGTCTGTAAAAAGCTGCAGCAGCTTGTCCGGCTCATAAAGGTTTGGGAATGATTCGGGAAGGGCAATGATAAACTCCCTCGCTTCAATACATTTCCCCTCTGTGCCGCTTTTTTGAAATTCCTGCTGGCTGCACCTTGCAAGTTCCGTCCAGTAGCGGCGGTCAGTTGTTCCATAGACCGCATATAAATTTTCCTGTTTCGCATGGCTTGATATATAAGTGATTCTGCCCCTGACATCGGGCAGCTTGCTCATGCGGATAAATGAATGTCTCTGTATTGTGCTTTGTCCTCCCTCCTGCAAATGGCAGTAGCGGAATAGGGAAAGCGGAGATGGCGGCGGTACTCACAAATGCGTCAGCATTTGTATAAAGGCAGCTATGCTGACCTTTGCCCCCTGCAAGGGCGAAATCCCCATTGCATAAACGAAGTTTGTGCAATGGGTGTATTTCTCTCTCAAACGCCGAGAGCTTAAAAAGAAAAGAATCTCCCCCGAAAGTATCTGGATTACGCTGTCAAAATCTGTCACAATGATAGTAAAAAATGCTATCATATAGCTTAAAATGCAGTCACTATAATAGTAAAAAGTGCAATCATCTGACTTGAAATGCAGTCACTGTGATAGTAAAAAGTGCAATCATCTGATTTGAAACACAATCACTGTGATAGTAAAAAATACAATCATAATGGCAGAAAGCACTGGCTGAAATGTCCGTTGACTTTTTAAGTTTTCTTACATCATATTGAAAATGCCGCCCGACACCTCAGTTGACTTTTTCAACTGAAAATATAGAAATCAGTTGATTTTTTAAGTCCGCTTTTATCAAACTGACTTATTTTTTCAATGCACTTTTTCCACGTTCCCACAAATTTCCGCTTGTATCCGAAGGAAGCACATGATATAATCTATTTGCGTGTAGGTATATCATGGCTTCGGTCTGATACATACCATTGGGGCGGTTTCCTAGGAAGCCGCCTTTTTAATCTGCTGATTTTCGTATTACCACTTTTACACTGTCCTTATCCCTAAGATTTTTCCCTTCGTTTATCTCCATGAATTTTTCCAGCATATCGCTTTTGATAAGTACCTTCCTCCCGACTTTCAAGACTGGTAGCTTTCCCCACTCCACAAGATTCCGCAGGGTGTTTCTCCCGATTCCCGTATAGTCGGCAGCTTCTTCAATGGATAGTGCGATTTTTGTTCTGGTCATTGTCTAGCCTCCTTTTTATTGCATAACGCAATTTATTCTACATGGATACTATACCGCTTTTATAATCTGTTGTCAAGCATTATGAAAATATAAAAATTATTTTTAAGTTGCATATTGCATTATTGGCTTTCCTGTGCTATACTTTATCCATACCGAAAAAGGAGGCAACGCCTCCGAAAGAACAGGAGGCATACCATATATGAAAGATAAAGAGCTGCGTAAGTTAATTGGCAGCAGAGCAAAACAGCGGAGGATTGAGTTGGGACTGAACCAGCCTTATGTCGCAGAGAAGATGGGGGTAGCCACTTCCACAATCGTGCGCTATGAAGCCGGAACAATCGACAACACAAAGAAACTGGTCTTGGAAGGTCTTTCAGAAGCCCTCCATGTGTCTGTGGAATGGCTTAAAGGAGAAACGGACGAATACGAAACGGATATTACGGATAAAAGGGAATTGCTGATTCGTGATGCGATGTCCTCCATTCTCTCAAAGCTGCCCTATGACATGGAACAGGTGGAATCGGATTTTACAAAAGACCTACTGCTGCTGATGTTGAGAGAATATGAGTTGTTTGCGGATTCTTTCCAGTTTGCCTGCAAAAATTTCAAGGACAATGCGGAAAATGCCGCACTCGCCCAGACAATGGGGTTTGAATCGGATAAGGAATATAACGAGATTATGTTTCTTAGAGAAATCACCCACACTGTAAATATGTTAAATGATATGGGCGACATTGTGAGGCTTTATTCAAAAAATCCTGAAACAGCCACCACAAGACTTGCAAATCTTCTTTCTATGGTATCGGGGGAAGAATCCGAATCGGTATAGCGGAACAATCGGAGTTATGATATACTTACACGCAGAAAGCATTTCATCAGTTCCGATTGCCTGTTATCGAAAGGAGAACAGATTATGGCAAAAGGTTCTGTAAGGAAAAAAGGAAAGAAATGGTACTACCGCTTTTATGTGGAGGACGCAAGCGGAAATTTGGTGTAGAAAGAGTGTGCAGGAACAGAAAGCAAGAGTGAAACGGAAAAGCTGTTAAGGCAGGCAATGGATGACTATGAGGAAAAGAAATTCATTGCAAAAGCGGACAATATCACCCTTGGACAGTTGCTTGACACATGGGCAGAGGAAGAATTAAAGACAGGCACATTAAGCAATGGCACTGTCGGTACTTATTTACAGGCAATCAACCGCATTAAGCAGCACCCTGTAAGCAGACGGAAACTCAAAACGGTCACTTTGGGGCATTTACAGCAATTCATGGATATCATGTCTTTTGGGGGCACTATCGAAGATTTTGTTTCTAAAGGGTATTCCAAAGATTATGTAAGGTCATTCTCCGCAGTATTGCAGCAGTCCTTCCGCTTTGCAGTGTTTCCGAAACAGTACATCACATTCAATCCCATGCAGTATGTGGTAATGAGGCACAAAAAGGACGATATGGATTTGTTTGC